>OJOL01000324.1_pt1 | contig 35249 bp, 30 predicted proteins | sample 1598121 | NCBI WGS metagenome assembly OJOL01 (sample SAMN01915219, study PRJEB22387) | human gut metagenome | isolation source: stool | host: Homo sapiens | place: USA
GGCTATGGTGATAACAATCAATAATAAAGAAATAGAGGTGTTGGAGGGAGAAACCTTGATTGAGGTAGCTCGCCGGGCAGGTTTTCGGGTCCCTTCCATGTGCTATGCGAAAGAAGCAAAGCATAAATCGTCTTGTATGGTATGTGTCGTGAGGAATAGTGTCTCCGGGCAAATGATCCCTTCCTGCTCCACGTATCCGGTGGAAGGGATGCGTATAGAGACGGATAGCGAGGAGGTATCTCGGCTTCGTGCGTTATCATTGGAACTTTTGTTAAGTGATCATCGGGCTGATTGCGAGGCACCGTGTACCCTGGTTTGTACTCAAGGCTTGGATGTGGAACGTATGTTGTATTTATATGATGCGGGACGTTATGGGGAAGCCCGTTCGTTGTTGGCGGCTGTATTCCCCTTGCCTGCGGTAGGTTGTGATACCTGTAAGGCTCCTTGCGAGAAAGCTTGCCGTAGGGGTACGGTCGATAAGGCCGTTGAGATCCGTGCCATAATCAAAGAATTGGCCGGGAGGGTAGACTTACCTGTCGAGGATGATTATCATGTGGTGGATAAACGTGATAAGAATGTGTTTATTTCCCGCTTGGGGCGTTTTACCATGAAGGAAAAAGAGTGGTTAAAAGAGACTACGTCCGCTCCTTCCGGTTGCTTGCATTGCGCCTGTGGAGGGAAAGCGGATTGCAAGTTACGCCTATACGCTACAGAGGCTGGTATCAAACGTCCCCGGTATGAGGTTTCTTCCATGTTACCGGTAAAGGAGAAGATACATGTGAAAGGCCGGATGTGGTTTGAACCGGCTAAGTGTATCCGTTGCGGCTTATGTGTTTACAATAGTGAGAATGGTTTTACCTTTAAGAACAGGGGATTTGGCATGCAGGTCGTAATTCCCGAGGAGAGTAAGACGAATGTAAAGAAGGAACTGGCCGGACTTTGTCCTACAGGAGCTTTGTATTTAGTAGACTAAGAAAAATCTGGAATTATGAAATGGGTGAGCTTATTTATGTGCATGGTCGGTCTATTGGTTGGCTGTGAGGGAAATGAGGATACGGTGGACGATGGGAATAGCCTGAACTGGTCGTTGTTCCGGGGAGATGCCTCTTTGAGTGGATATACGGACCGGTCTTTACCGAAGAAACCTTCCTTATTGTGGAGCTATAAAAGTGGCGTACGTACGGTTTCTTCTCCAATCGTCCATCAAGGAACTACTTACTGGTGTGACAAGAAAGGTTATATATGGGGGATTGACCTAAAAGGGGAGCCTGTTTTCGGATATGACTTGAACACGCCCGTAGAGGCTATCCCGATGGTTTATGATTCAGTATTATATATAGGTAGGTTAGATGGTTGGATGAGCGCTATTTCCTTGGAATCCGGAGATACGCTTTGGAATTTCGAGACGATGGGACAAATCTCCGCCTCGCCGAACCGGGTTGGTTTTGAGGGGCGGAAGGCGATCGTGTTCGGTAGTTATGATAATTATCTTTATTGCGTGGACGAGCGTACCGGGCAGGAGATTAACCGGTTTGAGTCCGGCTATTATCTGAATGGGGCTGTGGCCTTGTGGAAAAAGCACGTTTTGTTTGGCGGGTGCGACTCTTGGATACGGGTCATTAATTGTAAGACGGGTTTGCAGACGGATTCATTGTTGATGGATTCCTATGTACCTGCTTCGCCTGCTATTATGGGGGATTATGTATATGTGGGGGATTATGCCGGAAATATTTATGAGTTATATCTGGAAGGAGGAAAGATCGTCCGGCAACGGAAGATTTTGGCGGCCACGGATGAGGGAGGTTCATTCGTATCCGTTCCCGCCATCACGGATAACAGGCTGTTTGTCTTGTCTAATGACCGTTATTTGTATTCGATCGATCGTATTGACGGGACAATAAAATGGAAGTATATGTTGAAAGGAAAGGTTGGAGAGAGTTCTCCGGTTGTTTGTTTCGATAAGGTGATTGTTTGTACGAAGACGGGTATTGTCTCAATTCTGGATGCGGAGAGTGGGGATTTGAAATGGGAGTACGATACGGGAGAGCAGATCGTCGGTTCGCCGGCTGTTATAAAAGATCATTTCTTTATTCTTACCGCGAAAGGTACGCTTTTTTGTTTTGGGAAAGGACGGTAGACAAATCATAGAAGAATATGGCATTAATTAGATTATCAAATATAGAGAAGAGTTTTCAAGATGGGGAAGACCGTGAGAACAACGTGCTCTGCGGAATAAATATGGAGGTGGAGAAGGGAGAGTTTATCGCGATCAAAGGACCTTCCGGTTCCGGAAAAACCACTTTATTGTCGATCTTAGGAACGATACTCCGGCCGGATAGCGGAATTTATTTGCTGGATGGTATGGAGATGACGACTGATGGCATCGATCTTGCTACGATACGTAATAGTCGAATAGGCTTTGTCTTCCAAGATCATCGTCTGATGCCGCAATATACAGTCCTTGAGAATATCCTTTTACCGGCTTTGGCGACAGCTTCCCGATGTACACGAGAGGAAATAGAATATGCTCGTCAACTGATGGAGTTGACGCATATACCTAAATTGGCGGGGCAATATCCGCATACGTTATCCGGAGGTGAGGCGAGCCGGGTAGCAGTTTGCCGTGCCTTGATCCGGAAGCCTTTGTTAGTATTGGCTGATGAACCTACGGGACAATTGGATAAGGAGAACGCCCGGAATATAGCCTCGCTGTTTTCCGAGATCAACCTGCGTACGCGAACGACGATCGTGATGGTGACACATTCGGATGAGACCTCGTCTTTCGCTCACCGGATACTTAAGCTTAACGGAGGGATCTTAGAGTGAATATAAGGTGGCTTTTACATAGGAATATACGGTATTTCGCCCGTTACTACCGGTTGGTGGCGATGGCGGTGGTAATCACTGTTGCCGTAATTGTAGGCAGTTTGGTCGTAGGCGATTCGGTTCGCATGACATTGGTGAGACGGGTTACGGAGCGTTTGGGAAATACTGAGACCATTATCTTTTCCCGGAGTTCTTTTATTTCCGATTCGATTTTGTCTGTTTCTTTATTGGGAGAGTCCGCTAGGGGTGTTTTGTTGACCGATGGTTTTATATCCCGGAATGGTAAGCTGGTTCCTGTATTTGTATGGGGTGTCGATGATCTTTCGTTATCGGAAGGTTCGGCCAAAATCAACCCGGCTTTGTCGGAGGAACTCGGATTGGAGGCTTCGGAAGATATAGTGCTACGTTTACCGGCGACAGGCCTGGTGCCTTCCGGCTCTCTTTTCGTGACCAAGAATTATACGGTTGGTTTGCGCCTGTCCTATGAGGGGCTTGTCCCGGTGGATAGTGGGGGTAACATAAACCTAAAGAATGAGCAGGTGCTTCCCTTTAATGTTTTCGTGCGCCGGAGTGATTTAGCGGAGGCATTGAATGTAGGGGGAAAGATTAACTTGGTATTGACAGATAGACAGATTTCTTCTACGGATTTAGACGATATATGGAATCAAGAGTTGTCTGGCTTGGTGGTACGGCGGAAAGCGGATTTCACGGAGATAACCTCCGGGCGGGTATTCTTGCAGGAGAAGGTCGTGGAGACGATCTGTCAGGATAACTTAGCGTCTGATCGGCTATTTTCCTATTTAGCCAATTCCATTGAGCGAGAAGGAAACTCTATTCCTTATTCGTTCATAACCGCTATGGATCGATATAAAGGGCATATCCTTCGGAAAGATGAGATACTGCTTTCCGATTATGCCGCTAATCGCTTGGGGGCACGGGTGGGTGATACTATTCGGGTAAGCTATTATAAATCGGAAGGATTGAAGAGACTGGATACGGATGCTCGTCAATTTAAGGTAGGACGGATCGTTCCTTTGTCTGAATGGGTGTCTGATGGCTCTTTAAGCGCTGATTTCCCGGGACTTTCCAACGTGGAGAGATGTACGGATTGGGATAGTGACCTGCCGATTCAAATGGACTTGATTACCGATGAGGATGAGCGGTATTGGGATTTATTTCGTAGTACCCCGAAAGCGATCATAGCCTATGATGCCGTAGTCGGGGATTGGGGGAACGCCTATGGAAGCGCGACGGCGATCCGGATTCCAAATGCGAGGCCTGATTTGACGGGACTTAGACCGGAGATGTTTGGTATCCAACTGATTCATCCCCGGGAAGCTGGAATCTATGCCGCCCGGAACGGGGTGGATTTTGCGGGATTATTTCTTGCCTTGGGATTCTTTATTATTGTCTCCGCCGTGTTGCTGATGTTGAATCCCTTATCGGAGATGTTTTACCGACGGCGTCATGAGATCGCTTTACTGAGATCGATGGGCTATACCCGGAAACGTATCAAAGGTATGTTATGGATGGAATCTGTCCCGGTCGTAGGGGGCGCTTCCGTGGTAGGAGTCGTTATGGGGCTATTATATACGAGGTTTATCATGTGGCTTTTAGGGGGAGTGTGGCAAGGGGCTACGCAAACGGATGGCTTTGGGGTTTATCCGGGTACATGGACGCTTATCGCCGGTACATTGGTTAGTGTCGGACTCTCCTTGGGGCTTCTTCGATGGGCGATTATACGGGTATTACGAGAAGAAAGCCATAAGGTTTATTCGTCTGGATCTTCTTTGCGGAAGAAAAGGCTCGGAATGATCGTGTCGGGTATGATGACGGTAGCTATGATCGGCGTGAATGTATGGGTTTTACATTCAGTGCCTCTTTTCATGGTTATCGGTGCCGCATGGATCGTGACGGCGGCATTATGGGGTGACTATCGGGTTGCGAAGAACGGTTCGGTGCATCCTTCTTTGTTCAATCGAAGCCAATTGATTTGGGCTACTATATATGCGAACAGGAAACAATCCTTATTATCTTTTTTCGCTCTCTCTATCGGGGTCTTTATCGTGTTTTCGGTCGGTTTGAACCGGAAAGGATTTGCGGATAGCTCACAGATACGCGTCGGGACGGGAGGATACAGTCTTTGGTGTGAAAGCAGTGTCCCTGTTTATTACGATTTGTCTACGTCCTCTGGCAAAGCGAAGTTATCTCTTTCTGATTTGCCGGAGGATACGGAAGTTCTGCAATGCTTGCGCTATAACGCGGATGATGCCAGTTGCCTAAACTTGAATAAGGTAACGACCCCTACGATATTAGGGATAAATATGAAAGCGTTGTCAAATAGCGATTTTCAGATCGAGCAAACGATTTATGGGGAAGACCGGGAAGTCGTTTTCGAACGAGTGCGAGAACATACGAATTCCGTATATCCGGCTTTGGTGGATGCTACGGTATTGACTTGGGGTATCGGCATGAACTTGGGAGATACGCTTTATTATAAGAATGATCAAGGACTACCGATCGCGATACGGTTGGTAGGTACCCTATCCAACTCCGTGTTCCAAGGAAATATATTGGTGGATCAAGCGCTGTTCTCTGAGATCTGGACGGAAACGACCGGTAGCGAGGTGTTCTTGCTAAAAACAGGAGAATCCGAGAGGGAGGAGGTGAAAAAACTTATTTCCCAAGCTTTGAGTGAATATGGCGTACGGGTGATGACCACGAATGATCGTCTGAGACAGTTCAATACGGTAACGGATACGTATCTCACAATCTTCATGACCTTAGGAGGCCTAGGATTGTTATTGGGAATCTTGAGCTTTATCATCGTGATCCGTAAGAACCTAGCGATGCGAAGGGATGAGATTCGCCTGTATCGTGTGCTAGGTTTCACGGACGGGCAGATCGGACGGATTTTCTATAAGGAGAATATCCTCGTCCCGTTATATGCGATCTTGACCGGAGTGATCGGGGCTTTGATAAGCGTGAGTGCTAATTTCTCGAATGCGGGAACCGGAGCTTGGTCGCTGGCCTTGGGTTTCATGTTATTCTTTACCGGATGTGTGATGATTTTTGTCCGCAGGTTGGTAAAACGGGAAATCGGGAGTTCCAAACTTTAAATAGATAGAGGCTTATGAAGATATTGTTTATAGTTCCGGGTTCGGGAGATTCTTTTTATTGCGGGAACTGCTTCCGGGATAACCTTCAGGCGTCGGCTCTTCGGAAAGCCGGTCACGAGGTGATCGTGATGCCTCTTTATCTACCTTTGAGACACCGCTCGTTCCAAGCGGATACTCCTTTGTTTTTCCCTGCCACGACATTCTATACGGCACAAAAATTCTTTGGTAAACGGAAAATGCCGGATTGGTTAAAAAGGATTACCGGTTCGGATACCTTATTAAATGTAGCTTCTTCCTTGTCCGGTTCCACTTCGGCGGAAGGATTGGAAGAAATGACGTTAGCGATGATTACCGGCAAGGATGCCGCTTTCTTGGATATGGTGGATCAGTTGATCTGCTGGGTGAAAGATCGGGAGAAGCCGGATATCATTCATTTATCGAGCACCTTGTTGATTGGTATCGCCAAAGAGATCAAGCGGTATTTGGATACGCCTATCGTATGTTCCGTACAAGATGAGGAGGTATGGATTGATAATTTGGACGAGCGTTGTATTCCGGAGGCTTGGCGGGGAATAGAGGAGAATTCCCGCTATATAGATCGTTTCGTGACAACCAGCCATTTCTATAAGGAGATTCTTATTCGGCGGCTTCCCGGATTGCGGGATATCGAGGTGATTTATCCGGGAGTAGACTGGGATAAATATAGATCGTTCGATTATCCGGAAGATCCGGTTATCGGCTTTTTTTACCGGATGAATGAGGAGAACGGTTTGGATCTGCTGGCGGAAGCTTTCGTTAAGCTGAAGAAAAAGGATACGGTACCGAATCTCCGTTTGAGGATCGGAGGAGGCTATACGGGAAAGGATAAGCCTTTTCTCCGAAAAATAAGGAAGATTCTCGATCCTTATCAAGATTATGTGGTGATAGATGAAGGGTACAGAATGGAAGAACACGCCCGGTTCTATCGGGAGATTAGTGTCCTGTCGGTCCCATTGAGGTTTGAGGAAGGAGTCGGACTTTATCTGTGTGAGGCTTTTGCCGCCGGGCGGCCTGCGGTGGAGCCCGCTACCGGGTCTTTCCCGGAGATTGTGGATAAAGCCGGCATTCTTTACGAATGGAATGATAGCGATTGCCTTGCTACCGCTTTGGAGACTTTACTGACGGATAAGGTCTTGCTGAGGCAGTGCCGTGAGAATGCGCTTCTACTGTCTTCTTCCCGGTATAATGACTGGGTTTTGGGGGAGAGATTATCAAATATGTATCAATGTCTAATTTAATTCGATAAAAAATGAAAACATTAAAGCTAATAAAACTTCTTTGCGCCTCTGTCTGTATGGCCTTTGTCGCCATCGGGGTTTTGTATGCCCAATCTCCTTATGGATGGCGAGGTGCGCATCGGGATGGCATTTATGAAGAGACGGGTTTGCTGAAGGTATGGCCGGCCGATGGCCCCGAGTTGTTATGGTCTGCCTTGGATGCGGGAAAAGGGCATACCAGTCCGGTAATAGTGGGCGATCGTTTATATATAACGGGAATGAATGAGGATGAGACCCGGGAGATATTCTCGGCATATACCTTGACCGGTAAAAAGGTCTATGAGGTGGCGTATAGCCCGGTTTGGGGAGGCTCGTATCCGGAGACCCGGACAACACCGATGATCGTAGGGAAGAAAGCTTTTATGATTAGTGGTTCGGGGGAGGTCGTATGCTTGGACATCACCGACGGGAAAATTGTATGGAAGGTAAGCGGGAAAAGTTTTCGGCATCAGCCGGGAATGTGGGGAACTTCCGAATGTCCCTTGGTTATTGATGGCAAGAAGGTGATTTATACGCCCTCGGGAAACGAAACGACGATCGTAGCCTTGGATGCCGAGACTGGTAAGACTATCTGGAAAAGCCGTTCGCTACAGGATGAGGGCGGTTATGCCTCGCCTATATTGATTACGTATAATGGACATCGTAAGATCGTGGCGTTGACCGGTAATCGTATCGTCGGGGTGAATCCGGAAAATGGGCAGATCGATTGGACTTTCGACGATCTGGGTAAGGAGGGCAGCCAGTATATCGTACCTACCAACACGCCGCTTTATAAGGACGGACGGATTTTTACGGCGAACGGATATGGTGCGGGGGCCTTTATGTTGCAACTGAATGAGGACGCGTCTGGCGTGAGGCTGTTATGGCGCAATAAGGGCTTTGATCCTCATCATGGCTGCTTTGTCTTGGTGGACGGGATTATTTACGGTTCCAGCCACGGACGGAATGGCTTGGGGAAATGGATGGCTGTCGATTGGAATACCGGACGGACAAGGTTTGAGATGAATTGGGGCAAGGGAGTGGGCGAAGGTTCTGTCATCGCCGCTGATGGCATGTTGTATTGCTCTGATGAACGCCGGGGGATGGTCGGTTTGGTGCGTGTGAATCCCGCTAAGTTCGATCTGGTGAGCTTTTTTCGTATCACGAGAGGCGAAGGAGCTTTCTGGGCACATCCGGTTATTCATCGGGGAATATTGTATGTGCGTCACGGGAATGCGTTGATGGCTTATAAGATAAAAGGATAGGAAAACTTAATTATAACCTAAATCGAATAAAAATGAGACTGGTAAGAATGCGGAAAATGAGATTGGGAGGTCTGAGTGTCGCCATGGCTTGTCTTGCTTCTGTGAGCATGACGGCGCAATCCCCGTATGGTTGGAGAGGACCGGAGCGGGATGGCGTTTATTTTGAGAATGGCTTGTTGAAAGAGTGGCCTTCGGAAGGACCTGAGTTATTATGGGAAACCATGGAGTTGGGTAAGGGATATTCCAGCCCCGTGATCGTGGATGGCCGTTTGTACATAACGGGTATGGATGAGGAAGGGACGCAGGAGATTTTCTTCGCCTATTCCTTGGACGGGAAGAAATTGTACCAAACCGCTTATGGTGTACCTTGGACGGATACCTACCCGGAGACCCGTACCACGCCTACGATCGAGAACGGGAAGGCTTATGTCATCAGCGGATCGGGCGAGATCGTCTGCTTGGATACGGCAGACGGCAAGATCGTCTGGAAAGTGGACGGAGGCAAGAAGTTCGAGCGTATGACCGGAAAATGGGGCACGTCCGAGTGTCCGCTGGTCTTCGATAACAAGGTTATTTATACGCCGGGTGGAAATCAGACGACAATGGTGGCCTTGGACGCGGAGACGGGAGAGACCGTATGGAAAAGCGAGCCTTTGGGTGAGCACAGTTCGTATACTTCTCCGCTCTTGGTAATGAATAACGGTAAAATAAAGATCGTGGGCGTGACCGGAAAGAGCGTGTTTGGGGTGAATCCGGAAACAGGCAAGATCGAGTGGACTTTCCGTGACTGGGGACGGTCTCCGGAAGATCTGGCGAAAGGATTTGAATCGATCGCCCCCAATACCCCGCTTTATGATAACGGGCGCCTTTTCGTCTGTAACGGTTATAACATGGGTTCTTTTATGCTCCGCTTGAACGTAGATGCTACGAAAGCGGATCTGGTATGGAGGAACGACGATCTCGATACGCATCACGGCGGTTTTGTGTTGGTGGATGGCGTGATTTATGGCTCTAATTGGATCAATAACGGTTCCGGGAACTGGGTGGCCGTGGATTGGAACACGGGCGAGACTAAATTTGACACGCCTTGGCCGGGGGGTAAGGGAAAAGGCTCTATCATCGCTGCGGACGATATGCTTTATTGTTATGACGAGCGCCGTGGAACGGTAGGCTTGATTCGCCCTAACCCCGAAAAGTTCGACGTAGTGAGTGAGTTCCGGATCACGAAGGGAGTAGGCCCGCATTGGGCGCATCCTGTTATCCATGAGGGAGTGCTTTATATACGTCATGGGAACGCGTTGATGGCTTTCAAAATTAAATGACAAAATATCACCTAAAAAAAGAATGAGTATGATTACAGTACAAAAGATGAGATTGTATGGTCTGGGGATCGCTTTCGCATGTTTCGCGTGGGTAGGAGCGACCGCCCAGACGCCGTACGGATGGAGGGGACCGGAGCGAAGCGGTACTTATCCGGAAACGGGTTTGCTGAAAGAATGGCCCGCCGGAGGCCCTAAGTTGTTATGGGAAACGATGGATGCCGGCAAGGGATACTCCAGTCCGGTGATCGTAGGCGATCGCCTGTATCTCACGGGAATGAACGAGGATGAGACCCAAGAGATCTTTTCCGCTTATACCTTGGACGGGAAGAAAGTGTATGAGGTGGCCTATAGCGTGCCTTGGGGCGATACCTATCCGGAGACACGCACCACGCCGGCTATCGATGGAGACAAGGCTTATGTGATCAGCGGTTCCGGTGAGATCGTTTGCTTGGATATCAAGGATGGCAAGATCGTCTGGAAAGTGGACGGTGGCAATATCTATGGACGGAAGACTGGCAACTGGGGAACCTCCGAGTGTCCTTTGGTATATGATGATAAGGTGATTTATACGCCTGCGGGCGACCAGACGACGATGGTCGCTCTTAACAAGGACACGGGGGAATTGATCTGGAAGACCGAATCGTTTGGCGATACGGGCGCTTATGTCTCTCCGATATTGATATCCTATAAAGGGAAACGCCAGATTATCGGCTCTACGGCGAAGCATGTGATTGGCGTGAACCCGGATAACGGGACGGTGGAATGGTCGTTTGCTGATTGGGGGCCTAAAGAGGGCAAATGGGCCAACATCGCCCCGAACACCCCGTTGTATAAGGATGGGAAGATCTTTTTCTGCCATGGATATAACATCAATGGCGTTATGCTTCAATTGAGCGATGACTTGAAGAGTGTCTCCGTTGTTTGGCGCACCGATGTGCTGGATACGCACCATGGCGGCTATGTAGAGGTGAACGGCACGATCTATGGCTCCAACTGGATCAATAACAACCAAGGGAATTGGTGCGCAATCGATTGGAATACGGGTGCTAAAGGCTATGAGACCACATGGACGGGCGGCAAGGGTAAAGGCTCTATCATCGCCGCCGATGGCATGCTGTATTGCTATGACGAGCGTAGGGGGGCTGTAGCTTTGGTGAATCCCGATCCCGCGAAGTTCGATATTGTCAGCGAGTTCCGTATCACGAAGGGCGTGGGGCCGCATTGGGCGCACCCGGTTATCGTGAATGGCGTGCTATATATCCGTCATGGGTTCGCCTTGATGGCGTATAAGGTAAAATGAAAGAATGTATTAGGGCTTTCTTCTTGATGTGTTGATCTTCTAACGGCTGGTGCATGATCGTCCACCAGCCGTTGGATGATCATGCACCAACTGTTGGACAATCTTCTAACAGCCGTTGGATGATCGATGAGACAAGACAAAAACGTTAAACTCCCTAGAGGAAACGACTAAGGTTTCTCTATATTTTAGCGAGCGCTTGCTCCAGATCCGCGATCAGGTCGTCTATATGTTCTGTCCCGACGGAAAGGCGAATCGTGCCCGGATAGATTTCTTGTTCCGTCAGTTCCTCGGCGTTGAGTTGCGAATGGGTGGTGCTAGCCGGATGGATAACCAGCGATTTCACGTCCGCTACGTTCGCCAGCAGGGAGAATATCTCCAGATTATCGATAAAGCGGTGCGCTTCCTCTTGCCCGCCCCGTATCTCGAACGTGAAGATCGATCCTGCTCCGTTCGGGAAATATCGCTGGTAAAGATCGTAGTTCGGATGATCGGCTAGCGCCGGATGGTTTACCTTCTTTACTTTCGGGTGGTTCTTCAGGAATCCCACAACCTTAAGAGCATTGGCCACGTGGCGTTCCACACGCAAGGAAAGTGTCTCTAGGCCTTGCAGTAATATAAACGTGTTGAACGGACTGATTGCCGCTCCTGTATCGCGTAACAATACGGCACGGATGCGGATGGCGTAAGCGGCGGGGCCGGCGGCATCTACGAAGCGTATGCCGTGATAGCTAGGGTCTGGCTCGGTCAGTTGAGGGAACTTGCCGGAAGCTGCCCAGTCGAACTTGCCGGAATCTACGATAACTCCCCCTAATGAGGTTCCATGCCCACCGATAAACTTCGTGGCCGAATGGACCACTATATCCGCTCCATGCTCGATCGGGCGGATCAGGTAAGGCGTTCCGAAGGTATTATCTATGATCAATGGGATGTGATGCTTATGCGCTATGGCTGCAACCGCTTCTATATCGATGATATTCGAGTTCGGATTGCCTAAGGTCTCTATAAAGACCGCTTTGGTATTTCCTTGGATCGCATTCTCGAAGTTCGAGAGATCGTGCGGGTCTACGAACGTGGTCGTCACGCCATACGCCGGCAGTGTATGCGCCAGCAGATTATAGCTACCTCCGTAAATCGTCTTGGCGGCTACGATATGATCACCCGCACGTGTGATGTTCTCGAAAGCGTATGTGATGGCCGCTGCCCCGGATGCTACCGCTAACGCGGCTACGCCTCCTTCGAGGGCGGCAATGCGTTGCTCGAAGACGCTTTGCGTGGGATTCGTCAGCCGTCCGTAGATATTTCCCGGATCTTGCAGGCCGAAACGAGCGGCGGCATGGGCCGAGTTATGGAATACGTAGGAGGTCGTTTGGTAGATGGGTACCGCACGGGCATCTGTTGTTGGATCGGCTTGCTCTTGTCCGACATGAAGTTGTAAAGTCTCGAAATGCAAATTCTTTGTTTCCATTGTGATCTTATGCTTTAATTGTTTGTTTGTCCTTGAATTATTTTCCAGCAAAAGTATATGATGGGGATATATCGAACAATATCTTTTGAAAATATGGAAAATAAATCTATTTTTGTGATCTTGATAAGAATGTAACGATTGTAAGGAAGATAAAAAGAACCTTGTAACAGAATATTTATCTATGGACTCTTTGGATAAGACAGATTTACAGATCCTCCGTATCTTGCAGGATAATTCCCGGCTGACAACCAAAGAACTTGCCGCCCGGGTAAGCCTATCGTCGACTCCCGTGTTTGAGCGGCTTAAACGATTGGAGAGCAATGGTTATATAAAAAAATACATAGCCGTACTGGATGCGGAGAAGCTGAATCTAAATCCTGCAAAACGAAAAGCGATGGTCATGAAAAACGAAACGCGCTTTTTGAAGCAAAAACGAAATGCGCTTCAAAAATTCTAATTGAAGTCCTTTTGCTCGAGTTGTTCAATCAAAATATAAGCGTCATTCAAAGGCCTTTTGAAAGTTGTTTGAATGACGCTTTTTTTATTTGATTCCAATTGAAATAATACTAAAAAGCCATTGCCGATTCACTAAAAAACAGTATCTTTACATGCGCAGTTAGGATGCCTCTTTATTGGGCGATCTATCCGCTTTTTTGAATAGCATGATGTCCGTGTAGTGGGAAGAATAGTTCATGTGGGCGTTGAACTCGACTTTTTCACTGCCGATAAACGGGTTTCCGAGGGCATTGTTTTTGCCCATCCAATCGCATAGTTCGATGATGGATGACTTGTTGGAGGTAAAGTAGATGTAGTTCGTGCCTACGAGTGTCTGTAATACGTCCAAGTAATCGGATAGTCCCCAGCTCATCGTATAGGTGCCGACCTCGGTGGATAGATACGGAGGGTCTATCAGGAACACAACATTGGGCGTATCCTTATATTTGTTGAACAGTTCCTTGTAGTCGCATGAGATGATCTCCAATCCGTCCAGATAGTCGAGGGATGGGCTGTAATCACATTTACGCACGGTGTTGTAAAACGTTTCCTTTCGCAGTCCGGCCAAATCTGTGGCATACTTCATGGAAAAGAGTAAAGAGGTAGAGATAGTGATATAATCCACATATCCATATTCCTGTTCCTCTTGTTCAATCAGGCGTAGAATGGCTTCTTTAGCTTCTTTATGTAATGCCTTTTTTCGAGGTGTAGATGCAACCAGCAAGCGGATTTTAGCCAGCAAAACATTGGTACGTGGTATATTCTTCAATCTCCGACAATAGTTGTCGAAGTCATTATATACAACGGTGGCATCCGGTTTCTGACACTTTGTTATATGTGACAGTAACCCGGAACCACCGAACAGGTCTACAAATACGGTGTTGTCCGGATAACGCTCCAATGCTTTGATAAACTCTTTCGCAAACATTCGTTTTTGCCCTACGAACGGAAGCGGGGCAGATAAATACTGTTTCTTCATTTTCATTTTGTTTAAAAACGGGTTGCAAAAGTCTCTTTTTTCTTCCGAATGGCTATGAAAAAACAATGGTCTGCACTGCGCCGGCTTTACAGCGGTTTCAGGCATTGAGTTCGAAACGTATCCCCTCTTCTCCGTCAAGCAGAGACCGGGTTCGCTCCAGGTTGTTCCTATAGATATGTACGTTCCCAAGATTAAGGGTGATAGATTTCAAGGGTAGATCGATTTGCCGGGTCATCAGATAGAGATGGTAAAGATCGGCGGGCAACCCTAGGTTGGCATCGCTGCTGCGCTGATAGGCAGACAGGACCAGCTCCCCGCCATCTATCTGGAACTGGACGAGGCTGAGACATGGGGCTTGGTTGCTCTCGGCATCGGTGGAGCCGAGAAACAGGACGTAGTTCTTGCTGTTGCGTCTCTCCCGGTTGATCCGCTCGATCAAGGGAGGTAACTTTTCCAAATAGGTGGGATAAATGTTTACCAGCGTGGAACCGCAGTAATCCCACCAAGTGATCCCTTCGTTGCGGTACTTTTCCACGTCCCGTTCTCCCCGCATAAACAGCCGGAGTTCCGTTCGAAGTTTCTTACGGGCGATTCCATGATCCTCGAAGATATCCAGCAGATCGCCCGGCGTCAGCTCCAAACGTTCGTTCAACAGGTAGCGGATACTCCCTTTCTTGTTCTCTTGCTCGTTCCCTGACGTGATGATCCGGCCCAGTAGTTGATGGTATTTGTTCATGATGTCAATTTTTATTCGCCTAAAAGTAGCGTATGACACGAAACAGACATCCGGAAGTCTCGTTTTATCGCTGCAAACCATTTGCATAGGATCAATGCTCAAGCGGCTCGCAGCCACGCGACAGCCGCTTGAGCAAGGTGTACACCTTGCGCTCGCATATCCGATACTTGGCGGCCAGCACCGCCACGATGTAGGTCACCTTCTCTCCCTCGGCGATCATCCGTGAATAATCCTTGTACAGGTCGATATAATTCACGTCCTCTAAATGGATGCCTCTTTCCAGCATCCATTTGAACGGTGTTTGATACAGATTTAAAATGTCAAATACGGTCATATTGAAATATGTATTATATTTGTGACGCCAATCACATAAAAACAAAACGAGCTATCGCGGCTGAAGGCATATAGCCCCCGGTCGTGCGGTAGCTCGCATTTGTTTGTTAGTATGTGATTGGCGTCTTTACTAACAGCCGGGGGCTTTTCTTTTTGTCCCCCTTTATTTTATCGTTGGACACGTATGATGTCCATGATTATCTGGATTTGATAATTGATCTTCAACTAATTAATGATTATGCAGCTAAACGTATTGTCAGCCTTGCAATAAGAGATACCGCAAGAAGAACAAGTCGTACCTCCCCATAATCCGTACGCTTGGCCTGAGAGAACGATTTGAATATCTCCGTTGTCGCTCTCCATGATACCACAGCTCAAGTTGACAGAATAATAAGAATCTGACAATATTCCTTGCAAGAGCAACTGGTTCCCGTTCTTGACGGCATGTATGATGTTCTTTAATCCGGACTCGCCTCCTACGGCCGAGCTTATATCCTCAGAGGTACTGTCGTTAGACAAATTTAAAATACTACCTCTTAGTTTGTATCCCGAGAGATATAAAGTCTTTACAGTTGGACTTGACATAGTAAGATTGTTGGTAAAATATAAAAAGATGGTTTTCATACACGGGTCTTCGTACAAAGCGCTGCTTTTACAATATATAAAATAAAGTTGGATATAATTAAATACATTGGCTACCTTGTAAAGACGAGCTGTCACAGGAATTGTAGAAAAGGTATTACTATCACTTCTCATGATATATATTTTCTTACAGTTTGATATGGCCTCTTTGAGATCATTGACACCGGATTGTCCGCCTAAAGCGCTTTTAATATCATCCACGGAGATACCTGAGTCAACTTCCAGTACACTAAAAGGCAAATAATACGTATCATTCCCGCTCTCCTCAATCTCACAAGTATGTGCGTACGTATCGTCACTTTTAGAGACATTGATGCGGATAGTCCTAAGCTTTCCCCCAAAGGCTATATAAGAGATCTCCAGCATATTCTTTCCTGATGATTCATCGCATTTCGCATTTAACGTACATCTATAGTTGCCGATGTAATGATCCCAGAAACTTTCAATAAAATCTTGGGAGTTTGCGATTTCGATGTAACCGCATACTTCATACACAAAAGACGGATCGTCACCCCATGCGGCAACGATCTCCTCGTTGGACGATTTTTCAGACAGGTTGATAACGGCCGCTGGAATATTAAGCGATTCTTTGATTTTTTTCAACTTAGAGTAATCTTCTTTGCTTATCAGGCCGTCGTTATTTTTCGATGCATTCTTGATCTCAACAAACGTCCCATCCGTCGATCCATCATTGGATGGTTTGAACACGTAATTCCTCACGGCTTTCAGCTCCGTGGCGTTCGTCACGTTCACGTTGCCCCCGGAGTCGACTTCCCCGGAGCCGCCGGATATGGATATGTTGCCGGTACCCAGCAACGACTGCCCGTTGATGGTCTTCAGGCCGGTCTCCTTGACGAACTTGCTGTCGTTCGTCAGCTGGCTTGTCTTGGACGGGATGGCGGTGTCGGAAGGCAACGCGCCTACCTCGCTGGCCGTGTAGGAGGGCTTGGTCTGGGAGTTTACCCAGCCCGGCTTGTTGAGCACCTTGCTCCAGTCCACCGAGTCTGCCACGCCACCTCCGGAGCCGCCGGATATGGTCAGGTCGCCGGTTCCCAGCAGGGAATGCCCGTTCACGGTCTTCAGCCCGGTCTCCTTGACGAACTTGCTGTCGTTCTCCAGGTCACTTGTCTTGGACGGGATCTTGGTGTCGCCGTCCATCACCTTGGCGGGTAAGGCCGCCACCCTCGCCAAGAGCTCGTTGATCTTGGCCGTCGTGTAATTCAATAGTCCCATCTTATTTCAATGCTTTAAGTTCCACGTTGTTCGAATCTCTCAATAGGTCGCCGGAGGCGTTGCGGAGGTACTCCCGCCTGCCTTCCTGCCGTACCGTCCGTATGACCTCCACGTTCCCGCCTCGTACGGTCCTGAAGGTCACCGTCCGGGAGCGATCCACGCCCTCGTTCACCGTTCCGGTCGAGAGGGTGGCCACGCCATCGCCGGTTTCCGGCAGGGCGACCGTGATATCGCCGCCCCCTTGGCCCCAGGGTATCGTGACGGTAGCCATCACTCCACCGTCCAGTCCGTGTTTGACTCCACGTTCACGGTCACCGGGTTGCCCTGGTAATCCAGCAGGATCTCGCCCTCCGCGACACGCAGGTAGGCGTCGCCGGCGGCCAGGGTCAACAGGCACACGTCCTGGTGCCCGCCGTCATCCGTCACGATGACCTGCCTCGTCTGCGGCTCGATCTCCTCGTTCGCCGGTACCGTCACGGCTATCGAGAAATCATACACCGCCAGTCCCCCGGGATCGCCCGCTATCGCCTCGCCGTTGGCCGTCAACACGCTGTTGGCCGTATAATTGCCGGGCAGCGTTATATCCAGGTCTCCCATGCCGAGGGAGAAGGTCAGCTTTTTTGAGTTGCTGACACCTGATATGGTGACCACCTTTCCCGTCTTCTCGCTCGCCGCCGTGTCCGCTATGTCCACGTACTCGGGCTTGCCCGCCTGCATGACCGTTCGCTGCACGTCCGGGCAGTTCACCGCCTTCCAGGTCAATACCGTACTTCGCGCGTTCCGGCCGGTATGCTCCGCGTCCGACCTTACGCTTACCTCCTTGTCACCCGATCCTTGGGGCGGGGTGACCACCGCCCATGCAGCTTTCGCCATGATCTTTCGTATTTTTTATTTGTTAATCACTCGATTCTCCATTCCGTGTTCGACCTCACCCCGAACAGCGCAGGCATCTCATCGGTCACCCATACGGGCTCGTCGGGAGATACCAACAGCCACGCCCCGTAATCCACGCCGCAGACCTTGGTGAGCCTTGCACCGACCCGGGCCATCCTACGGAGGGTGGCGCTCACGCTCCCGATCCGTTCCAGCTCCACCCGTACCGTCTCGACCCTTATGATCTTTCCACTAACGCACGCCATACCTCCCCGTCTCGTCCGTCTCGATCCCTATGATCTCCGTCCTCACGCCGTCCGCCATGTTCGCGTCCGGGATCTCTACCCTCACCTGGCACTTGATCCGTCCGCCACCACCGATCCGGGCGGTGTCGAGCGTTACGACATAGGTGTTCTCGTCAATCCGGCCCATCCCGGACTTGGGGATCGTCGCCGTCCGGTTGGAATAGATGTAGAACAGGGCCTCGAACTCCACGTCGTCCATCGTGAGCCCGCCCGGCAGGTCGAGGCCCAGGGCGAACTTCATCTCCGTGCCGGAGATAGATGGGTTGTTCTCGTTTCTCATTGTCACGCCTCCTTTAATGTTATGTTCCGTATTTGCATTACGCACGCCGAGATCGCCGCAAAGAGCAGTCCATCCCCCGAGGTGCTGTCCCGATCCGCCCTGAACTCCACCGAGAACGTCTTGTAGGACGTGGTAACCTCCTCGCCATAGATGACATCGTCGGTGTTGATGAAGTCAAGGCTATTGTCGCCGATCGCCGATATGATGTTCGTCGTCCCGGACGATATTCTCGCCTGGAACGATAGCCGGTACCGGTGTCCCATCTCCAGCTTGCCGCCCATACGTCCCTTGTTGAACATCACCTGGTCGGTATTGACCTCCCCGCCGAACCGCAAGGTGGCCACGCCGCCGCTGATCGACTGCACGGACGAGTTTCCGTAAGCGTTCCAGTAGGACGAACTGGTGAGATCCGTCCCTTGCAGGATCTCGTCCCCGGTGACGGTGTACCGCTCGAAATAGGCCGTGAGGCTCTTGTTGCCGTCCAGCGTGACCGTATGCCGCTGATACCCGCCATCCGACCAGCGGACGAACCGCCAGCCGCTGGCCTCCGTGGCGTTGACCGTTACCTTGGTTCCCTTCTCGTAGCTTCCCGCTCCCGTGACGGATCCGCCTCCCGATGGACTGACCGACAGGGAAAGCGTGAACCGCTCGACCTGTATCTTGCTGAAATAGGCCGTGAAGGAATTGTTGGGCTGCCCCCACGTGATCATGTGCCTGCGGCTCCCGTTATCGCTCCAGCGGACGAACTCGTACCCATCCGCCGGTATGGCCTCTATGTACTCGGACGTGCCGATCCGTTTCAGGTAGCCCCCGGCCTCCGGGACCGTCGTTCCGCCGCCTGTCGGGGAGACGGAGACGAAGCAGGTGAGTATCTCGTAATCCTGCTCGGCCACCCGCAACACCCCGTCATCGTTCGTGAACACCTTCCCGCTCCGGTTCAGGTCGTCCGCCGAGAAGGTGACGAACTTGCCGCTCGCGCTTCGCAGGGTAAGCGCCCCGGGGGTCACCACCGCGCTCCTGCCGCCCTTGGACAGGTTAAGCTCCGGCGTGCCGTTATTGACGGATAGCCTCGCCACGTCGATCCCGTCATAGGTGATCCGTACGTACCCGTTCGACAGGATGAGCTCCGTGTTCGGCCCCAACGAGTGAAAGACCCCGTCCATTTCCACCGACCCGTCCGTGTGGATCTTGAACCGGTCGTTCACGTTCAGCGTGTTCGTCCGGATCGCCTTGGCGATGAGCGCGGAGGTGATTATCAGGTCGGCGTTGATGAGCGAGGTGTTGACGCTGCCGCCCTTGATGACAGACATGCCCCGCTCCGCATAATAGACCAACTCCTCGTAATCCTTGTAGCCCATCATCTTGGCGATGTCGTTCCGGTCTTTCAGCGACACCTCGCCGATCTGTTGGGACAGGTCGCTCTTGGACTCGTCTATCGCCTCCTGCTTGATCTTCCGTTGGATCGCCTTGTTCGCGTTCTCGATGGCCGTGGCGAGCGATGCGTAGGCGTTGTTGAACGCCGCGAACTTGCTGTCCACGTTGTTTTTCTCCGTTGTTGTCGCCTTCCCGTCTGCGATAGCGGAGTTGATGGCGGCTATCAGGTTGGTCGTGGCCGTGTTGAGGCTGTTCTTCGCCGCGTACAGGACCGATTTCTCCGTGCCCGCAAGAAAGGGGTTCGCGTACAGGGCCGTATAGGTCGCGTCCGCCTCCCGCTTGGAGGCGTTTACCGTGTTGATATACTTCTCTATCGCCTTGGCTTCCGCCTCCGATACCAAACCATCGGCGAAGGCCCCGTCCACGTACCTGTTCAGGTCGCTCACCGCGTCCTTGGCGGCGTTCGCGCCCTCCATGGCTTGCGAGGCCGTGTTGTTGGCCTCGTCCGCCGCTTTCCGGGCGTTGTCCGAGTAGCCTTTCAGCTTGTCCTGTATGGACTGGTTGGCCGTTTCCACCGCCGTTTGGAACTTGTTGTAGCAGGTCGTGAACGTGGCGTACTTGCTGTCCACGTAGGCCTTCTCTGCGGCGGTCGCCTTGCCGTCGGCGATGGCGGTGTTGATAGCGTTGACCAGCGCGTCCGTGGCGGAGAAGAGGGAAACCTTGGCGTTGTACAGCGAGATCTTCGCAGAGCCCTCCAAATAGGGGTTGTTGTACAGTCCGTTGTAGGTGGCCAACGCCTGTTGCCGCTCGTTGCTCACCACGTTGACGTACTTCTCGATCGCCTTGGCCTCCGCCTCCGATACCAGCCCGTCGGCGAAGGCCCCGTCCACGTACCCCTTCAGACTGCCCACGCTGTCACGCACGTCCGATGCCTCCTTGCTCGCGTCGGCCGCCGCGTCCTTGGCCTCCCGGATCTCACGGTCGATGGCCGTCATGTCCGGTGCGTCCGTCAGGTTCCCGAAGCCCGTGGATCCCGGCTTGATCACCATCTTGCCGGTGAACACGTTCTTGTCGGCGTTCGGCGAGATCACCGTCACCTCCTTGCCCGCCATCGAGTAGGAGTCGATCCCGGAATATAGCTTGATACAAGGCGCGTCATCGTCGTACGAGGAGAGGAACACCGCGTGCTGCCGGGCGGCGTCCGTCTTGTTACCGACGGTGACGATCGTGTCGCCGGCCTGCGGGATCATGCTGCCCGTGTCGCGATCCGTGGTGGGGAGGTCGATATAGGCCTCGCCGACATGGATCACCCGCCGCCAATAATATTGGTTGCTGACGTTCTGGGAGGTGCCCTCCTTCACGTTGAACTCCCGGCATTGCGCCAGGTCGTCCACGGCGAACTCGTTCACGATCTCCCGCTCGCCGTCCGTTTGCTTGAAATAGCAACGGTAGGCGCGCTCGCCGCCATCCACGGCGGCACGCAGCCTGTCGTTCCCGGAATCGTACAGGATGGAGCCCGCTCTGTCGTGCAGGTCCTCGTACTCGGCCGATACCTCCTCCACGCAGATACACTCCATCGAGGCCGGCGACAGGACGATCCGGCCGCCCACGTGCGAGAGGCGCTTGATCTCCAACGTATCGAAGTAGGCCTTCAGCCGGATGTAGATCTCGTCCGCCTCGATATACGACTTGCCGGTCTCCGGGTCTCTTTTCACCACGAACCCGGAGCCGAACGGCCCGGCGGTGAAGTCTTGTGACTCGATATCGTCGGAGACCAGCCCGCCCAGGAATCTCATGAGGTACCGGGTCTCGTCCGGCCTGTCCTTGCGCAGGAAGGTGGATATCGCCCTCAAGGCCGAGAATACGTTGTTGTCGGTGGGTACCGTATCGTCGCCGCTCCTGATGAGGTTGATCGCTCCCCCGGCCTGGCTGAGCATCGGCAGGAAGGAGTCCACCTTCCGTTCGATGGATTCCCGCCATGTAGGGGTCACCGTGTCGGATATGTCGATCCGCATGTCGTAGGGATCGGCCAATTTACGGGTGAACCCGATGATCCGGCTGTCCCGGTAGCCGGTGGAGGGGAAAAAGACCGGGTTATGCAACCGGACACGCTGTCCCAAGGAAACGTGGATCCCCCTTTTCTTGAGGATGATCGGGTCGCTGTCGCCACTGTAGACGGCGCTGTCCACGCTATATTTGGACAGGTAGGCATCGGCGGTCTCCCGCAGTTCTTCCTCCGCCAGCGTGTAATACTCGTCCGGCATCCGGATGTTGTAGAGGATATAGGTGTCGCCGGCTTCCGGGGCCATCACCCCGCCCGGGATCTGGGTGTTCTCGTCCGGGTATTGGTTGATCAGCTCGAACTCCTTTGTGGACGAGTCGTAGTTGACCTCGAGGTCATACCCGGATAGTTCCCCCGTCTGGAACACGACGCGCTTCGTCAGGCCGCCGATCTCGTGGTCGTTCGGGTCGAAGGGAATGTCCTTGTCCGTCACGTAGTAGACGCGGATCGTCTTCCCCTCGGATTCCCGCTCGATGGAGCGTACGCCGGATAACGTCCCGGTACGCCGTGGATAGATCCCCTCGAAAATCACCTCCCGCTCCACGATGCCGTACTCGGTATTCCTCTCCAGGAATCTCAACGGGGAAGGCAGGCGGAGGCGGTCGGAACCGTATCTGGAACGGTCGATGTTTCGGGTACTGCCCTTGGCGTAGAGCCGGGTGAAGAAGCGCTCGTTCTCCTCGTCCCGCCGGCTCATGCCCAGCAGCCCGCCCACGGCCGTCCCGTCGGCTGCGTAGCCTAACACCAGCGGTTCCCCGTGCTCGCACTTGCCCAGGTAGAGGGTCGTGCCGACGATCCACCACTCGGTCTCGAAGGTCTCGGCGATCCGGTTCAGGGCGGTGAGGCAATCGATCCCGTCGTAGGTCACGACCTTGTAGTCGGCCGCGATCACGCTTCCGATCCTCCAGTCCGTCGTTCCCTTGACACGGTTGATATTGTCCACGATCAGTCGCAGGTGGGCCGCCGGGCCGTCCGTCAGCGAGAAGTCCGAGTCCATGTCACCGTCCGTCAGGAGGAAGCAGAGGGCCTTCGACAGCTCGCTCTCGATGCCCTGGAAGCGCGGGGCGTACTCGTACTCCAACGTGCTCGCTTGATTGGGGCACGGGACGGTGAGAAGCGTATATCGCTCCCCCTCGTAATCCACGTAATCGCCGATGTCGAAGGGTATGGCCTCCCACGTGGTGAAAGAGACGCTGAGCGCGTTGTCTCCCATCACCGCTTTCTGTTGCGTGGAGTTGTCGTCCGGACAGACTTCCGCGCGCAGGTTCCCCGATTTGTCGTATATCCTCAGTTCCATTCAAGTGTCGTTTTAATGCCGCTTCAACATCGTTAGAAATCCGGTTTCGGCTCGCGGAACTTGACCGTCCATATCGCCGCCAGCCTTCCGGTCGTCCGGAGCCGTGTCTTCATCACCGTCCCCGGACAGCTCAGGTAATAGAGCTTGTAGGTCTTCCCGATCTCGGAGACCCTCACGTTCAGGAGGCCGGATCTCAGGATCTCTATGAAGCCCTTGTATTTTGTCCGGAACTCCTGCTCGTTGTCCGTGATCATGGCCAATCGCAGGGAGATGTCCCTTGCCTCGAAACGTACGTCCGATACGTCCGCCTCCTCGCCGTCCCGTTCCCGGTAATCGACCGTGGTATGCCGCTTGGCGGGCGGCGGGGTCAGGAGCGCCGACAGGTTGTCGTACGTCCCGCCCCGGTCCTTGGCCAGGAACACGCCATAGTTCGTGTAGGCGTCCTTGTCGTTGATGAATAGCTTTCCTTCCCTCATGTCATTTGGTCCTAATTCCGTTTCTCAATATCTCCAGCAGCGTGTTGTCGATCCGTTCCAGCCTCCTGCAATAGGAGGTGTTCCGGGCGATCTCCTCCTGTAGCTCCAGTCCCCGGGACAGCATGGTGCGCATGTCGTAGGCGCACTCCTTGGTCTCGGCGACGTTTATCTGGATGGAGGTAAGCCGGCCGTTGGTCTCGTTGATGGAGTCCTGGCTGGCGATGGTATACGCGCCCGCCCTCGCCCGCTGGGTGAGGGTGGAGTCGATCCTGCCACCCGTCACCCGTTCCATGTCCTCCAGCTGGCGGGCCGCGTCCTCGATGATCTTGTCGTACTGCGCCCGCAAGTCGGCGATGCCGCTTTCCGTAAGCCCCGCGCCGCTCGCCTCGGCGAACGACTCGTACCACTGCCGGAGAGGCTCCTCCAATGCCTTCATCTTTATTCCTTGAAGGACGGCGTTATTCAGCATCTCTTGGAAATCGTCGGCGAAATCCTTGGCCGACCGTTTGCCCTCGGCGAAGCCCCGTATGATACTGTCAGCGATACTGTCGGTGGTGGTACCGGTCAATACCTCCCGCATGGACTCCTCCTGGTCATCCAGCATCCGGTCGATATCGGCTCCCTCGTCCCTCAGCGCGCGCAGCTGCTCGAACAGCTTGGCCACCTTCTCCTCCAGCTTGCCCTCGGTATAGAGTTTCTCGATGTCCTCGTAGCTCTTCCCGGCGAGGCTGGCGTACTCGTTCCACGTCTTCGCCTTCCGGAACCAAGTGCCGTGGCGGTAGCCTACGCCGCTGATATACTGTTCTCCCTGTATCTGTGCCAGCAACCGGTCGTACTCGCTTCCGGATGCCCGCCGCTGCCGCTCCAGCTCCTCGGAGATCCGCTTGTTGTAGGCCAGCGTCGTCTCGCCGATCTCTTGCTGGGTACGCAGCCGCTCCCGGAGCAGCCGCTGGTACTCCAGCTCGCCCGTGATGGCCTCGTCGTAATATTTTTGTTGCTCCTCCCGGGCCTGCCGGTTCATCTCCTTGACCTGCCTGCCCATGGAGAAGATCTTGCCGATCCCGCCGATCACGGAGGTGACCCCGCCGAGGATATCCCCCTTGGCGATCTTGGCGGCCCCGCTTACGAAACCGGACAGGGCGGAGGTCAGCTCCGCCACCTGCCCAGCGGCGTATCCAGCCTCGTCGCCGAGGATGTCGCCGATACCGCCGGCGATCGTGTCGAGGCTGGATGTCAGGGATTGTACGGAGGTATCCATGCCCTCTAACGCGGCGGCCATGCCATCCCTGTCACCTTTCCCGATGGACTCCAGCAACTTCTTCCAGTCATCCCGGATCGCCTTGAATGGCGAGCGGGAATGGATGGCCTCCTCCAGCCGCTTGATGGCGTCCTGGTATTCCTTCACGTTCCTGGGATCCCACGCCGAGGTATTGACCTCCCGGGCCTGCTTGAGCAAGGCTTCCAGCGAGGGCGTCGCCATCCTGTCAAGGTCGCCGAACAGCCTGTCCCACAGGCCGGATCCTTTCAGCTCCTCCATGGAGAGGTCGGACAGGTTCTTTTTTAAGGTTCGTCTCGCCTCCTCGATGGCCGCGTCGATGGCCTCGGCGTTCGCCTCCGTCCGTTGGGCGGTGAGGTAGGCCACGTCCTCGTTGTATTTCTTCTCCAATTCCAGCCGTTTGGCCGTGTGGTCCTGGTATTGCCGCAATGTCTTCTCCAACAGGTCGGCCTCCGCCTTCTCCCGGGCGGTAGCGGCGATGGTGGCGGCCTCTTCTAATTTCTTGCGCTGGGACTCGGGGAGCTGGGATACGGAGGTGGTCGATGGCCGGAACGACAGGCCCTGTCTTTTCCAGTCCGGGTTGTCCTTCTCCCATACGGCCCGCTCGATCTCCTGTTGGGCCCGCACGTATTCCTGTCCCTTCCGCTCGACCTCGTCGATCCTCCGGTCGTAGTCCAGCCGGATCTGCTCCAACTCCTTGTCGGCACCCTCCCGCATCAGACCGATTCGTCGCTGACGGAGATCCAGTTCCGCGTCCTTCTCCTTTTCCGCCAAGGCCTCCTTTTGCCGCTCGATCTCCCGTTCCCGCCGGGCGGTCTCCGCCTTGAGGGCGTTGGCCGCCTCGATCTCCTTCCGCTCATCGCCTTGGGCCTTCTCCGGAGAGCGGGAACCTTTTCCCTCTAACGTGTTGCTCTGCCGGAGCATCATGCGGCGGGAGGCGTAACGTTGCGCCTCCAGGCGGTTCACCTCGGCGAGAGCTTCCGCCTCGGTGCGGAGGTCGGCCTTGTTGGAGTTGGCCAGCGCGTTCTGCGCCTTGGTGATCTCGTATTTCTCCTTGGCGATCGCCTGTTCCTTGGCGAACAGATCATCGGTCAAGCGGATCGCCTCCTTCAACGCCTTGGAGCGTTCCGCCTCCGGGAGGCTCATGTCGTAGGCCTTATCTCTAAGCTCACCGATACGGGCCTCCAGGCGGCTGCGTTCCACCAAGAGGTCCCGTTCGGCCACGTCGAGGGCGTTCCTGCGTTTCTGCAACTCGACCGACTCCTTGATCTTCTCATTGGTATCGGCCATCCACGCGGAGGCCTTCCGTCCGGCATCCTCGATACCGGTCAGGCCCTGCGCCCAGGCGTTGGAAAAGTCGGCGATCCCTCCCTTGAGATCGCCCGTCAATATCTTCCAGACCGCCTCGCCCGCCTTGCCGATGGCACGGAGGCGGTTCATTAGTTGCCCGGAGAGGAAATCGGCCAGATCAGATAGAGCCTTCTTAGGTTCGGTAAAGGCCTTGTAGAGCCATTCGCCCACCTTGTCCACAACATCCAGCAGACTGCCCAATACCTGGTTGAATGCCGCCGTGGCGACCGCCAACGCGTTCTCGCCCTCCTCGGTACGGTGGAACCAGCTGTTTACGGCGGCAAGGCCGGCGGCGATGGCGGCGAGCGCCATGCCAAGCGGGGTGGCGATAAAGGCGAGAGCCGCCTTGGTCACTTTCCCGATGGCCGCCGCGGTTTGGCCGAGCGGGCCGGGAACGGACTCCAGTTGGGTCTGGAACTGTCTCAAGCCGGAGGTAGCGCCACCGGCGTCACTCTCCAGCCCGGAAAGCTCTTCTTTTAGGGATCGTATTTTTTCTTGCAACTCCTGTCCGGCGGCCGATTCCCGTTCGGCGGCGGACATCTTGCGCCACGCCTCCTCCATCTTCCGGAGGGAGGAGTGGAGGGATTCGATGCTCCCCTCGGCCATCCGTTCCTGCTCGATGGACTCCTGGAGTACCTTGATGTTTTCTTGGATTCCGGTACGGAGGTCGGTTTCCTGGATGGCGAGCTTCGCCTTGCCCTCGGCGTACTGGAGGGTCGTGACCGTACCGCGGGCGAACCCCTCGTCCAATGCCTTATTGGCCGCGTCAAGCTGGCGGAGGCTGTTGATGTCCTCTTGGATGCTGACCGCCAGCCGCTGGTTGCCCTTGCTCATGGAGGCGAACGCCTCGTCGCTGTCGGCGATCAGGCGCTGGTAGGTCCGCTCGGACTCGTTGCGCAAGCCCGCTATCCCTAACTTCACCCGATCGACCTCCTCGGCGAGGTTGCCGCGGAACTCGAATGTCACGTATAAAGGTTCGTCCGCCATGAACTGTTAAATTGTGAATTATGAATTTTGAATTATGAGTCAGGAGAGGCCGAGAAAGTCAAGCTCTTCCTCCTCCGTTTGAATGATTTCCTCTTCCTCCTTCTTTTTCCGTCTCTGTCCCGGGTCGTTGATCATCGTGAGGATGACGATCCATGGTATCTTTCGCATCACCTCGTCGTAGGTGAACGCCCCGGAGGCAATCAGCGCGTAGATACGTCCGAAAGGGCTATGGGGAGGGTCGTATTCCTCCCTTAACTCCCTTTTCTCATCGGTTGGCTCTCCGTCGGCGCCATCAGGTTCATCGTGGCGAGCGAGAAGATAATATTCAGAAAATCCTCCGGGTAGGCCATGACCAGGAGCACCTGCGCCAATTCCGCCATTCCACGCATGGTCGTATGGCAACGGATGTACCACGCCAAAGGACGGACCAAAGGGCGGGAAAAGATACTATTGCCCACCATCCCCTCGGCAATCACCCTCGATACCCGTTTTCCGTTCCGGGCGATGCACTCCAGCGTGGTACCGAGGTCGCCTGCCTTCAGCTCCTTCAGGTCGAGATCCATCCGGCAGAAGATCGCTGCCATCCGGCAGAGGGTCTCGCCTTTCGGGAAGGGTATTCCGTAACGGATCGTCTTCTTCCCCAACTTCCGGAGCAACCACGGGGCCGGGAGGTTGACGGTCAGCCGCCGGTCCAGCAGGGCGTCGGCGGCGTGGGATTCGATGGTTCGCTTCTCCATACGGGCTTACGCTTTAGGTTCGCCCAACTTATAGATGGCGTACGGCCCCTCGTTCTCTCCGATCGGGGCCAGCGCCTTCGCCGTCACCTCGATCTGGGCGATGTCGGTGCGGGTCAGGTTCCATACGAACCGGGCGGCCACCTGCGCGTTCGGGATCTCGATCACCACGTTGTGCAGGGAGATCGCCCGCACGGCCTTCCGCACCGTCACGATGTCACGCGGGGCTTGGTATTTCGTCACGTTGTAGGTCTTCCCGTCGATGGTCACGTCCTCGGGCTCCGATACCGTACCGCCGAAGGTCTCCTTCAAGGTGTCGTTGTCCCATTCCAGGAAGTTCAGCTTGATCTGCTTCAATCCCGGCTCGTTCCCGATGCTCTCCACCGGGGCGGCGGGCTCCTCCTCGCAGTAAAAATCGGTGGTCGTATCGGCCTCGGTGGTGAAGGAGGCCGTTCCTTTCATGGTACGTGCCAACTGTTTCATCGTGTCGGGCATACCTCCGGCCGGGTTCACGTCACCGAACTGGGCGACCTTCAGGCCTATGGATCTTGTCTTGTTTTCTGCCATGATCTTTTGAATTATGAGTTATGAATTATGAGTTATGGGGGATGGTTTCCCTTTTTTCGTTTTCCACGTGTCCAGAGGAGGGCGGCGATAAGTCCTGTCAGAACGCCGCTCGAATACCATTTGAGGCGTGTTCGAACGGGCGTGGGCGATGGGGCTCTTGCCTCCTCTCTCGTGGCCGTTTGCTCCCGTTGGGCGGACAATTGTTCCTCAAGTTGGTAGACCAGCTGTTGCAGGCTGTCGCATTTGGCGTGGACGACCAGCGTATTGCCGTTTATTCCGACCGAGGCCGTCGCACGTCCCTCTTTCTTTTGGTAGACCGCCCCGGTGGGTAGCCTACGGAGGCTGTCCAGCGGGATCGCCAGCGTCGCCAGGCTGGACGGGATTGTCACGGGGGTAACGTACTCCCTTCTGCTCCATAGGAGACTGTCGATTACGTTGGTAGCGGTAACTTTCCTTGTACTCTTGCAACTTGTTACGAGCGGGGCAAGTGTCATAATGCTTGCAACGCACCAGCTTGTACAGTGCCTCCTCCAATGCCGCCAACCGCTCCAGTATGTCCCTGTTCTTGTCATATAGCTCAATGATCGTCTCGTTATCGCGGGCCGCCATGTGCCGGGACACGTCATCCTTGTCCATCCGGGCTTTCTGGCGGCTCACCTTCAGGTTGATCAGCCAGTTCACCAACCCGACCAGTCCGCCGGATCCGATCATGGCCAAGAGCGTGTTCCATTCCATGTGGTTACGAATTTTGAATTATAATTTATGATTTAACTGTCCACTGTCAGCTCCTTCAGCCACTTCTGCACATCAAACGACGGGCAGGCTTTTGCCGCCAGTTCGTTGTGCCCGACAATGAGGACCGAGGGGAAGCGGCGGTGGAAGTCCCTCACGTAAGCTGCGAGGGCTTCCCGCTGCGCCGCCGTCCGGGTGTCCTTGGGAGTCTTGCCGTCGGAAGCGACTCCGCCGACATAGACAATGTGCCGGGCTGTCCGGTTATGCCCTTTTGCCCCATTGGTAACCTCCCAGGGATCGACCTCCATGTCCTCGTTGTTCTCGACCAGCCGTTCCACCGTCCCGTCCAGGTGGATCATATCAGTATAGCCCACCTGCTTCCAGCCGCGGCCGCCTTCATTGGGCGGGGCCGTGTGCCAACGGCGGATGTCGTCCGCCGATACTTCGTGGCCGGGAGGGGTGGCGGTGCAGTGGATGACCAATAACTTGAGTCGTGCCATGACAAATTATCCTATGCCGGAAGTTGCCAGTTCCGCATACGCATTCCCGTCCCACATCAGGGTAGTCACCTTGGAGGCAGCACAGTTCGCACCGCCGACAGTAGCGACGGCTGTTCCTTCATTGCGGACAATCAGGATCGACCCTGCTTGAACCTTCGTTTCCACCTCAATGGTTTCTGCGGCTGCCGGAGCGACAGTAACCAATGCCGGATTGGCATCATGCCCGATGCCGCTCTCCCCGGCCTTCCGTTCTACAGCTACCGGGAACGGTACTGTCACAAGGCGTTCGCCTTCCTCGTTGTAAGGGGCGTAGAAATCGAAGCTCCTACGCGATTTCATATTGACGTAACTCATTGTCGTATATGTTTTTGAATGTGAAACATTATGCCTTCGGCGAATAGATGGCTCCTAAATATTTGCCGGTTACCGGAGTGGCGACACCACGCATATTGAAGCCGACCACGTCACCACGGTATTCAGGATCGTTCAGGCGGTAATACATATCTACCGTACCACGGGCACGGGCCACGGCCTCCTTGTAATAGAAAAGCGAGGAAGGAGCGTCCGTTGCCGCTACCGCCGCATTCCAAGGGGCTTTCTGGCCTGTCGTACCGTTGTACCTCGGAGTAAGGGACGAACGGACTACGGTAAAGGAGAACAATTTGTTCTCGTTATAGAATGCCTTATACATGTTCAAGTCCTGCATTCTAAGGTCCATAGCATGTAGCGGGTTAAGGATCAAGATACGACCTTCGGTCGGTACTTCCAGCTCATCGAAAGCCAGTTCCATATCCATTACCATCTCGTAGGTCATGGCTTTGTAGCCACGGGCGTTCTTTGCCCCGGTAGCGGCTTTCACCGGGGTGAAATCGCCGTTCCCTGCCGGTGCCCAATTGAAGGCGGCCAGACGGGCAAACTTCTGCCGAAGTGAATTGCGGTGCCCCTCGGTCACGCTTTGGCGTTTTTCCGCGGACTCCTCGATCTCGATAGCGTTGATATGTACCGTGTTCTCGGTATCGAAACGCTTCAGCATGATCTCGTGCGGAATGTCGGTACGCGTCACGATAGGAATCGGATACAGCTCGTTGTCGATATACACCTCCGGATCCACGCCGGCCTCCTGCAAATTCAACTTGTTGTTATCCACCCAAGCGTCCAGGCTCTTCGAATGCGTGAGGAACGAGTCCGAGGGGTAAAACTTCTCGATGATCTCAGGAATCCAGATCTCGCGGTTCAGTCCTTCAGCGAGGCATCCGGACAGGTTCAGAGGGATCAGGGACAGCCCCGTCTGTACGGCGAACATCGCCCCGTGGCTGACTTCCAAGCAGGAGGCGAAGGCTCCGCTTGTCAGGGCATTGAACAACAATGCCGTAATCAATGAAATAATAAATTTCGTTTTCATTCTCGATCGTTTGTTTTATAGGGTTTATACTTGTTTTCAGGCAGGGTATTTGCCGTATGCCTCGAAAAACTTCTGTTTGTAGAGCTCCCCGTCTTTTTTCAATTCTTTCAGGCGGTCCGCCTTGACGATTTCGGAGAAGGTCATGTCGGCGAGTTTCACGCTGCCCGTACCGCCCGGAGAAGAGGTCTGTATCTGCTTCGTCACGCTGGCACGTGGCGGGATCGCGTCAAGCTGTGCCTTGGCACGCTCAAAGTCGGAGTCGAACATACCGATCCATGCATCCTTGCCCTTAGCGTCCAGACGACCTTCCTTGATCGCTTTGTCCACCAAGGCGACCGCGGAAGCCTTGCGCTCATCCCTTTCCTTTTTCTCGAAGGCTTGCACTTTGGAGGACAACGCCTCTTTCTCTGTTTTCAGCGTGGCGTTCTCCGCATGGAGCTCGTCACGGAGCCGGATAATTTTCCGGACCTCGTCGGCAATGGCCTGTTCGCTCGCATTGTCCGACAGTTTCAATAAACCTGTTAAAATTGTCATTTGCGTTTCATTTTTATGTGATACATGGATACCGGAAGTGGTATCGAACAGTTTGATCAATGTGCCTTTGTCGTTCAGGTCCATCCGCTTGTTTTCCTTGTCATATAAGGCCAGCGCGTTGTGATTGCTTCCTATGGTACAGATAGAGGCCTCACGCGCTTTCCATGTGACCATGGTTGGATAGGTCTGTCCGGACAACATCAACGACGGGTCATCCGAACTCTTTCCCGGCCACGCGCCTATACTGGCGGCCTTCAGGAACCCGCGCTCCACTTTGCCCATGACAGCGGCGGCCCTTTCGTCATCCTCGTCAAACACGGCATCGGCAAGGATCCGGGTTCCCTCGATACGGATGTTCTCCCATCGGCCTATCGGAAGATCCCAGTCGTCATGGTTGAGCAGCATGACCGGGTTGTTCTCGAATACGGACAGGTCGGCTCCGGATGTCAGCATGCGGAATCCTTGCGTATTGACGGTCTCATCGTGTAATATGAATGTCTTTTTCGGCATCGTTTTTTTGCTTTTTCACCCCAAAGTTGCGGGATAAAAACGAACTGAAAAAATCACATTGTAACGGTTACGTCCAATAAGAAGTTTGTTTGCATCTACTTGTATCGTAGCACTTTGTGATTATTTCATCCGGAAAATCACACGTACTTTTGAGGGTGCGAATCAGCAAAATATAGATGAGTATGGGTACGGATTTAAGCATAAAGCAAAAAAAGGAATGGGCAAAGATGCTCTACCTGAAAGAACACCTGACACAGGTGGAAGTGGCCGAACGTGTCGGGGTCAGCAAACAGACGCTTTGCAAATGGGTGAAAACGGAAAAATGGGAGGAACTAAAGACTTCTGTCAGCCTGACACGCGAGGAACAGCTGGCCAACCTCTACCGGCAAGTAGCTGAAATCAACAAGGCCATCGCCAGTCGTGAGGAGGGGGAACGGTTCGCTACCTCCAAGGAGGCCGACACGATCAACAAACTGGCCGCCGCAATCGAGAAAATGGAAAAGGAGACCGGGATCGCCGACATCATCAGCGTATCCAAGGGCATCCTTGACTGGATACGCAAGACGGACACGGACAAGGCAAAGGAACTCAGCTTTCATTTTGACGCATATATAAAGGACAGGCTTAAATGAAACCACTTAAAACCATAGACAAGCAGGCACTCGAAGATTGGGACGCCTACCTGAAGTCCATCCGCAAGGATACGGCGGTCGATCTGGATATGCCCTACGAGGAGAGGCAAAAGCGGTTGACCTATCTGGAGAAACATCCGTTGCTCTGGATCAAGGAGATGTTTCCGAACTATGCCAAATATGAATTTGCCTCCTTCCATAAAAAGGCCATAAAACGGTTGATCTATAGTCCCAAGAACTGGTACGAGGTCTTGTCTTGGGCACGCGAGCTGGCCAAGAGCACGGTTGTCATGTTCGTTGTCCTCTTCCTTGTACTGACCGGGAAGAAACGGAACATCATCCTCTGTTCCAACAGCCTCGACAATGCGATCAAGCTGCTTGCCCATTACCGGGCGCAACTGGAGGCCAATCAGCGCATCCAGTTTTATTACGGGGATCAAAAAGGATTTAAATGGACGGAAGACAACTTCATCACCAAGGGGGGAGCCTCCTTCATGGCGGTCGGTGCACGGCAAAGTCCGCGTGGAGTAAAGATCGAGGAGGTACGTCCGGACACGATCCTCGTGGATGATTACGACACCGACGAGGAGTGCCGTAATCCGGAGATCGTGAACGACAAGTGGAACTGGTTCGAACAGGCGTTGTATTTCACCCGTTCCTTCTCGGAACCCCTGCTCACGATCTTTTGTGGGAACATCATCGCCAAGGACTGCTGTGTGGCACGGGCCGGTAAGAAGGCACTCGAGCTATCCCGTCGGGAGAACCCGATCGGGAACTGGGACATCATCAACCTGCGCATGGTGGACATCAATCACCCAGATCCCAAGAACGATTTCGCCTACGGGACCTCCGTCTGGCCGGAGAAGAACGATGAGGAGACGATCGACGATGTCCTTGCACAGGTGAGTGCCGCCAGCGCGCAAAAGGAATGTTTCAACAATCCGGTGACGGAAGGCTGCTATTTCAAGGAGATCAAATGGGGACCGGTACCGCCGCTCCACAAGTTCCCGTTCCTGGTCAGCTACGGTGACCCCGCCCCGTCAAACAAGGTGTCCAACAAAAAGGGGGTAAAGAAGCTCGGCTCTTACAAGGCCAACTTCCTGATGGGCGTTCTGGACGGGAACCTGTATGTCATCACCGGCTACCTGGACCACGTGAAGAACGAGGAGTTCGTCAATTGGTATTATTATATGCGCAACTATGTAGCCGACCGGACACAGGTCTACAACTCCATCGAGAACAACAAGCTACAGGATCCCTTCTACGAGCAGGTATTTGTCCCGCTTTTCCAAAAGAAATGGGAAGAGACCGGATACATCATCCCCATATCGCCCGACCTCCGGAACAAACCGGACAAGTTCGCGCGTATCGAGGGAAACCTGGAACCCCTGAACCGGGCGGGACGCATGATCCTGAACGTCGCCGAGAAGGACAACCCCAACATGGCACGCCTGGAGGAACAGTTCCTCCTTTTTGATGACGGGCTACCGGCACCGGCCGACGGCCCCGACGCGATAGAGGGAGGGTTCTTCATCTGCCAGCAAAAGGCGATGGCGGTCAAGGCGGGAAGTTGTACCGTCGGAACACGCCACAGGAACAGGAAAAGATATTAACTCCCAAAACATACATCAAATCATGGCATTTTTGACAATACAGGAATTAAACACCCATCTGCATGACGAACTGGTCGAGACCATCACGCGAGGGGACGCTGCCATAGCGGAAGCCGCCATCGACGCGGCGATAGCCGAGGCGAAAGGCTACCTGACACGTTTCGACTGCGCACGTATTTTCTCCGCTTCAGGAAGCAAGCGAAATCAGTTGCTATTGATCTTCGTCAAGGATATTGCCATTTGGCATCTCATCAACCTGTGCAATGCCGGGACGGAACTTCAGTTCCGGCAAGACCGCTACGAGAGGGCTATCGATTGGTTGAAGGCTGTCCAGCGGGGCGATGTCTCGCCCGACCTGCCCGACCGGGAAACAGAAGAAGAAACGGGAAGCAACACCCCGATCGGCCCTATTGCGTATGGAAGCAATCCAAAGCGGTGCCAACATTTTTAAAAGACCGTTAGAACGCTGTTTAAACGGCCGCACAATCAAACGAAAATAAAAAGACGATTCATGGCAAAGAAAAAAAACAAAGTGGCCGTAAAAGGCGCAGATTCGGTCGTGACTAGACAACGGCCGGTCTATACTGAAATATTGGTCCGCCCCATTCACCGGGGCGTGAACGACATCGGTTCTTGGCGAAGCGCCCTCCGGCTGGCGGACTTAGGGAACCGGACGAAACTGTACGACCTGTTTACCGACCTCCTGATCGACGGTTACCTGTCGGACGCCATCGA
>OJOL01000350.1_pt1 | contig 33907 bp, 30 predicted proteins | sample 1598121 | NCBI WGS metagenome assembly OJOL01 (sample SAMN01915219, study PRJEB22387) | human gut metagenome | isolation source: stool | host: Homo sapiens | place: USA
AGTTGGAATCGCTAGTAATCGCGGATCAGCATGCCGCGGTGAATACGTTCCCGGGTCTTGTACACACCGCCCGTCACGCCATGGGAGTTGGTTCTGCCTGACGGCGTTGAGGTAACCCGCAAGGGAGCCTGGCGACCACGGTAGGGTCAGCGACTGGGGCGAAGTCGTAACAAGGTAGCCGTAGGGGAACCTGCGGCTGGATCACCTCCTTTCAAAGACAAGAAGACGAATATTCGCTGTCTGCGTATCCTCTTAAAGATTGAAGAAACTGGTGAGAGACCGTTAAGTTGAAGACTTAAGGGTTTGTAGCTCAGGTGGTTAGAGCGCACGCCTGATAAGCGTGAGGTCGGAAGTTCAAGTCTTCCCAGACCCACCACTCTTAGAGGGGGTATAGCTCAGCTGGGAGAGCACCTGCTTTGCAAGCAGGGGGTCAGGAGTTCGATCCTCCTTACCTCCACCAAGGCTTTGATCTGGATAGTTATAAAACATTGTGAATAAGAAGAAAGAAATGAGATTGTTATTGTTGATAGAGATATTGACGATAACGACGACATTTTGGAATTAGAATAAAATCTAAGGAAAAAATTAAGTATGAAAATATACACCTTTTAATATGATAAAGTATTAAAAGCGGGTAGATTTTTGTTGAGAGTATGAATGGTTTGTCCGAGAGGGCGGATTATTTATACGTTAAGAATCAAGCGATAGGTAAGGGCATTTGGTGAATGCCTTGGCAATCAGAGGCGAAGAAGGACGTGGTACACTGCGAAAAGTTACGGGGAGTTGTGAACAAGCATTGATCCGTAAATATCCGAATGGGGAAACCCACAGAGCAATCTGTACTGCATGATGAATAAATAGTTATGCAGGGCGAACGCAGGGAACTGAAACATCTAAGTACCTGTAGGAAAGGAAATCAACCGAGACTCCGAAAGTAGTGGCGAGCGAAATCGGACCAGCCGATGGATAGTCAGTAAAGAATCAGAATTACCTGGAAAGGTAAGCCGGAGAGGGTGACAGCCCCGTACGAGTAGAAAAGCTGACTGTTCTTGAGTAAGGCGGAGCACGAGAAATTCTGTCTGAAAATGGGGAGACCACTCTCCAAGGCTAAGTACTACTGATTGACCGATAGTGAACAAGTACCGTGAGGGAAAGGTGAAAAGCACCCCTATAAGGGGAGTGAAAGAGAACCTGAAACCGGATGCCTACAAGCAGTCGGAGGGTCATAAGGCCTGACGGCGTACCTTTTGTATAATGGGTCAGCGACTTAATTTATGTAGCAAGCTTAAGCCGATAGGTGTAGGCGTAGAGAAATCGAGTGTTAACAGCGCGTTAAGTTACATGAATTAGACCCGAAACCGAGTGATCTAGCCATGATCAGGTTGAAGGTTGGGTAACACCAACTGGAGGACCGAACCCACTCCCGTTGAAAAGGTAGGGGATGAATTGTGGCTAGGGGTGAAAGGCCAATCAAACTCGGAAATAGCTGGTTCTCCGCGAAAACTATTTAGGTAGTGCGGTGAGCGGACACCTTGAGGGGTAGAGCACTGGAAGAGCTAAGGGGGAGCGATCCTTACTAAACTTTACCAAACTCCGAATACTCAAGAGTGATACTCACCAGACAGACATTAGGTGCTAAGGTCTAGTGTCGAGAGGGAAAGAGCCCAGACCGCCAATTAAGGTCCCAAAATTATGGCTAAGTGGTAAAGGAAGTGAAACGTCCAAAACAGTCAGGAGGTTGGCTTAGAAGCAGCCATCCTTTAAAGAAAGCGTAATAGCTCACTGATCTAAACAAGACGTCTTGCGCCGAAGATGTAACGGGGCTAAAGCCATATACCGAAGTTGCGGATTTACACGTTAAAGTGTAAGTGGTAGCGGAGCGTTCTGTAAGCCTGCGAAGGTGTACCGTAAGGTATGCTGGAGGTATCAGAAGTGAGAATGCTGACATGAGTAGCGAAAAGAAGAGTGAGAGACTCTTCCGCTGAAAGTCCAAGGTTTCCTGCGTAAAGCTAATCTGCGCAGGGTTAGTCGGTCCCTAAGGCGAGGCAGAGATGCGTAGTCGATGGCAATCAGGTTAATATTCCTGAACCGGCCCGGAAGTGACGGATTGAGTAAATTGTAAGTTCTTATTGGATTGAGCTTGCAGTGAATCAGTCCCAGGAAATAGCCCGGGCTAAGACCGTACCCGAAACCGACACAGGTGGACAGGTAGAGAATACCAAAGCGCTTGAGAGAACTATGTTGAAGGAACTAGGCAAAATACTTGCGTAACTTCGGGATAAGCAAGCCCCATTTTAAGGCAACTTAGGGTGGGGGGCACATACTAGGGGGTAGCGACTGTTTACTAAAAACACAGGGCTCTGCTAAATTGAAAGATGAAGTATAGGGTCTGACGCCTGCCCGGTGCTGGAAGGTTAAGGAGAGATGTGCAAGCATTGAACTGAAGCCCCAGTAAACGGCGGCCGTAACTATAACGGTCCTAAGGTAGCGAAATTCCTTGTCGGGTAAGTTCCGACCTGCACGAATGGCGTAACGACTTCCCCGCTGTCTCCAACATAGGCTCAGCGAAATTGAACTCTGAGTTAAGATGCTCAGTACCCGCGGTTAGACGGAAAGACCCCGTGAACCTTTACTATAGCTTTGCAGTGGTATTAGGTAACAAATGTGTAGAATAGGTGGGATGCTATGAAGCTACGACGCCAGTTGTAGTGGAGCAGACTTTGAAATACCACCCTTTTGTTGTTTGATATCTAACCTGCTCCCGTTATCCGGGAGAGGGACCCTGCATGGTGGGTAGTTTGACTGGGGCGGTCGCCTCCCAAAGAGTAACGGAGGCGCGCAAAGGTTGGCTCAGATTGGTCAGAAATCAATCGTCGAGTGCAATGGCATAAGCCAGCCTGACTGCGAGAGAGACATTTCGAGCAGATACGAAAGTAGGTCATAGTGATCCGGTGGTCCCGAGTGGAAGGGCCATCGCTCAACGGATAAAAGGTACTCCGGGGATAACAGGCTGATTCCGCCCAAGAGTTCACATCGACGGCGGAGTTTGGCACCTCGATGTCGGCTCATCACATCCTGGGGCTGGAGAAGGTCCCAAGGGTTCGGCTGTTCGCCGATTAAAGTGGTACGCGAGCTGGGTTTAGAACGTCGTGAGACAGTTCGGTCCCTATCTGCCGTGGGTGTAGGATACTTGAGAGGATTTGTCCTTAGTACGAGAGGACCGGGATGAACATACCTCTGGTGTACCAGTTGTTCCGCCAGGAGCAACGCTGGGTAGCTAAGTATGGACGGGATAACCGCTGAATGCATCTAAGCGGGAAACCCACCTCAAAACAAGGTATCCCAATTAAGACCGTGGTAGACCACCACGTTGATAGGTCAGGTGTGTAAGCGCAGCAATGTGTTTAGCTAACTGATACTAATAGTCTGATTGGCTTGATTTTTTAACGTATAAATAATCTGCTCCACAGATTTGGTTCTAATTCTTTCAGATGGTGTTTAGATGACCTGGTGGTAATAGCGAAGGTGTCCCACCCGATCCCATTCCGAACTCGGACGTTAAACCCTTTTGCGCCCATGGTACTTTGTCTTAAGGCACGGGAGAGTAGGTCGCTGCCAGGTCTTCTAAACATCATCTGGAATGAATTCTTCTTATTGCAAGTTTTTAAGCCTCCTGCTTTTGCAGGAGGTTTTTTTATTAACGGATATTCAGAAACTTTGTTTGCAGATGCCGTTTGGTTCAGGGCGGTTTTTTGCGTCACTGAGACGGATTGGCGTTCGCTTCGGAAAAGTCTCGGTCTTGCTCTGGCAGGGCGTTCTGCGGCCGCTGCGGCGGATTTTTTGCGGTCATGCTTTCTATTATATATTTTGCGGACAAAAAATGGCGAGGCTCAAGGAAGGTATACAAAATTAAAGGGCGCACAAAATGCAATGAGTACGAAAAATTCGATACCTGTTCCCGAAAAATAGCTCATTGCCTTTCTTCCTCATTCCTTTACAATCTCTTCCGTAATCTCATTCACGTTATTATTCTTTTTTTATCCTTATATCTCTTTTTAATTTTATTTTTTATTCCAGGAGTGTGTTTATGAAACAAGGTAACGTTAAATGGTTTGACTGCAAAAAAGGCTATGGCTTTATTACTCCGGACGGCGAAATCAAAGACGTCTTCGTCCATATTACCCAACTCGAAAAAATCGGTATTAGAAAACTCTTCGACGGTCAACGCGTCTCCTTCGATGTCTATGATGATCGCGGGCGTATCGCCGCCGGTAATCTTAAATTGTTGTGATTTCTAATTGTATAACCATATGTTGACAAGAAAACCTGACGTTTAACCGCGGCAGGTTTTTCTTTTAATTCGTGATTTACTTTGGTATATTCGAGAGAACAGGAGATTTGTTATGAAAAAAATTGCGAGTTTTATGGTTAATCATCTTAAACTTATTCCGGGTCTTTATGTTTCTCGGAAGGACAAGTTCGGAACGGAATTTATTACAACATTTGACATAAGAATGACCAGTCCGAATGATGAGCCGGTTATGAATACGGCAGAGGTACATACGATAGAACATCTCGGCGCAACCTTTTTGCGCAATCATCCCGAATTTGCGGAAAAGACGGTTTATTTTGGTCCAATGGGCTGCCGGACGGGGTTTTACCTGCTTTTGGCGGGAGACTACAGTTCCGAAGATATTTTGCCGTTGATTAAGGAGATGTTTGAATTTATTCGTGACTTTCAGGGAGAGGTTCCGGGAGCATCGCCGCGAGATTGCGGAAATTGTCTGGATATGAATTTGCCGATGGCAAAATACCTGGCCGGAAAGTATCTGACGGAAGTTATTGAAAATATTGCTGCGTTCAGATTGACGTATCCGGCATAGCTGCTGTTTGAAAAAACTTTTGCTGTCAGCCCTAACGAAAATTATAGCCATTGAATTGGGGCTGGAAGAACCTATTTAAATAACCGGAGGAGCTTATGGAGTGGGAAACAAAACATAAGATTGCCGCGGTTGCCGTGTTGACTGTTGTTGCAACGGCACTCGTATTGTTTAATTAGGGGAGAGAAGAAATGGTTTGGTGGCATTGGCTCATCATATTGGTTTTCGTTTTTGCAATTGTGATTTCTATGTTTTTTTAATTTTTTAGCTTGACAATAGTGTGGAAAAGGCGTATTTATGCACTGTCTTGCAAGGGACAGCGTTTATCGCGGGGTGGAGCAGCCCGGTAGCTCGTCAGGCTCATAACCTGAAGGTCGTAGGTTCAAATCCTGCCCCCGCAACCATTAAGAAGGCTTTGAGGTTTCTCAAAGCCTTTTTTGTTTGCCTGATTATTATGGAAAAAAGGTTAGGTTGTGAAATTGTTGAATTATTTCTTACCTGCACCATATCCCATTTGTATCTGTGTTGTTTCGGCAGAGAATGAGGGAGAATGTTTGTGCGTGTTGATATTGTTCTGATTTCAACCTTTGTATTGGTTCCGTCTTTGGTTTTTGCCGCTGATTATAACGTTCCGGAGGGAGGGACGCTTGCCAAGGCGATTGCGGAGGCTAATGCCAATAAGGACGGGGATATGTATGAAATTGAGATTTCCGGCACTTCGGCAGATTCGGGAAATGTCAAAAACAGTGCGTCGATAGCCGGAAATCCGTCGGCGGTATTGTCAGGCTCGCTTGCCTTTAACGGTACAGGTATTCGTTCCGAAATCAGCAATTTGACATTTACGTCCGGGACTGTCGGTGCAGTTGCCAACGGGACTTTGGGGTTGGGCGAAGCGCAGGATTTGACGATAACTTCTGTCGCCTTTGAACAGAGAAACGGCAACGGTTATGGCGGCGGGGTTGTTAATCTCGGCAATATGACTATACAAGGCAACAGTTCCTTTTCGGGGAACAGGGCTGACGTCGGCGGGGCAATTTATAATTCAAAGCGTCTGGATATTTCGGATACGTCATTTTTGAACAATACGGCTTCCGGTTCCGGCGGCGTGATTTTTACGGATGTCGACCTGACGACTTCTGATCTCAGCGGCCCGGGATTTGAAGCGTCTCTCGGCGTTAATGCCAAAATAACGGATGACGCTTACTTGTATGGCGCACTGACTCTTGAAACAGGGAAGGTATATTCGTCATATTTGTTTAATGCCGGCCTGCGGGTCAAGTTTTGACGGAGTATCAGGAAAGACACAGAGACGTGCCTTTCCTGAGTTGTAATGGTAATCAGCCGATTAACGATTTTGCCAGTTTTTGCGATTGTTCGATAACGGCATCCATGTTGAGGTATTCAAAAGAACCGAAGCGGCCGTTCAGATGAACGCCTTCTTCAGCAAACCAGGCTTTGATTTTGTCCATGTTGCGACGATGATTCAGATCGTAGATAACGTAAGCATATTCAAAACGTTTGATATCCGTAAAGTTTACCTCTTCACTGCTGTCGATAAAACCGATTCCCTGCAGTCCCTCGATGATTTTGCCGGTAAGTTCGGCGTCGGAGGCCTTGTCGTTCAGGTCGTTTTTGCGATAGGTTATTTCAACCATATAAGTTGCGGTTCCTGCTTTGTGGTAGTGGCTGCCTAAAAAGTCAAGCTTTGAAAGCCGGTGGAATTTGACGTCCTTGTCGGCGATCATGAAGGCGAAGTTGTCGCCGGCTTTGTCTTTGGAGACATTGATAATGCCGATGGCAATTGAGTTGTATTTCAAATCGTCGGCTGCGTCGAGGATTTCCTGCGGTTTGTCCGCCGTTTGATAAATATGGCAGAGTTCGTTGGCCGGCATGGTCGAAACGATTTTGTCGGCTTTGAACGTTCCTGACGAGGTTTTGACCATAAATCCGTCGTTGTTTTTTTGAACTTCTTCTACTTTTGTATTCGTATGGATTTTAACTTTGGCCGACAGTTTGTCGATGAATGCTTTAATCAAGGCTTCGGTACCGCCTTGTTTGGGGTAGGTAAAATAAAGCTGATGTGTGTAGCCGTCAACCGTTTCGCCGGCGGCCGAGCGCAGAATGTCTTCTTTCGGCGGTTTGGGAATACGGTTGACCATTTGCGTATCCATAAAGCTGGGATCAAATTTCCAGATTTTTTCGTTGTATGGCCGCAGATAGGTGTTGGTAATGCCTTCTCCGAAAGTTTTCAGGAAAAACTGAAGCATATTTTGAGCGTTGTAATTTTCATAAGGGTTATGCAGAAAACCGTTGACACAGTAGTCCAAATCTTCGGGCGGCAGTTTGGATAAATCGTTTTCAAATGGATATTGAACAAAGCGTTTTTTATGCAGAATGCGGTTGGAACGCCTGATTTTGTCAATGTTATTGCCGAGCAGACCGTTCATAAGTTCCAGAATTTCCTTGTTTTTGGAAAAGATGATATGCGGGCCGACGTCATATTCAATGCCGTTCTTTTCATAAGTGCGGCAGAGGCCGCCGAGCGTGTCATCCTTTTCAAGAATGCGGATTTCACTGATGTTGGGATTTTCCTGCAAATAATAGGCCAGGGATATTGCGGAGAGACCTCCGCCGAGTATGGTATAATTCATTTGTTTATTTCCTTTTGAGTTTTCTTTTAAGTTTTAATTTTAGGCCTAATAGATTTATTACTTTATGGTTGTTTTTGTTTTTCATATAAAAAATGTTTTCAAGAAAGTGTTTGTTTTTATTTTTAAAATATTGGGATTTTGGTAAAACCATATGGCAGAAGTCAATGAGGTGCGGATCTAATATTTTTAAGTTCAGCTTGCTCAGTTTTATTTTTTGTAATAATTCTTTGGTTTGTGTTAAAAAATCTTGTTTGTATGCTGGTGATTTCAGTCGGCAATAGTCCCAATGCAGATGGCATATTGTGGCTTTAAAACAATAGGAGCTTAATTTCTTATCATTATTAAAAGGTAAAGGATAGTGATTGTACAACCATTTTTCAGCATTTAATCCGTCGAAAGATGCTTTTTCGTTTTGTACGGATTGATTAGGATTGTCTTTATAATAAAAGTATAATGCTTCTGCCAGACTACAGATTTTATTAGCTTTGAGTAATGTTATGATATGAAAAGGCGCATCTATGAAAGACATTCTGTCTTCAATCATGGTTATTTTATTGTCTTTTAAAAATTTGTTTTTATATATAGCGCTCCAGATTGATGGTTGGAAAGTCAGTAATTCCGGGTATTCGGATATATTAAAACATGTATTTTTGGGTAAAAATAATACTGAAGAATTCTTATGAATATTATCATAAGCATTATAAAAGCCGCATTTACAAACATCGGCATGATTTTTTTTTGCCAGTTTGTATAGTTTTTCAAACATGGTTTTGTCGCACCAATCATCGGTTTCAACAAATCCAATATATTCGCCGGAAGCTAACTGCATAGCCTGGTTGCAAGCTTTTCCGTAACTTCCCGGATGCAAAATGATTTTAATGCGGGAATCTTTGGCGGCATATTCGTTACAGATGCGGTCGCAGTTTTCCGGTCCGTCTGTTGCCAGAATAATTTCAATGTCTTTTAATGTTTGGTTTATTACTGAATCAATGCATTTAGCCAAGTATTTTTCTACATTATAAATTGGTAAGATGATGGAAATTTTTGTCATTTTTTGCCTCAATTAAAAATGAATGGGAATTATTTTTTTAGATGTTTTTGTCGAAATTCTTTTCGATGTTTTTTCAGGGGAATAAAACAGCAGATTAATCGGACGATCCACGTGGGATAATATTTTATAGCAGGTTGTTCTTGCACATTTGCTCTGTTGCTTAAATATTCGACAGTGTCTTTATTGGACCAAGAGCCACGCCACCAATGAATGGAATATGTATTGGGAGTTAAGCAGTTCAAATTAAATTTCTCGTTAAAATAAAAGGGGTAAAAATATTCTCTGGGATAGATTGTAAGATTTTTATAGATGTATTTTTTGTTAGGCAAGTATTTTTCTTCGCCGTAAAGTTTTTGGGCTATTTCGTTTATGACAACAGGTATGATGAAGTTGTCAGCTTTCATTACATCGTTTGTATAATAGTCAAGAGCAGCTTTTATCAGAGGGTGTTTTCGTTCAAAGCCCATAATGGCTGCATTTACTTTATTGGTGTCTTCTATTCCAATAAAGTTGCTGTGCATTAATGTTTCCAAAGGCTTAATTATTTGAATATCGACATCACAGTAAACTCCGCCATATTCGTAAAGGGCCATTAATCTCAATACATCGGCCATCGGAGCAAAGATTTTTCTTTCTGCGCAGTAGCGAAAAAATGCATTGTTTTTTATGGCTTTTTTGTAAAGGCGATGTTTGTTATTAATTTCTATAATCTTGAAGTCAGGGTTGAAAATTTTCCATGAAACAATGCATGAGTGAACAAAGTTGCTTTTGTCTCCGTCCCAGACATAAAATATTTGGTGGGGTATTTTGGTCATGTTATAATTTCCTTATATATTTTTTTCTTAAATGCCTGCGGTTTTTTTGTTTGGGGATAAAACAGCACAACAACCGTATAAACCATTTGGGGTATTGCTTTCGGGGGGGGTATTTGTGGTTGTCCTCTGGGAGCAAAGGGAGAGGGAGTGTCAGATAGTTTATTTTTATGTTTTGATTATAATGTGGTTTGTCCAGAAGCGTTTTTTCGTTTTTTAGGAATGAGAGATATTGGTTGAAGGTATCTTTTTTATGATTTATTATTTCTTGATTTTTTGTGCAGATATTGGCAGAAAGCATTTCAATAATTTGGCAAACTTTTTCTATCGGGGTATTGTCGGTGATAAACTCTGATAGAAATCCTCTGGCGGTTCCTCCACGTTCATCGTGGCTTATGCAAATGCTTGGAATGCCTAAGGATGAAGAAATTCCGCAACCATGAACACGGTGAGAAATGACTAAATCTGCCTGACGATAGATTTCTTCATAATCTTTGGCATCATATGAGTAGTAAACCGGGATATTGTATTTTTTGAATATTTTTTGCGCTAAAGGCAATTCGTCTATATATGTGCAGATTATCAGAAAATTGTATGTTCCTTTATATTTTTCCAGTAGATGACAGTAAAGTTTAATTTGATATTGGTAAGTTTTGTCATTGATGCAGTTTGCGCAAACTGCATTCTGATAAGTTACACCAAAACCTAATCCAATGGATTTTAATTTGGTTATCTTTTTTTCCTGTCCTAATTTGATGCATTGCATTGCCGGACAAGGCAAAAAGAAAGCGTTGTAGTATTTGTTTTCAAAATTTTTGTCTCTGACGGTTATCAGTTTAGCTTTTTGGACTACTTCTTTTTCATAATCGGACAGAAAATCAAAGCAGTATGAACCTAGACCTAAAAAGATTGCAGGCAAGTTATTTTTAATGATATGCTCGTAAAAATTTGCCAAGGCACCGCCGGTCCAAGAAGGAGTTCCTGCGAAAACGGCTAAATCAATACTGCTTAAGTCTGAATCAAATTTTATAGAATTGTCCATCTGCCCAATTTTGAGATAAGCCTCTTTTGCTAAAAATTTTGCATCCTCCCAGAATTTGTCCGGATATTTTTGTTCTCTCAAACCTTTTGTCAATAATCCTGATTTTAGTTCAGGATTGCGATTGTATATAATGGCGTTATGTTCGCCAATCAGATTTGATAATATGTTCTGGCATCCGTGAAGAATAAACTCATCTCCGGGGTTCCATTGTCTTGTAGTACTGTAAACAACATTTTTTCTTTTACCACTCATAGTTGATGTTCTCCGGGATTCTCTCGTGCCCCCCCAGGGACTCAGGTGTTCGTTTCTGTAATGTTGGATTTGTTCTGAAACATAGGCAGGCAAGTAGTTCTCAAAAGTCCTTATTGCTTCAGCAAAACTACTTTGAAGCGGGGTAAAGTCGGGGCGTTTATGGCAAATTATTGACAGATTGTATCCGTATTCTTTTAATCTCATGTTTCGCAAATCAAATCCGTGACAAAGTAAATGATAAATTAAATTTCCCGGAGAAAAGTAGTATAAATGTCCACCACCGGCGAGTGTTTCTCTTGGTGGTACGGTTAGTGCCAAGATTCCGTTATCTTTTAAACTATTGTATGTTTTGTCCAGAAAGAGGCCTATATTAAACTGATGTTCGAGAATGTGCGAAGCCCAAATACAGTCGAATTTTTCAGTCGGAGTATATTTTAAGAAGTCTTTGAATACTAAGTTAATATTATCAAAATTTTCTTTTTTGAAGTTGCTGGTTTCGTCTCCAACTATCGCCGTAACTTTTTTTCCGTTTTTTTGAAAGAAGCGACTCTGGATACCTTCTCCGGCACCCAAATCCAAAACACTTTCAAATTCATAATCTTTGATTAGTTTCCATAAACAATCCTTTCCCAAACAATCTGGGATAGATTGATAGAGTGTATCGTTTTTTGAGGTTTCTATTTCTAAATATTTATTTAGGAAAAAAGGATTTGTTCTGTTCCATATGACGTTCTTTTTGATAATTTTAGCCGGATTTCCTCCAATAATCGTATTTTCATCAGTGAAACTCTTAGATACGACCGAACTTGCAGCAATAATTGTATTATTAGGAATACTAGTGTTTTTTAATATTATTGAATATGCTCCTATCCATACATTATCTCCAATTAAAATAGGATGTTTTATTGAATTTATAATTGTGTTAGATGTTTTATCCAAAATGCTGTGTCCATCGGAAGGCGCAAAAAATATGTAACCTCCTAACATGCAGTTTTTGCCTAAAATTAATCCAGAGTTTTCGTCAAGGTTTGCGTTAGCTCCGGCAATAGTTGTGTGTGCACCAATTGTTAGTTGTTGTTGATATCCAAATTTACATCTGACGTTAAAGTTATTTATTTCGGTGTTTTCGAAAATTTCAATTGATGCGTTTTGACTGTCTATGTCCCAAAAACAATTGTTGAATTTATAGGGTTTATGCAATTTGATTGTATTGTTTGAGCCGGCAATGCTAATATTTAATCCGGGAATTGTTTCTTTATATTCTAAGGTTCGTTCAGAGCCGTTTTCTACAATTATTATTTGATTGTTGTTGCCGAAAATGCTGTAAAATTTGTGTTGAGATTTTGGTTGTTGAGTGTGTTCTTTTAGCTTAATCTTAGCTTTGATTCCGCAGCAGTTAACAACGCAATAGCCTTTGTCGTTTTTGTGTATCTTAAAAAATTTCATTTTCGTTCCTTTTCAGAGATTGGGGTTGTATCATTAAAACTGGTGTTCCAGGAAGTATTATATTTAACGATCTTTGCTGGATTACCTGCAATGGTTACCCCCCCCGTTTTATTCTATCTCCAGTTACAACGGATCTGGCTCCTATAATTGTATTATCTGGAATTTTTGTGTTTTTCCCGATAAAAGTCCCCATACCGATCCATACATTTTTTCCAATTTCGACCGCGGATTTTATTTGATTGATGCGTTGATTGTTTGTTGTGTCAAATATAGGATGTCCGTCTGTCGGCATAATTACAACATCCATAGACATCATGCAGTTATTGTTGATGATGCAAGAGGCTTTTTCTTCGGATAAAAACATTCTGCAGCTGGAAATAAAAATTGGTTTTTTTATTACTAGCTTTTGTTGATTTCCTCCGGTAGTTATTAGATAGAAACAGCTAATGTTCCATAGTGGACTGTCTATTTCAATAAATACATTACTGGATTTGATGTCCCAATAACAATTGTTAAATTTTAGTGGTTTATGTAGTTTAATTGTATTGTTTGAGCCATCTATAGTAATGTTTAGTCCCGGGATTGTTTCTTTGTATTTTAACGTACGTTCAATTCCGTTTTCTACAATTATTATCTTGTTGTTCGTTCCGTTTATGTTATAGAACTTGTGATTAAGTTTTTTTGATTTATAGGGCAATCCAAATAGATAATATTTTTTGTGGTTGTTAATTATTGTTCTTTTATATACAGTAAGTCCCAAGAATTTTATTTCTTTGTTTTGGTTGGAAAAGATTGTTTTTATTATGGGCAAGATGCCAAACAATTTGTATCTTGCTGTGTCTGTTTTATGAAAAATTTTTATGAAAGTAAGTCCGCAAAAGCAGATTGATTTTTTCCAAGATGAAGAATTGCCCGAATTGAAATTTGAATAAGACAGAGTTTTTATTTTTTGCAATTCATGTTGATTTTTCGGGATTTTTTTGTTGGATAATAACTTTTTTGCCATGGCATATCCGACTTCTTTTGTTGGTTCATCTGCGTTATTGCATATGAACCACCAACAGACGATATAAGCGTTCCAAAAAGCATCTTTTCTTTTATTCCATAATTTGTTTTTTTGTAAGAAATTGTAGAACATTTCACCCACTTGGAGGTGGTGAAGGACTTTTTCTCCTAAGCTTTTGTTAAAGGTAAGAGCCATTAGAGAATTATTTCGTCTCAAATAGTTATAAAGCTTATCAGGGATAAAATAGACGTTTTGGCAAATACTGAAATATGCCCATGAAAAATAAGCATCTTCATTGCACATTTTTTCAGGAAAGCGCAGATTATATTTTTTTATTAGTTCTTTTTTATATAGCTTATTCCAGGAACCAACATTAATTTTGCCAAAGAAGTCATTTTTTAGTTTGAATTCTCCAGGTTGATTAATGGCGAAGTAATTTTCGTCATTTCTTTTTAAAATTAAATCGGTTTTGCCTTCGAAAACGATATTTGTACCGCATTGTACCAAATCTATTTTAGATGATGATTGCATGGCTGAGTGCATTTTTTCCAGATATTTAGGTTCCAGCCAGTCGTCGCTGTCGACAAAAGCAATGTATTTACCCCGGGCGATGTCTATTCCGGCGTTTCTGGCTCCACCCAAACCTTTGCCGATGTCTTTTATAAATATGATACGGGAATCCTTGGCTGCATATTCGGCGCAAATTTTATTGTCTTCTTCCGGTCCGTCGGAAACAATTATTATTTCTATGTTCTTAAATGTTTGGTTTAATATCGAATCCAGACATTTTCTCAGATACGGTGCGACATTATAGACGGGAACGATGACACTGAGTTCGGGATTGAAATTTGCCGATGCAGTCATGGAAAACTCCTTAACTAATATGTTTTGCCGGTGATGATGCGCATGGAAAGGTGGTCCATCATCATATGCAGGTCTTCGCTGATTTGCATATCGTCAACGCGCATATTGACGGAATGGGCGCAGATTTGTTTTAATTTGCCGCCCTGATAACCGGTCAGGCCAATGGTGGTGCCGCCGTTTTCGTTGGCGTATTCAATCGCTTTGACGACGTTTTGGGAATTTCCCGAGCCGCTGATGCCGATGACGTAATCTCCGGGTTTGAAAAAGTTTTTCAGCTGTTCAACCATGGCGTCTGTATATGAAACGTCATTGGCGTAGGCCATCATGGTTGCCGTGTTGTCGTTCAGGCAGATGAATTTGAATCTTTTGTCGCAGCCGTAAGACGCTCCTTTATTGAAATCGCAGCAATAATGCGAAGCGGTGGCTGCGGAGCCGCCGTTGCCCATGATGAAGATTGTGCGGTCTTCATCGCGGGCTTTGAGCAGCAGGTTGATAAAATTGTTGATTTCCGTTCTGTCCAGGCGGTCTATGGTATTTTTCAGCTTGGTCAGATATTCTTCAATCCGAGGGGTAAAATCTTGCATCAGAAGCGTCCTTTCAGGGAATGTTTGTTATAATGAATGAGCGTGGTGCCTTTGTTGTCGAACTTGAACGGCATTTCTTTCAAATCCGAGAGAGCGTTGCGTACGCGCTGGTGGTTTTGTTCCTTGACGTAAAACAGCATAAAGCCTCCGCCGCCGGCGCCGAGCAGTTTGCCGCCTTCGGCTCCGGCCTTGACGGCCAGTTCATAGCTGCGGTCGATAAAATCGTTGGAAATGCCGCTGGCCAGTTCCCGTTTGAGTTCCCAGTTGCGGCGCAAAATTTCGCCCATGGCGTCAATATTGTTGCGGAGAAGTTCTTCCCGCAGATCCCTGGCCAGCTGAACCATTTTATGCAGATTTTCGATTTTCTTCTTGTCGTCGGTGGTGTTTTTCTTCTGCTCTTTTAAAATGTCTCCGGCGGCGCGAGTTTGCCCGGTATAAAACAGCAGCAGGTTGTTTTCGAGCCGTTCGTAGCCTTCGGTGGTAAGATAAACTTTTTCGAGGTTGACTTTGCCGCTTTTTTCAAACTCTATGAAATTAAGACCGCCGCAGGCGCAGGCATATTGATCCTGTTTGCCGATAGGCTCGTTTAAGAGGTCGATTTCAACATGGCAAGCCTGTTCGGCAATTTCTTCCTTGGTCATGTAGGTTTCGTTGTAGGCGTTGCACAGGTGAATAAGCCCGGCGGTAAAGGCTGATGACGAAGACAGGCCGGTGCCGGAAGGAATGTCGGCGCTGGAGTTGAGGTCAACGCCCCTGATGTTGTAAAGTTTGAATACTTCGCGGATGATGTTGTGTTTGATGTCGTTGACGTCGTCAACGAGTTCGGTCTGCGAATATTTGAGAAAATAGCCGTCCTTGAAGAAGTAAGGGTGCATGCAGAGATAGCTGTATTTGTTGATGGCGGTTGAAAGAACGGCGCCGCCGTATTTTTCGTAATAGTTGGCCAGATCGCTGCCGCCGCCGGCAAAACTGACCCGGAAAGGCGTTCTGACAATAATCATTCTTTTTCTCCTAAAATGATGTTGACGGCTTCGGATAAATCTTTAACTTCCGAGCCGATTTGCAGGCATTTGCAACCGGCAGCGCGGCCGGCCTGCGTATCGCAGTCGCTGTCGCCGACCATCCAGCACTGCGACAGGTCGAGATTGAAGTCTGCGGCGGCTTTCCGCAGCATGCCCGGTTTGGGTTTGCGGCACTCACAGGCGATTTTCAGTTCGGGAACTTCACCCGGGAAGCCCTTATCGGGGTGATGCGGACAGTAATATATTTTGTCAAGATAGGCTTTTTCGCCGCCGAGCAGCGTTTCCATCTTCTTATGAATGTTCTCGACTTCCGTTTCGGTTACAAATCCCTTGGCAATCATCGGCTGGTTGGTAACGACAATGCTTAGATAGTCGCTTTCGTTCAGCCGGCGGACGGCCTCGGCCACACCGGGAAGCAACGTGAAACTTTCGACGGCAGGATGAGTATCCATGTTGACGTTGAGCGTACCATCGCGGTCAAGGAATACGGCCTTTTGTTTGTAACGAAGGTTACGCCGGGCGACTTTGCCGCTGTCAACATCGGCGGATATCTGCGCCAGCCGGTCTTTGGTGCCCATGTCGCGGATAAATTCCGGCGTCTGATATGCCCGCAGCCGGACGTTATGCCGCAGCAGCCGCGGAAAGGTGTCTTTGCCGAAATCCTGCATTTTTGCGTCTTCGATGTAATTGAGAACTTCCGGGGACAGGATATAGACAGCGGCATTGGTCAAATTGCGGTAAAGCAGGTCCGGTGTATGCGGTTTGGCAAGAAAACCGGTTATGTTGCCGTTACGGTCGGTTTCGACCAGGTCGCTGTCGTAAGGATGGTTGTTGGGATGGACAAGCAATGTGCCGGCGGACAAAGGGTCTTCTGCGTCGAAGTTTTGAAAGGCGGTCAGGTTAAAATCCATGACCACGTCGCCATAGAAGACCATAAAGCGATCTTTCAGGCGTCCCTGAAGCAGTTTCAGACTGCCGGCGGTGCCGAGCGGAAACGGTTCAACAACGTGATGTATTTTAACGCCGAATTTCGAACCGTCGCCGAAGTAGTCGCTGATGACGCTGGCCAGATGTCCGGAAAGAATGAACACTTCGTCAATGCCGTAAGCTTTGGCCAGTTCAATCTGACGTTCGAGCAGCGGCTTCCCGGCAACGGGACACATCGGTTTGGGAATATCGGTCAGGCCGAGGCGGGTTCCTTTGCCGCCGGCTAAGATTACAAGCTGCATAGGTCTTCTTTCAAAATATAATCAATGGCTTTTTGGACGGCCTGGTCGGAAGTCAGAGAGGCTCTCCAGCCCAAGGCATGAATCTTTTCCAGATTGTAGGCGAACTTGGGAACATCGCCGACCCAGCCGCGGTCGCCGCCGGTGTAACGGATTTTGGCGTTCAATCCCATGGAGGAGATGACCATTTCGGCAATTTTCCAAACCGGGGTTTGTCCTTCAACGCCCAGATTGAAAAAGTTGATTTTGTCGTCGGTGTGGTCGATGACAAACAGAATGGCGTTGACGAGATCCTTGACGTAAAGATAAGGCTTGGCCTGTTTGCCATTGCCGAGGACTTCCAGTTCAAGCGGGTTTTGCCGCAGCTTTTTGACAAAGTCATGCAAAATGCCGTGTGTGGTGCGTTCGCCGCAAACATTTGGAAAACGGGTAATGAAAGCCTGAATGCCATAGTTTTCGGCAAAGCTGGCAATGACGCCTTCGCTGGCCAGCTTGCAGGCGCCGTAATGCGAAGCGGGAAAAAGCGGGCCGTAGTTTTCGCTGACTTCTGCGCCGCCGGTTTGTCCGTAGATGGCGGAGGTGGACGCGAACATCAGCCGTTTGACGTTATGCCTGCGCATGGCTTCCAATACGCGGAATGTGGTAAGAAAGGTCATGTTCAGGTCAATTTCGGGATTGGCGTGGCTGCGGGCGATGTCCGAATTGGCAGCCAGATGAAAGACCATGTCAAACCGGTTTTGGGCAAAAATGCCGTTTAAGGTGTCTTCGTCAAGAATGTCGCTTTCGACAAATTTGAAATTCGGGTTTGTCATTGCCGAGGTCAGGTTTGATTTGCGACCTAATGACAGATTGTCCAGAACGACAACGCGGCAGTTCCGCGACAGAAGTTCGTCCGCGAGGTGCGAACCGATAAAGCCGGCGCCGCCGGTAATCAAACAGGTTTTCACGCTTTTCTCCTTATAAGGTTGACAAAGATGGCTTCAGTTTTGTGCATGGTTCTCCTCTTTTCGCAAAACGGCAATTTCCGGGTGGCGATGAAGAAAGTCATAGAGTGTTGCTCTGGAAACGCCAAGCTGTCGCGCGGTTTGCGTGCAGGAAATGCCGTCGGTAAGCATTTGGCAAATGTCTTCGCGGTGGTCGTCAAGGCGTCTTTTCTTATTGCGAGAGCCGAATCTGCGGCCGAGCGTTATGCCTGCGGCTTTTTTGCGGTTCAGAGAATTGGCCGTGATGATGGACTGCATGCTTTTGCGCATGTTCAGGGCAAGGTCGAAACCCTGAAGAATATCCATGGTCTTTTGGTTTGGCCGCGCCGTATAATCTTCTTTGACGGAAACGAGGCTCAGACCGTTGTCGACAATGAACTGCAGGTTGTTTCTGATATCCCGGAGCGAACTGCCCAGACTGACGATATTGGCAACAAGCACGGTATGGCGGCCGGATTGGAGCGTTTGATACAGATTGCGGATGTCAGAATCGCAATGGAAAACGTCTATCCGGCAACGAGTGCTGCATGCATAATCCTGAAGCAGAATCTGCTGTTCCTGCCGGCTGACGTTGTTTTCCGATATATCCAGGTATCCGACAATCATTAGTAATCCATATAAATTTAACGAACATTAGACTTCTACATGTGCCGGACAAAACGGTATAATCGCGGAAAAAGACAAACAGCTTATATTATATGCACTTTTCGCAACAAAGGTCTTGATTCTTTACCGCAATTTGGATATACAAAAATCTAATGTTCGTTTGATTTGGAATTTGTATATCTAAGGTTGTGTCTGATAAATTCTGAGCCGGGCAGCTGTTTTTCCAGAAAATTGTAAATTGTTGAGGTGCTGACGCCGAGAAGGCGGGCAATTCGGGCTTTGGGAACGCCTTTTTTCAGCAAGGCAACGATATCCTGTTCTTTGCCGTCGAGAATATGTTTTTTATTGCGGGAACCGAAACTGCGTCCCAGCTTTTTGCCGCCGGCTTTCAGGCGAGCCAGCGACTCTTTGGTCCGCTGGCTGATGAGATTTCTTTCGATTTCCGCGGAAAGGGAAAATGCGAAAGCCAGGACTTTGGACTGGATGTCGGCGCCGAGACGGTAATTGTCCTTTATGGTCCAGACCTGAACTTCTTTTTGAATGCAGATGTTTAAAATTGTCATAATCTGCAAAAGGTTTCTACCTAAACGGGATATTTCCGAGCAGATCAGAATGTCGGACTTTTTCAGTCTGCGGATAAGGCGTCCCAGCTCTCTTTTTTCGAAGTCTTTGGTACCGCTTATGGTTTCCTTAACCCAACGGTCTATTTGCAGGTTTTGGTTTTGGGCAAAGTTTCTGATTTCAAATTCCTGATTTTCAAGAGTTTGCCTGTCTGTCGATATTCTGATGTATCCGTAAATCATTTTTGTTTCCTTTTTAATATAATTCTAGGCCAGCGGGTAAAAGCATAGTATGGTATTTCGATACGGAGTTTAACAGATTTGAAGATTTTGATTGATTGTTTGACTGAGTTTGCATAAGTTGAAAAAAGAATTTGAAGTTTGACGGGAACGAAAATGACAACCTTGAACAAATTGACGCCGGGAATGACCGCGGTTGTAACAAAGGTTAACGGAAAGGACCGTTTGCTGCGGCGGCATATTCTGGAAATGGGGGTAACGCCGGGAACGGAAATTACTCTGGTAAAGACCGCACCGCTCGGCGATCCGCTGGAGCTGAAAATCCGGGGGTATGAACTGACTTTGCGCAAGAAGGACGCGGCAAATATTGAAATAACCGACATTCATAAGGCCGAGAGCTGTCCGGTCGACGTCCGCAGTCTGCGGAAGCCGCTGCTGCCGCGAAAAGGAGAAAACAGCAGGCTGCGTCTGAAACGCGGCGTAGCCGTACCCGAAAACAGGATTCTCCGCTTTGCTTTGGCAGGTAACCAAAACTGCGGCAAAACGACGCTGTTTAACCAGCTGACCGGAGCCAACCAGCGGGTCGGAAACTTTCCGGGCGTGACGGTTGAACGTACCGACGGCGTTATCAGGGGATATCCTGATACGCTGGTAACGGATTTGCCCGGCATTTATTCGCTGTCGCCGTATTCCGGCGAAGAAATGATTACGCGGGATTTTCTGTTGAAGGAAAAACCTGACGCCATTATCAACATCGTCGATGCCTCAAATATCGAGCGTAATCTGTTTCTGACGCTGCAACTGCTGGATTTGAACATTCCGATGGTCATTGCCCTGAACATGATGGACGAGGTTCGGGTTAACGGCGGTTCGATAGACATTAACAGAATGGAACATCTGCTCGGCGTGCCGGTTATTCCGATTTCGGCGGCAAAGAAGGAAGGCATTGACGAACTGGTCGAACATGCCGTAAACGTCGCAAGGTACCGCGAGGTGCCGGAGAAAGTCGATTTCTGCACTTATGACGGCAGGGATGAGGGCGCCGTTCACCGTTGTGTACATGCGATTGTGCACTTGATTGAGGATCATGCCGACGCCGCCGGAATACCGGTACGTTTTGCCGCAGCCAAACTGACGGAAGGCGACAAACCGATTTTGACGTCGCTCCGACTCAGCGGCAACGAAGTCGAAGCGTTGGAACATATTGTTCTGCAAATGGAGGAAGAGAGCGCTTTAGACAGGGAAGCGGCCATGGCCGACATGCGTTTTTCGTTTATTGAGAAACTGTGCGGCGAATGTGTGGCGAAACCCGTTTTGAGCCGCGAACGTCTGCGCAGTGAGCGTCTGGACAGAATTCTGACCGGAAAATTTACGGCTTTGCCGGTTTTCGTGCTGATTATGGCTCTGATTTTTTATCTTTCGTTCGGGCCGTTCGGGAGCAGGCTTTCCGAGTGGACGGAAGGTCTGATTTCATGGTTGAGCGACCGGGTTGAGCAAGCTCTGACGGCTTATGGCATGAATCCGGTGGTCAATTCGCTGATTGTCGACGGCGTGTTTGCCGGCGTGGGCAGCGTGCTCAGCTTTCTGCCGGTTATCGTGGTGCTGTTTTTCTTTCTCTCTATGCTGGAAGACAGCGGTTATATGGCGCGAGTGGCTTTTGTGATGGACAAGCTGCTGCGGCGCGCCGGACTGTCGGGACGCAGCTTTGTGCCGATGCTGATTGGTTTCGGTTGTTCGGTGCCGGCGATTATGGCTGCGCGTACATTACCTTCGGAAAGAGACCGCAAGCTGACCATATTGCTGACGCCTTTTATGAGCTGTTCGGCCAAGCTGCCGATTTATGTGCTGCTGACGGCCGCGTTTTTTGACCGGTATCAGACGCCGGTTATTATCGGGTTATATGTTCTGGGCATTGCCGTCGGGCTGGCTTTGGCCTTTCTGCTGAAGCTGACGGCGTTCAGAGGCGAGGCCGTGCCGTTTGTCATGGAGCTTCCCAACTATCGTCTGCCGGGGCTGAAAAACGTCTGGCGGCTGATTTATTATAAAGCCAAGTATTTTATTACCAAGGCTTTTACAATAATTTTCGTTGCGACTGTCATCATCTGGTTTTTGCAAACCTTTGACAGCCGGTTGAACGTAGCAGCGGATTCTGCGGACAGCATTCTGTGTAGCATCGGCAGTCTGCTGGTGCCGCTGTTTGAACCTCTGGGCATCAGCGACTGGCGGTTGTCAACGGCTTTTCTGACCGGTTTTGCCGCCAAGGAGAGCGTGGTCAGCACAATCAGCGTTTTGCTCGGCGGGCGTATTGAATTGCTGCCGACGCTGCTGACGCCCTTGAGCGCGTTTGCTTTCCTGGTCTTTTCGCTGTTGTATACGCCCTGTGTGGCGGCGATTGCCACGGTCAAAAAGGAATTGGGCGGCGCCTATGCGGTTTTCATCGTTGCGTTGCAGTGTATTGTGGCCTGGCTGACGGCTTTTGCCGTTTACCGGTTTGGCCTGTTATTTTAGAAAGGAAGAGAGGGGTGATGGATGAACGGGAAAAGATGGCTCGGGGGCTGTTGTATGATGCAAATCATAATCCTGATTTGATTAAAGAACGCGCAATGTGCAAGGATATGTGCTTTGCCTATAACAGTCTCAGACCCTCCGACGAAGAGGGCAAAAGGAAAATTGCCGAAAGGCTGTTCGGCCGTATCGGCAAGGCTTTTTCGGTTCTTGCGCCGTTTTACTGTGATTATGGTTACAATATATTTTGCGGCGACGATTTTTTTGCCAATCATAACTGCGTTATGCTGGATGGAGCAAAAATCACGTTTGGGGAACATGTTTACATTGCGCCGAACTGCTGTTTTGCGACGGCCGGTCATCCGCTGGATGCCGGGCAGCGGGCGGCGGGACTTGAATTTGCCCGCGAAATCAGGGTCGGAAACAACGTATGGTTCGGTGCCGGCGTAACGGTGCTGCCCGGGGTAACTATCGGCGACAATACGGTTATCGGTGCCGGAAGCATAGTGAACAAAGATATTCCGGCGAATGTTGTGGCGGCGGGAAACCCGTGCCGGGTATTGCGCGAAATTACCGGGCGGGACCGGCAATTTTGGGAAGAGCGGGAAAGAGTTTTTCTGCCAAGGGAAGGTAAATAATGAAAACGGCGTTGGTTTTGGAAGGCGGTGCCAAACGCGGTATTTATACAGCCGGGGTTTTGGATGTTTTGCTGGAAAACGGGATTATGACCGACGGCGTTCTGGGCGTTTCGGCCGGGGCCATTCATGGCTGTTCGTATGTTGCACGGCAGGCGGGCCGGAGCATCCGGTACAATCTCAAGTATGGCGGCGATTACCGTTTTATGAGTTTCCGGTCATTGCTTTTGAGCGGAAATATGGTCGATACGCAATTTTGTTATCATGAACTTCCGGAAAAGCTTGATCCTTTTGACAATGAAACTTTTATGCACTCAAAAACGAAATTTTATGCGGTTTGTTCTAATGTCGAGACCGGCAGTCCGGAATACGTCCTTTGCCGCGATATGTTTAAAGACATTGACTTTCTGCGGGCTTCGGCATCAATGCCTTTTGTATCGCAGATTGTCAAAGCGGGCGGCATGAAGCTGCTGGACGGCGGCATTACCGACAGTATTCCGCTGACTGCGGCTTTTAAGCTCGGTTTTGAGCGCAATATCGTGGTTCAGACGCGGCCGGAAGGTTATCGCAAGAAACCGGCGCGCACCGGATGGCTGGCAAAAATGTTTTACGGAAAGTATCCGAAGTTTGTCGAAGCGATAAAACAACGGCATCTGATGTATAACCGCGAGCTTGACGAGATTGAGCAAATGCGCGCCGCCAGGCGGGTTTTGGTTATTCGGCCGAGCCGTTCGGTAAAGATAGGCAAGATGGAGCCGAATCCGGAAATCGTCAGGGAAATGTACGAATTGGGACGGTATGATGCAATTGCCGTACTGGACAGTGTGAAAAAATTCTTGCAAGGAGACAAAAATGAAAAAGGTTAAGATTACGGTGCTTAAAAAGCATTTTGACAAGGAACTTGCCGCCGAGTACGGCGCGGAAGGCCTCGGCGCCTGTCCGATGTTGCGGGAGGGGCAGGTGTTTTATGCCGATTATGCGAAACCGGAAGGTTTTTGCGACGAGGCCTGGAAGGCTATTTACCAGTATGTCTTTGCTTTGGCGCACGGTGCGGGGAAAGAAGTTTTTTATTACGGCGACTGGATTAGAAAACCCGGCGTGGCAATTTGCAGCTGCAACGACGGTTTGCGTCCGGTAATTTTCAAGCTGGAAGCGACTGATGAAGAATCGGCAATTGACTATGTGTCGGTGGAATAGTTGGAAAAACGCGGATAAAAAAAGCACTTCCCTGCGGAAGCGCTTTTTTTGTTTTACTAAATTTAAGGATATTTGACCGTTATTTGATTTCGGCGGGATCCATGGTAATTTCGGAAACCATCTGAGCTTCGGGCATCGGTGCCGGAACCGTAACGACCGTGGAAGCCGGAACCGTCAGGGTCGGAGCCTGAACAACCGGAGCCGGTGCCGGAGCGGGAGCCGTGCAGTTGGTGCAGGGCAGCTGACCGGTATAAGGTTCTTTTTCGTAGCTTACTTCCTGGGTGGTTTTGGGCTCATAAACGGTTTTGGTTGTCGTCTTCTTGTACAGAACTTCTACCGGTTCGCGCGTCTGCGTAACGGTCGGTTGGCAACCGTTGCAGGGCTGCTGAACGACGGCAGGCTGCGCGGTAACAGGCTGAACGTATTGGACGGAAGGCTGCTGAACGTACTGGACGGCCGGAATCTGACGGACATACTGAATGCGGCGGACCTGTACGGGCTGCGGCTGTTCGGCAACGACTTTCGGGCCGCTGGCAACATATTTGGGAGCCGGTACCGGATCTCCGAAGATGGTATCGGAACAGTGTTTGTATTCGCCGGTTTTAACAACGGTTGTTGTCGGGCGGTAGTTTACGTTTCGGACTTCGCCGTCGGCGGTTTCAACAATATATTTTTTTGCCGCGCGGTGGCAAACGCCGTTGTAGTAGTTGCAGCCGGCATCATCATAGCCGCGATAGACAACGGTCGGTTCCTGTTCGCGGTTGGACGAGCAGGCGGCGGTTAAAAGAGCGGCAATTACAAATAGAGCTTTTTTCATAATGTTTCTCTCTGTAAATTGGTTAACATAAAAGGTTTTTTGCTAATTTTGTCTTAAATATACCTAATTTTTCTAATTTGTCAATTTTTTGTTAATAAAATTTTAACCTTATGGTCATAAATAAGCATTTTTTTATGTAAATTAAAGTAGTTGGACGTCAAATTTTTTGTTTTTCCGGTATTTTTATTCGGAAAAATTTTTTTACGAATCGACGGCGATTCGTAAAGTCAAATGTTAAGGTCTATGGTTGAGACGACGGTTGTATGCGGCGGAAACGGGGAGGTTTTTCCGTCGGGACATATTCCGACAAACGGGATTTTGTTGATTCGGGCGGCTTCGCAGTCTGTCGGAGCGTCGCCAAAAAATACCGTTTCTTCGGGAACAAGGCGGTTTTCGGCCAGCAGTGCGGCCAGCAGAACGTCTTTGGTTCGCGGCGAGCCATATATGTTATGAATCAGCGGCAGCAGGTTGCGGGCGGCGGCGAGTTCTCTGATTTCGGTGGCCGGCGAACCGGTAACGATGAAAACGGGAATTTTTGCACAGGACAGTTTGCGCAGCGTTTCCACGGCGCCGGGAATAAAAGGAGCGTTCAGGAGTTTCTGTCGGCAGAGGACCGCGTAGCGGCAGCCGAAGTCTTCCAGTTCGGCGGCAGAGGCTTCGCGGTGGAAAAAATGGCGGATGTAGTGGCGGAATTTTTCAAAACGGGAGATGCCGCCGCGGTTTTGCTGATATTCGCGGATGTAACCGGCCGCTTGCGGACAGGTATTTTGGAAAAGCTCGACGAAAGCTTCGGTCTTTATGCCGTTGGAATCGGTTATGGTTCCGTCCCAGTCGAAAATTGCCGCTTTGAGTGTCATCAGATTCTCCGTCAGTTTATTGCTTATCTTAACTGTTAATGGTTAACATATTATAAAACCGTCATTATTTTAGTCTTTTTGTTTTTTTGCCCGGGGAAGTTATTTTTTCAAAAAAAAGTCTTGTTTATTTTATTTTTTATGGTAAATATAGGCTTCGTTATCGGAGTGTAGTTCAGCCTGGTAGAACGCTACGTTCGGGACGTAGAGGTCGCTGGTTCGAGTCCAGTCACTCCGACCAAATGAGAAAAACCGCCTAATGGGCGGTTTTTTTTGAAGAAGAACCAGCGACCTCGAAGAGGCTTGAGGACAAAAACAGCCGTTGCTCCGGCTGTTTTTGCCGCAAAAGGCGAAGTTTTGTCGGCTTTTCCAAACGGCGTAAGGCGTTGCAGAAAAGTTTAGAAAACGAGTGACCGAAGCGTTGTTGTTGAGCGCCGTGCGGGCGCGAAACTTACGACGCGAGAGAAGGTTCGAGTCCAGTCACTCCGACCAAAAGAAAAAACCGCCCAATGGGCGGTTTTTTAGTGCAAAAATCAAGAAGAGCTGCCGGAAGGCAACTCTTCTTTCATTTAGGCAGTTAGCCGCAGACCGGCAACTGTCTTTTATTCAACAGGGAGTCAACCAGAGCATTGGAACGCGTTTCGTGTTCCTGTTTTTTGCGTTTTCTTTCCTGTTCTCTCTTTTTCCGTTCTTCTTCAGCCATCTCCTGTGAAGTTTTGGCTCCGTACGAGCGCAGGAGTTTTATCATGGCCTTGTCCGAAACATGGTCCAGAATATGGTAAGTTGCTTCATACCTTACATAGTCCAGACCGTTGTCGATACTGTCTGAAAATATATCGTACAACGGAAGATTCGGGTCGGTTCCGTTTTCAAGCATTTCGAAAACGCCTTCATAGTCATCAGCTCTGACTTTTGATCTGAGTTTTCTTATGACCGGGTCGGTTTGCGCCTTCCATCTGTCTTCTCTGTTTTTTTCCTGAACGGTTTCGTTTGATCTCCCGGCGGACTTTTCAGCATGTGAAAAATTTTTGTTAAAAAGTTCCGAGAAAAAATTAATAATAGTTTTCATAACGTTTGTTTTTTTTAATTAATAATACTTAGTAGAGCTTTTTTGACGTCTCTTCAATTTCCCGAGCCAACAGCGTAAGGTCGGTCTTTTCGTCGAAGCCTATGCAGCGGATGTTGTATCCTTTGCTCCGGTAGGCTTTTTCGATAGCTTCCCAGCGTTCGGTTCCGTGGTTGTTGTATAAAATAACCTGCGGAACTTCCGGAAACATGGTCAGTAATATCCATGTGTGGGTTCCGGCTATTCCGATGGAAGCGTTCAGACGGGCATACATGTTATAGTACGCTTTGTGCTGAATGCCGCGGATGCCCAGAACTTCCGGATTTTCGGTCAGACCGGGAACATAGAGGTCGAAATCACGGGCAAGAGTCCGAACGGCCTCAATGTCGTTTACCTTATTAAAGTGCTGTCCCAGAACCAGACTTTTTTTGTTTTTGAGAAACTCAAAAACGGCAAGCGGCAGGCTCTGTTGTTCAGCCGTTATCCCACACTCACCGTCAGAAATCAATTTCTGCGGAATAAACAACGTGTTAAGTCTGTTGCTCATTCCCGGATAAGTCGGCAGGCCGTTCGTATTCGCCGGGATCAATCTGCTGGCAGCAAACTTTTCCCATAACGAATTGTCCAATTTGCCGGCTTTCAGTTCGGCGATGATGTCCCAGGACGAAAGATTGTCTTTTTCCTCGAAAGGAACGACAGACATGCGGTCATAGAAAAAAGACATATTGCGGAAGATTTTGTCGGACTCTTCGTCATAGGCTTTTTTCTCATCTTTGTTTGGGGCGATAACAACGTCGAGGTTGAACGCCTTGGCAAAATTAACGGCCATAATTTCGTGGCCAAACTGGCTTTTAATTACAATTGTTTTCATATCTTTATGCTTTTGGTTAATAATATTCTTTTAACAATTATAATATACAATATTTTGGATATATTGTCAAATATGGCTGGAGGTTGTTTTTTGTCAAAATATAATATTTCCTGAGGGTGCGATTTATTTGGGCGGAAAATGATGTCAAAAGTGTTTAAAAATTAGGCATTTATTTAATGAAATGCTTATCTTTTGGGGCGACAACGAAAGGGATTTTTGAAAGAAACGAAGATGATTGACATTGCTTTTGATATGCACAGGGACAATACTTTTTGCGGCGAAAGCTTTTCTGTTATAACGGTTGACAATCCGGCTCACACGTGGGCGGATTATAAAGAACAGGCGGACATGCTGATAAAAGAGCATTCGTCGGAAAAGACCGTTGTCGTTAAGGTAAACAATGCTGATTTTTCTATCAATAAGTTTTCGGTAGCTTTGTTTGTTTCTTCGTTTGAAGCGGCAGATAAGCCGGATTTGGTCGTTTTTAAGGTTGATGATTTGGAGCGGGCAAGAGAGGCCTATAAACCGTATTTGGCTTTGACCGTAGCCTTAAAATATGTTTTGCAGTTGTTTAATCAGCCTCCGGAAGCGATTTGCAGGAATGTGTCCATTTTAGGTTATTTGGGGCTTTTGATTGAAACGGATTACGTGAATAACGTCATGCTTTTGGAATATTCAGGCAATTTCGGGGCTGTTTATGAGTTTGAAGCGCATGATTCCTTTGAAGTATTGCTTTGGGCGGCCGTACTAAAGACTGTTTCTTTGGCGCAGATACCGACGAAAATCAGGGTTAGGGTGTTTTTGGGTTTTAAGCCGCAGAAGATTGATGCAAATAAACTTATGGAGCAAATCATTCAGAAGGTTTCCTTTTGGATAAAATAGGTTTTGACGGGGAAATTCCGTAAGTTAAGAATAATTTAAGAACATTGCGGATAAAAAGGCACAGTATTCCGGCGGCCGCGTGAAAAGGCCGGAATCCGGAAAACTGTAATCGCTGGTTAAGTATGATATAACTTATCGTATATGTTTGATAGCCAGTCAGGAGAGGACAAAGTGAGAAAATTTGTTTTGCTTTTGACTCTGACAACAAGCATGTCGGGGACTGCAATGGCCGAAGGGTGGGATTTTTCCCAATCCGGAACGGCCGGATTGTATTACGGCATTACGGAAGACAGAGACAGGCATAACATTCAGAATTCTCCGAACCGGACGGTTTTTCGCGCTGACGGACGATTTGAGGCTCTTTATGAGCAGTCGTCCGGAATTCGGATCGGAGCGGCTGCCAACTATACGGTGGTTGTCAGGCAGCATGACGCTTCCTATCCGCAGGGAGACTGGCGCTTTTATCCGTATCTGCTGGCGGAGGAGGACGATTGCGGAAAGCTGACAATCGGTTATACCTATAACGCGGCTTATCTTTTGCATCAGGGCGCTCAGGAAATCAGCTGGATTGGCATTAAGGACAGTAATCTGACTTATTGGCTGAGCGGCGTTAATTGGAGCAATCGTTTGAAAAAAGTTCGTTTTGCAACGCCAAAGTCGACTTATATTATGGATGACGGACGAGCATTTAAATTCAGTTACTTTACGCCGCCGATCGGTAATACAAAATTTGGTTTCAGCTATGCGCCGGACAATGCGAACCGCCGCGGCATGGTCAGCCGGTACGCCCGTTATGAAAAGAAGGAAGACGGTTATACCGCCGCCGTACAGAGCCGCTGGAAACTCGGAAGCGGCGACCTTTATACGTCGGCAGCTTACGGTCTCTTCAACCGGACCGATAACGAGTGGGCTTTCGGCGCGCGCTGGGTCGTCGGCAAATTTAACATTTCCGGCTCATATAAGAACGCTTATGTACGGGGTGACAAAAACCCGATTTCGACTAAGGCGCTCAATCCTTATCTGCCGGCTTATTTTGACAATTACCGCGAAGGGCAGGCCTGGGACTTCAGCATCGGGTATGATTTTGGCCGGTTTAAGACAAATCTGGCTTATCTGCATGCGGAAGCCGATAATACCCGCAATCGTGACGACCTGTTTGTGCAGACCAACCGTTATGCGCTGAACAAATATTTTGAGCTGTTTTTGGTTAACGGTTATATAAATTCGAAAGGCAACGACCGACGGTCGGACGATAACAACAAAGGCTATGCCGTAATTACCGGTTTGGCTTTAAAGTACTGATAAAAAACGCTGAATAAGTCATTAATAAATTAAGCGGCGGCGTTCCTGAATATCTTGTTGAATTTTGGATATTTTGTGTTAAAATATCAGCAAAAGGAATTTCCCGCATGACTGATGACAAAGAAATAGTTGTCTTGACCGGTAAGGAGGCCGTCGGCAAATCGTCGCTGATTGATTATCTGGTTGAGAACGGTGAAAACAAAATTCTGAAACTGACAACCCGGGCGCCGCGCGGCGACGAAACCGACGGAAAGGACTACAAATTTGTGACGTTGGACGAGTTTATCGGCGATCCGACGATGCTGGTCAGTTCCAGAATCGGCTATAATCTGTACGGGATAAACAAAAAATCGCTGGCGGAACATCAGGGCAGGGTTTTCGTAACCCTTGACACGGACGGCATTTTGCAGCTTGAAAAGAGCGTTTCGCCGCAAAATATAAGGGTAATGATGATTTCGGCGCCGTCACGGGTGGTCATTCAGCGAATGATTAACCGCGGCGAGCGTTTGGATGATATTCGCGCCAAGCGCCGGTTTGACGAGATGATGTTCGGCGACAGCGTTCTGAAGAAAATCAAGTCGCCGGTTTTCCGGTTGGACGGCAGTTTGGACGTGCCCGAGCTGGCGAAACAGATGTATTTTGAACTCAGACGCTATAACAGCGGCAAAGCGGCCGAGCAGGCCAATCTGATGGACGGCGGGCGTCTCTAAGCCTTTTCTTCCGGCCGTTTCCTTTTTATTTATTCCCGACAGGCAAGTTGGCGGTTGTATTTAGCGGCGGCTGTGTTATATCTTTAGTATTGAAAAGGGAGGAGCAATGAGCGGCAATCAGGAATTTGAAGAGCGTCTGATGAATATTGAAATGGCTCTGGCCAATCAGGAGCGGATGCTTGACGATTTGAACCAGGTGGTTATCGAACAGGGAAAAATTATTGACCTGCTGCAAAAGCAAAGCCAGTATCTGCTGGCGCATATGGATGAAGAAACGGTCAAACCGTTAAGCGAAGAAACGCCGCCGCCGCATTATTAAAAAGGAGAGAAAATGGAACTTGACGCCTTATATAAGCTGACGCACGGGTTGTATATTCTCGGCGCGGCGGACAACGGTCGGCCGGTCGGCTCGGTGGTTGACGCCGTTATGCAGGTTGCCAACAAACCGGTGGTCATTGCCTTGTCCTGCAATAATCAGAGCTACACCAAAGAATGTATTGAACGAACCGGCGTTTTCGGGCTGTCGGTTCTCTGCAAAGGCGTCGATCCGTTTGTAATTGCAAATTTCGGCTTTCAGTCGAGCCGGAGTATTGATAAATGGGAAAATGTCGATTATTGTATCAGAGACGGCGTGCCTTATCTGAACGACAATATTGCGACAGTCAGGTGTAAAGTTCTGCAGAGTATCAAATATGACAGCAATACGTTGTTTATTGCCGAGGTTCAGGACTGTGCAAACGGCAAAAGCTGCGAGCCGCTGACATATATGGACTACCGCAGCTATTTCAAAGATGAGGTTATAAAACGTTTTAACGAAGTCAAACAGCAAAAGGAGAAAAAAATGGCTGAAGATAAAAACGAGGGTAAACACTGGGTTTGTACCGTGTGCGGTTATGTTTACGACGGCGAAATTCCGTTTGAAGATCTGCCCGACGACTGGGTTTGCCCGTTGTGCGGCGTTGACAAGAGCTTTTTTGAATTGCAGTAAGAAAAAATCCCCGGCCAAAACCGGGGATTTTTATTAATTGAGAAAACCGACGAATTTCCAACGGTTGTTGTCGTTGTCATATTGCAAATGGATAATTGCACCGTTGGGAATGTCCGGCTGTTCGACGTTCAGCGCCATCAGCGTCTGCGACAGCGTAATGCCGTGGCCGGAAACGGCGATATTCTGGTAGTCCGGATTCTGTGCATATTCGTTCAAGGCCTTGAAGACCCGTTTTTGGACGTCGCGTTTGCTCTCGCCGTTTTCAAAATGAATGTCGATGTATTTCGGATCGGCGCTGCGCCACTGGCGGTACAAGTCGCCGAACTTCTGCTGCGCTTTGGTATAGTGCAGGCCTTCGGCAATGCCGACGTTGACTTCGGTAAAACGGTCGTCATACTGAAGCGGAACCTTAATCATTTTGGAAACGATGGAACCGGTTTGTTTGGCCCGGCGGAGCGGCGAAGAAACGACGATTTCGATTTTTTTGTCCTGTAGAAGACTGGCGGCGTTGTGCGCCTCGTCAATACCCTGGTTAGTCAGAACAGAATTGTTGGTATGCCCCTGAATGCGGCCTTCCAGATTATACGAACTCTGTCCGTGACGAAAAATGTAAAAGTTTTTTACCATTTTCTATCCCCGGAATTGTTGATGTGGAATGCCTGTACTATAGCCGAATTTTTTCGAAAAATCAAGCTTTAGTTCCTGTCTTCGAGTTTTAAACGGCGGGCCAGCGGCGCCAGCGTTTTGCCCTGAAACAAAACAGAGATGATGACCAGGAAGAAGATGAGGTTGAACAAAAACTGCGAATTGGGGAATCTTTCCATCAGCGGGTAGGTGGCCAGAATAATCGGTACGGCGCCTTTCAGTCCGGCCCAGCTGATGAAAAGTTTTTCGTTGAGCGTATAACCGCTTTTGAACAGACAAATGAAGACGGCGGCAGGGCGGGCGACAAACATCAGCGCCAGCGAGCAGGCAAAGCTGACCAGCATGATGCCGTTGAATTCGTGGGGGTTGACGAGCAGTCCGAGGATGAGGAACATGCCGATTTGCATAATCCAGGCCAGCGAATCCTGAAAACGAATCAAATGGCGGCGATACATGAAGGGCGTGTTGCCGAGAACGATGCCGCAGAGGTAAACGGCCAGAAAGCCGTTGCCGTGCAGCAGCTGAGTCAGGCTGAATGTAACCAGAACAACGCCGACTCCGAAAACGGGATAGAGCCCCTGATAGACCAGACACCATTTCTGCAGAAAACGGCCGACGCCGAAACCGACGGCCAGGCCGAGCCCGAGACCGATGGCCATTTGCAGCACAAAGTCGGAGAGCATGACGGCGGCAGAATAAGAATCGGCGGTTAAAATGGTTATGGCGCCCATGGAAAGCAAAACGGCCATCGGGTCGTTGCTGCCGGATTCGAATTCGAGAATAGGTTTGAGCCCGGTTTTGAGATGCATGCCGCTGGTGCGCATGATGGCGAAAACTGCCGGTGCGTCGGTGGAAGAAACAATAACGCTCAGGAGCAGCGCAACTTCAAAGGAGAGGCCGATAAGATAATAGGCGCAGACAAACAGGAAAAAGGCGGTCAGAAACACGCCGGCCGTGGACAGTACGGAACCGCGCATGACAACGGGTTTGACTTCGTTCCATTTGGTTTCCAGTCCGCCGGAAAAAAGAATGAAAGTCAGGGCGACGGTGCCGATGTAGTTGCTGAGGCGGGCGTTGGAAAACTGGATTTTACCGACGCCGTCGGTACCGGCCAGCATGCCGATGCCCAAAAACAGCAATAAGCCCGGAATGCCGAAACGGTCGGAAATACGGTTGGCAAAAATACTGACAATCAGCAGAAAGCCGGCTATTCCCATCAGCCAATCGAGTGTCATTTGGTTATCCTTATGATTTTTAAATTGTAAAAAACGGCCGTCCGTTGAAACCCTTATCTTAAGTAATATATTTTATGTAAATTAAAATTAGGTAAATTAAAGGGAGAAGAAAATGTCTGACAAGGAAACGGTTTGCACCTGCGGCGACGATGCGGAGACGATACCGCAGGCGGCGCTTTATAATCCCATGCCGCTGATTGGCGATGATGCGCCGGCTTTTAAGGCGGAAACGACGATGGGACCGGTAAAGTTTCCCGAAGACTATAAAGGGAAATGGGTAATTCTGTTTTCTCATCCGGCCGATTTTACGCCGGTCTGCACCTCGGAGATTGCAATGTTTTCGACTTATGCCGACGAGTTCAAAAAACTTGATACCGAACTGCTCGGCGTTTCGGTTGATTCAGTCAGTTCGCATTTGGCATGGCTGAAGGAAATTGAAGATAATATCGAGTTTAAGGGACATAAGGACTTTAAGATAACGTTTCCGATTATTGCGGATTTGAGCATGGAAGTTGCCAAGAAGTACGGCATGATTCAACCGCACTCCAGCAATACCAAAACCGTTCGCTCAGTCTTCTTTATAGATCCGGAGGGAAAAATCCGCGCCTCGATCATGTATCCGATGTCTAACGGGCGGAATTTGGACGAGATTAAGCGTATTTTGATTGCTATGCAGACGACGGACGAGAAACATGTTTCGACGCCGGCAAACTGGAATCCCGGCGACGAGGTGGTGGCGGCTGCGCCGATGACGATGGAGGAGCTGAAAAAACGCGCGGAAGAAAAGGGCAGTAACTGCGAAACATGGTTTTTCTGCCTGAAAAATATCGCCCATTAAGCCGGGGAAAGTGTGTGTATGCAGAAAGAGAGCCTTTGGCTCTCTTTTTTTTTGTGACAAAAATAAAAGAAGATTCAAGAACTGTTGACTTTTGTTGCAATCCGCGCTATATTATCCCTAGGTGTGGATGTTATGCC
>OJOL01000354.1_pt1 | contig 33705 bp, 33 predicted proteins | sample 1598121 | NCBI WGS metagenome assembly OJOL01 (sample SAMN01915219, study PRJEB22387) | human gut metagenome | isolation source: stool | host: Homo sapiens | place: USA
GGAGGAGCATGTGGAGATCAGAAAATTACAACTTGGCCATATCCTCCAAAAAATACAGAGTTGGCAGATGGTACCGTAAACTTCTATGCCCACTACACACCGCTTTATACATCAGTAAACATCAAAAAACTTGTAACCGGAAGTATGGGAGATAAAAGTAAACAGTTTAACTTTACAGTTTCTGTAGTAAATGGAAGTATTAAGCTTCCATTCAACATCGGTGAGACACAGTATACAGGTTCAACGACAATTACACTGTCAGATAAGCAGACAACAAGACTGACACAGGTTCCAGTTGGAGCAACCGTAACGATCACAGAAGATGATTATTATAGCAACGATAGATATACGCCTTCCTATACAATAGACGGTAATTCTTCTGGTACGAATAATAGAAAGGCGAAAATAACATCTATTTCAAGAAGGGATAATGATGTTCCTCACGAAGTTATCTTCACCAACAACAAAGACGCAATCCCGGACACTGGGTTGGATTTCAATACAACACCATACATTCTGGCATTAGGTATCGTAGCTGCCGGAGCAGGTGTGCTGTTATTCGGGCGCAGGAAGCGTTGGAGTTGAAGGCGGTTGTGATGAAGAAGAAACGGTCAGGAAAAAAAGGAAGCCGCAATGCTGGAGCAGAGCGGTTTCCGCAGACAGAGGCGTTAAATCATGAGCACGAAAAGCTGAAGGAGTGGTTCCGGACGGTCAGGTTTCGGAAAGTGCTGTTTGGCGGAGTGGATGAAATTCATCTCTGGAAAAAGCTGGAAGAGCTGAATCAGATTTATGAAACATCCTTAAGTGCAGAACGTGCACGGTACGATGCACTGATCGCTGACCATCAGAAAAGCTGTGATGCCATGATTCGCAAATATAAGGAACTTGCTGAAAGAGGGACTACCGGACAGGATACAAATGTCTGATCTGTTCACAGGATATAGTTCCAGAGAAGAGGTGCGGAGGTGATGCGTGCTGAAAAAGATCAAACCTGTTCTCAGACAATCCGGAAAAGAAGATATTCTACAGAAATAAAGGAAGGCTACATCCGTCTTTTCTGGCGGATTGTGTTGATCGTGGCCGTTGGCTGGCTGCTGTTTACACAGGTCTTTCTTATAGGCCAGGCACCGGATAATGAAATGTTCCCGGCAGTGGAAGCCGGAGATCTTCTTATCGGTTATCGGCTGGAACAGAATCTTGAAAAAGAAGATGTTGTCGTGTATGAAGCCGGCGGCAAAACTCATGTAGGGCGTATCCTGGGATGCGAAACCGACGTGATCACAATGGATGACACAGGAACGCTTCTTGTAAACGGAACAGCCCAGACAGGAGAAATTGCATTTCCTACATATGCAAAGGAAGGGATCACATATCCCTATACAGTTCCGGAAGGCAGTGTATTTATTCTGGGAGATTACCGAACCCATGCAAAAGACAGCCGTGAATTCGGCCCCATCTCCACGGAGAATGTAAAAGCAAAAGTGATCACCATACTTCGAAGAAGGGAACTGTAAAAAAGTAATTGTTCTCCCATTTCTGAGAGAACATAACAACAAATGTATAAGCTGCTTTTTATGAGCTTATAAATAAATTTATATTTCTAGGAGGATTTTCTTATGAAAAAGACAAAGAAACTGTTAGCATGTTTGATCGCAGCAGCCACCATGTTTACCATGGGAAGTACGGCGTTTGCGGCAACAACAGTAAACACTGCAGAAGATCATGATAGCGTTACTGTTGGGAAAGTTTACAAACTTACAAATGCAGACACAACTTCTCCAGCAGAAACTTTCACATTAGAGCAGGTTGGAAATGGTGAAGTAAAAGATGGCGAAGCAACTTCGGCTCCGGCACTTGGAACGATTACGGGTGCTGAATTTGCAGAAGGAGCAGCAACTGTTGACGGAGTAAAAGAAACAATTAATGTTGCGCTGCCAACGTATACCAATGTTGGTGTTTATGAGTACACATTAAAAGAAGTTGCAGGAAAAACTGCAGGTGTTACTTATTATGGAAAAGAGATTAAGCTGACAGTAACAGTGGTTAATGGAACTGATGGAAACCTTCGTATTGCAGCAGTTCATACAGAGGCAGTAGACGAAACAAAATCAGATTCATTTGAAAACACATATTCTGCAGGTACATTAAAGATTTCCAAGACAGTTGCAGGTAACCTTGGTGATAAGGCTAAATATTTCGAGTTTAAAGTAGCTTTAAAAGGTGCAGAAGGAAAAACATATGCTAATTCTTATGCTGTATCCGGCGGTAGCAATACATCAAATCCGAAATCTATTGAAATTGGAAAAGAAGCAACATTCTTACTGAAACATGGCGAGACAATTAGCATTGCAAACCTTCCTTACGGAGTAACTTACACCATTACCGAGACACCAGCAGAGGGTTACGAAACAATAAAGACAGGCAATACAGGTACAGTAGACAGTGCCGAGCAGACAGCAGCCTTCACCAACACCAAGGACGGCGAAATCGACACCGGCATCAACCTCACAACCCTCCCATACATCCTCGTATTCGCAGGTGTGATCGTAATCGCAGGTGCAGCATTCATCACCAGAAGACGTAAATACGAAGATTAATGATCATCCAGGCAGCAGAGAGGAGGCATTATGAACGCATCTAAGTTTTTCCTGAAAGCAGCCAACTCTCTGGTTACTGCCATTGTAGCATTGTTTCTGATCCTGGCGGCGGCGTATTCCGGGTATGCACTCTGGGATAACGCACAGGTCTATGGCGCTGTGGACGACATTCAGTCACAGCTCTTAAAACTGAAGCCCGACCCGGAACAGAAAGACGGAGGCGCTTCTTTTGAAGAGCTCCGAAAGATCAATCCGGACGTTTGTGGATGGATCACACTGGACCACACAAAGATCGACTATCCGATCCTTCAGGGAGAAGATAACCTGACTTACATCAATACCGATGTATACGGTGATTTTGCTTTGTCAGGAAGCATCTTTCTGGATTCCGGCTGTGACAGGAATTTTCAGGGGAAATATTCTCTTCTGTATGGTCATCACATGGCAGAGCATAAGATGTTCGGAGATCTGGATCTTTACAGAAAAAAGAAATTTTTTGACAAAAACACTACAGGTACACTGATTCTGCCTGACCGTTCCTACAAGCTGGAAATCTTTGCATGTATGCAGGTTTCCGCATCTGAGGATTCTATTTTTGCAACGGGAAAATGGCAGGCGGACACCAGCGGACTTGTGGATTTTGTCAGAAAAAACGCGGAACATGTCCATCAGCAGACGATGGACAACATTGGAAAGTCCGAAGATTTTTCCCAGATACTGGCAATGTCAACCTGCTCTTCGGAATTTACAGATGCAAGAACAGTTCTTCTGGCGGTAATGAAACCTTATTCGCCGGAGACGTAAGGAGGGGATGAAGACGAATATACGAAAATTTCCGGCAGTGCTCCTGCTTGCGGTTCTGTGCCTGACAGTTTTTCCGATTTCAGCTATGGCAGCTGGAGTTGCGGAAGTAAAGATTCCTGTCAGCGTGGAATTGTCAGGTGAGAAGCCATCTCCGGACGAAACTTATACGATCATTCTTCAGGGTGAGGACGAAGCACCCATGCCGGAAGAAAATACGATCACGATCACAGGTGCGGGGAAAGCAGAATTTCCTGCAGTGGAATATGCTGTTCCTGGCGTATACACTTACAGCGTTTCCCAGCAGCCTGGAAAGCTGGAAAACGGACATTATGACAATACCGTTTATTATGTGAAAGTAACAGTAACGAACGGAGAGTCCGGTGATCTGGAAGCAGTTGTGGTTGCACATACCGATGCACAGATGAACAGCGAGAAACAGGATATCGGCTTTGTGAATTCCTACGATCCTGTGGATACGCCGACACCTGTACCGGAAAATACACCGACACCACTTCCGGAAAAAACTCCGACTGCAGTGCCGACCAGAACTCCGGCAGCGACCATAACGAACACGCCGATAAAACCTGACAGCAATCCGCCTGCTTCCGGAACTTCTTCCTATACGGGAACTTCTTCCTATGCAGGAAATACTGGTTCCAGTCATGTAAAAGCTATGCCAAAAACAGGAGATAACACAAACATTGCAAAATGGATCGCAGTGATCTGCGTTTCCGGATGTGTGGTATTACTGGCAGCAGTATTTGTCAGAAGAAAAAAGAAAACGGATAAATAACAGGATCCGGACAGCGGTGCGGCAGGAAAAATTTCTACCGCATCGCTTTTTTTGACGAAATGTGAGGGACAGAGGATGGCAAACGGACTTAAACTGGAAGGTCAGAGATTTGGTCATCTGACGGTACTGAAAAAACTGGATGAGCGGGAAAACAGGTATGTTGTATGGCTGTGCAGATGTGATTGTGGAAATGAGATAAAAGTAAATACCAGACATCTGATGCGTGGGACTGTAAAGGACTGTGGATGTATTCCGGAAAACAGTGCCAAGAGAGGACCGGTGGCAGAAGACCTTACAGGCCGGCGTTTCGGGAAACTTGTGGCAGTAAAAAAACTGGAAAGTAAAAACGGCAGGACCAGGTGGGAATGTCGCTGTGACTGCGGGAATATGCATATTTCCACTGCACACAGCCTGAAAGCCGGAAAATGTACCAGCTGCGGTTGCGGCCATTATGTCAGAGGTCGCGGGATCACCGACATCAGCGGACAGCGTTTCGGGCGGCTGACTGCTCTCTATCATACAGATAAAAGGAGCAAAAAGGGCTCTGTGTTCTGGCATTGTCGGTGTGACTGCGGAAATGAAGTGGATGTGACAGAGGATGGCCTTCTTCATGGTAATTACAGAAGCTGTGGCTGTCTGAGACAGGAGATATGGAAGGAACTTCCCGGGCAGCTGCATATGGTAGATGGAACCTGTGTGGAGATGCTGGAAAAAAGAAAGCACCGCAGTGATAATACCAGCGGATTCCGTGGCGTCTATCAGCTGCGGAATGGAAAATACCGTGCTACCATCGGATTCAAGGGGAAACGATTTTATATCGGAACTTTTGTGGATTATCAGGATGCGGTCCAGGCCCGCCAGGAAGCGGAATCTACCATCCACGAAGGCTTTGTCCGCGCCTGGTACAGCTGGAACCGGCAGGCAGAAAAAGATCCCGGCTGGGCCAGAAATAATCCCCTGGTATACGAGATCCAACGGATCAACGGAGAGTTTCAGGTGACAACGAATATGAAAGAAAAAGAACTGCTGAAGTAAACTGAATATTCTTGCATAAGCTGTCGCATTAATGTGCTACAGCTTATTTTTTTGAAAAATACCGATAAAAATGTGGACAAAACCGAAAATAATGGTTAATATATACACATGCCTAAAAATCAAAAAATGAAAATTATACGAAATATATAATATAAACCCGGAACGGATAAAAAATATATAGACATATTTACAAATTGACATCGCGGATATCAATACCGGAAGAAGTGGTGAAATAACGGGAGGAAGAGAATATGCTGAAATTTTTTAAAGGAAAAGATAAAGGAAATTTAATCTATGCACCCTGCAAGGGTAGAGTGGTTCCCCTTGCGGAGGTTCCGGACCCTGTCTTTGCGGATAAGGTACTGGGTGACGGTTTTGCCGTGATCCCGGCAGACGGCAGGATATATGCTCCGGCAGACGGTGAGGTGGCAATGGTATTTGATACGCTTCATGCAGTTACGCTGACAAGCACTCAGGGCGCAGAAATACTGATACATATCGGACTGGATACAGTCACACTTAAGGGCGAACCCTTTAAAGCCCACGTTGCAGCAGGTGACAAGGTTAAAAAAGGTGACCTTCTGATAGAGGCTGATCTGGACAAAATTGAGAAAGCCGGTTTAAACACGATTATCCCGGTTCTGATCTGCAACACAGATGATTACGGAAAGATAAGCCTCCAGAAGGAGGGGGATGTTTCGGCGGATGAAGCCGTCCTCAAGCTTTCATGATCATCTTCATGCAGCTGACAGGCTTATAGCAGCCCGGAGATAGTAGCAATTTTCGGGGTGTTATAACCGGAGTGATCCGGTCAAATATATTTATTTTAAGGGAGGGGAAATATATGAAATTTCTTCAAAAACTGGGAAAAGCGTTAATGCTTCCGGTGGCAGTACTGCCAATCTGTGGTATCCTCATGGGTATCGGATACTGGTTATGTCCGGCAACTATGTAGGGTGGAGACATTCATGGCGCAGCCAATCTGATCGGTCTGTTTCTGGTTAAGGCAGGCGGAGCTCTGATCGACAACATGGCAATCCTTTTTGCTATTGGTGTTGGTGTCGGTATGTCAGAAAAGAATGACGGAACCGGCGGAATTGCTGCACTTGCATCCTGGCTGATGCTCACAACACTTCTTTCTACAGGATTTGTTACAACCATCATGCCATCAATCGCTGACAGTGCAACAAAAACTCTTGCGTTTGACAAAATTGCGAATCCTTTTATCGGAATCCTTGCCGGTATCATCGGATCTACATGCTATAACAAATTCAAGAGCACCAAGCTTCCTGACTGGCTGTCATTCTTCAGCGGCAAGCGCTGCGTAGCGCGATCATCGCAGGAGTGGTTTCCATTATCGTATCTGCTGTATTACTGTTTGTGTGGCCATTACTTTTCAGTGCACTTGTAGCATTAGGAAAAGCAGTTGCAGGTATGGATGTTGTTGGTGCAGGTATCTATGCATTCCTGAACCGTCTGCTGATCCCTACCGGATTACATCACGCACTGAACAATGTATTCTGGTTTGACACCATCGGACTTGGTGATCTTCAGCACTTCTGGGCAGGTGAAACCTCTGCAGATGTATCCTGGAGCCTTGGAATGTACATGTCCGGATTCTTCCCATGTATGATGTTTGGTATTCCTGGTGCAGCACTTGCAATGGTAAGATGTGCGAAACCTGCAAAGAAAAAAGTTGCCATCGGTCTTGTTGCATCTGCAGCGATCTGTGCATTTATCTGTGGTGTAACTGAGCCGTTCGAGTTTGGATTTATGTTCCTTGCTCCTGGCCTTTATGTAATTTATGCATTACTTTACGGTATCTTCACCATGATCACAGTTGCTCTTGGCTTCCGTGCAGGCTTCAGCTTCTCCGCCGGTGCGATGGATTTACTTTTCTCATCCTCACTTCCGGCAGCACAGAAGACATGGCTCATCCTTCCTCTTGGAATTGCAGCATTTATCGTATTCTATGTTGTATTCCTTTTTGCCATCAAGAAATTTGATCTGAAGACTCCGGGAAGAGAAGACGATGACGATCTTGAGGCAGAGAAGAATATCGAGCTTGCAAATGATGACTATACTGCTATTGCCGCGAAGATCCTGGAAGGCTGTGGCGGAAAAGAGAACATCACAAGCATCGATAACTGCATCACAAGACTGAGACTTGAGGTTAAGGATATTACAGCTGTAAATGATAAGGTGATCAAATCTGCAGGTGTTGCAGGCGTGATCAAACCTGGAAAAACTTCTGTACAGGTTATTATCGGAACCAAGGTTCAGTTTGTTGCAGATGCATTTTCTGCGCTTTGTAAATAATGGCTTTTTTGAAGTCAGGTATTTGTTAAAATAATTATGGGGGCAGCAGCAGAACTGTGAAAACGGTTCTGCTGCTGTTTTTTGTATACCTTATATTGACCGATACTTTCAAAAAGCGTACAATGTTACTTCGATAAAAGGCAACCGGTCAGTGCGTTTACGATTGCAATATTTCTACAGGGGGAATGAAGTTAATGAAATCCTGCATATTTCACAAAAAATATCTTTTAGCCGGCATATATATTATTTTTGTTCTGTTTACCTGCTGTAATTCCCGATTTTATCATACACCGCTGGCAAAAATATGTTCCGTAACAGAAAAACAGACTCTGAGCAGAGAAGGAACCAGGGGCTCAAAAGAATATTACTATACTCAGAATATTACGGCACGGATATTAAACGGTTCGCATAAAGGGGAAAAAATAACGGTCTCTAATGAATATACATCTTCTCAGGTTCAGACCAAGAAATATCATAAAGGAGACACCGTTCTTTTAAGCGGTTCAAAGGAAAGCCCCGGAAAAACGATACGTTCTGTAAAAAGGGATGGGTATCTGGCATTACTGGCAGGAGGATTATTTTTTCTTCTGATCTGCATTACAGGAAAGCAGGGATTTTACACGATCATATCACTGATACTGAATACAGTCATATTTGCGTATGGATTTCAGGCGTTTACAGAAGGGAAAAATATTTTAAATATCTGTAATGTCATCGCAGTTCTTTTTTCACTGACTACATTGATCTGCTTAAATGGAATTCATAGAAAAACATTTTCCTCAGTTCTTTCAACACTGTGTGTTCTGTTTCTGATCATGGCATTGTTTGAATTTTCTATTTATATGTACGGAGATCTGGATTATTCCAATCTGGAATACCTTGGAAGTACAGGCAATTCAGCAGATATATTCTGGGCAGATATTATGCTGACAGGACTTGGTGCAATTATGGATGTGACGGTGACGATCAGCGCAGCAGTAGGAGAGATCGTGCGGAAAAATCCATCGGTTTCTCTGAGAAGACTGATACATTCCGGTCGTGAAATCGGATATGATATTATGGGAACCATGATAAATGTACTGCTGTTTGTTCTGGCAAGCGGCATGATTCCCATGTTCATACTTAAGATGAATAATGATATAAGCTTTGTAACGATCGTGAGATACCACATTCCATATGATATCTGTCGTTTTCTGATAGAAAGTATTGGAATTGTACTGGCAATACCGGTATCTGTTTTTATTGCTTCAGTGATTATGAAAATACCATCACGGAAAAGGGGTGTCAGAGAATGATCATTTTTCTTGCATTGATTTTAATTTTTCTGGTGATCTTGATTGGCGGAGAGCGTGGAGCCATGTCAATTATGACACTGGCGGGGAATATTGTAATTTTGTTTTTTTCAATTATGCTGATGTCTGCCGGTTTTCCTGTACTGCTCCTGATATTGGTGGCAGGTGCAGGTGTCTGTTATATTTCTCTGTTTTATCAGAACGGAAATAATCCAAAGACGCGGGCGGCTTTTCTGGCTACACTGCTGGTAATGTTACTTTTGTTTATTCCGATTTATATTATTACATGGAGATCAGGAAGTTACGGGTTAAATGAGATCCAGATTTCAGAAGATGATTTTATGTATTATTACAGTACGGATCTTCATATTAACATGCTTCATGTAGGAATATTTGTAACTGTTTTCAGTACTCTTGGGGCTGTTATCGATACAGCATTATCTGTAACATCTTCTGTATATGAAGTCTGGACTCATAAAAACAGTCTGACAGCGAAAGAGCTTACAGCTTCCGGCTATCAGGTTGGGAAAGAAATTATCGGTACAACGGTAAATACGTTGCTGTTTGCTTATCTTGGAGGAACTATTTTATTATTTTCATACATTCAGACACAGCAATATAGCCTGGAGATCATTCTTAATTCCCAGTTCCTATTCCAGGATGTTGCAGTCATGCTATCTGGTGCGGTAGCCTGCCTTATTACCGTCCCGGTATCGATCAGATGTATTATTCGACAGATCTCATGAAGCATATCTCCACTGCACTGAATACGGAATCCATGGTCCCGATACAGATGTTCTTTCCTGTATTCAGCAGACGTGGGCTCTCTTTTATGAAAGCAGTTATTATATTTATGTATTTATGGGAGTGCTTTTACAGGCAGTTCCATTTCTGATCCTGGGAGTCCTTCTATCTTCGGCGCTTCAGACATATGTATCGGAAAAATGGATCGTAAAATTACGTGAAATGTGAAGAAAGTGTGAAATTAGCACTCGCCTATTGACAGTGCTAATAATGCGTGTTATAGTACATACAGAACAAAGGAAGAGAGAAAAAAGAAATCTTCCGGAGAAAGTTCTTACAGAATTTGCAGATGTTTTCAGAAACAGTAAATTAAAAACGCCTGCGCAGCACGCAGCGAATATAGATCAGGAGGAATGAGTTATGTTAATGCCAAGTATTTTCGGAGAAGATTTATTTGATGATTTTATGGGATATCCGACAGGCCGTCAGGTAGCTGCCAATGCTTATCCTCAGGTGAAGGATATGATGAAGACAGATATCCGTGATGTAGATGGCAATTATGAACTGGAGATCGATCTTCCGGGATTTAAGAAAGAGGATGTGAAGATCCAGCTGAAGAATGGTTATCTGAACATTCAGGCAACCAGAGAAGAGAAGAAGGACGAGAAGGATGATAAAGGTAAATATGTTCGCAGAGAACGTTATACAGGAACCTGCAACAGAAGCTTTTATGTAGGCTCGAGCATTAAGCATGAAGATATCCATGCGAAATATGAGAACGGAATCCTTCATGTAACCTTCCCGAAGGAAGAGACCAAGAAAGAAGCAGAAGAGAAGAAATTTGTTTCTATTGATTGATCAGCATTTATTGTGAAGCCCCGGTACTGGATTGCAAGTCCTGGGTGATGGGATATAGCATAATAACAATATCCGGAACAACCCAAACGGATATTGCAAATATTAAAGCTCCAAATTGCACATCGCATTTGTTTATATAAATGAATATAACCCCCTTTTTTCAACCCCTCTGCCAATGCCTGGCAGAGGGGTTCTTTACGTTTCAGCCTGAAGTACAGAGGTGAATTTTGATTATTGTTTACTGATAATATTCCGCGAGGTGTTTTGTGTGAGCGAAGGTCACAGAAAACCCGAGACATACCGCGCGAATTTATGCGATTAGCATAAATTCTGTGCATCGCGAAGCGTGTTGCTGAGAACGGAGTGAACAGTAACGAATTCTGATTAACTTTACACTCTTTCCTCACTCTGTTATACTTGGAACAGGTAAACAGCGGAAATTCGGCAATACTATAAAATTGGGGAAAGAGTTTTTACAGAGGTGAATATATGGGAGATAAGATCAAGGTTATCATGGACTGTGATCCCGGAATCGATGACGGGATCGCACTGGCATATGCGGCAGCACATCAGGATGAACTGGAGCTGCTTGCAGTGACGACATCTGCAGGAAGTACCAGGATAGAAAGAGTGACCAAAAATGCACTGGAGCTGGTGGATTTTTACGGACTGAAGGTTCCGGTGGCAGGAGGCCAGGACCGTCCTCTTGTGAAAGCGGCAATTTATGCGGAAGAATTCCACGGAGAGACAGGGCTTGGCCATTGCGTACTGCCGGAAGCAAAATCAGAGGCTGCTTCTGATAATGCAGTGCTTTTTATACGTGACATTCTGAATGCCATTCCGGAGGGCGAGCAGGTAGTAATGATCGAAACTGCACCAATGACTAATCTTGCACTTCTGTTGAAGGTTTTTCCTGAAATAAAGAATAAGATCAGAAAAATCGTATTTACAGGCGGCGCAGCAAAAGGCGGAAACATCACACCGGCAGCGGAATTCAACATCTACGCAGATCCGGAGGCGGCAAAGATTGTATTCGATTCCGGAATCCCACTGATCATGTGTGGACTGGATGCTACCCTGAAATGTAATCTCACCAGAAACCAGATCATGAAGCTGTGCCAGTCCGGTGATCCGGCAGCCAGAGCCTGTGGAGATATGGCTGGCTACGTACTTGAAAATTTTTCTAAATATCGCTGCGTTGCAAGTATCCATGCTGCTGTACCGTTTATGTATCTCATCCATCCGGAGTTCTTTAAAACAGAAAAAGTATTCCTGGATGTGGATTGTTCAGACGGTGCCGGACGGGGTGCCACATTATGCGATTTCCGCTGGTGGCTACACGAAGAAGACGAAATGAAAGATATGATTCTGACAGATGCAGATACAGAAAGCTTCCAGCAGGAGCTGTTTGAAGCGATTTATTCTGTGTCCGAATGCAAAAATATGAAATAGCCGGACAACGATCCGGAAACAGCTGCATTTATGAAGCAGCTGAGCAGTCAGATAAGAGGACAGAAAACCCATGAACTATATTGTATTTGACCTGGAATGGAACCAGAATCCGGATGGAAGAAGACATCCGGATAGTCGGCTCCCGTTTGAGATCATAGAGATCGGGGCAGTAAAATTAAATGAAAAAAGAGAGATCGTTGATACCTTTCAGTGCCTGATCAAGCCCAAAGTGTACCACTGGATCCACGACAGTATCCATGAAGTGATCCACGTAGATTATCATGAACTGGAAAAAGGCATCCCTTTTCCAAGGGCAATCCGCAGATTTCTGGAATGGTGCGGGGAGGAGTATCGCTTTTTTACCTGGGGAGACCAGGATGTGATGGAACTTCAGCGCAATATGAAATACTATAATCTTCTGAAGCTGATGCCAGGGCCGGTGCATTACTACGATGTGCAGAAACTTTTCAGCATAAAATTCGAGGATGGAATATCCAGGCGTTCCTTGGAATATGCCACAGACTACCTGCAGCTTCCCAAAAACCGGGATTTTCACCGGGCACTGGCAGACGCCAGCTATACTGCCAGGATACTCCTGGAGATTGATGAAGCCTGCATGATCCGCCATCCGTCCCTGGATGTATATCAGAATCCAAAATCCAGAGACAGCGAGATCTATATTTCCTATACAGACCATGACAAGTTTGTGTCCAGGGAATTTGTATCAAAGGAGCGTCTGATGAAGGATCGTACCATGGTAAGTACCATGTGTCCTATTTGCAGATGCCCTGCCAAGAGGAAGATCCGCTGGTTCAGTACCAACAATTCCAAGGTGTATTACAGCCTTGCCCTTTGCCATGAGCATGGACCTGTTGCCGGAAAGATCCGGATCCGAAAAACCGATGAGGGAAAATATTTCGGGGTGAAGACCCTGAGAGCAGAAGATACAGAAGCGGCGGATGAGATCCGTGAAAAGCACGAATCTCTCCGCCGCAGGAAAATGTTACGAAGTCAGGAGAAGATCTGATACGATGTTTCGTTCGTATTGCATTCCCCATCCGACCATTTGTTTCTTATAATAATATTTGCTTTTCAGACGCAATGGGCCGACAGCATTCTGAAGAACGGCCTGGCGTTTGTTAAGCTGTGATTTTTTGATACCTTTTGGAAGAGTCACATAAACCTTTGTCTGATAATAAAACGGATAGGTGTTTCCGTTATTCTTAAGGATATATTTGTCACAAGGGAGTACCTTAAACGGGACTGGCTCCATGGACACCTTCATATCCACCTTTTCAAAATTTTCAAAACCATAATTAAAAAGAGAAGCGGTATCGCTGTAAGCATTTGCCGCGGAAGTAGAATTCAGGATCACGGCTACCAGCGTTATATTTCCTCGTTTGCAGTAGGTGACAAGTGTGTTGCCGGATGCATCCGTGTAGCCTGTTTTTCCGCCACGGACGCCTTCATAATAATATTCGCCGTTTTTCATCATCTTGTGATGATTGAGCAGCTGGCGGGCTTCCGCAAATTTATTGGTAGGCGGGATCTCGTAATAACGTTTGGTGCAGTATCGCCGGAAAAGAGGATTCAGCCAGGCGGATTTGGCGATCTTTGCCATGTCGGAGGCTGTGGTGTAATGATTCTCATCCGGAAGACCGTTGGGATTATTAAAGTGTGTGTTCTTGCAGCCAAAAAGCTTGGCGCGCCAGTTCATGAGTTCTGCGAATTTCTTTACAGAGCCGGAAACTTCTTCCGCAACGGCGACAGACATTTCATTAGCGGACTGGAGCATGACAGCCATCAGGGCCTGATCCCTGGTGAATTTTTCACCGGGAGCAGCATAAATACTGGAATCTCCGGCAGTTACACTGGTGGAAGCTTTTTCAGATACGGTAATGTTTGTCTTAGCGTTCAGATTTTCGCAGGCAAGCAGTGTAGTCAGGATCTTCGTGATGCTGGCAGGGTAGAGCTGTGTGTCCGCATTTTTGGAATAAAGAACGGCTTCTGTATTTACGTCCATAAGGACTGCAGCCTGTGCTTCGATGCCGGGACCTTTGGGCCACCCGTCAATGGAATCGGTGTCGGCAGCCTGTGAATAATAGCTGGAGTGAGCAGGCGTGACTGCTGCGGCCTGACCATCAGGAACCGGTGTGGCAGTGACGATAGGATCACCATATTCATCGTATCCATAGGCAGCAGCCGCGCAGGGAGCAGCGCCTGTGAGCAGGATCCCTATGCCGAGAATGCCTGCAAAGATCCGACGCAGGGATCGTTTTTTCATATTTTTCATAATAAGATACCTTTCAGTGATAAATCCGGGCGAGAAGGTTATTGTTCATTTGAGAATCAGTAACCGAAAAAATTCCTGCCCGTTTTGTGATGGGTTTCAGTATTTCATTGATTATAGCATTGTATTAATGAAAAGCTGTATTTTTGCCCTGAAGATTCTGTAGTAGTATACCACTTTCCTCCCGGAAAAACCACTTGCAGTCTGTGAAAATTCCATTAAGATGAAATGAACATACATATAATAAGAGAAAATCCCTTAAAAACACTTGACATATGGATTTTCCCCAACCTATAATAGACAGCGTATATAGAAAAAAGCTGTGATGGAGACAGTAGGCCATATGGAAAGCTTGCAGCGAACCGGGGATGGTGGGAGCCCGGGGCGAGTAAATATGACGGAATATCACTCCTGAGCTTCAGTTCCGAAGTTGACCGGTAGCAGCCGGGAAGAATATCTGATATACAGATGATCATTAAGTAAGAACTGACGGATTTCCTCCGTTACAGGGAACATATATCGGCAGATACAAAGAATTGTCCGCCATGAACAGACATGGAACAACAGCCCGCGCCATAACACAGAGCATAAGAACACAGCAGAAGACGCAGGGATCCGGACACAGGCCCGTATAATGTAACAGGTGGTACAGCGAATCAGACTTCGTCCTTTTACAGGATGGGGTCTTTTTTTATAAGTGCCCGAAGCATTGGCACGAACAGGTATCTGTGAAGAAACAATCCGCTGTGGCCTTACAGATGAGGTAGCAGCCAGTAATCAGACACAGGAGGTAAATATTGTGTATCGTAAAGTTGACACGAATCTGAATTTTGTTGACCGTGAAAAAGAAGTCGAGAAATTCTGGAAAGACAACAAGATTTTCGAAAAGAGTATGGACAGCCGTAAAGAGGGCGAGACATACACATTCTATGACGGACCGCCTACCGCAAATGGTAAGCCACATATCGGACACGTTCTGACACGAGTTATCAAGGATATGATCCCGAGATACCGTACAATGAAGGGGTACATGGTTCCGAGAAAAGCAGGATGGGATACTCACGGACTTCCGGTTGAGCTTGAGGTTGAGAAGAAGCTTGGCCTTGACGGCAAGGAGCAGATCGAGGAGTACGGAATGGAGCCGTTCATTCAGCAGTGTAAGGAGAGCGTATGGAAATACAAGGGAATGTGGGAGGATTTCTCATCTACCGTTGGTTTCTGGGCTGACATGGAGCATCCGTATGTAACATACGACAACAATTTCATCGAGTCCGAGTGGTGGGCGCTGAAAGAGATCTGGGAAAAAGGTCTCCTTTATAAAGGCTTTAAGATCGTTCCTTACTGCCCACGCTGTGGAACTCCGCTTTCCGCACAGGAGGTTTCTCAGGGCTACAAGACTGTTAAAGAGCGCTCTGCGATCGTACGTTTCAAGGTTGTTGGTGAGGACGCATACTTCCTGGCATGGACAACAACACCGTGGACACTTCCGTCCAACGTTGCACTTTGTGTAAACCCGGATGAGATCTACTGCAAGGTAAAAGCAGCAGACGGCTACACCTACTACATGGCAGAGGCACTTCTGGACAAGGTTCTCGGCAAGCTTGCAAAGGATAATGAGCCTGCATATGAGATCCTTGAGAAATATAAAGGAACAGACCTTGAGCGCAGAGAATATGAGCCTCTTTTTGCATGTGCAGGAGAGGCAGCAGCAAAACAGCGCAAAAAAGCTCATTTCGTAACCTGTGACAACTACGTTACCATGAGTGATGGTACCGGTATCGTTCATATCGCTCCTGCATTTGGTGAGGATGACAGCCGTGTCGGACGTGAGTATGACCTTCCGTTCGTACAGTTCGTAGACGGACAGGGCAACATGACCAAAGAGACACCATATGCAGGTGTATTCGTAAAGAAAGCGGACCCGATGGTCCTCACAGACCTTGACAAAGAGGGCAAGCTTTTTGACGCGCCGAAATTCGAGCATGATTATCCGCACTGCTGGAGATGTGACACACCGCTTATCTACTATGCACGTGAGTCCTGGTTCATCAAGATGACTGCAGTAAAGGATGATCTGATCCGTAACAACAATACTATCAACTGGATTCCGGAGAGCATCGGTAAGGGCCGTTTCGGTGACTGGCTTGAGAATGTTCAGGACTGGGGTATTTCCAGAAACCGTTACTGGGGAACACCACTGAACATCTGGCAGTGTGAGTGCGGACATATGGAATCCGTAGGAAGCCGCCAGGATCTCTATGAGAAGAGTGGTGACGAGCGTGCGAAGACCATCGAGCTTCACCGTCCATACATTGATGATATCACCATGAAGTGTCCGGACTGCGGCAAGACCATGCACCGTGTACCGGAGGTAATCGACTGCTGGTTCGATTCCGGAGCAATGCCTTTTGCACAGCATCATTATCCATTTGAGAATAAAGACCTGTTCGAGCAGCAGTTCCCGGCAGACTTCATCTCCGAGGCTGTTGACCAGACAAGAGGATGGTTCTACTCCCTTCTTGCTGAGTCCACACTGCTTTTCAATAAGGCTCCGTATAAGAATGTAATCGTTCTGGGACATGTACAGGATGAGAACGGACAGAAGATGAGTAAGTCCAAGGGAAATGCAGTAGATCCGTTTGATGCACTGAACAAATACGGCGCAGATGCAATCCGCTGGTATTTCTACATCAACAGTGCTCCGTGGCTCCCGAACCGTTTCCATGGCAAGGCAGTTGTAGAGGGACAGAGAAAGTTCATGAGCACTCTGTGGAACACCTACGCATTCTTCGTACTGTATGCGAACATTGACAATTTTGATGCGACTAAATATACTTTAAATTACGATAAGCTTCCGGTTATGGATAAATGGCTGCTCAGCAAGCTGAATACCATGGTGAAGACTGTCGATGCGGATCTTGATTCCTACAAGATTCCGGAGGCTGCAAGAGCACTCCAGGAATTTGTTGACGATATGAGTAACTGGTATGTAAGAAGAAGCCGTGAGCGTTTTTGGGCAAAGGGCATGGAGCAGGATAAGATCAATGCTTACATGACACTTTACACAGCACTGGTAACAGTTGCCAAGGCTGCAGCTCCGATGATCCCGTTCATGACTGAGGATATCTACCAGAACCTTGTAAGAAGCATTGATGCAGATGCTCCGGAGAGTATCCATCTTTGCGATTACCCGGAGGTAAACGAGGCATGGATCGACAAGGATCTTGAGGCAAACATGGAAGAGCTTCTTGAGATCGTTGTTCTCGGACGTGCATGCAGAAATACCGCAAACATTAAGAACCGTCAGCCGATCGGAACCATGTATGTAAAAGCTGAGAAAGCTATGGATAAATTCTACACAGATATCATCGCAGATGAGCTTAACGTAAAAGAAGTGAAATTCGCAGATGATGTAGAGTCCTTCATTTCCTACAGCTTCAAGCCGCAGCTTCGTACAGTAGGACCGAAATACGGCAAGCTTCTGAACGGCATCCGTACCGCACTCTCCGAGATCGACGGAACCGCAGCAATGAAAGAGCTGAGAGATAATGGTGTTCTCGTTCTTGACATTGACGGAAACAGAGTCGAGCTTGCAGAGGAAGACTTATTGATCGAAACAGCCCAGAGCGAGGGCTATGTGACAGAGACAGACGGTGAGACATCCGTTGTCCTTGATACAAACCTTACACCTGAACTGATCCAGGAGGGCTTTGTCCGCGAGATCATCAGCAAGGTTCAGACCATGCGTAAAGAGGCTGGTTTCGAAGTCATGGACAAGATCATTGTCTATGCAAAAGATAACGATAAGATCATGGATATCATGAAAGCAAACCAGGATGAGATCAAACGTGAAGTACTGGCAGAAAACATTATTCTGGGAGAAGCAGAGGGTTACACCAAGGAGTGGAACATCAATAAAGAGGCTGTAACACTGGGAGTATCCAAAGTACAGGAGGAAAACTAATGATTGACAAGCAGTTTGAGAAAGAGGAATTCAAAAAAAGTGTAAAAGAAAACGTAAAATTCCTTTATCGAAAAACACTGGAAGAGGCTACACAGGAGCAGATCTTTCAGGCTGTAAGCTACACTGTGAAGGACGTGATCATTGACAACTGGCTCAAGAGCCAGAAGGCGTATGAAAAACAGGATCCGAAGATCGTATATTATATGTCCATGGAGTTCCTTATGGGCCGTGCCCTTGGAAACAACCTGATCAACCTTGGTGCATACGGCGAGGTTAAGGAGGCTCTTGAGGAGCTTGGACTTGACATTAACTGCATCGAAGACCAGGAGCCGGATCCGGCTCTTGGAAACGGTGGACTTGGAAGACTGGCAGCATGCTTCCTGGATTCTCTTGCAACTCTCAACTACTGTGCATACGGATGCGGAATCCGTTACCGTTATGGTATGTTCAAGCAGGAGATCCGTGACGGTTATCAGGTAGAGGCACCGGATAACTGGCTGAAGAACGGCTATCCTTTCGAGCTCCGTCGTCCGGAGTATGCAAAAGAGGTTCATTTCGGCGGATATGTACGCGTTGAGTGGGATCCGGTGAAGAACGAGAATAAATTCATCCATGAAGGATATCAGGCAGTTAAGGCTGTTCCTTACGATATGCCGATCACAGGTTATAACAACGATGTTGTAAACACACTTCGTATCTGGGATGCAGAGCCGATCGTAGACTTCAACCTTGACTCTTTTGACAAGGGTGATTATCACAACGCAGTAGAGCAGGAGAACCTTGCACGTACTATCGTAGAGGTGCTTTATCCGAATGATAACCATATGGCAGGTAAAGAGCTTCGTCTGAAACAGCAGTACTTCTTCGTATCTGCCAGCCTTCAGGCAGCGATTGCCAAATACAAAAAAACACACGACGACATTACCAAGCTTCATGAGAAGGTTGTATTCCAGATGAATGATACTCATCCGACAGTTGCAGTTGCAGAGTTGATGCGTATTCTTATCGATGAGGAAGGTCTTGGCTGGGATCAGGCATGGGATATCACAACAAAATGCTGTGCTTACACCAACCACACCATCATGTCCGAGGCACTTGAGAAATGGCCGATCGAGCTGTTCTCCAGACTGCTTCCGCGTGTATATCAGATCATCGAGGAGATCAACCGTCGTTTCATTCTTGAGATCCAGCAGAAATATCCTGGAAACTTCGAGAAGATCAAGAAGATGGCGATCATCTATGACGGACAGGTTAAGATGGCTCACCTTGCGATCGTTGCAGGCTACTCTGTAAACGGTGTTGCACGCCTTCATACCGAGATCCTCAAGAATCAGGAGCTGAAGGATTTCTATGAGATGATGCCTGAGAAGTTCAACAACAAAACAAACGGTATCACACAGAGACGTTTCCTTGCTCATGGAAACCCGCTTCTGGCTGACTGGGTAACAGACAAGATCGGACCGGACTGGATCACAGATCTTTCCCAGCTTTCCAAGCTTAAAGTTTACGCAGACGATGAGAAGGCTCTTCAGGAGTTCATGACCATCAAGTTCAAGAACAAAGAGCGTCTTGCAAAATATATCCTGGAGCACAATGGTGTTGAGGTTGACCCGCACTCTATCTTCGATATCCAGGTTAAGAGACTTCATGAGTACAAACGTCAGCTTCTTAACATCCTGCATGTGATCTATCTGTACAACCAGATCAAGGCACATCCGGAGATGGATTTCTATCCAAGAACATTTATCTTTGGTGCAAAAGCTTCCGCAGCTTACGCACGTGCAAAGAAGATCATCAAGCTGATCAACTGTGTGGCAGATGTTGTAAACAATGATGCTTCCATCAACGGTAAGCTGAAGGTTGTATTCATCGAGAACTACCGTGTATCCAACGCTGAGATTATTTTTGCGGCAGCAGATGTTTCCGAGCAGATCTCCACAGCAAGTAAAGAGGCTTCCGGTACAGGTAACATGAAATTCATGCTGAATGGTGCTCCGACACTTGGAACCATGGATGGTGCTAACGTTGAGATCGTACAGGAGGTTGGCGAGGAGAATGCATTTATCTTCGGTATGAGCTCCGACCAGATCATCAACTATGAGAACAACGGCGGTTACGATCCGGACTTCATCTACAACACAGATCCGGAGATCCGTCAGGTACTGATGCAGCTGATCAACGGAACCTTCTCCAGCGATACAGAGATGTTCCGTGACATCTACAATTCACTTCTCGACAAACGCAACATGCCGAGACCTGACCAGTACTTCATCCTTGGCGACTTCCGTTCCTATGCAGAGGCACAGAAGCGTGTTGAGGAAGCATATAAGGATGAGAAACGCTGGGCTAAGATGGCACTTCTCAATACAGCATGCAGCGGTAAGTTCACATCCGACAGAACTATCCAGGAGTATGTAGATGATATCTGGCATCTGGATAAGGTTGTTGTGAAAGAGAACTAAGATATAGAAAGTAATCTGCAAAGTATTACCATAAAATAAATTTCCACACAAAAACAGGGCGCGTCAGAAGTGGTGACGGCCCTGTTTTTTGTGTGGAAATTATGCCGGATTGATGACGATCCGGTTCCGTCTGGCCAGTGCAATGGCGATATGGCAGCTTTCCGCGATGGCGCAGGCTTTATCGGCAAAGCTGATGATCCAGGCTTCCCTGTTGCGTGGAAGAGGTCCCAGAGGGAACATATGTGAGAGTATCGCATCCAGCTCTCTGTCTGTGACATCAAAGTGTGCGGCACTGTTGTCTGCGGCAGCCTTCGGGTGATAAAACGCCTGATGCTCACCGGTCGGTGTCTTCGCCCTGAAGTCATAGGGACAGAAATCGTGGAGAAGTCCTGCCCTTGCGGCGGCTTTCTCGTCACATCCCAGCTTCCTGGCAATGAACCAGGAGAGGTAAGAAACATTGATACTGTGCATGAGCCGTGTGGTCCACTGGTGGTGGGTGTACAGGCTCAGCTTCAGGAACTCTCTGTTACAGAGGATGTTCTTCACAAGCGCATGATATTCCTGTGAGACCTCATCCGACACCGTGATATCCATCGGCAATCACCTTCTTTCTTTTGTTTATAATTTCATTATGACGATTATGGAGAAAAATGCAATAAAGTTTATATTTTTTTTATAAATTAGTTGAGACAAAATTTTTCAGAATGGAATCTTCTGTTTTTCATCTGTTTTCCATGACCGGAGATATGGTATAGTAATGAACAGAATTGGTGTCAGTGAAAATATTATGAAAAGACGGAGGAGAGAGAACGAATATGAAACCAGAAAAACTGATTGAAGTACTTTCTGTTGCAGAACGATTAAAAGATGCAGTGCGTCATTGCTATACATCCGGAGGCAGGCGGGAGAGTGTTGCGGAGCATTCCTGGAGAATTTCTCTGATGGCATATTTTGTCAGCGACGAGTTTCCGGAGGCAGATCTTCTGAAGATCATGAAAATGTGTCTGATCCATGATATGGGAGAAGCTTTTACCGGGGATATCCCAGCTTTTGAAAAAACAGTAAAAGATTCAGAAAAAGAAGCCGATGTGCTGGGTGAATGGGTGAAAACTCTGCCGGAACCATTTGATAAAGAGATGGCAGAACTGTATCAGGAAATGGAAGCACAGCAGACTCTGGAATCCAGAATCTACAAAGCTTTGGACAAACTGGAAGCGCTGATCCAGCACAATGAATCCGACATCAAAACCTGGATCCCACTGGAATATAACCTGCAGATGATCTACGGAAATGAACAGGTGAAATTCTCAGATTATCTGACGGAGCTTCGGGAGCAGGTAAGAGCAGATAGTGTGCGGAAGATTGAAAAATCTGTACACTAATTTGCACATCTCCATCAGAAACATTAAAAAAGAGGGAACCATTTTACGTGGTTCCCTCTTGTAAAAATTCCGATTTTATGCGGATTTCTTATTTACCAAAGTATCTCTTAAGCAGTCCAGCGAATGCTTTGCCGTGTCTTGCTTCGTCCTTAGCCATCTCATGTACTGTGTCATGGATTGCGTCAAGGTCAGCTGCTTTCGCACGTTTTGCAAGGTCGAATTTACCTGCTGTAGCGCCGTTTTCAGCCTCTACACGCATCTGAAGGTTCTTCTCTGTGCTGTCTGTTACAACCTCACCAAGGAGCTCTGCGAATTTAGCTGCATGCTCTGCTTCCTCGTAAGCTGCTTTTTCATAGTACATACCAACTTCCGGATATCCTTCTCTGTGAGCAACTCTAGCCATTGCAAGATACATACCAACCTCAGAGCACTCGCCCTCGAAGTTCGCTCTCAGGTCTGCAAGGATGTCCTCGCTGACACCTTTAGCTACACCTACAACGTGCTCAGCTGCCCATGAGAGCTCGCCTTCCTGTTTCTGGAATTTAGAAGCTGGTGCTTTACATACTGGACAGGCTTCCGGTGCCTGCTCGCCTTCATAAACATATCCACATACTGTACATACCCATTTAGCCATAGTAATGATCTCCTTTTCTTTTTTGAAATATATTGTTTGTTTTTGTTTTTTCTAAATTAAAAATAGTAATTATTACTATTTTATGATACCATGTGATCTTTGTTTTGTCAAGCTTGTTTTTCTTCTTTTTTCAGGCATTCCTTGCAGATCCCATAGAAGCTTGCATCTACGTCAAAGACTTTTCCGTGGATAAATTCTGCAGCTGCCTGTTCAAGAATTCCGTTAAGGCTGTCTGACTGCATATCGATCACCCGGTTGCATCTGGTACACATGAAATGTGAGTGTGGTGCGACCCTTCCATCGTAGCGATCCGCGCTTCCGAAATTGGTCAGCTTCCGGATCTCACCGATGTCACTGAGAAGAGAAAGATTACGGTAGACAGTTCCGAGACTGATGTTCGGGTAGATCTGTCGAAGATTCTCGTATACTGTATCTGCCGTTGGATGATCTGTTCTGGATCTCAGAAATTCCTTGATGGACTCTCGCTGACGGCTGTATTTAAGTGCTGCCATAATGTTTCCTCCTATCAGTAATAGTAATTATTACTGATATTATAATACATGACAGAGGGAGATTTGTCAAGAGGTTTGGATATGATTATCCTGAAATATTTTCATTTTATGAGTTGGATGTAAATGAGTATTTTTACGCTGCAGGTGTAGGGGATATTTGCAACCCTGCAGAGGACTTACTTGATTCGGTTAAATGGTGAGAACTGGCAGTCGGATGTCTGACAGAGTGTTTGTTATAAGGAATATTGTGCCCTTAATGATAGGATTTTATCAGTAAAAATTCTCGGTGAAAATTTATAAAAATAAGTTGACATAGACTAACTTTGGTAGTATATTTACAACAGTTAGAGAAATCTAACTAATATGTAAAGGAGAATGCAAATGACTTGTGAAAAATTTGAATCTGTCATGGGTTATCATTGTTCCCCTGTATTAATGGGAATGAAACCGGCGAATCTTGTTTCCTTTTCCAAGGAAAAAATGCCGGAGCTGCCGGAGATCATTTCGGATTATGAGGAGAGTCTTGAACGGGAAGGTATCCGTATGGAGATCATCTGTGGATGCAGGAAGCATTATCTTCTTCTGGTGTACCGGCCGGATATGCTGCAGGAATATCTTAAGCAGGATGAAGCCAGGAAACTTTTGCTTCAGGATGGGTATAATATAGATAGTTCTTTGGATGAGATGATCGCCCGTTTGAAGGAGAGATTTTTTCATAAGACGGAGTTTCCTCATGAGATCGGACTTTTCCTGGGTTATCCCATTGAAGACGTGAAGGGCTTCCGGAAGTTCGGAGGCAGTGGCTGCAAGATGTGTGGTTACTGGAAGGTTTATGATGATGTGGAGCAGGCTCGCAGGATTTTTGACAGCTACGATAAGTGCCGGGAGTTTACTGCGGCGCAGATTCGTGCGGGGTATTCGATTTTGCAGGTTGTTGGTATGAAGCATCTCTGTACATCTCAGATGTGCGTATAATATAAAGTTTAAAAACAGGAGGTTTTTAAGATGAGCAAGGTAGGAATTATTTACTGGTCTTCTACAGGTAACACAGAGGCTATGGCGCAGGCTGTTGAGGAAGGTGCAAAAGCAGCTGGTGCGGATGTTGAGATCATGGAAGTTGCAGATGCAGATGTAGATAAAGCTCTCTCTTATGATGTTTTGGCACTTGGTTGTCCGGCAATGGGAGATGAGGAGCTTGAGGATGGTGAGTTCGAGCCATTCTTCTCTGATCTGGAAGGCAAACTTTCCGGTAAGAAAGTTGCGCTTTTCGGTTCCTATGACTGGGGCGACGGAGAGTGGATGAGAACCTGGTGCGGCAGAGCAAAAGACGCAGGCGCAGAGCTTGTTGATGATGAAGGACTCATTGTAAACAACACACCTGATGATGAAGGACTTGCAGCTTGCCGTGAACTTGGCGGAAAACTTGCATAAGATCTATTAGATTTCAAATAAATAAAAACTGAGCAGAGCATTGGATTTTCAAACACAAACACCATCCGGACAGAAGGGATAGATATCTTTTTTGTCCGGGTGGTGTTTTATTTTGAGCGAAAATATCTGCTTATTACTTTGAGGAAATATAGAAGAAATGAATATTAAGACAAAAAATCCTTGTTGATTTTAATATTTACGTGTCCTAAAATAGATAAAAATGAAATAAAGAAGGAAAGTGAGGGATGCCGGATGACGCGGGAGGAAGCGGAACAGTATTTATATTATGCGATGACAATTGGTGAACAGCTTCTTTGCTGCGGAGCAGAGGTTGGACGTGTGGAAGATACCATACGGCGGATCTGCCTGGCATATGGAGCCACCCGGGCAGATGTTTTTTCTATCACATCCAGTATTGTGACGACTATTTATGGAGAGGATTTCGGTATTTGCACCCAGACGCGGCGTGTGCCGGGAATGTCCAATGATCTGGGACGGCTGGATGACCTGAACCAGCTTTCCAGATACATCTGTGAGTATCGGCCGAAGCCGGAGGAGATCCAGAAGGGGCTGGAAAAGATCCGGGATAAACAAGGATATTCTTTTAAAACGCAGATTTTGATCTATGCTGTAATTTCAGGTTCTTTTTCCGTGTTTTTTGGAGGAGATGTCAACGATATGATTGCTTCTGCGCTGATTGGTATCGCTCTGAAGCTGTTTGAGGCTTTTGTAAAAAAAGGTGCATTAAACTCGCTGCTGACAGTGCTTCTTTGCTGCGGAGCCGGCGGAGTACTTTCCAATCTTACAGTTCTGATCGGGCTTGGACATCATGCGGATCTGATCAGTATCGGAAATATCATGCTTCTGATACCGGGAATTGCATTTACCAATTCATTGCGCGATATGTTTTCAGGAGATACCATTACAGGTTTGATCCGATGTATGGAGGCACTTTTGCTGGCACTGGTCGTGGGCCTTGGTTTTACGGTGGCGAATCTGTTGTTTTAACCGAATCAGGGAAGTTCTCTTGAAGGTTACGAAAAGCAATAAGCAGTGAATGAGGAGTTTACATACTGTATCAATTGCGGAGTAGCGAAATGCAGCAGATAATGGGAGCATTTGATAGTAGTTATGATTTATTCAGGAGGAAAATATGCGGGAAATCATACAGCTGGTTGTATCCTTCACAGGATCCCTCGGCTTTGCGGCATTATTTAATATCCATGGAAAAAAACTCTGGTTTGCGGCATTGGGTGGATGTCTGTCCTGGGCTGTATATCTGGCAGTAGAGTTCATAACGCCAAGTCCGTATGTGTGCGGTTTCTGGTCAACAGTAGCTATTACTTTGTATGCAGAATGTATGGCAAGAATTCATAAAACGCCGGTAACTGTATTTCTGGTTTCCGCGACAATTCCGCTGATTCCGGGAGCAGCACTTTACCGGACAATGAACTGGATGTTGATGAAGGACTGGGCGAAATTCCAGAAAGACGGAATCTATACGATCCTTTTTGCGGTGAGCATGGCAGCAGGAATGACGCTGACAACCATTGCGTTCCGGATGGCGTGGCGGTGGATGTACAGGCAGAGGAGAATGTAATACAGTATCGAAATTCCCCGTTTACAAACCATCGGAAATGTGTTACGATTTTCCCATATGGAAAACTCATGGAAGAAGAGAGTACATGTGTACACCGTACTACAGGGAAATCCCCGGAGAACTTTTTAGATGTAGGCTGTGACGCAGTTGATGTCATAGATCTGCGGCAGAGTGAATGGTAAAGGTTCACTTTATGCAGGAGTTCCGAGACTGAGAGGGATGTGCAGGCGCAGATGGAAGATGGCTTCGGAGAGGCATTGCTGAACCGGTTTAAACGCGATAAGCGAAGTGCGAATGTCCGATTTAACGGACCCCGGCAGGCAGTGACAGGACCGCCTGTTATAGCGGAAGGGTATAGAGCTTGCTGTACCTGATGAGGTTTTTGCCGCGAGGCAGGAACGAAAAGAAGTGGTAACACGGGTAATAACTCGTCTTCTCATATCGTTATGGTATGAGAAGGCGTTTTTTATTTTTATATTTATGGAGGAAAGAAAAGATGGAAAAGCAGAGATATTATATCAGCACTGCCATTGCGTACACATCCGGTAAACCGCATATCGGAAATACCTATGAGGTCGTTCTTGCGGATGCGATCGCACGTTTTAAAAGACAGCAGGGTTATGACGTATATTTTCAGACAGGTACTGATGAGCATGGCCAGAAGATCGAGCTGAAGGCTGAGGAGGCTGGTGTTACACCAAAGGAATTCGTAGATAACGTTTCCGGTGAGATCAAACGCATCTGGGATCTGATGAACACATCCTATGATAAATTCATCCGTACAACAGATAAAGACCATGAAGAGCAGGTCAAAAAAATCTTCAAAAAAATGTATGCAAAGGGAGATATCTACAAGGGTCATTATGAAGGAATGTACTGTACACCATGTGAGTCCTTCTTCACAGAGTCCCAGCTTGTAGACGGCAAATGTCCGGACTGCGGACGTCCATGCGTACCTGCCAAGGAAGAGGCATATTTCTTCAAAATGAGTAAATATGCAGATAAGCTTATTGACTACATCAACACACATCCGGATTTCATCCAGCCGGAGTCCCGTAAAAACGAGATGATGAACAACTTCCTTCTTCCGGGACTTCAGGATCTCTGTGTATCCAGAACATCCTTTAAATGGGGAATCCCGGTAGATTTCGATCCGAAGCACGTTGTATATGTATGGCTGGATGCCCTGACAAACTATATCACAGGTATCGGCTATGACTGCGACGGAAACAGCAGCGATAAATTCAACAAATACTGGCCGGCAGATCTTCACCTGATCGGAAAAGATATCATTCGTTTCCATACCATTTACTGGCCGATCTTCCTGATGTCTCTGGATCTTCCGCTTCCGAAACAGGTATTCGGACATCCATGGCTGCTTCAGGGCGATGGAAAAATGAGTAAATCCAAAGGAAATGTAATCTATGCAGATGAGCTGGTTGAGTTCTTCGGTGTAGATGCTGTCCGTTATTTTGTACTCCATGAAATGCCATTTGAGAATGACGGTGTGATCACATGGGAGCTGATGGTTGAGAGACTGAATTCCGACCTTGCAAACACACTTGGAAATCTTGTAAACCGTACAATTTCCATGTCTAACAAATATTTTAACGGAGTCGTTGAGAATAAGAATGTTACTGAGCCGGTTGATGAGGATCTTAAGAGCTTCATCCTTCAGGTTCCGAAGAACGTTTCCGCAAAAATGGACAAGCTTCGTGTGGCAGATGCTATCACAGAGGTATTCTCTCTGTTTAAACGCTGCAACAAATATATCGACGAGACAATGCCATGGGCACTTGCAAAGGATGAGACAAAGCAGGATCGTCTTGCAACCGTTCTCTACAACCTGGTTGAGGGAATCTGCATCGGCGCATCTCTTCTGAAATCCTTTATGCCGCGTACAACAGAGCGTATTCTTGTACAGCTCAACGCAAACGAGAGAACTCTTGAGGAGATGGAGCAGTTTGGTCTTTATCCTTCAGGAAACCGCGTAACCGACAAACCGGAGATCCTTTTTGCGAGACTTGACCTGAAAGAGGTTCTTGAGAAGGTTGAGAAGCTTCATCCGAAGAAAGAAGAGCCGAAAGAAGAGCCGAAGGAAGAGGTAGAAGAGGAGAAAACAGAGAATGTGATCGATATCGAGGCAAAGCCGGAGATCACTTTCGATGATTTTGAGAAGCTGCAGTTCCAGGTTGGTGAGATCATCGCCTGTGAGGAGGTTAAGAAATCCAGAAAACTTCTCTGCTCTCAGGTTAAGATCGGAAGCCAGGTTCGTCAGATCGTATCCGGAATCAAGGCTCATTATTCCGCAGAGGAAATGGTGGGCAAAAAGGTTATGGTCGTTACAAACCTGAAGCCTGCCAAGCTTGCCGGAATCCTCAGCGAGGGTATGATCCTCTGTGCAGAGGATGCAGACGGAAATCTTTCCCTGATGGTACCGGAGAAAGAGATGCCTGCAGGCGCTGAGATCTGCTAAGTATAGACAGATATGGAATTGAATCATTTTGATAAAAACGGCAATGCTGTTATGGTGGATGTGTCCGACAAACCGGTCACTCACCGTACGGCAACAGCCACGGGTTCCATTCAGGTAAGCCCGGAGATTATGGCCGCGGTAAAAAGCGGAAATGTGAAAAAGGGTGATGTACTTGGTGTGGCCCGTGTGGCAGGTATCATGGGTGTGAAGCGTACTTCTGAGCTGATCCCCATGTGTCATCCACTTCCCATCCAGAAGTGTTCTGTGGATTTTGAGACCGATGAGGATGCGGGAGTGATCCGTGTATTCTGCACGGTAAAAACAGAGGGAAAAACAGGCGTGGAGATGGAGGCGCTGACAGGTGTTCAGGTGGCGCTTCTTACCATTTATGATATGTGCAAGGCAATTGACAAGCATATGGTCATGTCTGATATCCATCTGGAAGAAAAAACAGGAGGCAAAAGCGGAGATTTTCGTTTTGAGGAAAAATAATGATAGACAGGTGCGGAAGAAATATTGATTATCTCAGGATTTCCGTAACTGACAGATGTAATTTGCGGTGTATTTATTGTATGCCGGAGGAGGGAGTGCAACATGTGGAGCGCTCCCTCATTTTGCAGGAAGAGGAAATTTTGAGGATCTGCCGGGTGATGGCAGAGCTGGGTATCCGGAAGATCAAGCTGACCGGCGGGGAACCGCTTGTACGGCCGCGGATGCCTCAGTTGGTGGAAAAACTGAAAAATATGCCGGGGATCGAGAAGGTGACTCTGACTACAAATGGTGTGTTTCTGAAAGATCAGATGAGTGATTTTGCCCGGGCGGGGCTGGACGGATTGAATATCAGCCTGGATACGCTGGATGAGGCCTGCAGCAGGCGGATCACGCGGCGGGATGAACTGGGGCGGACGCTGGAAGGGATTTCGGAGGCAATGAAGTATCCGGAGATTTCACTGAAGATCAATTGTGTGCCTCTTGGGATCCAGGAGCAGGATCTTTGCCGGGTGGCGCTTTTGGCCAGGGATCACAGGGTGCATGTGCGGTTTATTGAGATGATGTCCATTGGGATGGGAAAAGAATTTCATGGGGTGTCGGAGGAGGAACTGCTTCGGATCCTTGGGGAAAAGCTTCCGCGGTTTTCACCGTATGTTGGGGAGCCCCTTGGGAATGGACCGTGTCATTATTATGATGTGGATGGTTTTTCCGGAAAGATCGGGTTTATCAGCGCGGTGAGCCATAAGTTCTGTGGGGAGTGTAACCGGATCCGGCTGACTTCTCAGGGCTTTTTGAAGACCTGTCTGCAGTATGCGGCGGGAAGGGATCTTCGGGAGGTGATCCGCAGTGGTGGTTCGGATGAGGTGCTGAAGGCTGTGATCCTGGAGGCTTTGGCGGAGAAACCGGACGGGCACGTTTTTGGCGTAGGCCTGGAGAAACAGAAGGATGATAAGACGGAGAAGCTTTGTATGGCTCAGATCGGAGGTTGAGTGATGAAGAGAGTTGCTGTGATCACTTCTAGTGATAAGGGTTACAGAGGAGAGCGTGAGGATCTTAGTGGTCCTGCTGTGAAGGAGATTATGGAGGCGGCCGGGTATGAGGTTGTTTCTGTGGATGTTTTGCCGGATGACCGTGGGATGCTTGGGAGCCGGATGGCTGAGATCGCAGATCTGGGGCTTGCGGAGCTGATCCTGACTACGGGTGGTACCGGGTTTTCTCAGAGGGATGTGACACCGGAGGCTACGGAGGATGTGATCGAGCGGCGTGTGCCGGGGATTCCGGAGGCGATGCGGGCGTTTAGTCTGACGATCACGAAGCGGGCGATGCTGAGCCGGGCTACGGCCGGGATCCGGAAGGGGACGTTGATCGTTAATCTGCCGGGGAGCCCTAAGGCTGTCAGGGAGTGCCTGGAGGTTATTATTGAGGCGTTGGGGCATGGGATTGAGATTTTGACCGGCGATGCTGGAGAATGCGGACGGTAGTGTGCGGTGTATACTTGTATTAACGAACGGACGCCCAACGGAGGCAGGGCCAGTACGGTGACACGCTGCGCGGTCTGTTCGGCTGCGTCGCTGGTTTGCTGCCATTCGCGCCAACTCGCCTGCGGCTCAAACAGGGTGCTCGGTGGCAGCAGCTATACTCGCCTCTCGACGGCCGCTCCGCTAACGTCACCGTACTGGCCCTGCCTCCGTTGGGCTGGCTGTTGGATGTGGTAGGTTTTATGATTAAAATTCATCTCCAGCGATTCATAATTCCTGAGGCTTGAGAGTTACATGTGGTAGGTTTTGGAAATCAATATTGCTGGTGTGATATAGGAATAAATTTGGTAATGATGTGTGATTAATAGGAGTTTGCTATGGGAAAAGTACTTGCGGTTTGTATCAGTGAGAAGAAAGGAACACAGAAGAAGAATGTCGGGTCTGCGGTTTTTGTGGAGGACTGGGGGCTTGAGGGGGATGCTCATGCTGGGAAGTGGCATCGGCAGGTGAGTCTTCTTTCCGGTGAAAAGATCGATGCATTTCGTGCAAAGGGCGCAGAGGTTGAGGATGGTGCTTTTGGTGAGAATCTGGTTGTGGAAGGGATTGATTTTGCAAAGCTTCCGGTTGGCACCAGATTTCGTTGTGGTGAGGTTGTGCTGGAGCTGACTCAGATCGGAAAGGAGTGCCACAATGGCTGTGCTATTTTTCAGAAGATGGGTGAGTGCATCATGCCCCGGGAAGGTGTGTTTACAAGAGTGCTGAAAGGTGGAAAAGTTTCCGTCGGTGACGAGATGACTGTGGATAAAGCTATGATTTTTGATACTCATGCACATTATGATGATGAGGCTTTTGCTGAGGATCGTTTTGCCATGCTGGATAGTATGCAGGAGAGCGGGATCGGGCATATTGTGGATGTATGTGCTTCTGTGGGACATTTTGACCGGGTTTATGATCTGGTTGAGAAGTATCCTTTTGTTTATGGCGCAGTGGGTGTTCATCCGGATGATGCGGATAAGGTGGATGCAGCTGTGCTGGATGAGATCCGCAGATATTGCGACATGAAAAAAACGGTAGCCGTAGGTGAGATCGGCCTGGATTATTACTGGCATAAGGAGAAGGAGGAGCATCTTCTCCAGCAGAAGGTATTCCGCCAGCAGATGGACATCGCCCGTGAGAAAAAGCTCCCATTTATGATCCACAGCCGTGACGCAGCAGAGGATACGCTGAATATTGTGAAAGAATATATGCAGGATGGGATGTATGGCGGAGTTATCCATTGTTTTTCCTATAGTAAGGAGATTGCAAGGGAGTATCTGAATATGGGACTTTATCTTGGAATCGGCGGAGTGGTTACTTTTAAGAATTCTCGGAAGCTGAAGGAAGTGGCAGAGTATGCACCGTTGAATCAGATCCTGCTTGAAACCGACTGCCCCTACATGGCACCTGTGCCGAACCGTGGAAAGAAAAACAGCTCCCTGTATCTGCCGGAGGTTGTGAAGACCATTGCGGAGATTAAGGGAATCAGCTGCGAGGAGGTTGTGGCTGTGACGGAGAGTAATGCGTTGAAGGTGTTGGGGTTGGTTTGAGAATAAAAATATTGAAAATACACAAAGAGACTTCTCAAAAGATAAAAGATATTTTATAATTGATAATATAAATGTGAATTTATTACTTTTCAAGGTTTGAATATCATACGATAAGAGCAGAGGAGGCGCTTCATTTTTGAATTTGAGGTTTGAGAATGATGTAAAAACGTATAGTATTCAAACAGAACTGTTCATAATCAAGCAGTATGAGGAGTTTGAGAATGATGTAAAAACGTATAGTATTCAAACAGGCATGGTTGATGTCGGTGCCGGTGTAGTTTGAGAATGATGTAAAAACGTATAGTATTCAAACCAGCCATGAGCAGGAACGATTGATAACAGTGTTTGAGAATGATGTAAAAACGTATAGTATTCAAACGCAACACCTCCGTTGCCAAGCACAGATAGAGTTTGAGAATGATGTAAAAACGTATAGTATTCAAACTAATAGGAGTAGTGTTATGTACATTTTAGGGCAATTATTAGTATATGGATTAATATTATTTGTGATTTATTTAATATTGAGTTAAGGGGAATTAGTTTGAGTATTGATAGATTCGGGATATAAGTTTAGTGTTTTAAATGCAAGAGTAGGATTTGAAAGAAGAGAATGTATAAAATAAAGAAGAAGCCGCTGTATGGCAGATGAAGAGTCATTTGTCATATGGTGGCTTTTTGAATGATCAGAGTTTTGAGGGTTTGTCGAACTAATTGAGGGTCAGTCGAGAGAGATTGGTCCTTTTTGCTTTAATAAGCCTAAAAAAAGTTTGTTTTGACGGCAAAGAAATCAATGATGCATGTTCATATGTGACCGTTTTTATATGAAAATATATGTTACAATAGATGTGTTCTTTTAATTTTGCCAAATAAAAAAGGAGGTGACAAACATGAAACTCAGAGAAAAATTAAAAATAATAGCACAGGAGGAGATTCCATAAATGGAATATTTTGAAATTTTTGGTATCATAGTATATGAAAAGAGAGTTGCAAGGAAAATGAGTCGGAAAGATCTTGCCGTGGCAACGGGATACTCCGAGACGCAGATAGGACGTTTGGAGAGAGGAAAAATAAAGAATCCGGCTTATAAGATGATTGCTGAAATTGAAGATACTTTTCACATAAATATGAATCAAGAAATTGAAAATTTTCAAAGAAATAAAAAGAATAATAAAATGGAAATATTAGAAATTAACAAGAAATGATTTTAAAATAAATAAAAGGTGCGGTGAGTAAAGATCAATAAGGTCTGAAAGCCGCGACGTGAAAATATTGAGACCAAAGGTCAATTTGTTTTTAGAGAAAACTGTACTATATTTGAGAATGATGTTTTTTGATAATTTGATTATCTCTGACAAATCGATTGACAAAATTGAAAGAACCTTGTATAGTATTAATATACTATATGTTTTACGTCATAAGTTCAAATAACGATTTATCGAACACGTCATTGAAGAAATGACCCACAGTGTGTGGAAGCAGAGCTATCGGTTTTCCGGTAGCTCTT
>OJOL01000382.1_pt1 | contig 32145 bp, 29 predicted proteins | sample 1598121 | NCBI WGS metagenome assembly OJOL01 (sample SAMN01915219, study PRJEB22387) | human gut metagenome | isolation source: stool | host: Homo sapiens | place: USA
CTGTGGCAATGTCCGGATGTTACAAAAACTCCGAACGAATTAAATCCAAAACTGGCGTGATCAAAAAGATCGACCACACACCAAGGGGATTTATGGTAACGGCTGAATTTGAGGAATAAAGGCAAAATCCGGGATATGGCTGGAATCTGTATAGATCTATATGAAAAACTACGGTTTGTCGTATAGATATAGATGGGTATAAAACCACTTCTTTTAACAGGTGTTTCAGGTATTTCCTGCAAATTATGTAAAATTTATATATTAAGGAGTTTTTATGGATAACAAAATTACTTACCACGAACAAAATGACATTGACAATACTTTAAAACTCCGTGAGGTTTTAAAAACGCTTCCGCCATTTTGCAGGGATTATTTCCGGGCTATTGATGCAACGACTACAACCAAGACCAGAATTTCCTATGCATATGACATTCGTATATTTTTCCAGTTTTTACTGGAGCAAAATCCAATGTTCAAAGACAAAACCATGTCGGATTTCACAGTTGATGTTCTGGATCAGGTCAAGGCTGTTGATCTTGAGGAATATGAAGAATTTCTCAAAGTTTATAAATCCGCGGACTCTTCCAAAACGGAAACAAATGGTGAACGTGGCGTCAAACGTAAAATTTCTGCTTTAAGAAGTTTTTATGCTTACTATTATAAACATGAAATGATCACCACCAACCCGTCTGTTCTGATCGATGTGCCCAAGATCCATGATAAGAATATTATCCGTCTGGATACAGATGAGGTTGTCATGCTGCTGGATTATATTGAGCATTGCGGAGATACGCTGACCGGGCAGAAACGGATGTACCATGAAAAAACGAAGGACAGAGATCTTGCTATTGTTACTCTCCTTCTTGGTACCGGGATCCGAGTATCGGAATGTGTCGGACTGGATGTTGAGGATGTAGACTTCAAAAACAATGGAATCAAAGTTACCCGAAAAGGCGGAAATGAAATGGTTGTATACTTTGGTCCTGAAGTAGAAAAAGCGTTGAAGAAATATCTGGAAGTCAGGGAGAATATTACGCCTCTGGCAGGCCATGAGCACGCTCTCTTCTATTCTACCCAACGCCGCCGGATCGGTGTTCAGGCTATCGAGAATCTGGTTAAAAAATATGCCAGGGAGATCACAACTACAAAAAAGATCACCCCGCATAAGCTTCGCAGCACCTATGGTACTGCCCTGTACCAGGAAACCGGTGATATTTACCTTGTAGCGGATGTTTTGGGTCATAAGGATGTCAATACTACTAAGAAGCATTATGCGGCTCTGGATGATGCCAGACGGCGTCAGGCGGCCAAGGCGGTACGTCTTCGCGAGGACTGATGAATAATGGGACTGCGGAGCAACTGATTCGTTTGACATGCATTGCATATAAATATAGAGACAGTTAGTTCACATAATATAAATTATGTAAATCAACTGCCTCTATATATTTAATCAGATCAAGAAAATCTCAAATTCCCTGTAGGGTTCAAAAAACCTTAAGCAGTGATTATGGACATCTGTATTATATCCATGACCCAAAATCAAAATCCGTACTTAACTTATTTATCAAAATCTGTCTCAAATACACCCTCCGGAGTACGCATGGTAAGAACACCCAGATTAAATTCACTGTCCATAATTGTGATATGATATTCAAAGATCACATCATCATCAAATTTGGAAAGCAGCACATAGCTTCCATTCTCTTTCCCATCAATCTGATCGCAGATGTCGTCGTAAACTTCCTCTCCGGAAATCTTTCGCGGGTATCCGCTTGCCTTGATCTTCTCTTCGATCGCTTTATATAATTCTTCCATACCTTATCCATATCCTTTCTGAAATTAATTGGCTGATAAACCAGATATGTTTTTATCATACCAGATTTATCAGCAAAAATCAGCAAATATTTGGTTGTTTCTGATAAAGTTTCAGATAGGAGTACAGTTATATAATATAAAACTGTGTAGCCGAAGAATTTATTTTTTCTCGTAGAGGAATTCTTCCGGCAGAGTTACTTTGAAATCTTTTGCAAGGGCGTGGAAGTCATTCGGTGTGATGGTCTGCAGTTTTTGTGGAGCCATGGATAAGATCTTAACCAGGATCTCTGCAGATTTTTCAACGGTATGAAGAAGTCCGAAGGTCAGGTCAAAATCCTCGCCTGAGCAGAACATACCATGATGCGCCCAGATAACCACATCATATTTTTTCATCAGTTCAGCAGTTTTGACAGCGATATCTCTTCCGCCTGGAACCATCCATCCGATAACTCCCACACCATCCGGAAATACTACCGGACACTCTGTTGCAGATTCCCAGAGTTCACGGGTGAATACTTTGTCATCCAGAGGAAGAACAAAGGTAAGTGCAATGGTATTGGTGGTATGTGCATGATAAATAACACGATGTCTTCCGTTGGTAAGCTTTTTCTTTACTTCATGGTTCATAAGATGTGTCGGGAGCTCGCTGGTCGGTCTTCCTCCCTCTACAAGACCCCAGCGGATACGGTAATTGGTTCCTGTCTCGTCAAGCTCAATGATCGCAAGACATACTTCCGGGTCAACGATGATATTACGGAAGTATTTTCCACTTCCTGTTACCAGGAAAAACTCTCCTGCCAGTCCCGGAACCTCAACACCGATAGGGGTCCATTCTCCGGGGGCGTTCAGTCGTGGACGGATCATCTCTACTTCTTCTGCTTTCAGACGATAGCTTAAGTTTCCGCCGTTTCTCTCGTGCCATCCCTGCTGATATCCATCGTCTGCCATTTTGATAAAACCCTGTACGAATTTAGATTCAAGAATTTTCATAATATATTCCCTCCGTGTTTAAATGTGGTTTGTTGTTGTGCTTACGATTGCTTTAATATGCTTTCTTGTTGTTTGTGACTTCATTATATGCCCGATTGTGTGGATTTGTAAAGGGCTTTTTTGAAAAAATATAAATAAATCCACATATAAAATACGAAAAATCTTGTAAACATTCAATAAACCACATGAAAATAAACACAAAACAACAAAAAACACAATTGGTCAATAGTAATGACATGTACATTGAATGTGGTTTGGTGTTGCTTTGTGATGTGGGATTTATAGTATGATAGATAAACTTGGAACGCCGAAGAATTGTAAGAAAAGAAAAAACAGGAACATTTCCGTATTCTGTACCTTAGATACTCACACGAAAATATTCCTGCTGGTTTAAAAAAGATTTTTATTTAATTTTTTCGAAAGCATACTGAGATAAGAAGTCTGTACAGTGTCCGACATGTGATATCCCAATATGGCAAGCAGATCTTCCATTTTGGATAAAATTTCTTTCCGCTCACTTTCCTGCTCTGCGATCACCTCAAGCTCCAGAAAGTCTCCAAGTCCCTCTACCTGATCCAGACAGGCGGTAAATCTGCCACATTTCATATACTTTCGCGTTTTCATGACAGACGCTACCGGAGAAAAATCCAAATGGATGAGAATATTTTTAAGCACTTCTGCATCGGATACTTCTGTTTCCAGTTCCATTCGGGACATGGAGATTTTATCCAGTTTGGGCCCCTTAAAATTAATCTGAGTCTTAGAAATACCGGATCTGCAGTCTGTGCTTGTTCGGATACGCAGTGCTTCATCACGTTTTTTTACATCATGATAGACACTGTTAAAATAGGTATCTTCTTCCTGGATCTGTGCTGTCTCCTGAAATCCCTGATCTGTCAGAAATTTCAGGGTTTCCTTAAGATTCTTTAATGGAAGCTTGATCTCAATTTCAAACTGGGCCATGTGATTACTTCAGAATTTCTGCTTTTTTGTTCAGAAGTGCTTCGCAGGCTGCACATGCTGGGCAGTCACAGTATTTTGCACCGGAAGCTTTGATCTCCTCAGCATGAGCCAGGATCTTTTTTGCGTCATCTGCGCCAAATACCTGTGCGCCCATGTCAGAACCTGCAAAAGAGATCAGTCCGTCGATGGGCATGATATCTGCTTCCAGCTCTTTTACGTAAGCAGTTGCCGCATCTGCTTCTTTCTCAGTTCCTGCCGCATCCAGATAATTCTGTGCCGCTTCTTTTACTTCTTTGCATGCAGATGGTGCCTGAAGAAGATCCTGTGTTAATTCTTTAATTGTTTTTGCCATGATAATTTCTCCCTTCTGATCATAGCACTCCCAGAAATTACTGCATCGAGTTCAGCTGTGCAGAACATGAATGGTTGGAAGTGCTATAATAACAGATAAAATCTGCCTGTTATGTATTGATAACAATATCATACCACAACCCTGGATTATTTGCAGAAAATATTGAGACGTTTTTTATAAAGGCATGCAGGAACATCCGATTCCCAGTCCGTCCGGGCCAATATGGCAGGAAAGTCCAAGGGAAAGATCATCACACATCACATCCATTCCCGGAAAGCTTTCCCGGATCTGTGAGATCCAGTCTGCGGTAATTTCCGCAGTGCTGCTGGAAGCAGCCATAAGATATACTTTTCCGGCATCATATTCTTTTTTGAAAGTTGTTTCCAATTCTCTGTGCATAGCATCGATCATGGCTTTTCTTGATTTTTTCATGCCTCTGCATTTCTGGAAAACATCCAGTTTACCGGTTCCAAATTTCATAACCGGTTTGATATTGAGAAGATTTGCGGCCAGTGCTGTGGTGGTATTGATACGGCCTCCCTTTTTCAGATATTCCAGTGTGCTTAATCCGACATAGATCACGGTTTTTTCACGGGAAGCTTCTAGAATATCCTTGATCTGCGGTGCTGTATATCCATCTTCCACCAGGTCTATCGCATCCAGAATGGAACGGTGAAGGGGTGTGGAAACACGCCCGTTATCTACCACATACACTTTGTTTTCGTATTTTGGTTCCTGAGACAAGGCGGCAGCAGTCATGCAGGAACCGCTTAAACTACTGCTCAACGGAATGTAAAGGATCTGATCATAAGATAAAAGCATTTCGTCCCACATTTCCATAACTTCCTGTGGGGAAGGCTGTGAAGTTGAAACATCTGCTCCTTCACGCAGCTTCTCATAAAATCCTGTTCTGGAAAAATCCAGGTCTTCATGAAACAGTTCTCCATTCAGATAAAAAGGCATGGGAAGGACATGAATATCCAGTTCCTTTGCTTCTTGTTTTAAAATGCCACTGTGGCTGTCAGCCATGATTCCAATTTTTTTCATTTTCCATTTATCTCCTGCGTAATTTATGAATGTGTTTCGCAACGCGGTTCTTTTTTATAAAGAGCTACACTTTCCCGGAAGCGTTTTTTGTTTAGCTCCCGCATCTGGGAAACCTCGTTTTTCTTTACGAAACCATGACTTTCCATAAAGGTTCTTTGATCCAGCTGGTCCATATATATGGAATAATCCGTATCCTTCTCTGTTGAAATCTGTTTGAGAAGCCCGGTACCGATTCCGTTTCTGCGGTAATCTTTGCTTACATAAAGAAAGAGGATATTTCCGGGAGTCGGTTTCTCCGGGGAAACAGTCAATTGTTTTTTCATATCCTGAAGTTTGTTAAAATGCTCCAGATTCTTCCGGCCTTCCTTAGTAAACTTCAGGCGCAGGAAATGATAGCCTTTTTTCAAACGGAAAACCGGGGCAAAATGGCCATGAGATTCTTTACCGGTAATGAGCACCCCAACTACCTGATCACGGTAGGTTGCCACGGTAACGCTATCTCTGTATATCATATAGGTGTAAAAGAAAAGTCTGGTCAGACGTTTTTCGGTATGTGTTTCCTCAAACTCCCAGCGGTCTTTATAATTTCTTCGGATAAATTCCCGGATTATTGAAAAATCTTCCTTTTCTGCTTTCCGGTAGGCAGGTGCTTTTTTTAATAACATAGTCCATATCTCCTGTATTTTTTCATAAATAACTATCCTATACTTTAAAAGATGATCTGCAACTTAACATCAACTGTTTCTCAACAATTGTTGAAGTTTATGAAAAAGTTTATATAAATAAAAAACAACGGAAGAACCTCATGAAAAATAAGGTGTCCGCTGTTTTTTGGTTTTATGGATATGTGTAAAATATTTGTTTTACAGTATAACAGTAAAACGACAGCCGCTTCCGGGAATATTTTCCACGGAAACGGTTCCCTTACACAGGTTCAGGATCTGTTTTACAAGGGCAAGTCCAAGACCGTTTCCCTCCTGTTTATGGGAACTGTCGCCCTGGTAAAATTTGTCAAAGATATGTTTCATGGAATATTCACTGATCTGGGGGCCTTCGTTTTCTATGGAAAAACGAATCTTTTCTCCTTCCGGCATCATCCGGATATAGATCGTACCACCACAGGGACTGAATTTGATAGCATTGGAAAGCAGATTGTCCCATACATGACAGATGAGATTTTCGTTTCCAAGATACTCCACATCCATCATGTCCACATCAAATTCAATTTCTTTTTCTGACCATTTCGGTTCCATCATAACAATGGATTGTCGGATCTGCTCATCCAGACGGTACCAGTTCTGACGGGTCTGGATTGACTGGTGTTCGATCTTGGACAGCAACAGGATATTTCCTGCCAGGTGGGAAAGCCTTCTGGTGTTAAAAAGGATTTTGCTGATGTACTGCTCCTGCTCTTCTGATATAGGCATGTCATCATCCTGCAGCAGAGTTGCATAACCCTCAATAGCACTGATGGGAGTTTTGAATTCGTGGGAAACATTGGAAACAAAGTCTGTCTGCAGAATCTCCGTTGCTTCCAGTTCCTGGACCATCAGGTTGAAATTAGAATAAATATCCCGGATTTCCTTCATTTGCTTTTCCGTTTCCAGTCGGACGGAAAAATCGCCTTCAGCAACCTGTTGCATGGCTTTTTTCAGCTTTAGTACAGGACCGAAATACCGGATACTGAGAAAGTTGTTAAGGACACCCCCTGCGGTCACGCTGGCCAGGATGATCCATACGATGTTCGGAACAGCTGAAATATGCAGTACATCCATAACAAGCCAGGATATCAGAGATACACAGACAAGTTCCAACATGATCATAAAGATAAAACGTAAACGAATGCTTAAATTTATGAAGAGTTTCTTTTTCATGCCTTTACCACCTTATATCCAACTCCACGGATCGTCACGATCTTAAAATCCGGATTATCGCGAAAGCGTTCCCGAAGCCTTCCAATGTGGACATCTACTGTGTGGGCATCGCTTGCGGAATCATATCCCCAGATATCATCCATAAGCTGTTGCCGGGTAAAGATTTTTCCCGGAAAAGAAACCATCTTATATAAGAGCATGAATTCTTTCTGAGGAAGTACCATACTTTCCGAGGAGGTGGAGACCGTCAGGGAATCGCACTCCAAAATGGTATCTCCGATTCGCTGTTTCCGCTCATTGATCATCTGTGCTCTGCGGAGAAGTGCACCTACCCGCAAAACCAGTTCATTGATATTGACCGGTTTCACCATATAATCATCGGTACCGGACAGAAATCCCATACGCATATCATCAAAAGCATCTTTGGCAGTGACCATAAGTACAGGAATGGAATCTCCGGCATTTCTGAGTGAGCGGACCAGTTCATAGCCATCCATGTTGGGCATCATTATGTCCGAAATGATCAGATCGTAATAATCTTTTTCCAGGGCATCCAGCGCTTCCTGTCCGTCAGAGACCCCTTTTACTGTATAACCGTTTTTTAAGAGGACATGCCGGAAAAGCTGGCGGAGTTCCAGGTCATCTTCTGCAATGAGAATTTTAAACATTTTTACATCCCTATTCCTTGATCTTTTTAATGTCCATGTTTTCAGGCAGGATACAGCTTAAAACAATGGATATGATAAATACAACAGCAACTACATTTTGCGCAAAAACGGACTGTATGATCGACGGGAAAATATCCCAGATCCCGCTCTCACTTGCTGTGGTGAATCCGATTCCGACAGCAAGTGAAAGAGATAGGCGGCAGCAGTCCGAGGTGAAACAAACTACTATTATAAGAAAAATTACGGAATAATCATAACATAGATTCGTTGTGGAAACCAGACGGATTTTGATGAATAAATGTAATAATAGATGAATTAGGTCATATTATGAATATTTATACACGAAAAAAAGAAATACCCTCTTGCATTTTCGAAACTTTTACTGTAGAATTATTAACCAGGTAAACACAAATGTATGCCATACCCGAACACTGATTACAAAGATGTAACCAATCTTAACTGTATCAGTGTTTTTTAATATACAATGGGGAAACGAGGAAAAAATTATGGAAAAAAAGCATGAAATGATGAGTCTGGAGGACTCCGAACAGCTGAAAGGCAGAATGAAATTCTTTGAAAAGGAACTGGTAGAGAATCATCACATCGATCCCAACCTTTATGTGGAATACGATGTAAAAAGAGGACTTCGTGATTCCGCAGGTAAAGGTGTTCTCACAGGTCTTACTGAGATTTCCGATGTTACCGGCTATAAGCTGGTCAATGGCAGACGTATTCCTGCAGACGGTGCATTGTATTACCGGGGAATCGATGTGCAGGATATCGTAAACGGACTGAAGGACAGACGTTTTGGTTTTGAGGAGACGATCTATCTTCTGATTTTCGGTAAGCTTCCCAGCAAGGAAGAGCTTTCCAGATTTCTTGAGCTTCTTTCTGACATGGAGGATCTGGGAGGACGTTTTGTCCGTGACGTTGTCATGAAGGGAACCAATGCCAATATTATGAATGCTATGGAGCGCTGCGTACTTGCTCTCTATACATATGATGATAACCCGGAAGATATTTCTGTGGAGAATGTACTCCGCCAGTCTCTGGAACTGATCGCTAAGCTTCCTGAAATCGCGGTTTACTCCTATCACGCATACCGTCATTTCCGTAAAGACGAGACACTTTTTATCCGCAATCCGCAGAAGGGGCTTTCACTTGCCGAGAATATCCTTCTGATGCTTCGTCCGGATGGCAATTATACAGAGCTTGAGGCCAAGGTCCTTGATATCGCACTTGTACTTCATGCAGAGCACGGCGGTGGTAATAACTCTACTTTTACCACACATGTAGTAACATCTTCCGGAACAGACAGCTACTCTTCTACCTCTGCATCCATCGGTTCACTGAAGGGACCGCGTCATGGTGGTGCCAACTTGAAGGTCCAGAACATGTTTACAGATCTGAAGGCCAATGTAAAGGACTGGGAAAGTGATGAGGAGATCACGGCATATCTGCAGAAAATACTGAATAAAGAAGCATTTGATCATGCAGGTCTGATCTATGGTATGGGACATGCAGTTTATACACTCTCCGATCCGCGAGAAGTGATCCTGAAACGTTTTGCACAGGCTCTTGCAGAGGAAAAAGGAATGATAGATGAATTTAAACTCTATGATAAGGTTGAGGGTATTGCCGGAAAACTGGTCATGGAACACAGAAAGCTGTTCAAAAATGTTTGCGCAAATGTTGACTTCTACAGTGGCTTCGTTTACTCAATGCTTGGTATTCCGGAAGAACTTTTTACTCCGATCTTTGCCATCGCACGTATGCCTGGCTGGAGTGCACATCGTCTGGAAGAGCTGATCAGTGCCAATAAGATCATCCGTCCTGCTTATAAGTATGTGGGGCATCATGCAGATTTTGTACCTTTTGATGAGAGATAATAAACAGAATGATAAAAGCAGTGGGGATTTCTGACCTATTTAAGTTGGAAATCTCTGCTGTTTTTTTGTTCTCCTAAATTACAGAAAAACAGGATCATAACTATACATAATATATATTATGTAAAATAAATATCTGTTTTCACAAAAAAACAAGGCTCACCGCATAAGATATGATCGGATTGCCTTGTTTTTTATGGAATCTTACTTTATTATTCCTTTCCTATCGGAAGCTCTTCAGCCAGTTTACAAGAGAATCATGCCAGATGTTGTCGTATACGGTCTTTTTCATCTGGTCATCTACGGGTCCGTTTCCTGCCATTTTTGCAAGGATAGCAGCCTGAAGTTCGCCTACTGTCATTTCTTCTGGTGTTTTGTGCGGATTTGGCGCAGTGACCGTTTCCGCTTCCTGTGTATTGGAGGATTCTGCTTCAGGAGTTGACGGAACATCCGCTGCGTTTGCTGTATTGTCAGAAGCTTTATCTGTATTTTCAGCGTTTGAAGCTTCTTTTTCCGGGGCAGCTTCTGTTACAGTGCTGTTTTCAGCCGCCTGCTCCTCTTCTGCCTCAGATGCAGCGTTTTCGTTCTCTTTTGCTACGGCAGTTTCCAGAACATTAGTCTGAACCGGCTTATATTCCGGCATATCTCCTGCAGGAAGCCAGATCTCACCGCTGTTTTCTGCAACACGGACACGGATCCGTCCGCCCTGTGCGGAAACCTTCTGACCTGTGAGGGCACCTACGTATTCCGGAGCACTTCCTGTTGGAAGGTTCATCTCTGAATCACTGTCATCATTATTCACAGTAACGATCACTCGTATGCCTTCCAGATCTCTTGCAAAGGCAAACTGACGGTTTGTAAGAGCCAGTTCTGCGTAGGAACCATAGCTTAATGCAGGAGTTCCCTGGCGGACCTTTCCGAGGGCTGCGATCAGTGCAGTACATGGGTTCTTTGTTGCAGCATCCGCATAATCGTTAAGATCAAGTGCCGGACGTAAGCTGGCATCGGAAAATTTTTCTTTTTTTCCGTCAATACCAAATTCTGAGCCGTAATAAATGCTTGGAACGCCAGGTAAAGTATAAAGAAGTACATGTACAGGAGCAAAATGTGCTTTGTTCTGCAATTTGGTATGAATTCGCTCTACGTCATGGTTGTCCACGAAATTGTAGAGGTCCAGATCTCCCATATTCTGAAGATATTTTACTGTATGAGCAATTTCAAAATAGTTGTGGTCATTATGTCCGCTGTAAAGTGCCTTGTGAAGGGCATAGTTAGTTACACTGTGAAGAGTCTGTCCGTTTACCCAACGGCTGTAATCTCCGTGAATGACCTCTCCCATAAGCCAGAAGTCTTTCTTAACCTCATCTGCGGTATGACGTAGAATACGCATGAAATCAAAATCCAGAACATCAGCGGCATCCAGGCGGATTCCATCAATATCAAATTCGGAAACCCAGAAACGGATCACATCACAGATATAGTTCTGTACTTCCGGATTGCGCTGGTTCAGCTTTACAAGAAGATTGTATCCACCCCAGTTTTCATAGGAAAAACCGTCATTATATTCGGTATTTCCGCCGAAATTTACATTACAGTACCAGTTAACGTAAGGGGAATGCTCACGGTTTTTCTGGATATCCTTAAAAGCGAAGAAATCACGGCCTGTATGGTTAAATACACCATCAAAGATCACGCGGATGCCTTTTTCATGGCAGGCTTTTACAAAATTGGTGAGATCTTTATTGGTTCCAAGACGGGAATCCAGTTTTTTGTAATCGGTTGTCTCATAGCCATGTCCGACACTTTCAAAAAGCGGCCCTATATATAAGGCAGTACATCCGATCTCTTTGATGTGGTCAATCCACGGCAGCAGTGTGTTCAGTCGATGTACAGGAGTTCCGTAATCATTTTCTTTTGGAGCGCCTGTAAGTCCAAGTGGATAAATATGGTAGAAGATTGCTTCGTTGTACCAGCTCATAATATTACACCTCTGTTCTAAAAATTTGCAATTTCCTGATAATTAGAGAAATTACACAAATATCTTCTCTATAATACCAGATTCCTATAATATAATCCAGAATAAATCAGCCAGTTTTTCAGCGAAAAATCCGGCATATTGCTAATTGCCGGATCTTACCTGATGGACATATGTTTATTCGTCAAATTCTGCAGTAACTATAAAGCCGCGTGGCGTATGCTCAATGCTTTTGATGATCCCCTCTTTGGATCTGATGCGGTCTGCGTTTCTGTAGCAGCCAGACATGGCTACTGCAGGCTCAATGATATAGCTGTAGTTTGTGGCAGAGAGAAATTCGGAGATCTTTACTTTATCTCCCACCTGTATCAGCCCCTGTCTTTCCATTTTAAATTTTTCTTCTCGCATAAACATGCCTTCTTTCTGTATAAATACGCAATGTGAATATATCTGTAAATACAATTAATTACATGTTTAAGATCTTTAAGAACCGGATGGGATCCGTACCAGAAGCTTCTGTCCGTCTTTTTCTACTGCTGTAAGAACGGGAATATGTTTTTTTCGCAGAGCATGAACGATGGGATACAGGGAAAACATGGCATTATCTGCAAAAACTGCTTCCGGTTTGTAGCGGAGGATTTCTTTAATCCTGTCTTTTATAAAGCTTTTCCATTCTGTCTTTTCCATGGAGAGTTCTCCGTAGATTCCGTTCAGAGTCAGCTCCGGTAATTGGGGAACCGGCAGATGTATGATCCTGGCAGAAGAAAGATCCGGAAGCTTTTGAAGTAGCATGTCTGTTTCTTTATTTCCGCCAAGGCTTACGATCACAGCTTCTTCATGGAAGACGGCAAGACTGCTCCTGCAGGCAAGAACAGAATCCTCAAGGGTTCCGCAGGTCATGAGAAATCCTCCTTTATGACAAAAGGCTGCACTTTTAAGACCGGTTACCAAAGATAACTCCTCGCCTTCCAGGCCAAGCCAGGAAGAAGGAAAACTGCATTTGTAATTCATGGAATATTCTTTTTTCTGTGGCTGGATACAGTAACCGCCCCGGTTGGACGGAAAGATCACAAAAGCAATGTTGGTTTCCGAAAGGCGTTTTTGGCAGGGAATAAATTCCGGAAGTATAAGGATATTGGTATTTTCTGCCGGGGTATCACCCGAAGCGAGGGAAGCAGCATGTTCTGTAAGAACTTCTTCCACCCGTCTGTTTGCACGTTCATTTCCAAGGTAACGCTCGAATTTATTTTCCAGGATCATGCCTGCCACACTGACTGCCTGGAAAAAGGCTTCGTCATTACTGCTTTTGGAATCCCATCCCGGATTAAAATTGCCGATCAGTGTGGCAAGTTCATTTTTTTCACCGGTATTATCATTGATATCCAGAGGCTGGACAAAGGATTCATCGAATTTTAGTGCCAGTTCCTCACCTAGGATTTCCGGTCCAAGCTTCTCCCAGAGAAGGCCGAAGGCCGCATATGGGACGCCATTATCGCGGATACGGCTGTCTTTCTGATGATGATCATACTGTCCTCTGCCAATATCAAAAACAAGACCTTCATAGTTTTCAGGAACCTGGTTTCCACGTGTGATGGTGATCTCGGGATTCAGATATAAAAGCAGAGCGGCAGAAAAAACATCGTCTGCGTGAAATTTCCCGCTGTGGGTGAATGCGGATGCATTTTTTTGTTTGATTTTTTCCAGTAAATGATTCATATGAAACGCTCCTGTGTGTTTATTCTGCTCTTCAGTATACCACAGAAATGAAGAATAAACAAAGTTTCCTACAGTTAAAAAGGAATCCGTCCTGAAGACAGATCCCTTTAAAAATTTACGTTCTTTTATGTTTTATGTACAAAATAGGACGTTCATATTCAATTTTATTATAATGCGCAGATAATTTTATCCTGATATGCTTCCGGAACTTCTTCTTTATCCAGAGACATACTGATAATAAAGGAAACTTTGAAGGTTTCACCGATGGCACTTAACTGATCCAGTGTTTCGGTTGCATCCTTTCCTTCAAGCTTGGCTGTTGTAAGGAAGCTGTCCAGATATACCTGCTCCAGATCATGATCCTGAGAGAGGATACCACAGATAAATCCTACAAACTCGTCCGCATTTTTAACCGGAAATCCGGAAACATCGATAAGGCGGACCTTGTTGTTCAGCTCATACATGTGCTTGGTGCTCTTGTCTAAGTAAACAATACTGCCGTTGGCGTCCTTAACAGCTCCGTTTACTTTGTCTAACAGTACTTTTGTTTTTCCTTTGCCTTTCTTTCCTACGATCAGTTCAACCATCCTGTTTTCCTCCTTAGACACATATAATAATTTTGAATAAAATTGCTATTGATATGCTTCAAATTATAGTGCATTGTAAATAAAATTGCAAGGGCTTTTTGAAAAAAACTGGTAATTTTAATCAAGCCTTACTGCTCTCTTTCATTTTCCATTTGTGCTTTTGCTTTCCTTCCGATCCGGGCAGTGCTGTTCATGATACTGGCCCGGGTAACCTTGTCGTTTCCGTACTTCAGACGGATGGAATCCAGTGCTGCATCCAGTTTCTGCTGGCGTTCCTTCTTGTGAGTATTCTCAAAAAAGGACAGCTGTTCAAAGGAATCATCCGTAAGACCGGTCAGTGATACTCCCAGGAGCCGGAGTGGCTGTCTCATCCAGGACTCCTGAAAGAGGTTTTGGGCATTTCTGTAAATCTCTTCTGTGATATCGGTGGCATTTGGCAGTTTAGTCTGATGAGATTTGTTTCGAAAATCCAGGGTACGGAAGGTTACAGAAATGCAGGTGCATTTTTTCTTTTTGCGGCGCATGCGGGCGGCCAGAATATCGCATTGTTCCAGCAGGATCGGAAGTTCCTGCTCCAGTGAGACCAGATCATCGTTAAATGTAGTTTCCAGACTGAATCCTTTTGCTTCATCAGGTTTTGCTTTCACAGGGGAGTCATCAAGGCCACGGGCATACTGATATAACTGCTGTCCTGCTTTTTCACCGAGAAGTGCCTGTATCTTTGCTTTTTTTTCATGAGCCAGATCGCCTATGGTTCTGATCCCTGCGTCCTGCAGTTTTTTTTCAGAGGATCTGCCAAGAAAAAGAAGCTCTCTCACTGGAAGAGGCCACATTTTTACAGGGATTTCTTCCGGAAATAAAGTATGCACCTTATCTGGCTTTTCGAAATCAGAGGCCATTTTTGCAAGAAGTTTATTGGTGGAGATGCCGATATTTACGGTAAAGCCGAGTTCTGTACGGATCTTATCCTTCAGCTCATGGGCAGTTGCCACTGGATCCGGGTAAATATAGGAGGTTCCGGTCATATCCAGAAAAACCTCATCAATGGAAAAGGATTCCATTACCGGTGCATAGGACCCACAGATTTTTTTGAAGGCTCTGGAACATTTATCGTATAATTCAAAGTCAGATGGAACGGCCACAAGATTCGGACATTTGCGAAAAGCCATAGCCATAGGCTCTCCTGTCTGGATTCCGTATTTTTTTGCAGGAATGGACTTGGCGACAACGATGCCGGTACGTTTACTGGGGTCTCCGCCAATACAGGAAGGGATGTCTCTCAGATCCGGAAGTCCCATCTTTACTCTTTTTGCTGCTTCCCAGGAAAGAAAAGCACTGTTTACATCAACATGAAAAATCAATCGTTCCATATAGGGTTCTTCTTTCAATTGTATAAAGTGTGTCTGTTATATCTATTTACAGATTTTTGCAGACAGCTGATCAAAAAGGTTCCGATATTCCTCTTCTACCTGTGAAAAAGGGTATTGCCGGTATTGGATCGGAACATGGACAACCGGTTTTGGAGTGTCCGGTGTTTCATTCAGAAGATATTTCAGGTCATGCCAGAGCAGGTCATTGTCGATCTCCTTCAGCTTCTGCTCTTCTATGGCAGAAAGTCCGGATCCCAGATATTTCTGATAGATAATGTTTAAAAGAGCTTCCTCCTGTTTCCGATACGCAGGAAGACTTTTCTTAAATGGTCTTGGAACATCGGACATATAACATTCGCTGGCATCGTGAAGAAGGGACGCCAGTATAAGACGACCGGAATAGCCACGTGCTTCGGCTTCTTTGGCACAAAGGATGCAGTGCTGCCCTACAGAGAAAAAAGTCCTTACATGACCATTTCCGCGGCATAGAAGAGAAAGTGCGTGTGCAATGTCCTCAATGCAGATCAGCTCTTCGTCCGGATGTGTCGGATCAAAATGTTTTCCAGTATATGTGGTAATGCAGTCGCCCATAAAATGTTACGCCTTTCTTTAAGCTTATGAATAAATATGATTATTTATTATAAACACCCAGAGAAAGTGTGTCTATATGATCGCGAAATAAATTTCGGGAACTGTTACAGAAAAACAAAAGAAATACATGGCTGTTTTACAAATATGAGTGATTCTGTGCTATAATACAAAAAAACGACAGGGAGATCATCAGCGATGAAACATATGGAAGAAATGAAGATTGCCGGATTAGCCATGGCATTATGTATCGTGATGCTGGGAATCTATATCGTCGTCCCAAAGGATGGAACGGTTTCTCATCTTACTGCTATTCCGGATAATAATGCGGCGGAGCCTGTTACAGATTCTACATCAGAGGGAACTGCTGATGCGGATTTTCCAATCTATACAGAGGACAGCTACAGCAGTGAGCCCGAGAGTTCTGACGATACTGGGGACGGAGATTCCTATACGGAAGAGCCGACTTATGATCCAGGTGATAATTCTTACGACGGCAATACGGATAGTGAAGCCAATGGAGTAGATACCTCGGATACTTCAGGTGGAACCGGTGAAGACGCAGGCAATTATGAAGATCCGGACAGTGGCTCAGGTGAAGTGGTCGATGACAATGATTACAGTGGTACTTCGGATACGGATCTTGATAGCAGTGAGACCGAAGATACCGGCAGTGATGGCACCGATGATACAGTAGAAATTAACTGAATGTAAAAAAAAGAATAAAAAAGCAGATCTGCGAAATAAAATTTCAAACAGATCTGCTTTTTTGTTTTTTGTATGGAATCCTGTCAGTTGATGTTCTGGAGCAAGGATGTCATTTCCTGATAAAGAACATCCTTTGAGGACGCACCCATGACGATGGAAATAAATGGCTTCCCATAAGCATTCTGGCTTAAAAGTGCCAGACAGTTACCGGCTTTATCGGTTGTTCCTGTTTTTCCTCCAAGAATAGTGACATCCTTAGGAGTTGCTGCCTCTCCGGTAAGATAATGATCTGTAGCGGGTAAGGTAGCACTTGCATCGGAGCCATCGGAATGCTTATAGCTAACTGTATAAGATGCCATTTGTGTGATGTCTGTAAACTCCGGATAATTCAAGGCTTCTTTCAGCATCAGATAAATGTCATAAGGCGTTGTATAATGATTTTCGTCCTGAAGACCATGGGGATTGGTAAAGTGAGTTCCTGTACAGCCAAGTTCTGCAGCAAAGCTGTTCATCATCTCTACAAATTTATCTGTTGATCCACCTATATGTTCCGCAATGGCAGATGCTGCATCATTGGCAGAATAAACAAGAAGACAATGAAGAAGCTGATCCATGGTAACCTGATCTCCCGCCTGGAAACCAGCTACCTGAGAACCGGATTCCAGGGTAACATTCTCCTGTGAGATCGTTACTGTATCGTCCATGTTTCCATATTTCAGTGCAAGCATAGCTGTCATGATCTTTGTGATGCTGGCAGGATAAACCTTGTTGTAGGCACCTTTTGCATAGAGTACCTTTTTATCACTGAGATTCAGAAGCACACCGGACTGGCTGTCATCCAGACTGACAGAATCCAGAGCAACATCTTTTGTAACAACACAGAGATCATGGGCGAAACCTGCCGCGCGCTGCTCTTCTTTGGAAGTCAGAGTATTATCAAACTCGGAGAATGCATTGAAAGAATTTGCAGGAGTGGAAAAATCTCCGCCCTTCAGCATGTAAACACCAAAACCGCCAGCTGTGCATAGTACGATCAGCAGAAGAAGGAGAAAAATGGTGTTGCGAATCCTTTTGCGACGCATCCGTTTTATCCGGGTATTTTGAGCTTTACGTCTGGCAGAAACAGTTCCGTCAGACGGCGTGGAAGTTCTTTTTGTCCCCTTGGAAGCTGTATGTGCAGCCCGGGAAGCCTGACCTCTGGAAGGATTGCCAGAACGTATATGATTTTTTACAGGTTCTTTACGTGTCATAAGTATTCCTCTTTCCGAAAGTAGGTATCCGATTTCTGACCTTTTTTCTGTAATTCTTTATTATATGCACTGCTCTGCAGTCCTACATTGAGAACAAGTCCCATACCCATAAACAGACTGATCAGAGAAGTAAGACCATAGCTTACAAAAGGAAGCGGAGTACCTGTGTTTGGTGCAAGGCCGGTAGCAACACAGATGTTGATGAAGCTCTGTATGGAAACAATGCTTCCAACACCGCAGCATATGATCTTACCGGCAAGATCCTTGGCCCGCAGGCTCATACGGATACATTCAAAGGTGATCAGAAACAGCAGCAGTACGATCAGAGTACAGCCGATAAATCCGTACTGCTCTCCAGCCACCGCAAAAATAAAGTCGGTCTGATTCTCAGAAACAAAGTTTCCATCATTTACGGATGTAACACTGGTGTCATTACTGAAAGCACGTCCCACAAGCTCTCCGGAGGCGATGGCTGTTTTTGAGTTGTTCTGCTGTTCAATATCATCTGCGTATTCTTCGTTCTCCGGATACAGGAATGACATGATACGGTTTCTCTGGTAATCCTGTATCAGTTTCTGATCCGGCTGCACGATAATGGACAGAAAGATGATGGCCAGAGGAATCGCGATCAAGGCTACACCTCCGATGATCTTATAACTAAGTCCTGCGATGTAGATCAGAATACAGAACAGGACTGTTACGGTGATGGTGTTTTTCATATCCGGCTGTACATAGATCAGCATCAGTGGGATGACCAGAAGGACAGCTGATTGTATCAGAGTCTTTAAGGTATTCAGATCTTCCTCATGATCCATAAAAAATTTGGCAAAAAACAGGATAATAATGATCTTTGAAAGCTCGGTAGGCTGGAAACGGATAAAACCTAAATCCACCCATCTGGCAGCACCATTGGCGCTGGATCCGAAGAACCGGACAGCCAGAAGCATAACGATATTAAATCCATACATGATCCATTGAAAATTCAGCAGCCAGGAATAATCCATCAGTGAAAGGATCAGCATAAAGACCACACCGATGATCACACCCAGAAGCTGACGTGTGCGAAGGTAGTCGGCAGCTGTTCCTACAAGCTGAATTCCAATAAAGCTGATCGCCAGGAGAAAGATCACCAGTCGAAAATTGTAAAACCGCAGCTTATACTGTTTAATCATAAATTATGCATCTCTTTTCTTAAGTACGGGTATGACTGCATGCAGAACAGGTGGTTCCTGTGTGATCTGTATGGTCACCCCTGGTTCATCAATTACAACGTATTTTTTTACGGCATGTATCAGATCGTTCCGTAAAAGCTTCATCATCTGTGGAGAACAGTCTATGCGTTCCGATACAAGAAGAAGCTTCATCCTGTCGCGTGCATAGCCTGCAGAGTGGTTTTTCCCGGAGAAAAATCCCATAATCATTCCTCCTGTGATGAAAAATGTCAGACAGCAAGGCGTCTGTTATTTTCGAAAAATGCTGCCAAGACGGTGGAATACACCATTTTTTCGACGCACAGTAACATAAGGGACCTCTTCGCCCATAAGTCTCCGGCAGATATTGCGATACTCTTCTTCTGCCTGGGAATTTTTTCCGGATAAAGGTTCTCCCTGATTTGTGGAGATCACGATCTGTTCATCATCCAGGATCGCACCGATCAGATCTACAGCCAGGATTTCCAACACATCTTCTACGGACATCATATCACCTCTGGCGATCATTTCCGGTCGAAGCCGGTTGATGATCAGCCGGATATCACGGAGCCCTCCGGACTCCAGCAACCCGATGATACGGTCTGCATCCCGGATCGCGGAAACTTCCGGTGTGGTCACGACCAGTGCACGGTCCGCTCCGGCTACTGCATTTTTGAATCCCTGTTCAATTCCTGCCGGACAATCCAGAAGGACATAATCGAATTCTTCCCGGAGATCATCGGTAAGCTTGATCATCTGTTCCGGAGATACGGCAGTTTTGTCCTTGGTCTGGGCAGACGGAAGAAGATACAGTTCTGAATGCCGACGATCCCGGATCAGTGCCTGTTTCAGGCGGCAGCTCCCATTGATCACATCAACCAGATTATAAACAATACGGTTCTCCAGTCCCATGACAACATCCAGATTTCGGAGTCCGATATCGGTATCTACAACTGCAACCCTTTTTCCCATGGCAGCCAGTCCGGTCCCGATATTTGCCACGGTGGTGGTTTTTCCAACACCGCCTTTTCCAGATGTAATGACAATGACTTCACTCATGTTTTCTGATTCCTCCTATAAAATGTTCCACACTTCTGGTATCCTCATAAAGTTTGTTTAGTCATTCGATACATTACTGGTATCGCTTGCTGCATAGCCAGTGAGAATGGTGCTTTCATCTGCAAGTCCGAAAATGTATTTAAAGATATCATTAGCTGCAAGGCAGGCATTACCGGATGCATATCCGTTTGCGATTCGTACAGATATTGCGTACTTGGGATCAGAAACAGGCGCATATCCGATAAAAAGTGCATTGTTCGGATGATAATAGTCAATCTCGGCAGTACCGGTTTTTCCTGCTACTTCAACTCCAAGTCTGTTAAACTGATCATGAGTCTGCACCACACGATACATACCGTCATGGATGTCATCCCAGATATTGCTGGAAAGATCCAACTGTCCAGCTGTTTCGGAAGGATATTCCTTTATAAGTTTTCCTTTGGAATCCGTCACACGGTCCAGAAGGGAAAGCTTGTAGATCGTACCGGAAGTGGCGATCGTTGACGCATAACGTGCAAGCTGGCTGGTCGTAAACGCATTGGTACCCTGTCCAATATAGGAAGGGACGGCGTTTTTGTCAGAAACCTGCGGAGAAGCTTCGGAAATTTCAATGCCGGTTTTCTGATCCAATCCCATGAGGGAAGCATATTTCTGAAGCATTCCAAGACTTCTGGCTTCAGAAAAGTTACCTTCGGAATCTTTACCAAGTTCGAAACCAATCGTAGTGAAAAATACGTTACAGGACTGCTCAATGGCTTCACGGATATCAAGAGAACCGTGGCCCTGTTTATTCCAGCAGTTGATCGGAGGTGTTACAAGGTCAAAGCTTCCTGTACATTCAATATATGTGCCATCATCTATTACGCCCTCAGACATGCCGGCAACAGTAGATAAGATCTTTAAGGTAGATCCTGGAGCCGTCTTCTGCTGTGTTGCCTTGTTGAAGAACGGGCTGGAAAGATCTGTGGAAAGCTTTGCATAATAATCAGTATCCATATTGTTGGTCAGACGATTATTATCATATCCCGGATAGGAAACACATGCGAGAACATTTCCGGTTGTAGTATCTGTGATCACCGCAGATGCAGAGCACGGAGCCAACGCAAGCTGGGCCGGTGTGATCTCAAGATTTGCGATCTTGCGATACATGAAGGTGTAGGCATCAAGACCACCGGAGGCCATTGTCTGATACAGCTCGTCTTCTTTGGAAAGAACGCCCTGTTCATAGAGAACAAGACACAGATCTTCTCCACTGATGGTGTCTTCCTGAAGCATATATTTATACAGAAGCTTTGAAAAGCCTGTATCTGTTTTCAGGTAATCAATGATATAGGCGGTAAGAGCCTGATAGATCTCTTCAGAATCCAGATATTCTCCGGAGGTTGAGATCTGGGAAATATCGATCCAGTTCTGACTGGCAGCGTAGTTCAGATAATCCTTCAGACTGATACTCTGATCATTTTTCCAGGCTTTGTATGTTTCATCCGCGGTATCAATGGAATCACTTTTCAGTACCTTCAAGGTATTGGTAAGAAGATCATCACAGATATAGGTAAGATATTCCTGCATCTGCGTATCTTCATCCTTATAGGCTGGAGGATTGTCGCCTGTCAGCCTGTTACTTATTGTATCAAAAACCTGTTGCTGTTTTTGCTGAAATTTGACGTATAAATTTTTTTCTGTGTCGGAAGCATCTGCATCACTGAATTTATTGATATCGATCACACTGTTTGCGATCAGTGCATTGTATACATCATAGATTGGGATGGTGATCTTACTTGCATCTTTCTCTGCTTCATAATCAAAGCTTTTATTCGGTGTCAGTTTAGAGAGGACAATACCAGCAACACGCTGTTCCAGGATCTGGTAAATACTCTTCTGCCAGTCGGAATCAATGGTCAGATAAACATCGTTTCCGGCCACAGGATCAACAGTTTTGGAATTGTCGATATCAAGGACTTTACCAAGATTATCAACTGTGACCGTTTCTTCTCCATCTTTTCCCTGAAGTTCAAGCTCCATATACTGTTCGATCCCGGCTTTTCCAACAACCGCATCATTGGAATAATCAGGATTATCCTTACGAAGGGTTTCCAGTTCTTCAGAAGAGGCCTGGCCTGTGTAACCGAGGATCGGCGCCATACTCTCATCGTCCACATATTTTCTGGTGGAATCTTCTACAATGTCAATACCCTGGAGAGCGGCCTGATTTTCTTTTATGGCTGCCACAGATTTTTCACTGACATTTGTTGCAATGGTCACCGGCATATATTTCTTGAAACTGTTGGTGTTCAGCTGATAGCGCATGATCGCAATTTCGAGGATTTCCTGTTTGGTAAGCTCTTCCGGAAGAGAATGTGCGGCAAGTTCTTCCGGGGTGTAGGCATCTTTTCCGTAAAGAACGATAGAAAATCCGCTGCTTCCGGTAAGATGATCCATGATCTGGGCTGCGGTTGCGTTTTTCTGTTCATCACTGAGATCATCAATCTGTGCTTCTCCGTAAATATCCGCACGGAAACGGTTAAGAGTAAATCCTTCATCTACATCAAAAGCATAGTCGCCATGATCATTGACGGTAATATGAAAATTATCAGATAAGCTGTCCCCGTTTTTGGAAAGGATCTGTAATACCTGGTAGGCGATACCGTTCAGAGTCAGATTCTTTTCTCTGGTGCTGTTGTATGTACCGCTATCTTCGAATGTGACAGAATATGCAAGTACATTGGAGGCGACAACTGTGCCGTTACGGTCATAAATATTACCACGGGTGCTTTTGATCACGCGTGTTTTGGTGGTACGTGTCTGAAATTTACTGATGTAATCCTCTCCCTGTATGATCTGCAGACTGAAAAGCTGCCGGACCAGGACAGATGACAGAAAAATAAATACGATCACAAGAACTGTAGTACGTTTCAGACGGATTTTTTTGATGATTTTTTTTATTTTAATTCCCAAATAGACTCACTTTCTTTCCTTACAGTATCCATTAAGTGGTAGTTGATCCAGTAAAATACCCGGTATACGATGATGGTGAGAAAAACCGTATATACAATCTCGGGGATAATGATCCTGTATATGTAGGTCCAGAATCCAAGACGGCCTCTGAGCAGAAACTGGAGGCCATACACAGCCAGATTATAAAGAAGATCTGTTCCTGCTACAAGAAAAAGCGGAACTTTCAGATCATCATCATAAAAACTGCGGAATGCATAGCCGCTGATAAAACCTATATACATATAGATCAGTGCATAAAATCCAAACAATGATCCATAAAAGAGATCGACAAAAAGCCCGGAAAAAAATCCAGTCCACAGACCGACTTTTCTTCCACGCATAAGTCCCATGGATACACACAGGATCAAAAGCAGATTTGGAGTGATGGATCCAATGGAAATACGGTCCATTACTGTGCACTGAAGGAGAAAACAGACAATGATAGTGATAAATAATATAATCCTATTTTTCATTGGACGCATCCTCCGATTTGTCTATCGCGTCCTGTTTATTGGTGGTGATCACAAATACATCTTTCAGATGACCGAAATCAACCGGTGTAACGATCGTACCTGTTTTTGTCAGGTTATTGGGATCCTGCTGGATCTCACTGACATAACCAATAAACAGTCCTTCCACATATTTTTCACTGATGTTCGAGGTGACAATACGTTCTCCGACTGTTACCTTGTTATCCTGATCGTAAAGCTGCTCAAAGCTTAATTTGCCTTCATCGATCAGTTTCAGATCTCCAGTGACAACGCAGTTGTCGGAAGTACTGACTGCCATGGCACTGACATTGCTGCTGTCATCGATGATGGAACGGACAGTAGCCCAGGAAGGTCCCACTTCTGTAACGATACCCACAAGACCCTTTCCGGCGATCACGTTGTTATCAACCCGGATCCCGTTATTACTGCCTTTGTTGATCATAAAGGTATCATACCAGTTTCCGGGATCTTTGGAGATTATCCTTGCGGCAACCTTGGGATAGTCGGTATATTCCTGATCAAGATCGTAAAGTTCCTTCAGGCGTGTGAGCTCTGTCTGGTCCTGGATCAGGATGTTATTCTGTTCCGTAAGACTGTTGATCTGACTTTTCAGCTCTTCGTTTTCCTGAAGCACGTCCTGTTTATCACGAAGATTGTTTTTTACATTTCCAAATATATCGCTGACACCGGCGATCCCCTTTTCAAAGGGAACGATAAGAAAACCGGCTGCTTCCTGAAGTGGTGCGGAAGAGGTTCCGGAGGCTGCTGTAGCTACGATGCAGCTTCCACAGAAAAATGTCATGATTACCAGAAGATGTTTACTTTTTAAATTAAAATGAAAACGCACTTTTTTTCGGATGTTTTTCATTATATATGCCCCTTTACAGTTTTTTCTGCTTTACCGGCTGGGCCCATTTGCGCAGGTTTCTGTCGCGGATGATCTTTTCCAGGCCGTATGCTGCAGAAGTTTCATACAGATCAGAAAGATTAAAGGCAAATCCTGTATAGCTAGCCAGATAGTTATCTATATAAGGAAGCCGTGTACTGCCGCCGGTCAGATAAATGCCCTCTTTTGCGATATGATAAGCAATCTGTGGCGGGGTACGTTCCAGAAAAGATTTCATTTCTGCTGCGATCTGGTTCACACAGTTGGCGATCCCTTCATTGACAACGTAGGCAGAAATAACTTCTTCTCGTGGAAGTCCGGAAATACTGTCGATCCCGACTACTTTTCGGGCTTCTTTTTTCTGATCATTCAGTCTTCCCATAACTACTTTCAGACGTTTTGCAGTTCGTGTTCCAATCTGAAGATTATAATGTTTTCGGATTTCGCTGCAGATAGATTCGTTCATCTGTCTGCCTCCGATGGGGATCTTACGGCTGATGATGATCTTGCCGTCGGTTATGATGGAAAACTCTGTACTCTGTGCACCGATGTTTACGATCATGCTGCCCTGATTCTTTTCAGGGTCGATTCCCATGGCAATGGCATCTGCAATAGGGGACTCCACCATAAAAACACGGTTTTTCCGCAGCCAGTGACCATTGACCAGATGATAGTATGCCCTCTTTTCAATAGCAGTCATATCAAGTGGTACGGAGAAATACATGTCTGCTCCGAGACCGGATGTATGATCGATTTTTTTTATCATGCTGTAAAGGACGATCTCCTGCAATTCCAGATTTGCCAGCATACCGAAAGCCATAGGAGAATTTACGGAAATATCTGCAGGTGATTTTTCAAACATTTCATAAGCTTCGTTCCCTATGGCAAGGATCCGGCGTCCTCTGTAGGCTACCATGTTCTTTTCTATGTAACTTTTGTTTCTGAAAAATGAATAGACTTTTACAGAGCTGCTTCCAAGGTCTACTCCGTAATTATTTCTAAAAAGCATAAATCTGTCCCTTCACTTAAGTATATTCATCAAAAATCCCTTTTTCGCGGAAACTGACATACCTGTGATCACCGATGATGATATGATCCAGAAGATGGATGCCGAGGAGTTCACCACAATGATAGATCCGTTCCGTAACATCCAGATCAGCCTGGCTGGGGGAGGGATCGCCTCCTGGATGATTGTGGACCAGGATCAGGTTCACCGCCCGATACTTTACAGCTTCTACAAAGACTTCTCTTGGTGTGATCAGTGTGGCATTGACTGTACCGCGGCTTAAAAGCTGTTCCCCCGACAAATGGTTATGTCCGTCCAGCATCATGCAGTAAAGCAATTCCTGTTCTTCATGCCGGAGCCGCTCCATATAATATTTCGCAATGGTTACCGGATGGTGAAAAGACAATTCCGGTTTTGCAGCTGCGGTTGCCATACGCTTGGAAAGTTCCCCGATACATTTCAGCTGTATGGCTTTTACCTTACCGATCCCATGGATCTTCATCAGTTCCTGCATGGAAATATGAAACAGTCCAAGCAGGCCACTGTATCCGGTCTGTTTCGATAAATTCAGGATTTTATCTGCCAGAGTCAGGGAACTGGATCCCTGTACGCCACAGCGCAGGATCACGGCAAGAAGCTCTCGATCGCTTAAGGACTGTTCTCCTTCCCGCAGACATTTTTCATACGGACGCTGATAATCTGGCATTTCCATTATAGTATCTTTCATATGATTTCCCTTTTCGCTCTCGAAGAAGGGGATGCAAAATTGCAGAAGTTATTTTAGCATAAAAAAGCAGGGATGTACACTCTATCCCGGAAATTTCCACTTTTTTCACATTTTGTTTACAGGCAGGGCATAAACAGAAGCGACTGCTTCTGCCACCTTGATCCCGTCCATCGCTGCGGATGTAATGCCTCCGGCGTAACCGGCGCCCTCTCCGCAGGGGTAGATTCCTTCTATATTGGAAGTGAGCTTTTTCGGTTCCCGAACGATCCGTACAGGAGAAGAGGTACGGCTTTCTACTCCTTCCAGCAATGCATCCGGTCGGTCAAAACCGGAAAGCTTTTTTCCAAAAGCATGGATTCCTGCTTCAATGGAATCGCCGATCTCTTTTGGGAAAATACTGCGGACATCGGTAAGTGTATAAGCTCCTTTGATACAGGGGATCACATCTCCAAGCCTGGTACTTTTCTGATGGGTACAGTAATCTTTGAAAAGCTGTACCGGAATTTTTCCTTTTCCGGCTTCCCAGGCAGCGCGCTCCAGTTTTCGCTGCAGAGCGATTCCGCCGAGAACTCCCTCTTCAGGAAAATCAGAAGGGTTTACCGTAACGATGATAGCACTGTTGGCATTATGGCTGTCACGTGCCTGATAGCTCATACCATTCACTGCAAGCATACCTTCTTCAGAAGATGCATTTACAACATATCCGCCGGGACACATACAGAAAGAATAAACGCCACGTCCGTTTTCCAGTGTATGGGTAACCTTGTAGCTGGATGCACCCAGACGGTCGTTTTCCGGTTCCCCGTAAAGATCCTGGTTGATCATGGTCTGCGGATGTTCCACACGTACCCCCACTGCAAAAGATTTCGGCTCCATGTTAATATTGTGTTTTTCCAGCATGGCAAACGTATCTCTGGCGCTGTGGCCGGGAGCAAGAATGCAGATTTCTGCCGGTATTTCCTCTTTTGCATTGACAATGACTGCAGTAAGCTTCCGGTCACGGATCATCAGATCAGTTACTGTGGAACGAAAACGGAATTCCCCGCCCATTTCTTCAATCTGATGACGCATAAACTGAACGATACCTACAAGCTGATCTGTGCCAAGATGAGGCTTTTGCTGGTAAAGGATCTCAGAGGGAGCTCCTGCCTCCACAAATCGGGAAAGAACTTCCCTTCCTCTTCCAAAAGTATCTTTTACCAGAGTATTCAGCTTTCCATCGGAAAAAGTCCCTGCACCGCCCTCTCCGAACTGTACATTGGAATCCGGATCCAAGATGCCGTTTTTCCAGAAATTTTCCACGGTTTTCTGGCGTTTGTCTGCTTCTTCTCCCCGTTCCAGTACCAGTGGACAGTACCCGGCTTTGGCCAGGTACCAGGCACAGAATAATCCTGCAGGTCCGCTTCCGATCACTATAGGACGATGGGACAGAGTTTCAGAGCCAGATGAGGGAAAATGATATTTTTTCTCAGAGGTTAACATAATATTTTTATCGTGAATCTTTTTGAGAACACGGGATTCGTTATCCAGTTTAATATCTACAGTGTAGACAAATTTTTTGTCCTCTTTGTGCCGGGCATCCAGAGATTGTTTTCGGATCTCATAGGTGAACGGCTGATTTCCAAGACGAAGCATTTTTGCTATTTTTCGGTGAAGCTGCTCTTCTGTATGAGTGATGGGAAGCTTCAACTGTGTGATCCGGATCATTGTTATTCCTCCTTTGCTGCCCAGATACCGGCGGTAGCTCCACTTGACCATGCCCACTGCAGGTTGTATCCACCGCAGGTGCCGTCAATATCAAGGAGTTCTCCGGCAAAATAAAGGCCTTTATGAAGTCTGGATTCCATGGTTTTACTTTGAACTTCAGAAGTATCCACGCCGCCGGAACAAACCTGTGCCTGTTCAAAAGAAAGGCTGTCTTTTACCGGAAGGCGAAAATCATTGATCCCATGGATCAGATTCTTCTGTGCACATAAGACACGGATCAGTTTTTCCGGAAAAAGTCCGATGAGAAGTTCTTTTTCTGTTTTATAAGGGCAGGCTGTTTTTCTCTGTTCCAGGTATTCTTCCAGTTCTTTCTGGTTCAGTTCCGGAAAAAAATTTATGGAAAGCTCTGCGTTTTTGTTTTCGTGAACCGCTCGGATGGCGTAGCGGGAAATCTGAAATACCGGGATCCCGGATACACCGTAATCGGTAAGCTGCAGTTCTCCCTGCTGGGAGACTGTCGGTGTGCCGTCTATATAAAGTGTTATCTTCCCTTCTGTCCGTACACCACTCCAGCCGGAAAAAGAATTTCCCTTACATTTCAGAGCTGTCAAAGCTGGAAGGGGTTCGATCAGATGATGTCCGAGACTTTTTGCAATTTCATATCCGCTTTCGCAGGAACCTGCAACGGAAGACGCACGGGAACCATTTGCAAGGATCACGGCATCACCACTGTAGGTCCATCCGTCCGTATGGATCTTCCACTGTCCGTCTGCAAAAGACACGCCGGTAACGGTCTGATTGGTTTTCAGCTTTACCTTCAGGCTGCGTGCCTTCATGACAAGAACATCTACCACACTCTGTGCCTGGTTGCTTCGGGGATAGATCCATCCGCTGCGGTCTGTGATACAGATTCCCAGTTCCTGAAAGAATTTCAGAGTTTTTTCCACAGGAAACTGTGCCAGGGCATCTTTGGCAAATTCAGGATGAGATCCCCGGTAAGCGTTTTCATCCTGATTCAGGTTCGTCATATTACAACGGCCGTTTCCCGTAGCACAGATTTTTCTGCCGGGACGGTCATTTTGTTCCAGAACCGTAACTGCAGCTCCGTATACAGCAGCCTGAATAGCTGCCATAAGACCGGAAGCACCGGCTCCTATGACAAAGATCTGTTTTTTTAAGTCCGGTCCTTCGGATTTTTTCATAAGCTCACAAGTTCCTTATCAACCATATACTGAAGAGATTTCAGGATTCCCAGCTTTGCATGCTCCCAGGTAAGACCACCCTGGAAATAAACTGCATAAGGAGGTTTCATGGGGCCATCGGCAGAAAGCTCGATGGAAGAACCCTGGATGAAAGCACCTGCTGCCATGATCACCTGACTGTCATATCCCGGCATATCCCACGGCTCCGGTGTCACAAAGCTGTCTACCGGTGCAGCAGCCTGGATACCCTGGCAGAATGCTACAAGACCTTCCGGTGTTCCGAGAGTGACCGCCTGGATGATATCCTGACGTGGCTCTGTGCTGTTGGGAACTACCGGGAAACCAAGCTTTTCGTAAATGTTCGCTGCAAAAACAGCGCCCTTTAAAGCTCCTTTGGTGATCATCGGTGCAAGGAAAAATCCCTGATACAGAGAACGGTTTACACCAAGAGTTGCACCGACTTCCATGCCCAGTCCCGGGCAGGTCATACGGTAGGAGGCATTTTCCACACAGTCTTTTCTTCCTGCGATATAACCACCGATAGGAGCAAGGCCGCCACCTGGATTTTTGATCAGGGAGCCGACCATGATATCTGCACCTACATCACTGGGCTCGATGGTATCTACGAATTCTCCGTAGCAGTTATCTACCATGCAGATCACATCCGGCTTGATCTTTTTTACAAAAGAGATCAGCTCACCGATCTGTTTTACGGAGAAAGAAGGACGGGTCTGATAGCCTTTGGAACGCTGGATGGTTACCAGCTTTGTTTTTTCATTGACTGCTTTTCTGATGTTTTCATAATCAAAGGTACCATCCTCGAGAAGATCCACCTGACGATATTTTACGCCATATTCTGCAAGGGAACCATTGGACGGGCGGATACCGATCACTTCTTCCAGGGTATCGTAAGGCTTTCCTACAGGGGAAAGAAGCTCGTCACCGGGGCGCAGGTTTCCGAAGAGAGCAATGGCAAGTGCATGAGTTCCACAGGTGATCTGCGGGCGTACCAGGCAGGCTTCTGTGTGGAAGGTATCGGCATAAACCTGCTCCAGAGTTTCGCGGCCAAGGTCGTTGTAGCCATAACCGGAGGAAGCTCCGAAACATGCCTCACTGACACGGTTTTTCTGCATGGCATGGATAACCTTCATCTGGTTATACTCTGCAGTTTTATCAAATTTTTCAAAACGTTCTTTCAGGGAATCTTCTACAGTTTTACCGAAATCGTAAACTGCGGAAGAGATTCCAAGCTGTGCATATAATTCTTTCATGATCATTTTTCCTTTTTTATTTTATTTGGCAGGCAGGATCCCTTTTTCTCTGCATACAGAAAGCATGTAGGAAAGGATCCGGCTGTCATCGTAATCAAAGTTATCTTTATCTACCCAGGTTACCTCGCCTTCTCTTCGGAACCAGGTAAGCTGGCGTTTGGCGAAATGTCTGGTGTCACGTTTCAGGATGCGAACGGCTTCCTCGTAAGGGTATTCTCCGTCCATCCAGTCCAGGATTTCTTTATAGCCCAGTCCCTGCATCGAAACCATTCCTCTGTGGCAGCCCATTTCCCGGAGCTTTTTTACTTCTTCTACAAGCCCGTTTTTCAACATCTCATCCACTCTTGTGTCTATGCGTTCGTAGAGAAGGGGACGGGGTGCGTTCAGGACAAAGTATGCCAGGGCATAGGGGCTGGTATGTTCTTTCTGCTCTTCATTATGTTCGGAGATCCTGGTACCGTTCTGTTTATAAAATTCCAGGGCGCGTATCACTCGCTTGACATTGTTCTCATGGATGTCCTGGGCTGACTTGGGATCAACCTGTGCAAGCATATCATGAAGAAATGAAGGGCCTTTTTGTTCTGCCAGCTCTTCCAGCTCCCTGCGGTAATGGTCATCCTGGTTGGAACTGGTAAAATCAATATCTCTGGTTACGGCCTGAATATAAAATCCCGTGCCGCCTACCAGGATCGGGATCCGGCCTTTATCATAAATTTTTTCCATGGCTTCTTTTGCCATCTGCTGGAAAAGGACAATATTAAAATCTTCTGTGGGCTCCAACACATCCACCAGATGATGAGGGACGCCATCCATTTCTTCCGGTGTGATCTTGGCGGAACCAATATCCATATGGCGGTAAACCTGCATGGAATCTGCGGAGATGATCTCTCCGTTTACTGCTTTTGCAAGGGCAATGGAAAGTTTTGTTTTTCCCACGGCAGTAGGTCCGGTAAGGACGATAAGAGGTTTTTTCATAGATTTTCTCCGTTTATGATAGGTATCTTACACGATACGTTTAAATTTTTTTTCAATCTCTGTCTTACTCATGGCAATGATGGTTGGCCTTCCATGAGGACAGTTATAAGGATTTTCCAGTGTCAGAAGTTCATCGATCAGCTTGTCGGCTTCCTGGGGTGACATGGAATGATTGCCTTTTACAGCAGCTTTGCAGGCCATAGTTGCAAGCCTTGCGGTAAACAGTTCAAATGCATCTTTGGAGCCGTCTGCAGTGAGATGGTCCAGCATTTCCAGAAACAGCTCTTCTTCTGTCATTCCCAGAAGGCTGGAGGGAACCGCACTGATACTGTACTCCCTTCCGCCAAAGGGTTCGATCTCAAAGCCGAAATCCCGGAAATACTTTTTGTTTGCCTTCAGCAGATTCTCCTCCTCAAGGCTGAGTGAAACGATCAGTGGGGGACTTACATACTGGGACTGGATGTTCTGGGACTGAAACTGCTTTACGAATCGCTCATAATATACTTTTTCATGGGCAGCATGCTGGTCAATGATATAAAAATTATCTTCGAACTGTACCAGCCAGTAGGTGTCAAACAACTGGCCAATCAGCTTATGGCGGCTTCGGGATTCTGGTGCCAGAAGTTTCTCCTGAAAAAGCTCAAGCTGCTTTCCCCCAACGGATGGATATTCTGAGCCTGGATCACTCTGTCCAGGCTCAGATTTATCTGGTATCTCATAGTTTACGGATACAGCAGTCTCTGCCTGATTATCGGCGTCATTCATTCTCTCAGCCGATATGTTATCTTCTGCCGCTTTTTCATCTGCACTTTTATCCGCTTTTTCTTCTGCTTTTTCATCCGCTCTTT
>OJOL01000470.1_pt1 | contig 28954 bp, 19 predicted proteins | sample 1598121 | NCBI WGS metagenome assembly OJOL01 (sample SAMN01915219, study PRJEB22387) | human gut metagenome | isolation source: stool | host: Homo sapiens | place: USA
AGCGGAGGGGGAACTCGGCCCCCCCCTCCGCCCCGGCCGGCCAGGTCAACTACACCGTGTACTGCGGCAGGTCCTGCAGGGCGATGACGTCCATGCCCATGTCGTTGGCGCTGCCGTGACCCTGCTCGTCCTCGCGCACGGCCTCGATGGCACTCACGTACGTGTTGGCCGCAGACATCGCCGTCACGCAGGTCACGCCACGACGGACGGCCTCGGTGCGTAGCAGGTAGCCATCGCCACGCGAGCCCGGGCCATACGGCGTATTGACGATCACCGCGATCTTGCCGTCGGCGATCAGGTCGCCGATGTTGGGACGCTCGCCATCGTGCGGGCCGCTGATCTTCTCCACGACCTCGCACGTCACGTTGCCGCCGCGCAGCACGCGTGCCGTACCCTCGGTAGAGCAGATGTCAAAGCCCAGATAGCGCAGGATACGGGCGACCGAAAGGATATGGCGCTTGTCGCGGTCGCACACGCTAATGAACACCTTGCCGGCGCTCGGGTCGGGCAGCTTGTAGTCGATCGCCAGCTGCGTCTTGGCGTATGCCTCGGGATAGCTCTTGGCGATACCCATGACCTCGCCCGTCGACTTCATCTCGGGCCCCAGGATAACGTCGGCTCCCGGGAAACGACCCCAGGGCATAACGGCTTCCTTCATGCAGAACCAGTCCAGCTGACGCTCGTCGCTCGGCAGGCCCAAGCTCGCGATGGAATCGCCCGCCATGATGCGCGCCGCGCACTTGGCCAGCGGCACACCGGTGGCCTTGGAGATAAACGGGACGGTACGGCTTGCGCGCGGGTTGGCCTCGATCACGTAAACGGTCTCGCCCTTGATGGCGTACTGCACGTTAACCAGGCCGCGGACTCCCAGCGCCATCGCGATGCGGCGCGTGGTCTCGCGGAGCTTCGCCTGCAGGCTCTCGCTAAAGCTGAACGGCGGAATGCAGGTCGCAGAGTCGCCGGAGTGAATACCGGCCTCCTCGATATGCTCCAGAATGCCGCCGATGTAGACCTCTTCGCCATCGCACAGGGCGTCGACATCGGACTCGATCGCACCCTCCAGGAAGCGATCGAGGTACACCGGGTAGTCGGGGCTAATGCGCGCGGCCTCGGCCATGTAATCGCGCAGATGCTCGGCATCGTAGGCGATCATCATGCCGCGGCCGCCCAGCACGTAGCTCGGACGCACCAGCAGTGGGTAGCCGATGTGCGCGGCCACGGCCTCGGCCTCCTCAAACGAGGTGGCCTGGCCCGCCGGCGGGTACATGATACCCAGCTTGTCGAGCAGAGCGGCGAAGCGCTCGCGGTCCTCGGCAAAGTCGATGGCATCGGGCTTGGTGCCCATGATGTTCACGCCGCTCTCCTCGAGCATGCGCGCCAGCTTAAGCGGGGTCTGGCCGCCGAGCGTCACCACGACGCCATCGGGGCGCTCAACGTCGATAACGTCCATGACGTCCTCGTAGGTGAGCGGCTCAAAGTACAGACGGTCGGACGTGTCATAGTCGGTCGAGACGGTCTCGGGATTGCAGTTGACCATGATGGTCTCGAAGCCGCGGGCCGCCAGCGCGTAGCTCGCGTGCACGCAGCAGTAATCGAACTCGATACCCTGGCCAATGCGGTTGGGGCCGGCGCCCAGGATCATCGCTTTGGGCTTGTCCGCCGGCGTGGTCTCGTCGGGAGCCACGCACTTCTTGGCATCCGGGCTCGTGCGGTAGATGTTCTCGTACGTCTTGTAGTGGTATTCCGTGGCGCTCGAGAACTCCGCAGCGCAGGTGTCGACCGTCTTCATGCTGGGAACCACGCCCAGACCCTTGCGGTAGGCGCGCACAAAGCGCTCGTCCGAGCCGGTCAGCGCGGCAATCTCGGCGTCGCTCGTACCATACTGCTTGAGCAGGCGCATCGCGTCGGCGTCAATGTCCTCCACACGCAGGCCGCGGACGCTCTCCTGGACCTGCACCATGTCGTTGATGCGGTTGAGGTACCACGGGTCGATGCCGCAGATGGCATGGATACGCGCGACATCCCAGCCGCGGCGCAGGGCCTCGACCACAAAGAAAATGCGGTGCTCGGTCGGGGTTGCCACGGCCTGAGCGAGCTCCTCGTCGCTCAGCTTGTCGGCACCCTCCTTGCCACCGGCGCAGATACCCTGGTGACCGTCCTCCAGCGAACGCATGGCCTTGCCGAAGGCTTCCTCAAAGGTGCGGCCGATCGCCATGATCTCGCCCACCGCCTTCATGCGCGTGGTGAGCGTGGGGTCGGTACCCTTGAACTTCTCGAAGGCAAAGCGCGGCACCTTGACCACACAGTAGTCGATTGTGGGCTCAAAGCAGGCGGGCGTTGCCTTGGTAATGTCGTTGACGATCTCGTCGAGCGTGTAGCCCACTGCCAGGCGCGCGGCGGCCTTGGCAATGGGGAAACCCGTGGCCTTGGAGGCCAGCGCGGACGAACGGCTCACGCGCGGGTTCATCTCGATGACGATCAGGCGGCCGGTCTGGGGGTTCACGGCAAACTGCACGTTGGAGCCGCCGGTCTCGACGCCGATCTTCTCCAAGATGGCGAGCGAGGCGACACGCATGCGCTGATACTCCAGGTCGGAAAGGGTCTGCGCCGGCGCCACGGTGATGGAGTCGCCGGTATGCACGCCCATGGGGTCGAGGTTCTCGATGGAGCACACGATGATGCCGTTGCCGGCGTGGTCACGCATGACCTCCATCTCGTACTCTTTCCAGCCCTCGATGGACTCCTCGACCAGCACCTCGTGGGCGGGCGAGAGCTCCAGGCCCTGGCTCACGATGGAGACGAGCTCCTCGTGGGTGTGAGCGATGCCGCCGCCGGCGCCGCCGAGGGTAAAGCTCGGGCGCAGTACGCAGGGATAGCCCACGCGCTCGGCGATGGCCTCGGCGTCGGCCACGCTGTAGGCATAGCCCGAGCGCGCGACCTCCAGGCCAATCTCGGCCATGGCCTCGTTAAAGAGCTTGCGGTCCTCGCCGCGCTCGATGGCGGCAAGGTCACAGCCGATCATCTCGACGCCGTACTTGTCGAGCGTACCGTCTTTCGCCAGCTCGACGGCGGCGTTCAGACCGGTCTGGCCGCCCAGCGTGGGCAGCAGCGCGTCCGGGCGCTCTTTCTTGATTACGCGCTCGATAAACTCGGCAGTGATGGGCTCGACATAGGTGCGGTCGGCAAGACCCGGGTCGGTCATGATGGTCGCCGGGTTGGAGTTGACCAGGATGACCTCAAAGCCATCCTCCTTGAGCACCTTGCAGGCCTGGGCGCCGGAGTAGTCAAACTCGCAGGCCTGGCCGATGACGATGGGGCCCGAGCCAATGACGAGGATGCGCTTGATGTCAGTACGTTTCGGCATTGTTAGTTCTCCTCGGTCTCAGTCTCGGCGAAATTCCAGCCAGCCAGGCGGTCCTTCGCGGTGTCGATGTCCAGGTAGTTCTCCTCGCCGTCCATGAGTCGCGTAAAGGCGGTAAAGAGATAGTGAGCATCGGTGGGGCCAGGCGAGGCCTCGGGGTGGTACTGGACCGAGAAGCACGGGGCGTCGAGCAGCTGGATGCCCTCGGCGGTGCCGTCGTTGAGGTTCACGTGCGTCAGGCGAATGCGGCCAAAGCGCTCGTTCATCACGACCGGCGCGATTCCGCGGCGCACCCAGACGCGCAGATCTCCATCGGCCGCATGCTCGGTCTCGCCGCCGGAAAGCTCGGGGACAAGCTTGCCCAGGCTGGGGAACAGCAGGCCAAAGCCATGGTTTTGCGCGGTAATCTCCACGCGACGGCTTACCAGGTTCACGACCGGCTGGTTGCCACCGCGGTGACCGAATTTAAGCTTTTCCATCTGGGCGCCGCAGGCCAGGCTGATCATCTGATGGCCCAGGCAAATGCCAAAGACCGGCACCTTGCCGATCAGCTGCTGCACCTGCTCGTAGGTCTCCACCACGGCGTCGGGGTCGCCGGGGCCATTGGACAAAAAGACGCCGTCGGGATTCATGTCGAGCACCTCACTCGCGGGCGTGTCCCACGGCACGACGGTAAGGTCGCAGCCGGCGCGGACCAGCCCCTCCAGAATGCCGCGCTTCACACCGCAGTCGTAGGCGACCACTTTGTGACGGGCAGGAGCGGCAACCGCAAGCGCAAAGTCATGCGTGGCAGGCAGGTCGGCGGCCACAAACTCGTGAGGTACGGGGCAGCTTACGGTCTTGACCAGGTTCTCGCCTACCAGCGTGGGCGCTGCGGCCAGACGCTCGGCAAGCTCGTCGACGTCGAAGATCTCGGTCGAGATAATGCCCATCTTGGAACCATTGTCGCGCAGATGGCGCACCAGGGCGCGGGTGTCGACACCTTCGATAGCGACGATGCCGTGAGCGCGCAGGTACTCCGGCACGCTGACGGCCGAGCGCCAGTTAGAAGGCGTGGCGCACATGTCGCGAACGATCATGCCGCGCATAGCCGGAGCGCTCGCAGGGCGCACGTCGTCGCCGGGGAAGGCCGACTGGACGTCGGTCTCGTCGATACCGTAGTTGCCGATCTGCGGATAGGTCATGGTTACGATTTGGCCGGCATAACTCGGGTCGGTCATGACCTCAAAGTAGCCCTCGAGCGAGGTGTTGAAGCAGACTTCGCCGGTCGCGGTGCCCGCGGCGCCGCATGCACGTCCATAAAAAATGGTCCCATCCTCAAGATACAGGATGCAGGGACCGCAGGTGCCCTTGCTGGTTTTGGCCAGCATGCGCTGGCAAAGCTCGCTGGGCGCGAAGGTGCGGGCGGCAGCGCCCGCGGTATGGTTGTTCGCCATAATTCTCCTTCCCGGTCTCACAGGACCGGCTTAAAGGTGTGTAGTTAGGCCTCGCGGTATTGTAACCGCAAGTATGCCTCATGGCGTTAATTTCATTGAAATGTTTACGAAATGATAATTATGACTTTCTATGCATAATGATTTTTGAATCCCCGTCCCAGAAAAATCATCCCGCATGGTCACTTGGCTCACGCGGGATGATGGCGTCTTATTTTTTCTTGTCCTGCTCCAGCAGTTCGGACGGTGAGCGATCGGGCTTGCCGCCGCGGAAAATCTCGCGGCCATGCAGACGATGCTCCAGGTCACGTTCGGCCTTTTCCTCGTCAATCTTGGTCTGGCTCACCACCGGGTCCTCAATCAACGACGACGCCGAGTTCACCTGCTTCTGAATGCGCTCGGCGATGGTGTCATCCGTACTCACGATGCGCATCTTCCAGTCGATACTCGTGGCGTTGGATGAGCTCTTGGTCCACACGAACGTCAAAATGGCGCTCTGGTGGCCCCGCGCGGGGAACATGCCAAAGAAGGAATCGTGCTGAATGTTGCTATCCTCGTCGATATAGGCGTGAACGTTATACACCACGCGGTCGATCTTATCGTTGAGCAGCGCGTTGGTCGCAAGCGCCGCGGCCTGGATCTGCCCGTTGGACAGCAGCTCGAGCTCGTTGGCAGACGATGTGTCCAACACCGTCACCTCGACCGTGCCCGTACGCTCATCGGCTTCATCGACGGTAAAGTCGAGCGGGAACTGCGTAAAGCCGTTGCCCCACTCAAGGCCGCCCTTCAGCGCCGTCGAAACGGTATCGACCGAAACGCTCTCGGACAGGTTGGCGGTATTCAGGCGACGCATCACGCCGTAGCCAATCTGCATGCCCACGATCAGCACCAAGATGCCGATAACCACGGCCATGGCAGTCTTCGTAATGGTATGGCTCACCTGCGAACCCGAAGGATCGTCCTCGGACAGCGGGTCGATATGTTTTGCCTGGCTCGCGCGGTCCTCGCTGCGCAGCTGCGCTAGCGCCGCTTTGTCACCGCGCTTGGCCGCAGCCTCCTTCTCACGCATGCGCTCGGTACGCTTTTTGGCGAGCGTGGGATCCAAGACGCCGGATGCATCGATTTCGGAGAATAACTCCGTCACTTCTTCCGGAGTCAAAGGGTTCTTGTCAGCCATAAACTTCCTGTCATATCAATCAGTCGAGCTCGTGCGCACGCGCACCTTCGAACTGCATTCGATAGTAACGGGCATAGGTGCCGCCACGGGCGAGAAGCTCCTCGTGCGTGCCACGCTCCACAACGCGACCATGCTCAACGGTCGCAATCTCATCGGCATGTTTAATGGTCGAAAGACGGTGGGCGATAATAATCGTGGTGCGGCCGCGTGCCAGCTCTTCGAGTGACTCCTGCACCGCCTCCTCGCTCTCGTTATCCAAAGCACTCGTCGCCTCGTCCAAAATCAGGATCTTGGGGTTCTTGAGAAACACGCGCGCGATGGCAACGCGCTGCTTCTGTCCGCCCGAAAGACGGCTGCCGCGCTCGCCCACCACGGTGTCGTAGCCCTGCGGAAGCGACTCGATAAAGGCATCGATGTTGGCGCGACGGGCGGCCTCGGCGATCTCTTCTGCCGTGGCGCCCGGCTTGCCGTAGGCGATGTTCTCGCCAATCGTACCGTCAAATAGATAGACATCCTGCTGCACCAGGCCGATGGCGCGGCGCAGGCTCTGCTGCGTCACATCGCGCACGTCCTGACCGTCGATGCTAATGGATCCGGTAGCCACGTCATAAAAGCGCGGCAGCAGCGAACAGGTTGTGGACTTGCCGCCGCCCGAAGGGCCAACCAAAGCGATGGTCTGCCCGGGCTTGATGGACAGGTCCATATGGTCGATAACGGGACGCTCGTCGGCATAGCCCTCGCCCAGCTCGACATCCTCGTAGTTAAAGCACACGTCGTGATACTCCACGGCGCCGGCAGTCACCTGCAGATCCGTAGCGCCCGGCTTGTCCTGGATATCCGGCGCCGTCGAGAGCACCTCGTCCATACGCTTAAAGCCGGCGATAGCCTTCTGATACGTTTCGGCCGAATTGACGAGCGTCTCGAGCGGCGTGCAGAACAGCGAAATATAGAGTGCAAAGGTCGCCATATCGACCGCCTGCAGCTGTCCCTGGGCGACCAGCCAGCCGCCCAGCAGCACCACGATCACATAGAGCACACCAGAGAGCAGGCCATACGTCGCGGTATAGACGCCCATGGCGTGATACATGTTCTCCTTGGACGAAAGATAGCGATTGTTGGAGGCGCGGAACTTGGCACGCTCGGTCTCCTCGTTGGCAAAGCTCTTGACCACGCGCATGCCCGCCAGCGAATCCTGCAGCTGCGCATTGATGCCGCTGATCTTTTTGCGGTTGTCGCTAAAGACCTCGCGCATACGCATGTTCTGCCAAAACATGATGACCGCAAACGCCGCCGTCACCACGGCCATGGCGAGCGCCAGCACCGGGGCGATGGTAAAGAGGATCACAAACGAGCCGATAATCTCGATACCGCAGATGATGATCCACTCGGGTACGTGGTGCGCCGCCTCGCAGATATCGAACAGGTCGTTGACCACGCGGCTCATCATGTCGCCCGAGCTGTTGCGATCGAAGTACGCAAAGCTAAAGCGCTCATACTGGTCGAACAGGTCCTCGCGCATTTTGGACTCCATACGCGCGCCCATCACGTGACCCCAATAGCTCACAAAATAGCGGCAGGCGCAGCGGACGGCATACATCAGCACCAAGCCCACCGCGATCATGCCGAGCGCCTGCATAATGGCAGCCTGACCCTGAGTAAACAGCCCACCGGTCAAATTGCGCAGGATAATGGGGAACGCCAGGTCAATGGCGGCAAGCACCAGAGCACAAACAGTATCAGCAACAAAAAGCCCCATCTGGGGCTTGTAGTAAGAAAGAAACCTCTTCAGCATGTGATCCTCAAAGAAATATCAGCAACGTAAGGCCCTGGGACAAAGCAATCAGTAGTACTTGTCCCAAGGCTATCCCCACTCGTTAAAGCTCCGCGCCCCCAAGGCGGTGCGCGATGCTATCGCAGGCCAAGGCGCCCACGACGGTCTTGGCATCTTCGATCTTGCCGTCGAGCACGGCGTCGATCAGCTCGTGCAGCGGCACGAGGTCCACGTTGACAAACTCGTCATCATCGGGGTTGGGTGCATCGAACTCGAGCTTGGTGGCCAAGTAGATGTGGATGATCTCATCGCAGAAGCCGCAGGACGTGACAATCGACGTCAAAAAGCGAATGCGACCGGCCCTAAAGCCCGTCTCCTCGTGCAGTTCGCGCTTGGCGCAATCGAGCGGGTCCTCGCCTGGATCGAGCTTGCCGGCGGGAATCTCGACCGTCACGCGGTCGATGGCGGTGCGGTACTGACGCACCAGTACGATCTTGCCGCTCTCGGTCAGTGCCACAACGGCCGCCGCACCCGGATGGCGAACGATATCGCGGGCGCTGCGGTGACCGTTGGGCAGCTCAACCTCAAGACGGTGGACGTCGAGGATCTTGCCCTTCCAGGCGCACTCCTCCGAAAGAATCTTCTCGTGCAGCTCGGCATCGTGCGGGTCGTCGTCGCCCAGCACCAGCGCCGGCTCGTCAGCGACCTCGCCACCAGGCTCGCCCTCGGCGTGCCCATACATGCGGCTGTCCTCTTCGACGATCTGCGCGTCCACGAGCTCTTCGTTCTTCTCGTCCATCCGTCTCATTCCTCTCGGATTTTAGGCATCCCAGGCGTCGCGGCCGCGCAGCGCGCGCAGGCCGATATCGTGACGCAGGGTCTTGCCCTCAAAATCAATCTTCTCGCAGGCCTCGTAGGCAAGGTTGCGAGCGTTCTCGAACGTGTCGCCCAGAGCGGTCACGGCAAGCACGCGGCCACCATTGGTCACGAGCTGGCCGTCCACCACGGCAGTGCCCGCGTGGTACACGGTCACGTTCTCCATGGCCTCGGCATCGGCGATACCGGTAATGACCTTGCCTTTCTCGTAGCTGCCGGGATAACCCGCACTCGTCAGGACAACGGCCACGGCCCACTCGTCACGCCAGTCGAGTTCAATCTGGTCGAGCTCGCAGTTGGCACAAGCCAACATGACCTCGACCAGGTCGTTCTTAAGGCGCGGCAGAACGACCTGCGTCTCGGGGTCGCCAAAGCGGGCATTGAACTCCAGCACCTTGGGGCCGGCAGGCGTGAGCATAAAGCCGCCGTACAGGCAGCCGCGGTAGTCGATACCCTCGGCAGCGAGCTCGGCCACGGTCTGCTCCATGACCTTCACCATGGTGGCGAGCTCCTCATCGGTCACGATGGGCACCGGGCTGTAGACGCCCATGCCACCGGTGTTGGGGCCCTTGTCGCGCTCGAGCGCACGCTTGTGGTCCTGCGAGGTGGCCATGGGGCGCACGGTCTTGCCGTCGGTAAAGGCCAGCAGCGAGCACTCGGGACCAACGAGCATCTCCTCGATGACCACGGTATTGCCGGCATCGCCAAAGGTGCCGCCAAAGCACTCGCGCACGGCCTCCTCGGCCTGATCAAGTTCGGTCGCCACGATAACGCCCTTGCCCGCGGCAAGGCCGTCGGCCTTCACGACCAGCGGGGCGCCCTGCTCGCGCACGTAGGCGAGAGCCGAAGCCTCGTCGGTAAACGAACCATAGGCTGCCGTCGGAATGCCCGCACGCTCCATGAGCTGCTTGGAGAACAGCTTGGAGCCCTCCATCTGGGCGCCCTCGGCACCCGGGCCAAAGCAGGGAATACCCGCCGCGCGCACGGCGTCGGCCACGCCCGCCACGAGCGGAGCCTCGGGGCCAATTACCACGAGTCCGCATCCGTGGCTCTGCGCAAACGCCGCCACGGCCGCAGGATCGCAGTCGTCGAGAACAACGTTCTCGCCGCAGCTCGCGGTGCCGCCGTTACCCGGCGCGATGTAGAGCTTGCCGGCGCGCGGTGATGCCGCGAGCTTAGCTGCCAAAGCATGCTCACGGCCGCCGCTGCCCAACAACAGGATGTCGATGGTTTGAGTGTCCGCCTTCAAGGGTGCCTCCTCTATGGATGAACGGCCCGCTCCGCGCGAGCCCTTTGCAAGCAAATATACCCCTCGGCCGCCCGTCCGGGCTGCAAAGGGGTATATCGCAATAACCAAATAGTCCCGATTACTTCCAGAATCGGTTGATGATCTGTTCGCGACCAGCGCCGACGCCAATGAACGTCACGCGGGTGTGTGCCAGATCCTCGATAAACGCCACGTAGTCCTGAGCCTCCTGCGGCAGCTCCTCAAAGCTGCGGCAGCCGGTGATATCGCACTTCCAGCCAGGAAGCTCCTCGTAGATGGGCTTGGCATGCTCAAAGCGCACCTGGTGCTCGGGCACGCTCGTGTAACGCTCGCCATCGACGTCATAGGCAACGCACACCTTAATGGTGTCGAAGGCCGAAAGCACGTCGAGCTTGGTCATGGCGATGTCGGTGAGGCCGTTGACGCGCGAGGCATAGTTGGCGATAGGGCCGTCAAACCAGCCGCAACGACGACGGCGACCAGTGGTCACGCCGTACTCATAGCCCTCCTCGGTCAGCGTGTGGCCGGCCTCGGACTCATAGGAAAGCTCGGTGGGCATGGGGCCCGAACCGACGCGGGTGATATAGGCCTTCATGACGCCCAGCACGCGGTTGACGTTCTTCATACCGACGCCGGAGCCGGTGATGGCGCCGCCGGCGGTGCAGTTGGAAGACGTCACGTACGGATAGGTGCCGTGGTCGATGTCGAGTAGCGTCGCCTGGGCGCCCTCAAACAGCAGGTCCTTGCCCTCATCGATCATGTTGTTGAGCAGCAGGCTCGTCTCGGTGATGTAGGGACGCAGGCGCTCGGCCATCGGCAGGTACTCGTCGCAAATCTGGTCCACGGTGTAGGTGGGCAGGTTGTAGATGAGCTCGAGCTCGGGGTTCACGCGGGCGAGAGCGGTCTCCAGCTTGTCGCGGAACAGTGCCTCGTCCAGCATGTCCTGCATGCGCAGGCCGATGCGGGCCATCTTGTCCTGATAGCACGGACCGATGCCGCGCTTGGTGGTACCGATGTTCTTCTTGCCGAGCTTCTGCTCAAAGGCGCCATCCAGATCGATGTGGTACGGCATGATGACATGCGCGTTGCCGCTAATCTTGAGGTTCTTGGTGGTGATGCCGTCGGCCTCGAACATATCGATCTCCTCAAGGACAACCTTGGGGTTGACGACGCAGCCGTTACCGATCACCGACACGTGGTCGGAATACATGATGCCGGAGGGCACCTGGTGCAGGCCGTACTTCTTGCCGTTGACGACGATGGTGTGACCGGCGTTGTTGCCGCCCGAGTAGCGCACGACGGCATCGAAGTCGCCGGCGACCAGGTCGCAAATCTTACCCTTGCCCTCATCGCCCCACTGGGCACCGACCAAAACGGTTGACGGCATGTTTACTCCTTACATTCATGGACTGTCTACGCGCCACGCCGGCACGCAGAAGCACAAAACATTCCCAGTATACCCGTGCAACGGGCGCCTGTCCTACTCCTCGGCATGTGCCCCATCAAGCTCATAGAACTTGGTGGATGCCGGCAGGAACATCAGGTCGACGTCGCCGATCGGGCCCGAACGGTTCTTGGCCACGACGATACGCGTAACGCCCTCGTCGGGTCGATCGTCGCGCGAGGCTTCGGCCTCGTCGGCGGAGCGGTCCAAGAACATGACGATATCGGCGTCCTGCTCGATAGAGCCCGATTCACGAAGGTCGGAAAGCTGCGGACGCTTGCCGGTACGGGATTCGACCTGACGCGAGAGCTGCGACAGCGCGATGAGCGGAATCTTGAGCTCCTTGGCCATGATCTTCAGACCACGCGACATCTCCGAGACCTCGACGGTACGGCTCTCGGAGCGGCGTCCCGGCGGAGGACTCACCAGCTGCAGGTAGTCCAGGATGATGATTGCCTTCTCCTTGTTATGGAGCATGCGGCGGCTCTTGGCGCGAATCTCGGTCACTGTGGTGCCGGGCGTATCGTCAATCAGAATATCGAGCTTGGACAAGGTCTGCGTGGCCTCGTTGATATTGGCCCACTGCTCGGGGCTAATGCGACCCATGCGGAAGTCACTGATCGAGATCATGGCATAGGCGCAAATCAGACGCTGGGCAATTTCCTTACCCGACATCTCCAGCGAGAAGAAGCCGACGGTATAACCAGCAGCGGCAGCGTTGAGCGCCAGGTTCAGAGCGAACGACGTCTTACCTACAGCAGGACGGGCGCCGATGATGATGAGCTGGCCCTCGCGAAAACCCATGAGCATGCGGTCGAGTGACGGAAAGCCCGTGGGCACGCCCGCAGCCTGGCCACCGGCCTGGCACACTTCCTCGGCCTCGTTATAGGCCTCGACCATAAACTCGGTCAGCGTCTTGTAGCTCGACTTGACCTCGCGCGCCGTAACCTTGAGCAGCTTGCTCTCGGCCAGCTCCACGACCTCTTTGGTGTCGGTGGGGGCGTTATATGCCAGCGCGTTGATCTCGTTGGTGGCGCCGATCAGCTCGCGCAGCATCGAGTCGCGGCGAACGATGGCGGCATGGTGCTGCCAGTTGACGAGCGACAGGGTCTGACCCATCAACTCCAAAATGTACGCCTCGCCGCCCACGGCATCGAGCTTGTTGATGCTTCGCAGGTAATCGATCAGCGAGATGGAGTCGATGGGAATGCGGCTGTTGTACATATCGACCATCGCAGTATAGATGGTCTTATGAATGGGCCGGTAGAAGTCATCGGGCTGCAGCTCGACCTGGGCCTCTTCGACCACCTCGGGCGATAGCAGCATAGCGGCCAGTACATTGGCCTCTGCATCTTGGTTTTGGGGAAGACCCAACTTTGAGCCGCGGTCCTCAACCGTCAGCCCGGTCTCCCTATCGTCATATGCCATGAGCATCCTCATTCATATCGCTTGCGAGCATCCATAGTATCAGCCACGATCCCAAAACGCGCCGCGCGCCGCCAATCATCACCGAACCAAACGGATAAACGGTCCTGTATATAGGACTTCGACGCAACGTTCACCATGACACTCACTCAGCGCAAAAAACAAAAGGGCGCCCTGGTCTCCCAGAGCGCCCTTCTTAGAACAAGATTGTTGCGTTGCAGCAAATGCTACTCGGCAGCAGCCTCAGTCTCGACCTCGGCGGTCTCGGCCTCGGCGACCTCAGCGGCCTCCTCGACCTCAGCCTCGGCAGCGAGCTCCTCGGCGGTAACGCCGACGAGAACGACAACCTCGGCCTTGATCTCGCGGTACAGCGAGATGGCAACGGTGTGGGCACCGGCAACCTTGATGGGCTTACCGAGCTCGACGCGCTTGCGGTCGATGTCCATACCGAGCTGAGCCTTGATGGCATCAGCGATCATAGCGGCGGTAACGGAGCCAAAGAGGATGCCCTCGTCGCCGACCTTGACGTCAACGGTGACCGTCTTGCCCTCGAAGGCAGCCTTGGTCTCGTTGGCGGTAGCCAGACGGACGGCCTCGCGCTTGGCGATGTTGTTGCGACGCTCGTCAAGCTGCTTGAGGTTGCCCTTGGTGGCGGCAACAGCGAGCTTCTTGGGGAACAGGAAGTTCTCAGCGTAACCCTGAGCGACCTCTACGACGTCACCCTCGCCGCCCTTGCCCTTGATCTCATCGAGAAGAATAACCTTCATGATGCGTCTCCCTTCTTAGCCGCGGTCGCGGTTGCCACGAGAGGAAACCACGGGGACGGTGTACGGCAGGAGAGCCATCTCGCGGGCGCGCTTGATGGCGTTGGCGATGTCATGCTGATGCTGCGTGCAAGCGCCAGTGACGCGACGGGGCTTGATCTTGCCACGGTCGGTCATGTACTTACGGAGAAGCTGAGTGTCCTTATAGTCGATGAACTCAGTGTTCTCCTTGCAGAACTGGCAGTACTTACGACGCGGCTGACGTGCAGAAAAATCATTAGCCATGTCAAAATACCTTTCATTTGGCAACTTCGGCGAACCGAAGCCGCCTCTCACTCAAAAATAGGTGAACAACCCCTAGAACGGGATGTCCTCATCGTAGACGTCGACCGCGGGCGGCGTAGCCACCGGTGCGGCAGGACGTGCTGCGGGCGCGGGAGCTGCGGGGGCGTAACCGCCCTGATCGTAGCCACCCTGGCCACCACGGGAGCTCATAAACTCGATCTCATCGACGATGACCTCAAGCTTGCTCCTGCGCTGACCGTCGCGCTCCCAAGAGCTGTAGCGCAGCTTGCCCTCGATCGCGACCTTGTTTCCCTTTGCCAGGAAACGGCTCACGGCCTCGGCGCGGGTGCCGAACATGGTGCAGTCGACAAAGTTGGGATAGTCCTCCCACTCGCCAGTCTGCGCGTTGCGGCGACGATCGTTCACGGCAACGCCAAAGGACAGAACCTGGGTTCCGCCGGCGGTGGCGCGCAGCTCGGGATCGCGGGTGAGGTTACCGGTGATGTTCACTCGATTGATGCTCATAACTCACTACTTCCTCTTGGGGCACAAGCCCAGTCCAAAACGACAGTCTTACTCCTGGTCGTCGCGACGGACGATCATGTGGCGGACCACAGCGTCGGTGATGCGCAGGACGCGATCAAGCTCGGCGATCTGGGTAGGATCTGCGTGGAAGTTGATGAGGGTGTAGTCACCATCGGTGAGGTCGTTGATCTCGTAGGCGAGCTTGCGCTTGCCCCACTCGTCAACGGAGTCGACCTTGCCAGCGCCCTCAGCGATCGTGGTATCGATACGCTTCATAACAGCGAGACGAGTCTCGGGGTCGAGCGACGGGTCAACAAAGAACAGCAGTTCATAAGCCTTCATATTGTCACCTCCTCTGGGCAAATGTGGCTTCAGGTCGTGAAGGTGCGCCTGAAGCAGGAAAAGACTTGGTAATAATATCTTTCAACCTCCCATGCCGCAAGAATATGCAGCTACAACCTCATGACCTCCACATATGTCCATACTCGCACGACGTTTCATGCGCATTCCAACCAAATGCCGACCAAGAGCTTGACGGATTTGTGGACAAGATACGATGCCGCGGGGACAAGCTGAGCCAAGCCGCAGGTCAACGGGCACAAGGCTGTGGTCGCAAAATGCATACCAGTGGCCCACAGCACCACCCAAAGATTTTTAAATTCATTGCCAAGTCGCTTATGAATACCCTTTTTGAACAATTGTTGATCAACCACGCTGGTCGGAAGCCGTTTTTTTGGCATCTCAAACCCCGCTGCAACGCCAAACGCGGCCAAGCGTTTTAAAAAATGCCAACTTTTCTGTTTGCACTTTGCGATTCCTCGTGTATACTGACTTTCGCATTTAACGGAGAGTTGTCCGAGTGGCCGAAGGAGCACGATTGGAAATCGTGTAGGCGTCAAAAGCGTCTCCAGGGTTCAAATCCCTGACTCTCCGCCAGTTAATTCCAAAGCAGGCCTTCGAGCCTGCTTTGTTTTTACCCCACGCGGAGGGGTGGCAGAGTGGTTGAATGCGGCGGTCTCGAAAACCGTTTGGCCTGTATAAGGTCACGAGGGTTCGAATCCCTCCTCCTCCGCCATTTAGATTGAGAAAGCTCCCGAGAATGGGAGCTTTTTTGTTTTGAGTCCCTTACAAACAAATACGACGAAGGAGGAGGGATTCGAACCCGCCAGGGCGCGGAGCGTAAAGAAAACGCGCCCGTGGCGCGTTTTTAGCGCAGCGCGGTCGGCGTAAGCCGACCGGATAAATTTTGAGCGGAGCTCAAAATTTGGACATCCCTCCTATTCGACCACGCCCCCATCGCGGTCGATCCCAGCCCATATCTCAAACATGTACACCACCCTCCAAAGATGTCAAAAAATGTCGTTTTTGGAGTGTGATGTACATGTTTGCGTATGACGCGCACCGAGCATGAGTCGATTTGCTCGCATCCGGTATATTTCCCCACCTCAACGGACATAAGAGTTTGGTGTCAGCTCGAAGCGAGAGGTCCCCAATGGATACTCCTGTTCTCATTTCGCATAAAACGGCGTGGCTCGTCCATCATGCACCGCGGAACCTGGTTCAAGCCGTCGCACAACGCGACTGCCAGATAGGCGGGCGGGGCCTCTCTACCCAGCAACGCATCGCGCGCATTCGGCAGGCACTTACCGACTGCGGCATTCCGTCCACCATGCTCAAGACTATCGACATCTCCGTAGTATTTGCTTTCGAGCGAATTCGCACCAACGGTGTCACTTGCCACGTTCTCGGCCAAAACCTACCCTACGATCATATTGACGAGCTTACGCCCGGCATCTTTATCACCGACGAAGCCTTCACCTTCGTGCTCGCTGCCGAGTGGATGGATAGGATCGAATACCTCGAGTATGGTTACGAAGTTTGCGGCGACTATCGCATGGGACTCAATTCCTCCGACCCTTACACCGAGCAACCAGCCACCACCTCCAAGGACGAAATTGTCGAGCTGCTCGATCGGCACCCCGGCAAACCCGGCGCCACACGCGCCAGACTCGCGCTCAGACACGTCTACGGCCACTCGGCCTCGTCCATGGAGACCGCATCGTCCATCGCCCTCTCGCTCCCAACAAGCGAAGGCGGCGTTGGTATCCGAGGTATCGAACTCAACAAACCGCTCGAAGTCCCTCAGCGTCTCTGGCATTGCACAAAAGCCCGAACGCTCAAAATCGACGCTCTTGTTACTTATCAGTGCAGAGAACTCGGCATCGAATATAAGGGCGGTTTTCACGACGAGACCGAGCGCAAGGGCGCAGATGCGGAACGAGAGGCCGTACTCGCCCAAATGGGATATCGAATCGTTACGCTCACCTCGGCACAGTTCGCAAGTCAACTTGCCTTTCATCGCGCCATGAACAGCATTCGCGAAGCACTCAGTATGCCCCGCTGCACGGACGCCGAGTACCAGCGAAAGCAAAACGAACTGCGCAAGGCACTTATCCGCAACTGGAAGAGCGCGCAGGGCGAAGACACGCCTTCCGAGTAGCGTCATCCCAGCACACCCCAACCAAAACATGTACATCACCCTCCAAAACCGACATTTTTTGACATCTTTGGAGGCTGATGTACACGTTTGGTGCCTACGCCCGCATCCAGTCCCGACCGTTTACCGAGCAATAGGGTCGCCAGGCCCGCCAACCATGTACTATGTACGGGCATTGTCTAAACCAGCAACCCAAAGGACCCCATCTTGCCCGCCGTCGCCACTATGACCGTTACCTCACACGCCACGGATGCCATGGTCGCCATCCCGTTTTGGCTCGAGATGTTCGCCGTTGTCGCTGCATCGATCTCGGGTGTGCTGGTTGCGCGCGAGCACAAGCTCGACCTGGTGGGCGCCGTCGCACTCGCCGTGGTTTGCGGCCTGGGCGGCGGTCTTTTGCGCGATATGACGCTGCAGGTGGGCAACGTCTACATCCTCAACCAGCCGATGGCACTCCCGCTTTCCATTGCCACGGCAGCCATCATCTATATTTTCCCGGCAATCGTCGACAAGCCCGAAAAACTCATTCCCCTGCTCGATATCATCTCGGTCGGCATCTACGCCGCCACCGGAGCGGACAAGGCGCTTGTCTACGGCTTTGCGCCGGCGGTGTGCATCATGATGGGCTTTTTCACCGCGGTGGGCGGCGGCATGTTGCGAGATGGTTTTATGGGTGTGGTGCCGGGTATCTTCCAGCGCACCAACTTCTATGCCATCGCGGCCATCGCCGGATCGGCAAGCTATGTTTGCCTTGTCATGAGCGGCTTGGTCAGCAATGTCGTCGCACTGGTCGTTTGCGTCGTGGTGACCATGGGACTGCGCTGGCTGTCGCTGCGCTTTGATATCAAAAGCCCCACCGAGGATGACATCGCACGCTTTTTGCACCGCAAAAAGTAGGTGGCGCGGGCTCATCCTTCGAAATGCAACCGAGAGGTTCTTTTAGAGCGCCCACGCGTTGGGTACCCTGTTAGGTGCATGTCGAGCATCTGACGAAGGATTCACTATGCCCTGTAATCAATTCCTGTCGACCCAGCGCCGCAAAGCGTGGGGCCGCATCACGATCTTATTCGCGTTCATCGCTCTAGCGGTCACCGCACTTCCCACGGCGTCGTTCGCCGGCACGGACACCGCAGGCAACGTACTTGCGACCGACAATGACGCCAATTCGTCCGGCGTCGAAGGTGACCTGTACTGGGCAGGTCAGGCCCTCAACTTGGACGATGCGTCCATCGGCCGCGACATAATTGCAGCAGGCGAGAGCCTCTCCATCCGCGACTGCACGGTGGGCGGCGCCGTCCGCTTGGCAGCGCGCACCATCGACATTGCCAAGACTACGGTTGATGGCAGCGTCACGGTCGTCGGTCAGCACGTCGTACTCAATTCCGACAGCACCGCCAACTGTTTCTACGCGATAGGCGAGACGGTTGCCCTGCGCGGCTCCACCAAGTCGGCAGCGCTTGCGGGCGACACGGTGACCATCGATGGCACCGTCGAGGGCGATGTCGAGGTTTGGGCCGACAAGCTCATCCTGGGCAAAAACGCCCACATCACCGGCACCGTGAACGCGCACGTCTCCGAGGACCCCGAGCGCGCCGCGGGAGCCGAGGTCGGCGCGCTCAAGATCGACCGCACCGAGAACGAGGATACTTCCACCGTTAACGATGTCATCGGCGGTATCGTCGCCGCGGCACTCTCGACCTGCTTTGTCGCTCTGCTGCTCGAGCTCGTCTTCCCGCGTGCGACTGCCAGCGCCGCCGGCATGCTCCACCAGCACCCCACGCCCCTGTGGGTGAGCGGTCTTCTGGGTACGATTGCTATCGTCCCCGCCGTCCTACTGCTGATCATCTCTATCGCTGGTCTGTCGCTTGCCGGAGCCCTCTTGTGCGGCGTTATCGGCATCGCGTTGGTGTCGAGCGCATTTACGGGGTGCGCCATTGTCCGCATGGTCGGACACAACCAGAACCGCTACGCCATGGCAGCCGTGGGCGGCATCGCCGCGGGCGCGCTTACGGCAATCCCCCTCGTAGGCGATTTCATCAGCGGCGTGGCCTTCGTCTTTATGTTCGGCTACATCATCCAAACCATCTGGCGCAACGCCCACCTCAAGCCGCAGCAGCCGGCTAACACGCCAGGACTCCCCACCGCTTAGCCACCAACCACCACAAAGGGGACAAGCACCTTTGTGATGATGCAGAGGGGTCGGGTTACTTTGCACCAACAAACGAAGCGGGGCACCCGATCGCATCGACCGGGTGCCCCGCTTTTCTTGGCGGGTTCTCTAGTAGCTTTTTCAAAACCAATGATCATCAGGTCGGTAGGCCTGCGCGTCACTCGTTACGGAGGCAGTACGCCATTGAGCAAGGGGGGGGGGACAATTATTTTTCACGGCGACCTCCTCCCCGCTTGATGACGAGCGCGACAACAATAGCCGCCACTCCGATGGCAGCCAAAACCGCCACCAGCACCAACGTTCTATCTCCCATCGAGGGCATAAAGCCTCGACTTGCTTCTTTGCTTGGGGTGTTGAGCACCGACAGCTCAATCGAACCCGTCCCGGCATCGGCGGTATCAACCCGCAGAGGGCTTTCGGCCGACACGGTCACCTTGGGCTTCGCGGCCGCCACCTGTTTAACGTCCAGGCCCTCGGCCGTAACCGCCGCCGTACGTTTGCCCTCAAAGGCGGTGTAGCCCTTGGGTGCCGCGATTTCCTCGACGATATAGACGCCCGCGTCCACACCGCTCAATTCCACATGGCCATCTGCGCCCGAGGTGACGTACGCGTCGGAATCCGTCGACCACGAGCCGTCAGTCGTTAGAATACGTCCGCGGTCATCGATGATGCGCAGCTTGGCGCCCGCGAGCGGTTTATCGTCCGAGCTTGAGCGCTTGATGAGGCTGAGCCCCCAGGTATAGGCCGTGGCGTCATCGCTCGGCGTGCGGGTGAATCCGGCGTCGCCGGACTGGTCGGCGAAGGGAGAGCGCGGGTAGCGCAGGTAGACCTCGTTGGGGTTGCCCTTGGTGGCGCCTCGATTGCAATTGGCCCCCAACGGCGCGTCGTACACGGCGACCACGCGGGCGCCCGCGGCGAAGGCGTCGGCCCCGCCGAGCGCGGCGATCAGGTCGCCGGTGCGCACGGTGAAGGCATTGCCCTCGATCGAGACCTTGCACTGTGAAGTAATATCTGTCCACCCTTTAGCCGGCGTCGAGTTGGCGTTACCGCCCTCACATGCGACGGCGTCGAAGCCGCCGTCCGCGCCCGCCGCCACGTACACGCGCATGCTCGCGGCGACCTTGGAGGGGTCGAGCCCCGCGCCCATGGTGTCGACGAACCGCACCGTATAGGTATCGTAGGCGGTAAGACCCGCCGGGACCGTGGCCGAGAGGCGCCAGTACAGGTCGTCACCGACCGTGGCGTCGGCGGCCTTCTGCCAGGCGGCGGTGCCGTCCTCCAGCACATGCTTGGACACCTTGGGGGTCGCCGCCTTGGGCTTGACGGTGACGGCGCTGCCGCCGACCAGGGTCATGATTGGCGCGGTGCCGGCCTCGCCCTGGGCGATGGCGTCGTCGTCGGCGACGATGAGCCAGTAGCCGCAGGGCAGCTCGGCCGCCGTGTCCGCGTTAAGGGCCACGGAAGTTGCGCCGACATTGCAAATCGCGCGGGCAAGTTTTGCCGTCAGCGCGGTCGTCATATGCCCGTCGGCATTCATCCATTCGGCTGCCGCTTGCGCCGTCGATGCCGAGCTATCGAGCCCCGCATCATGAAGCACCGGAAGAACAGCTTGACGAACCGCGCCATTCGCCCACGTTACGTCAGTTGCAATTTTTTGGCCAGCATCGTCATCGTCGACAACGGTCGCCGAAAAGAGCTGGTACGCGTCGTAACGCGTCGCGACTGTACCGTCCACCGTAATGGCTCCGGTATCGGCAGCACGGGCCGTTCCAGGGGCGATCGCAAAAGCGAAGACGACGGCCATGGACATCACCACGACGGCCAACATATGACGGAGCACTTTACTCACGACGACCACTCCGATCAAGATCACGATGGCGGCGAGCATGCATCCACGTCGCGGCAAAACACAGCATCGAAGCACCAGCTAAATACGTCATAGTCAAACCAGCCCCGCCCGCCTCAGGTAGCGTAGTCGAATACTTGTTGGTAAAGGTCGGCGGATCCTGAGAGCCATCGCCATAGGCAACTACGGCGTTGAGTTGGTCCGTGCCATTAGTTACCTCAACCGTGACTTTGCGCGGGGTCGTGTCATAGGTGATGTGATCTTTAACATGGTCGATGGCACCCTCGGGCTCGACCTCGGAGATGGTGTAGGTATAGATTCCCGCCTTGTTGTACTTGACGTCAAAGGAGACATTTCCCTTGTCATTATTGGTCACCGTCTGGAGCACTTTGCCCTCGGCGTCCTTAAGCGCGAACGAGAACTGACCTTCCCTGAAGGTTCCGCCTTTAAGCACTTTATTTGCTTTTATCGTCGCTTTGCCTTCAAGGGGCGCGTCATACACCCAAATCTCTGCATCTGACGTTATCTCCGTATCGGCATCAAGCAAAGATTTCGCCTTGTTCATGGCTTGCTCGTATTGCTCTTCGGGCGCATTGCCCTTGAGCAGAATCCATGTTGGTTGGGCGACGCGATATCCAGGAGGCGCCGTCGTCTCCTCGAGGCAGTAAAGCTTGCAGGAAGCCATGGCGTCCGAACTCGTTTCCGAACTCGTTCCAAAAGTCACACTTCCGTCAGGGCCGGTCGTTCCGTCAGAAAAAAACGTCTTTGCGCCCTCAACGCCGGCACTGCCCTGCGCCTTATCCATGTCAATCGCATAGAGTGTGAACGTAGCGTCAGCCAACGGCGCGGCAACGTCCTTTTCATCCACTTTGTGGACCACAATGCCGTGCCCCGTTCCGCCTCCCGATGCGCCGGCATCTATGTCATATTCACGCTCGTGTTTCACATACCCGCCTGCAACACCTTCAAGCTGCGCCTCGTTGGAAAGGGAAACTGTACCAGACTCACCGGACAGAACTTCATATTCGACTTTCAGGTATTTCTCATCGGGAAGCCTCAACGTCAATCGCTGCTGCTTTCCAGCGCCCTCGCCAATCGAGTCAAGAGTCGCTCTGTATTTTTCTTTTGTCAGCACACGCCAATCGCCGTTATCGCACTCAGATACGCTAAGCGACGAGGGGATAAACGTACACTTAGAATCCATCACATCGAACAGATCGAGGTAGTCGGTTCCGACCTTTAAGTCTAGTGCCGATTCATTAACGAAAATCGTGTATTGAATTCGCTTGCTATTACTTACCGACGAACCTGTCTTTGACAATACGTCGTTCTTGATCTGTACGGTATCAGAGTCCGCCTTAAATTCTTTACCATCTGAGCTTGCGCTCGCCGAGTTCGTGAGCTCGCCGAGATTCTTTGACGTATCGACTACCGACCTTTTAACAGCAGTCGAATACGTCAGCTTTGCGTACCCTGTATTATTGCCCAGCTTTTCCGTTGGAATTGAAAACGCAACCATCTGGCGATCGACAGCAGGCGTCAGCAAGACATCCGAAACCTCGGTTTTTTCTCTCTCATGTTCCCATTCGCGGCCGGGCACCGCCGTCCCGTAGGGATTTGAATACAAAGAATATTTAGCCGAGCCGGGAATATAACTCATTCCCTCAGGAAGCTCATCTTTGACAACGACATCCTTGCCATTGAGCCTGCCAGCGCCATAATACTCACCGGCAGGCGTCTTAGCTCGATTGGCATAGACAGTCCAGTCGACAATCCACGCACCTTTGTCGTTCGAGCCATCCACTGATTTCCAGTCAAACGTCTCATCCCACCGTGCTTGCGAGCCGTCTTCATTTATTTTTACACTCTTCTCAACCGAAGGCTCCGCTTCGCCCTCAACATAGTAAAAGACAAAATCAGAATAGCCGCTAAACCCGTCGACAGAGGCGAAGTTGGAGTACCAACCAGGAAGTGCATCGGTCACCGTTTTATACGTAATAACCACCTCGGGGGACTTATCAAGCGCTTCTTTGACTTTATCCGTAATGGTTATTTGGATATTGCAGTTGTGTTGGTTGCTGTTCTGCGACGGATTTTCACCACCCGCAAACGTCCAATCGGTACCTTGGTCCAGTTTGGTACCCCCAATGGTAATTACATGTGAAGGGCCATCGGAGGTATCCGGCCCCATAGTCTGCTTCCAAGCCGCCAGCATGGTATCTTTGATAAGAATGGATGTCGGGTTTTTCGCATTTACGTAATCACGGAGCTCTACGCGTAATTGCCAAGTTGCTTTTCCGGTCCGAGATGCCTCATCCGGATTAAGCAGCGTTTTGCTAATGGTTTTGCCCGTCCAAGGACGGATGTAGTATGCGGTGCTTTCACCAGAGTGCAGACCGGAGTCTTCTTTTTTCACACTTGCCGTGTTACTAACTTTTTCGTAGGAATTCTCATCTTTCAGCTTAGTTTGATAGACGATGCAGTAGGTCGCATACCGATCGCCCTCTTTTGGATTAAACGTATAGCTAAATGAATCCCCTGACTCGCTCAGCATTTCCTCATCGATCTTTTGTTTTTCATCGGCGGTCTCGCCCTTGTAGACCGTATAGCTGCCAATATAATCCTGCTTGCCATCGAGCTTGTCGGTAAAGGTGTAGCCAGACATATCGGCCTTGAGAGATCCCCTGTTGAGCACAACCTTCCAAGTGATGACAGACGATGTTCCGGAGCCAGCCTCTTTTTGAATCATGTCGTATTGAAACGGTTCCGACGCCCCTTTAATCGTAAGAGATTGTTGGTGATTTGCTTTTCCCCAGGTTGTTTGCACACTATTCCTACCTTGCGTAGGTGTGCCATTAGAAAGAGACAAGTTCTTGCTAACTGTCGTTTCGTAGGTAACGGTATGGTCGCCCTGAGAAAGGTTACCTAGCGGCAACGTTGCAGTTCGCTCTTCGATGCTCACGGACGAACCAAGAGGATTTCCATCGAGCTTGAAGCTGCTTTGCTCAAAGTCCAGGTAGTCACCGAGCGTATCGACCAGTTTTACATCCGTTGCGTGCGACGTAACACTCAGATTAATAGTCCAAGTTATCTTGGCATTTCCGGTACTGCTATCTTGGGAAAAGACACCTGATTTGTTTCCATCAACTGCGCCATCTTGAATCTCGATCGGCACAGTTTCGCCAACGCCTGGAAATTTCAGTTCGACTTTTTCGCCGCCATCTACATCTTTGTCTTTAAGCTCAAACTCGAAATTGACGCGCACATAGAGCGAAGAGGGATGACCGCTGAGATAGCTGGCATCGTAATTAAAAACGACCTTGTTATCCTTTATGTACCAAGTTCCCATCCTTTGTGCATTCTCGGTATCATCCGTCCTTAAGATACCGCCCTCGTTCTCGTTCACAACAATCGAGTCGGGAAAGGTATAAATCGTCTCAAGCCTTTCAGGTGTAGGCCCACAATTCTCATGAAAACGAGCTTCCATAAAACCGTAGATAGTATCGGCTGTCGTAATCGAGGGTGAGCCCTCTTTACCGAGAGGCTGCTGACGACCCTTATCGGCATACAGCCCAACCGTAACGTCCGCCGTATCGCCGTTGATCACAATCGGCGTCGGCGTCGTCACGTCCTCGGCGCGCACTGGGGCTGCACCATGAAAAACAGCGGCGGTGAGGCTAATCAAAATGAAGACCAGAGCCGCCATACCCAGCGACCGCGAGCGGTGTGCGTCCATAGTTGTCCCCTAATTCCTACAACACAGTGTGGAATACGGCGAATCGTCGGATCGAACACAAACCCCAACATCAACATGAACCTGCCTAGCGCATTGCAAGAACCCATTGGGGAGCAACTTCTAAGACGGTTCGTCTATGCCACAATGCATAAAATATAATATAGATACCAGTCATGTAAACCGCAGGTAAAGAGGTCTTTTAATTTAATACCAGTTGGTATTTACCTGTTAACGGGTTTGCATTAAAGCAGTTATATTCTGTAGAATTATGTATATGTTTAAACAACTTAACTTTGACCGGAAAGCCGCTCGGAGGGATAACCGCCCCAGCTGTGGTGCAAACGAACCTGTCCACTGCACAAAAAGGGCGCCGACCGCGATGGTCGGCGCCCTTTCTTGTTAGACGTTATAAAGCCCAGCGCTTATTTGTTGACCTGACCGGCGCGGACGGCGGCCTTCTTGCGGTCGGTGGCATTGAGCAGACGCTTGCGCAGGCGGATGTTCTTGGGAGTAATCTCGACCAGCTCGTCGTCGGCGATGTACTCCAGTGCCTCCTCCAGCGAGAAGGTGCGGGGCGGCACCAGCTGGACGGAGATATCGGAGGTCGAGGAACGCTGGTTGCCCAGGTTCTTGGTACGGGCGATGTTGACGACCATGTCGCCAGCCTTGCTGCGCTCGCCCACAATCATGCCCTCGTAGCACTCGGTGCCCGGCTCAACAAAAAGCTGGCCGCGCTCCTGCAGCGTACCCAGGGCATAGGCAACGGCCTTCTCGGTGGTCATGGAAATCATGGCGCCGTTCTGACGGTTGCCGATCTCTCCGGCATAAGGACCATACTCCAGGAAGGTGTGGTAGAACACGCCCTCGCCGTGAGTGACGTTCATGATGCGGTTCTTAAGACCCATGATGCCGCGGGTCGGGATCTTAAACTCGAGGTGCGTCACGATGCCCGAGGTATCCATGCTCGTCATGATGCCGCCGGAGGTACCGAAGACCTCAACGACCTTGCCCGAGTACTCGTCCGGGCACTCGACGACGGCCTGCTCGACGGGCTCCATCTTGTTGCCGTTCTCGTCCTTCTTAAACAGAACGCGGGGACGGCCAACCTGGAACTCAAAGCCCTCGCGACGCATGGACTCCATCAGAACGGACAGGTGCAGGATGCCGCGACCCGAGACCTCGACGCCGCTCTTGTCCTCGAGCTCCTCGATCTTCATGGTCACGTTGTTCTCGGCCTCGTTGAACAGGCGCTCCTTGAGCTGACGGGCACCAACGATGTCGCCGTCGCGACCGACGAGCGGGGAGGTCGAAGCCTCAAAGACGATGGACAGGGTCGGCGGGTCAATCTCGATGGGCTCGAGCTCGACGGGGTTCTCGGGGTCGGTGTAGACATCGCCGATATCGGTGCGTTCAATACCCACGACAGCGGCGATATCGCCGGCGCCGACTTCCTGGCACTCGGTGCGGCCCAGGTAGTCGAAGGTAAAGAGCTGCTTGACGGTAGCGGTGGCGCTGGAGCCGTCGTTCTTCACAACCAGGATCTGGTCGCCCTGGTGAATGGCGCCGGAGTACACGCGACCGATACCGATGCGGCCGACGAAGTTGGAGTGGTCGATGGTCACGCACTGCATGGCCAGCGGGGCGTTCTCGTCAACCTCGGGCGCGGGCATGTCGTCGATGATCATATCGAGCAGCGGATACATGTCCATGTTGCCGTCGTTGGGGTCAAGACGGGCAAAGCCGTTCATGGCGCTGGCGTAGACCACATGTTCCATGGCGAACTCAAGCTGGTCGTCGGTGGCACCCAGGTCGGCCATGAGGTCGAGGCAGTCGTTGTAGGCCTTCTCGGGGTTGGCGCCCGGACGGTCGATCTTGTTGATGACGATCATGATCTTAAGGCCGGTGTCGATAGCGTGACGCAGCACGAAGCGGGTCTGGGGCATGGGGCCCTCAAAGGCGTCGACCAGCAGCAGGGCGCCGTCGGCCATACGCAGCACGCGCTCGACCTCGCCGCCAAAGTCGGCGTGGCCCGGGGTGTCGATGACGTTGATCTTGACGTCCTTGTACTCGATAGAGATGTTCTTGGCGAGAATCGTAATGCCGCGCTCGCGCTCCTGGTCGTTGGAATCCAGGACGCGGTCCTCGACCTGCTGGTTGGCACGGAAGGCGTCCGTGGCACGCAGGAGCTTGTCGACCATCGTCGTCTTGCCGTGGTCGACGTGAGCGATGATGGCGATGTTCCTCAGATTGTCTACGCGCATGTAGTTCCCCTATCTTTTATCTATATACAACCGGCACGCGTATGCGACCCACCCAGCAATGCAACGCTCGGCGGGAATATTGAGCCTTTTACCGAAAACTCGTTTATTTTAGCGATTTTAGATGAGAGGGGTTTCCTCACCTGCAGGTTCAGGGTCGCTCCACATAAAACCATCGCCGGCGCCCATGCCCTCATACAGCACATATGCCGAAAAACCGCTCTCGAGCGTGGTTTCGAAGAAGCTCACGAGCAGAGCATCGTGATAGCCGCCGTCAATCTCGACGCAGCCGGTGTAGCCGATGGCATAGCGAGCGATACGGCCCAGGCCCTCGTCCTTAAGACCCATCTTGTGCTCGGAGATAAAGTTGGTGGCCGCCTCGAGGCACGCCTCTTCGCCGTCCTCGTCGAGCGCCGCCAGATAACGGTTGGAAGCGGCGTCCTCAATTGCCACGACCACGCCAGGGTTTTCACCGGCGGCAAGGTCGTCCAAGAACGCGCCGATCAGATCGCACACCATGGCGTCGAGCTCGGCGGAGACGTTACCGGCGTCCTGCATATCCTGTGCCATCTTTAGACCTTCCCATCGAGTCTGGCGTCGTTACAGTTCTTGTGCCTCAGCAGCGATCTTAGCGGCAGCGTCGCGGGCGCGCATCATATCCATCGCGCGCTTGTCGAGTACCTTGATCTGACTGGTCAGCATGACCGCATCGACCACGCCCCAGATCATAAGGCCCGTAGAGATCGAAAACCCAAGCGCACCAACTGTACCACGAAGGCGCGAACAGATTGCCGCGACAAGGGCGGAGACGACAACCATCTTGATAAACGAGCCGCGGCGTTCGCGAAGCGTGCGGGCCTGCGTCACATAGGCAATGCGAGCCGCCTCAGAAGCCTCCGAGCGCATCTGGGCCTCGCGCGCAATGGCCGCCGCCTCAGCCGACATACCGCCGGCCATCAGCGAACGCTCCGCAGCCTGGACGCCCCGCATTTAGAAGTCATCGGGGGAGAGCGTATGGACGAACTCGTCGAACTTCTCGAACTCCTGCTCGTCGTCGACTTCCTCGGCGTGGGTAGAAACAGTGCCCAGGCGATTCATGATGTCGTCCTCCACAAACATGGGGGCATTGCTGCGCACGGCAAGGGCAATGGCATCACTGGGGCGGGCGTCGATCTTGCGCTCGCCACCATCGGCCAACACGACAACCGTCGCGTAAAACACGGGCGGCTCGGCGCGAACGATTTCGATGCGTTCGAGCTTGGCACCCAGGGCACCAACAGTATCGAGCAACAGGTCATGGGTAATCGGGCGCTCGGCGCGACCGCTATCGATGCCGCGGCTGATGGCAGCAGCTTCAAACGAACCAGTCTGAATGGAAAGGGAACGCAGTGGCGCGGGCGAGTCCGATTTGCTGCAGCGCTCGCGAAGCACGATAAGCGATGGCACGGGACCGGCGGCCATGACGATGGTCTCTATGTCGACACGAACCATGGAACACCTCCGGTACGTAGCGGTTAACACGCGGCAGTCCGCCGCATTGAATAGCTATACTACCCAAACTTTCGCACAGCACACAAAACCAAAATGAGATTTATCGCAGACAAGAAAAAAGCCCCGAGGCAATGCCCCAGGGCTCTTCACAGTTTTGATGGTGGACCTGACAAGATTCGAACTTGTGACCTCCCGGTTATCAGCCGGACGCTCTAACCAACTGAGCTACAGGTCCATCATGGTGGAGGTTAGGGGGATCGAACCCCTGACCTCAGGCTTGCAAAGCCCGCGCTCTCCCAGCTGAGCTAAACCCCCACGGAGACAGTAATAAACACCCCAGCGGCGACTCGGCTCTCGCTGGGGTGTTTATTGCGAAAGAAAGTGGTGGACCTGACAAGATTCGAACTTGTGACCTCCCGGTTATCAGCCGGACGCTCTAACCAACTGAGCTACAGGTCCATCGCGCAAGGGATATATTAGACGAGTCGTTACGCGCGCGTCAACAACTTTTTTGAAAATCTTTGGGAGGGGTGGTCGCTGGGCTGGCGAGATGGTGTTGGTTTGCTGCTCGGGCAGTCCTGCGCAAGACGAAGGCCACATTAAGTGGCCTTCTTTGCGTGCGGAACTC
>OJOL01000543.1_pt1 | contig 27320 bp, 19 predicted proteins | sample 1598121 | NCBI WGS metagenome assembly OJOL01 (sample SAMN01915219, study PRJEB22387) | human gut metagenome | isolation source: stool | host: Homo sapiens | place: USA
TCTAAGCACAAGGAGGTTGAGGTTTGGCTATGAATAACAGTTTAGCAGAAGTACACCCGGAGCTTGTTTCGGAGTGGTCGGAAAAGAATTTAACGCTTACGCCTGATGACATTACTTTCGGTTCAAATAAAAAAGTATGGTGGAGAGGTGCTTGCGGTCATGAATGGCAGGCAAGCGTTAAGGCTCGTTCTAATGGAGAGAAATGTCCGATATGTTCCGGTGCGAGAGTGATTGCAGGTATTAACGATTTGGCGACATTAGAGCCACTATTGGTAAAGCAGTGGTCGAAAAAGAATAAGATAAAACCGATAGAGGTTTCTATTGGTTCTCATAAGAAAGTGATATGGAGATGTAAAAAAGGTCACGAGTGGGAAGCTGCCGTTAAGAGCAGGACAATAAATAAAACAGGTTGTCCGTACTGCTCTCATAATAAAGTGTTGGCAGGATTTAATGACCTTGCAACACTTCTGCCGGATATAGCTGCCGAGTGGTCGGATAGAAATTATCCGTTACTTCCAACTCAGGTTACGGTCTTTGCCAATCGTAAGGCTTGGTGGAAGTGTAAGGATTGCGGCAGAGAGTGGAACACCCTTATTTCTACTCGTTCCGGTGGGAGCAAATGCCCGTATTGCAGTGGGTACATATTCCTGAAAGGGTTTAATGATTTGCAGACAACACACCCTGAAATTGCTTCGGAGTGGTCGGAGAAGAACTTACCATTGAAGCCTGATGAGGTAAATGCAAAATCGAGGAAAAATGTCTGGTGGAAGTGCAGAAAATGCGGTAACGAGTGGAAATCAGTTATCAATGCCCGTGTGAAAGGTACGGTATGCCCCGTTTGTGCGGAGAGAGAAGTCCTTGCCGGATATAATGATTTGGCGACAACAGACAGTCAGCTTCTTAGCGAATGGGATTATGAACAGAATAAACTGAAACCTACAGAGGTATCACGAACTTCGGCAAAGAGAGCGTGGTGGAAATGCAGGCACGGTCATTCGTGGAGTATGAAGATAAATGAAAGAACGATATTGAATAAAGGCTGCCGAATTTGTGAGCAGGAGTATTTGTCATTGTTTCCTGCTTTGGCTGTCAGCTATTATTCTAATAAGAAAGGCTTGAAAGCAGAACTTGGTTCTGACCGATTGCTTGGAGTTCCGCTTGAAACATACATAGCTTCAGAGAAGTTGGCTATTGAGTCAGAAAGTGCTGACGAGAATATAGAAATAATGAAAGCATATATGTGCAAGCAAAGAGGAATAAGGCTGATTAAGTTGCCGATGAAAGGCACAGAACTGGATTATGCCAATAATTTAAAGAAAGCTTTTCAGAACGTACATATATTTATTTCTTCTGATACCGAGGAAGATGTGGAGATAATCAAAAATACATTTGAAAGATGGAGGGACAGCCAATGAGAGAGAAAACCTATCATCTATACTTAAATGAAGAAGAACGAAGCCGAGTGATACAATTGCTCATTGAATTGAAGAACAATTTAGCAGCTCAGGGACGATACACCGACGCAGTAGATGATGTTCTATGTAAAGTGCTTGAAGCAAAGAAAAAGAAATTGAAAATTGAATACATTTAGAACGTGATTTGCCGTCTGTTTCCTAACCGGAGCAGGCGGCTTTTTTATTTCAAAAATTTTTTGGAAGAATTTTTTGGAAAAGAGGAGATTTTGGGTGTGCATTTCATACCCCTTTGTCCAAATGAGTGAAGGGGTTCATTCCGGATAGCAAAAACGGAAGCCTTTTCGCTTGAAAATTGAATAAGTCATTCACTAAGACTTTATTTCTGATGATAGCCACTTTAGCAGGTACGCCGTGATTTCTGTATTTCAGAATAGCGAGAACTCCGGCTATGAGTATCAGGTTGCCCCTGATATGGCGATGACAGTCAGAATGATAATGATACTTCTCTACGGAGCTGGCGGAGTACCCGGCAGAGGTTAGAACCCTATGATACAGATAAGCAGTCTGTTCCTTAGTGATTTCCCATAAGCATTTTGCTTGGCAAGGGGTGTTGAGAACAAATATTGCTATGACCGATTAGGAAATGAGTCGGTCAGGTACATAGCCATAATGCGGTGGCTATGAATTTTCAGAAAGGAGGGCAAAAAGAAGTGTCAAACTGTAAAACGATTTCCGTATGTAACCAGAAAGGCGGAGTCGGAAAGACCACCACAACAGTTAATCTTGGAGTCGGGCTTGCAATGCAGGGCAAGAAAGTATTGCTCATAGACGCAGACCCGCAGGGAGATTTAACGACTTGTCTTGGTTGGCAGGATACAGACGGCTTGGGTATCACGCTTGCAACGAAACTCACAGATGTAATCAATGAAACGATGACAGACCCTATGGTTGGTATCCTGCACCACGAAGAAGGTGTTGACCTTGTTCCGGCAAACCTTGAGCTTTCAGCAATGGAATTTAACCTTGTGAACGCAATGAGCAGAGAAACTACACTCAAGAATTATCTGAGTCAAGTGAAGAACAGATATGATTATGTAATTATAGACTGTATGCCTTCACTTGGTATGGTTACTCTCAATGCTTTATCGGCGGCAGACAGTGTTATTATTCCGGTTCAGGCTCAGTATTTGCCTGCAAAGGGTATGACACAGCTTGTGCAGACCATTTCAAAAGTAAAGAAGTATATCAATCCGGATATTAAGATAGACGGTATGCTTCTTACTTTGGTGGATAGCCGAACAAACCTTGCAAAGAGTACGGTGGAAGCACTCAGGGCAAACTTTGGTAATCAGATAAGAATGTATCGAACACAAATCCCGATTGCCGTAAAAGCCGCTGAAACTTCTTCCAAAGGCAAGAGTATTTATGCTTATGAGCCAAACAGCACAGTGTCTAAGGCATACGCTGAATTTACAAAGGAGGTGTTAGCCGATGGCAGGAAGAAAGAGCGACTTCACTCTCACGAAGCTCGATGATTTATTTACCACGCAGGCACAGAGAGATGAAGAACAGCTTTCAAAAATCCGAGATATTCCATTGGAGCTAATTGATGAGTTCCCCGACCACCCGTTTAAGGTCAGGGACGATGAAGATATGATGCAGCTTGTGGAGAGTGTCAAGGAAAGAGGAGTGATTACTCCGGCAACGGTAAGGCAGAAAGAGGACGGCAGATACGAACTTGTTTCAGGACACAGACGAAAGCGAGCTTGTGAACTGGCAGGATTTGAAACACTGAGAAGTGAGATTGTAGACCTGAACAGAGATGAAGCGACCATTTTAATGGTTGAAAGTAATTTCCAGAGGTCAGAGATATTGCCGAGTGAAAAAGCCTTTGCCTATAAAATGCGTTTGGAAGCAATGAAAAGACAAGCAGGCAGACCTACAAAAAATAATTTAGTCCCAGTGGGACAAAATTATTCAAGGGAAGAACTTGCTGCACAAAGTGGAGAAAGTCAAACACAAATACAGCGTTATATTCGTCTGACAAACCTTGTTCCTGAACTGCTTGAATTTGTTGACGAGGGGCGTATTAAAATGCGTCCTGCCGTAGAACTTTCCTATCTTGACGAAGATTGCCAGCGTGATGTGGTTGACGAAATCGACCTGAATGACGCAACCCCGTCACACGACCAGACAATCCGTATGCGAAAGTTATTCAACGAGGGCAACCTTACAACAGAAGCAATCCACGCTGTTATGTCTGAGGAAAAGCCGAACCAAAAGGAAAAAATCGTGTTGAGGGGCGACAGAGTAAGACAGCTTATCCCGAAAAACATTCCCGTCAGTCAGACGGAGGATTTTGTCTGCAAGGCATTGGAGCATTACAACAAGTTTTTGCGTAACCGTGCAGAGCGTGACAGCAGATAGCCTGTTTTACAGTTCCCCTTTCTCACACTCTAACCCCTTAGTTATACTTCTACCTACCGAAAATGATATATATTATCTCACTTGAATATAACTATCTCAAAGTATATGTCTATCTCTAAGGGGCAATCGTACAGTATGAACGGACTGGAGGTGTATGGTAAAATGAAAAATTAACGAAAAATCCGCATTTGTTTTTCGGCAGGTAAATTCTGTCGTAAGAGAAAATCCACAAAGGCACATCGTAGCGATACGGTGTGTTTTCAATTTTTACAGGAGGAAACGCAATGATAAAGTCAAAATTCAAAAGAGTCACGTCGCTTTTCTTGGCGACCCTTATGTGTGTGACCACTTTTGCAGGCATTGGCTCGACAACAGCATATGCTGCTTCGGGAGAAAAAGCCGATGTTTATATGGTCGATTTCCCTCGTGATGGCGATGCTAATTACGATGGGGTATGGGGACACAGCAATTTGACCTTGAAAAATGGTTGGCATACCGGACGTTCCAATTTTACCAATCTTAAGGCTATTGGCTCATACTCAGGCAATGTTGCTTATTGTATTGAGCCGGGAATTTCGCTCAAGGTCGGTCAGACAATGAATAAGTATGACGAAAATTATTTTAATAACCTTGCATCCAATGGGGTTATTTCCGGAGATGAAATCCGTCTTTTCGTTGGTCGTATTTTACAGTATGGCTATCGTGGGACAATCTCGACATCTTGGAGGTCACAGAATGAAGCAGCAGCAAACAGCATTGCACAGGCTTATGCCACACAGCTTCTTATCTGGGAAACTGTTATCGGAGAGCGTGATGTGAACTTCAATCATGTATCAGCCAGTGGTTGCAGCAATGTGAAAGATGTCATCAATGCAAGGCATCCGCTCCGCAATAAGATTTTCAGTTATTACAACAGTATGGTGCAGAGTGTACAGAACCATGCGACCATACCAAGCTTTTGTAATAAATCATCCGGTTCGGCAAAGACAATAGAACTTGAGTGGAACGGAAGTAAGTACACAACTACCCTGACAGACTCAAACAATGTGCTGTCCAAATATAATTTCAAGGCAAGTATCAGTGGAGTGAACTTTTCAGTGAATGGTAACAAACTTACTGTTTCTATGGATACTGCACCGAGTAAGGAATTTACCATTACCGCAACGAAGAAAAATGCAGTCCGCAGAGGTGTGGTTGTATGGTCAGAGGGTAAACATGGTCAGAACTCCAGTGTGCAGGATGTTGTCAGCTATGCTCAGGAAGTAAGCGACAGTATCAACGGTTATGTGAAAATGAAAGTCAGCTATGGCTCTTGTCAGATTGTAAAGACCAGTGAGGACGGCAAGGTTGACGGTATTAACTTCACAATTACCGGAAACGGTATCAATCAGACGGTTACAACAGCCAATGGCGGTAAGTTCCAGATTGATAATCTTATGCCGGGTATCTATACTGTAACCGAGCAGGCATACGATAAGTACGAGCCGCAGGAAACACATAGAGTTACTGTTGTAGCAGGACAGATTGCAAAGGTCACTTTCAATAACAAATTGAAGCGTGGCGACCTTCAGGTAGTGAAGTCCTCAGAAGATAACCTTGTTGAAGGTGTGAAGTTCCATCTTTTCGGTACTTCTCTTTCCGGTGATGCTGTTGACCAGTATGCAGTTACAGACAAAAACGGTGTGGCAACTTTCAAAGATGTGCTTATCAGTGGTTCTGAACCATATACACTTGAAGAAGTAGACACAGCTATCCGTTATGTCGTACCGAAAAATCAGACTGTACCAGTGAAGTGGAAAGAAGTAACCACAAGAAACTTCAATAACATTTTGAAGAAATTTACTGTAACAGTCACAAAGAGCGACGCTGAGAAAGGCGAAGCACAGGGCAATGCCAAACTTTCGGGAGCAGTTTACGGTATCTATAAGGGCGAAACGCTTGTAGATAAGTATGTTACTGATGAAAACGGTCAGTTCACTACTAAAGAATATGTTTGTGATACCGACTGGACAATCCGAGAAATCACACCGTCAGAGGGATATTTGCTTGATAAGACTATCCATGAAGTAGGTGCAGACCCGAAACTTTATGAGGTGGAACACAACCTTACTTCCAATGATGTAACCGAGCAGGTAATCAAAGGCAATGTGGCTATCATCAAACATACCGATGACGGAGAAACAAAGATTGAAACACCTGAAAAGGGTGCTTCCTTTGAGATTTATTTGAAATCTGCCGGAAGCTATGACGCAGCCAATAAAGACGAGAGAGATACCATTGTTTGCGATGAAAATGGCTTCGGTCAGACAAAAGATATGCCGTATGGTATTTATACCGTACACCAGACTTCTGGTTGGGAAGGCAGAGAGATGATGGATGATTTTGATGTGTTCATTTCACAGAACGCACAGACTTATCGTTATCTCATCAATAACCGTAACTTCGAGAGCTTTGTCAATGTAGTTAAGGTGGACGCAGAAAGCGGAAAGAGTATTCCGTATGCAGGAGCAGGATTTAAGATTTACGACCCGCAGGGTAATCAGGTCAAAATGACCTTTACTTATCCGACACCGACCACGATTGATGTGTTCTATACCGATGCAAATGGTTCTCTTGTCACACCTGAGAAACTGGATTACGGCAAGGGGTATTCTATCGTAGAGGTACAAGCTCCATACGGATATGTACTTGATGATACTCCGGTATATTTTGATATTACCGAAGAAAATTCCACAGAGGAAGGTGGCGTAACTGTTGTGAAAGTCAATAAGCCGAATATGGCACAGAAAGGTACTATCACGGTTGAAAAAACCGGAGAAGTATTTAGTGGTGTCAATGTAAGTGGTTCTGAGGACAGTGATGTTATTTATCAGCCTGTTTATGAAGTGACAGGACTTGAGGGAGCAGTTTATGAAGTCCGTGCTGCGGAAGATATTAGCACACCGGACGGTACGCTCCGCTGTTCAAAGGGCGAAGTGGTAGATACTATCACAACAAGCTCCGATGGATTTGTGAAGAGCAAAGAACTTTATCTCGGAAAATACGAGGTCAAGGAAATTACAGCACCTTACGGAATGGTAGTCAGTGGCGAAACCCATACGGTTGAGCTTACTTATGCAGGTCAGAATATCTCTGTTACCGAAACTTCCACATCATTCTATAACGAAAGACAGAAAGTGCAGGTAAGCCTTGTAAAAGCCATTGAAAAGGATAAGACATTTGGTATTGGCGACAACGGAGAAATCAAAAACATCAGCTTTGGTCTTTATGCCGCAGAAGATATTGTATCTGCAAGCGGTACAGTTATTCCGGCTGATGGACTGATTGAGATTGTCAGCGTAAATGAAAATGGAACTGCTGTTATGAAGTCAGACCTTCCGTTTGGCAAATACTATGTCAAGGAGATTGCAACCGATGAGCATTATGTTCTCTCTGATACGAAATATCCGGTTATGTTTGAATATGCAGGTCAGGATACCGCAACAGTTGAAATCAAAGTGAATGATGGAAAAGAAATCAAGAATGAACTTATCTATGGTTCTGTATCAGGTAAGAAGATTGACGAGAACGGAGAAGCACTTGAGGGTGCTGTTATCGGTATCTTCAAAGCCGAAGAAACAGAATTTACAAAGGATACTGCACTTATGACGACTACCTCTGCAAAAGACGGTAGTTTTTCTTTTGCAAAAGTTCCTTATGGCAAATGGATTGTAAGAGAAATCGAGCAGCCAAAGGGATTTGTTCTTGATGAAAAAGCGTATGAGGTCAATATCAGCAAAGCCGAGCAGGTAGTTGAAATTGAGATTGTCAATGAGTATGTTCACGGCAATATCAGACTCACGAAGGTGGACGCTGAATATCCGGATAACAAGCTTACGGGTGCAACCTTTGAGGTATATAAGGACACCAATGAGAACGGAAAGATTGATGATGGCGATGAACTTATCGGAAATCTTGAAGAAACCGAAACCGGAATTTATGAGATGAAAGAGCTGCTTTACGGAAAATATATTGTCCGTGAAACAAAAGCACCAGAGGGCTTCCTGCTTGATAAGGGAGAATACTCTGTTTTCATTGAGAAAGACGAAACAACTTATTCCGTTGAGAATAAGGCTGGAGTTGGATTTATCAATGAAGCTATGCGTGGAACACTGAAAATCGTCAAGACATCTTCAGATGGTAAGGTTAAAGGTTTTGCGTTCAGAGTAACCGGAGCAAACGGTTATGATATGACATTTGAAACAGATAAGAACGGCGAAATTGTGATTGAGGGACTTCGTATTGGCGAATATACCGTATCCGAAGTGGCAAACAATGCCTCTGCCGCATATATCACACCTGCCGACCAGAATGTTACTATCAAACTTGATGAAACAGCCGTTGTAAAAATGCACAATGAGTTAAGAGATACGCCGAAAACAGGAGATGATACCAATATGAAACTTTGGTATGTCCTTGCCGGACTTTCTGCTGTCGGTATCGCCGTAACTTCTGTTGTTGCATACAAAAAGAAGAAAAAGGAGGGTAACGAGTAATGGAAGCAAAGACAATTATCGCTATCGCATTAGTCGCCGTTATTGTCGGCGGCTTTATCTTTCTTCAGGTTAAAAACCGTAAGAAGTAAGTAACAAGCGAACATTAATCAGTCGGGGCAGAGCGTAAAAAACTCTGTCCCTTTAATTTTTGGAGGAACATTATGAAACAACAGAAAACGGTGGAGAGCCGAGTGCTTGAAATCTTAAAGGAATGCCCGATGTCGAGGTATGATGATATGCTTCTTATTCTGCATTATTACAATCGGTACGGATATATACCTGCCGGAAATCTTCCGCTTGAGGATATTGTATTTAATTACCGAGCATACGGACTTCCTTGTTTTGAAACCATACGCAGGGCAAGGCAGAGAGTACAGTCCCTTTTTCCTGAGTATTCACGTAATCCGCAGAAAGAAGAACAGAGCGGCAGTATTTCTATTGTAATCAACATTAGCTAAGGAGGTATTTTCGTGAAAGACAAAGCAACTTTTCAGAATAAGGTCAAGGTGCTGAATAAACTCTTTGACTCCGGTTGTGATACGGAGAAAAAGTTGCAGCAGCTTGATATGGAAGCAATCCTGAAAATCCCGAATATCACGATTCCTGATATGGGTGTGATTATGGAGCTTCAGAAGAATACAAAGTCCGGTAAACTCTTTTCGTATTTGGGCGGCGGTTCTGATGAAGCAACAAAAATGAGAGGTAAGGAAAATGAAGCAACAGGAGAATAGAGCAGAGCCGCAGGAAAAGCAAATTCGATTTATAGACAGTCATTACAATTTGAAATTCTATATTCCCGATGGTGGAAAAATCAAGATTACTTTTCGTGATGGACACACAGCAGACAGAGTGTGCAAGTATATTGATGACTACCATTTGTATGTCGGAAATTGCTGCTATCATATATGCGAGTTTGCTGAAAAAATGGAGCTTAATGGAAGTAAAGTTGAACCTATCAATCAATCCGAACCGTCAAAAAACAAGACCAGAAACAGAGAAAAACAGCGATAAGGAGGTGCAAGAGTAATGGCACGAAAATATGACCTTATTTCTGAGCTTTACAACCGCACCTGCAAAACGGTTGTGTCAAATCCTCAGAACTGGCAGGCATTCTTAGCTTCAGCTTGCCGAAATTATAAGTTACGCTATGACGAACAGCTTCTTGTATATGCACAGCGACCTGATGCAACGGCGGTTCTTGAGATAGAGCAGTGGAACAAAATTTTTGGCAGATGGGTCAACCGAGGTGCTAGAGGTATTGCTGTTTTTGCTGATGAAAACCGTTCACGGCAAAGACTGACACATTACTTTGACATTTCAGATACTCACGAAAGCAGATATTCAAGAACAGTCCCGATTTGGGATATGCGTCAGGAATACGAAGCTGATGTGATTGAAACATTGGAAAGCACTTTCGGAGAGATTGAGAATAAGAGCAGTCTTGCCGAAGCAATTATGGGAGCAGCAAGAAATGCGGCAGAGGATAATATCCCTGATTATCTGCAAGACCTTTACTATGCAACCGAGGGCAGTTCCTTTGAGGAAGTGGAAGAGGATATTGTGGCTTTCATTTATAAAAATGTCGTGACAAACAGTGTGGCATATATGATGATGTCAAGGCTCGGCGTTGATACGGACGGTTATTTTGAACTTGATGATTTCAGAGATGTTACCAACTTCAATACGCAGGAAACACTCAATGCACTTGGATTTGCTACCAGTGATATTGCAGAAATGGGATTGACGGAAATATCTAAAACAATTACTGCACTCAACCGTCAAAATCGCATAATTGTCGGTCAGGACAGAAATGAATACAATAAGGTTGAAAATAACGACGAAAGGAGTTTGGACAATGAACGAACTGACCTACACAATGGTGGGCGATTACAGCCTTCCGAACCTGAAACTTCCACAGCAGCCGGAAGTGACGTTGGGCAGATACGCTCAGATGAGGAGAGAGTTTCTGAAGGAACATCACAGAGTCCTTTACTACAATCTCCTGACGAGGGGCGAACTGACACAGCACTTGGCGGAAGTGGAACAGAGAGCCAGCAAGATGGAGAAAACAATTCTGAGCCAGATGGCACAGAAAGAGGGAGTGACCGAACAGATGAAAGCGGAGGATATGATGAAATGGGTTCGTCTGATGAACTCCCTTCGCAATTCGGCACAGGAAATTGTGAAAGCGGAAGTGATATTCGCTTAGAGTATTACGACAGAACGCACGAGGATAAAAGCCTTCCGTTCTTTGGACGTGATGAAGTAATCAATGAAATTCTCAGAACGACACCACATTTGTCAGCAAGTCTGGAAGAAATCAAAGATTATTATGAACGTAATCCTGATAACAAAGACCGCACAGAGTATATAAAGAGTATTTTCAATAATGATTATACCGAACTTACTTTAGAGGACGGCAGGACAGTAGGGTACAAGACCTTTGAAAACGTTCTGCATTTGTGGGAGGGCAAATACGACAGCAGAACCGCACAGAGCTATTATGATTGGGCTGTTATTGCCCGTCATTTTGAAGCTATGCGATTACTGGGAGAATTAAGTGACAGCATAAAACCATTACCGTCAATGGACGGTCAGATGACATTCATATTAGACGGTCGGGCAGAGGAAAAGAAAACCTCTGCCTTTACTTTTTCTCAGGAGATTATCGACGCTATTCTTGCGAATGGAAGCGGATTTTCTGAGGGAAAAATGCGTATTTATGAGCAGTTTGAAAAAAGTCTTTCTGCAAAAGAAAATGCCGACTTCTTGAAAAATGAATATGGTTGGGGCGGTTCTTATCCCGTCATAATCGGGGCAGGCATTGATGAGAGCCACGATGGAAAAGGTATTACGATTACGAAAGGCATCGGTAAAGAAAATCCACATATCACACTTTCGTGGTCGCAGGTGGAGAAGCGTATCGGGGAACTTATCCGAATGGACAGATACTTAAATCCAAAGGAAAAAGAACGCTATCCTCAGTGGCTTGAAAGCCAAGAGGAACGCAGAGCCAAAATCGAGGAAACGAAAAGAAATCGTGAGATACTTTCTAATGCACCACCGGAGCAAGAGGTCGAACCAACCGAAAAAGAACCTGAAGAAGCAGAACAGCTACAAGATGTGCAGTATGAATATCATCTTGGCGATAAGGTGTATATCGGTGCTTCTGAGTATGAAATCTTATCTGTTGATGATGAGAGAGTAATGCTCTATGACTATGATATGCCACTGTTCAATAAGGAATTTTCACGCACAGAGTTTGACAGAAAAGTGCGAGAGAATCCGATGAATGAGCATTTGATTGTAAAGGAAGAACCTGCCGAAGAAAGAAATGAAAAAGAGTCTGAGCCGTTAGTTCCCGCTTGGGAGCAGAAGAAAAAAGTCAAAGGCTTTGACTTGCACCCTGATGTGCCTATGGCAGACCGTCACACCTTTAATCTTAGAGAAAATGAGGTTGAAACGGTTGGTAAAAAGGAACGCTTCCGCAGAAATATTATGGCGATACAGCTTCTTAAAAAATGTCAGGAAGAAAACAGATTTGCCACTCCTGAAGAACAGATTATCTTATCAAAGTATGTCGGTTGGGGTGGGCTTTCAGAAGCCTTTGATGAAAATAATTCAGCGTGGGCAACGGAATATCTGGAACTTTCTTCGGTATTAACACCGGAGGAATATGCTTCGGCAAGAGAAAGCACATTGACTGCGTTCTACACGCCGCCCGAAGTTATCACAGCCATTTATAAGGCAATGGAGCAGATGGGCTTTAAGGAAGGCAACTTGTTAGAGCCGTCCTGCGGTATCGGTAATTTCATCGGTATGCTGCCGGACGCAATGCAGGACAGTAAGATTTACGGTGTGGAACTTGATACGATTTCCGCAGGGATTGCACAGCAGCTTTACCAGAAAACAACCATTGCGGCACAAGGATTTGAAGAAACCAATCTGCCGGACAGCTTCTTTGATGGAGTGGTTGGCAATGTGCCTTTTGGAGATTTTAAGGTATCGGATAAAAGGTATGACAAGCATAAGTTCCTGATACACGATTACTTTTTTGCCAAGTCCCTTGATAAGTTAAGACCCGGCGGTGTGATGGCTCTTGTAACGAGCAAAGGCACAATGGATAAGGAAACTTTAGCAGTACGAAAGTATATTGCACAGAGAGCAGAGCTTCTTGGAGCAATCCGATTGCCGAATAATACCTTTAAGGGTAATGCAGGAACGGAAGTCGTTTCGGATATTCTTATCCTGCAAAAGCGTGACAGACTGATAGATATTGAGCCGGATTGGGTTCATCTTGATACCGATGAGAACGGAATTAAGATGAACTCTTATTTTGTGCAGCACCCCGAAATGATACTTGGAGAAATGAAAATGGTATCGGGGCGTTTCGGTATGGAAGCAACTTGTGTGCCGTATGAAAATGCAGACCTTGCAGCACAGCTTGATGAAGCAGTAGCAAACATTCACGGAGAAATCACGGAATATGAAGCCGAGGAAGAACTGGAGGAGGAAGATAATTCTATTCCGGCAGACCCGACAGTGAGAAACTTTTCCTATACGTTGGTAGACGATAAAATCTACTATCGTGAAAATTCCCGTATGACTCCGGTGGAGGTGTCGGCAACCGCAGAGAACCGAATTAAGGGTATGATTGCCATTAGAAATTCCGTCAGAACGCTGATTGAATTGCAGACAGAAGATTACCCTGACAGCGAAATAAAAGCGGAGCAGGAGAGATTAAACAGACTTTATGATACCTTTTCAGGTAAGTACGGACTCATTAACAGCCGTGCAAATACCTCTGCTTTTTCGCAGGACAGTTCATTCTCTTTGCTTTCTGCATTGGAGATAATCGGAGAGGACGGAGAACTGGAACGTAAGGCTGATATGTTTTCTAAGAGGACAATTAAGCCGCACACTCCGGTTACTTCTGTTGATACGGCAAGCGAAGCGTTGGCGGTATCTCTTGGAGAAAAAGCCACGATTGATATGGACTATATGATGGAGCTTTCCGGTAAATCGGAGAATGAAATCTTTGAGGACTTAAAGGGTGTTATCTTCCTAAACCCGCTTTATGAGTATGGAAATTCTTACGAACCGAAGTATCTGATGGCTGATGAATACCTTTCGGGTAATGTCAGGGAAAAGCTGAGGATTGCAAAGAAGTCGGCAGAACTCTATCCGGAAGATTATAAGGTCAATGTAGAAGCACTTCAAAAGGTGCAACCGAAAGACCTGACTGCAAGTGAAATTTCCGTGCGACTTGGTGCAACTTGGCTGCCACCGGACGATGTGCAGGAGTTTATCTTTCATTTGCTTGAAACACCACGCTATGCACAGTGGAATATCAAAGTTCACTTCTCCCCATTTACGAGTGAGTGGAATATTGAGGGCAAATCCTATGACAAAGGAAATGTAAGGGCATATAACACTTACGGAACTTCCCGCATCAATGCCTATAAGATTATCGAGGAAACACTGAACTTAAAAGATGTGCGTATCTTTGATTATATCGAAGATGATGAGGGAAAGAAAAAAGCTGTCCTGAATAAAAAGGAAACAGCGATTGCTCAGTCGAAGCAGGAAATGATTAAGCAGGAATTTCAGGACTGGATATGGTCTGACCCTGAACGAAGGGAAAGGCTTTGCAAATCCTACAATGAGAAATTCAATAGCGTCAGACCTCGTGAGTATGATGGAAGTCATATCATCTTCAATGGTATGAACCCTGAAATTGAACTCAGGGAACATCAGAAAAATGCGGTTGCCCATATCCTTTACGGAGGAAATACGCTTCTTGCACACGCAGTCGGAGCAGGAAAAACTTTTGAAATGGTAGCGGCAGCACAGGAGTCGAAAAGGCTTGGACTTTGTAACAAGTCACTGTTTGTTGTACCAAATCACTTGACCGAACAATGGGCGGCTGAGTATTTGCAGCTCTATCCGGCGGCGAATATCCTTGTCGCAACAAAGAAAGATTTTGAAACCAAGAACCGTAAAAAGTTCTGTGGCAGGATTGCAACCGGAGATTATGACGCAGTTATCATCGGACATTCACAGTTTGAGAAAATCCCAATGTCCATTGAAAGACAGAGGGCAATCTTAGAACAGCAGCTTGAGGAGATAACGGGAGGAATTGCAGAACTCAAGCGAAACCGAGGGGAAAACTTCTCCATAAAGCAGCTTGAAAAGTCAAAGAAATCTATCAAGCAGAAACTTGATAAACTCAATGACCAGACGAAAAAAGATGATGTTGTAACCTTTGAGGAACTTGGTGTAGACAGGCTTTTTGTTGATGAAAGCCATTATTATAAGAACCTTTATCTTTATACAAAAATGCGTAATGTGGGCGGTATCGCACAGACGGAAGCACAGAAATCTTCCGACCTCTTTATGAAGTGTCGTTACCTTGACGAGATTACCGGAGGACGAGGAACCGTATTCGCAACGGGTACACCTATCTCAAACAGTATGGTGGTGCGCCCGTAAGGGGCTGTAATAATCTTACCTTGAGCAAGTAATAGGGCAAGGTATCAAAGCGGAATAATCCGCACCCTATCGTCACCCGACTTATCCAAAAGGGGAAACCCGATGGGGAGTGTAGCATGTCGGAGGGCACGAAACACGGAAACTTCCAAAGTGTTTGCGTGGTAGTGGCGAAAAGTTATGAATAAGGATGAAAGCTAAACTGCCTGAATGACAGTCGGAGATTGGGCAAAATGTTGCTCCATGCGTAAGGAAGTTATACTCGCATGTACTCTGGTGGATATGAGTCGGCCATGCGTATCCACAAGATACCCAGAGTAAATCAGCCATAGGATAATGGAAAACGACGAACGTCACATCCGAAATCATAACAGGCTTATGTTATTACAGTTCTAAACGGGGATTGCCTAAGGTAAAATGCCGAAAATCGGCTATGAGTGCTATGAGAAAAGTGACTCTGAATATTTACTATGGCAACAGAGTCTCCGTAGTAGTCCGAGGACGGGAAAGCCGTCCACATGGCGAAGGGAGACAGTCTTTCTTCAATACAAATAATAAGGAAAGGTGCGTGAGGCATTATGAGAAGTCCCGAAAATGTATTGAAAAGTTTAAGTGAAAAAGCAAAAAACAAAGAGTACAGGTACGAGAGATTATACCGTAACCTGTACAACCCAGAGTTCTATCTGCTTGCATACCAGAATATTGCGACCTCTCAGGGGAGCATGACGGCAGGTGCAGACGGATTCACTCTTGACGGTATGAGCATGGAGCGCATTGAAAAGCTCATTCAGAAGCTGAGAGACCACTCATACCAGCCGAACCCTGCAAGGCGTGTTTATATTGCGAAGAAAAACAGCAGTAAAAAGCGCCCATTGGGGATTCCGTCAACGGACGATAAACTGTTACAGGAAGTTGTCCGTATGATACTTGAAGCAATCTATGAGCCGACATTCTCTGATAATTCACATGGTTTCAGACCGAAAAGAAGTTGCCACACAGCGTTAAAAGAAATCGTAACGCTGTTCACTGGTGCAAAGTGGATAATCGAAGGAGACATTAAGGCTTGTTTTGACAGCTTCGACCACCATATCACAATACAGCTTTTGAGAAAGCGCATAAAAGATGAAGCGTTCATATCGCTGATGTGGAAGTTTCTAAGGGCAGGATATATGGAACAGTGGACATACCATGAAACGTACTCCGGCAGTCCACAAGGCTCCGGTGTCAGTCCGATACTTGCCAACATCTATCTGAATGAACTTGATGAGTTCATGGCAAGGATGAAAAAGAGTTTTGACAAAGGCGATACAAGAAGCCGTAAAGTCCACAAAGACCATGATAAGGTACGCTGGGCTTATCGGAAAGCGCAGAAAAATCTGGAAATAGAGCGCACAGAAGCAAACCTAGCAGCATTTAAAGAAGCAAGGAAAGTGATGTTGTCCACACCACATTTAGACGAGATGGATGAGAATTACAAAAGACTTCAATACAACCGTTACGCTGACGATTTCCTGATTTCAATAACAGGTTCAAAGCAGGATGCTGAAAATATCAAGGAACAGGTAAAGATATTTCTAAAAGACAAGCTAAATCTCACAATGTCGGAGGAGAAAACTCACGTTACCCATTCCTCTGAAAAGGTGCGGTATCTTGGATACGACATAAGAATATCAAGAAGTCAGGACACAAAGCGGACGAAAAAAGGTCTGCAACGGGTGTGGTATGGAAAAGTGCAGTTATATATGCCGAAAGAAAAATGGATTGCGAAACTGCACGAATACGGTGCGTTTAAAATCAAAAAAGACGAAAACGGCAAAGAGATTTGGAAGCCACTCCACAGAGGGGCGCTTATGCCATTAGACGATGTGGCAATCATCAGTAAATATAATTCTGAAATCAGAGGATTGTACAATTATTACAGGTTAGCAATCAATGTATGCAATCTGGGGAAATTTCATTCTATCATGCGTGGAAGCTGTTTAAAGACGTTGGCGGCAAAATATAATTCTTCTGTTATGAAGATGTATAAGAAATACCGTAGCGTAAAGGGCGACTTTGGCGCAGATTACAAAACCAAGAGTGGAACAAAGCGGTGTGAGTTTTACAATGAAGGATTTAGGCGTAATAACAATATCGCACCTGAATTTGTAGACATTATGCCGAAATACAGAGGGCAGATAAAACCGAATAGTCTTGCAGGACGTTTAAAAAGCGGACAATGCGAGATGTGCGGAGCAAACCCCGTGAAAGTGTATATGCACCATGTAAAGCGCTTAAAAGATTTGAACGCTGATAATGAATTTGATGAACTGATGTTACTGAAAAGGCGGAAGTCATTGGCTCTCTGCCCGAAATGCTACGAAGAAGCAAAGACAAAATCACTTAAACTATGAAAGATGGCGAGCCGTGTACATCGAGAGGTGTAAGCACGGTTCTGGAGGGGGTTACGCCAAGACCACGGACGAAAGGAAGTATGGCGTGGCGTTTCCTACCTTATGAACTCTATACGATACAGCGATATTTGCAGTACAACACGCTTGTGAAAAACGGGTTGCAGCACTTTGATGCCTGGGCTTCCACTTTCGGAGAAACCATTACAGCAGTGGAACTTACACCGGAAGGAACGGGATACAGAGCAAAGACAAGGTTCGCAAAATTCTATAACTTGCCTGAACTAATGGCGATGTTCAAGGAGATAGCGGACATTAAAACAGCAGATATGTTGAACCTGCCAGTACCGGAAGCAAAGTACCATAACATTGCAGTAAAGCCGTCGGAAATGCAGAAGGCAATGGTTGCTTCCCTTGCAGAGAGAGCCGAGCAGGTGCGTGGCGGCGGTGTGGATTCAAGCGTAGATAATATGCTGAAAATCACGAATGACGGAAGAAAACTGGCTCTTGACCAGCGTATGCTAAACGATATGCTGCCTGATTTTGAGGGCAGTAAAATCAATGCCTGCGTCGATAACATCTATCGGATATGGAAAGAAAATGCCGACAAGAAATCTGCACAGCTTGTGTTTTGTGACCTTTCCACGCCGAAGAATGACGGAACATTTTCCGTCTATAACGACATCAGAAAGAAGCTGATTGAGAGAGGTATTCCTGAAAGTGAAGTGAAGTTCATACACGAAGCCGACACGGATATGAAGAAAAAAGAACTGTTCCAAAAGACCCGCAAGGGAGAAGTCAGGGTGCTTCTTGGCTCTACTCAGAAGATGGGTGCCGGGACGAACGTGCAAGACAAACTTATTGCACTTCACGACGTGGATTGTCCGTGGCGACCTTCAGATTTGGAGCAGCGTTCCGGTAGAATTGTCCGTCAGGGCAATGAAAATCCGCAGGTAGATATTTACCGCTATGTAACAGAGCAGACCTTTGATGCATACCTCTATCAGCTTGTGGAAGGTAAGCAGAAGTTCGCAAGTCAGATTATGACGAGCAAATCTCCGGTCAGGTCGGCAGAGGATATTGATGAAACTGCACTGTCCTATGCGGAGATAAAAATGCTTGCAACAGGTAATCCATATATCAAAGAAAAGATGGACTTAGACATTCAGGTGCAGAAGCTGAAGATGTTAAAATCCAATTTCTTATCGGAGAAATACGGACTGGAGGATAAGGTCATCAAGTTCTACCCACAGCAGATTGCTTACTTGAAATCCCGTGTAGAGGGACTTACCAAAGATGTTGAAACAGCAAAATTACACCCGAAACCGACAGACGAGCAGCCGCTTGGAATGATGGTATCGGGTGTTTCTTATTCCGAAAAAGCCGAAGCAGGTCAGGCAATCATCAATGCCTGCAAGTCAATGAATAGTCCCGATGCGATACCACTTGGCGAGTACCGTGGCTTTCAAATGGAACTGTATTTTGATACGGTGCAGCGTAATTATGTTGTGAAATTAAAAGGCGAAACAAGCAGAGATGTACCGCTTGGCGACGACGCTCACGGTAATATCGTGAGAATAGATAACGGTATTGAACGCTTTGAGGAAGCACTTGCTGATACGAAAAACAGTCTTGAAAATACGGAAAAGCAGTTTGAAACAGCGAAGCAGGAAATCGAAAAGCCGTTTGCAAAGGAGGAAGAATTGAGGGCAAAAACTGCCCGACTTGATGAGCTGAATATCCTGCTCAATATGGATAAAAAGGAAAATGAGATTGTCGGCGGAGAGCCTGATGAGGGCGAAGCAGTCGGCGGCAGAAAGGAGAAATCGTATGAGAGATAAACTGAAAGGCGGTGGTCGATATGCCTTTTATCGCACCTGAGTTAATCATTCAGGCGAAGCAGATGGACTTATTAACCTACCTGAAAAATTATGAACCGTATGAGCTGGTTAAGTTTTCAGGTAATACCTATTGCACCAGAACCCACGACAGTTTGAAAATTTCAAACGGGAAATGGATATGGTGGTCGAGAGGAATTGGCGGCAGGAGTGCCTTGGATTATCTGATTAAGGTCAAAGGTTACAGCTTCCTTGAAGCAGTGGAAACCATTATCGGACACACAGCGATTCAGGCTCCGGTCTATGAAAAGCCACAGCCAAAAGAGGAAAATAAACCGCTTCTTCTCCCTGAAAAATGTGCTTCCAACAGAGTGATTACAGAGTATCTTTTCGGGAGAGGAATAGATTTTGAAATCATCAATTACTGTATCTCTAATGACCTTATCTTTGAGAGCCTGCCGTATCACAATGTTGTATTTGTAGGCTATGACGAGAAGAAAGAACCGAAATATGCAGCCTACCGTTCCACGAATAAGCGTAGGATTATGGGCGATTGCAGTGGCAGTAAAAAAGATTATTCTTTTCGGCTTGGTAAGGAAAATTTGGAGGAAGTACACCTCTTTGAGTGTGCCATTGACTTGTTATCCTATGCCACGCTTGCAAAACTGAACGGGCAGGACTGGAAAGAAATGAGCTTTGTTTCGCTGTCCGGGGTGTATTCTCCGGCAAAGAAAATTGAGGACAGTAAAGTGCCGATTGCACTGGAAAAGTATCTTGGCAGTAACCCATCTGTCAGGAAAATCCGTATCCATTTTGACAATGATATAGCGGGCAGAAAGGCAGCACAGACCTTAAAAACTATTCTGCCGGATAAGTATGAAATCGTTGATGAGCCACCAAAAGCAGGTAAGGACTTCAACGATTTTCTTTGTATGCGAATGGGAATTTACAATAAAAAAACACACGAAAGGAATGAAGAACGATGAATGATACAAAGATTAAAGTTCTCTTGGTAGAACCGGAAAAGTACCCGAAGGAAATTGTAATCGACGACAGTCTGGAAGCAATGCAGGAGGTTGTCGGTGGGGATATTGAGGAATATATGCCCTATGACGATGACGTTGCAATCATCTGTAATGAGGAAGGAAAGATGAGAGGACTTCCGCTTAACCGTGCAGTTTATGTGCAGGACAATGATAAGAAAGAGATGGTAGATATTATCTGCGGCAAGTTCTTTATCTGTTATGCACCACCTGAGAGCGAGAGCTTTCAGAGCTTGCCGGACGATATGATGAAGAAATACAAGGAACAGTTCAAGTATCCCGAACGCTTTTCTAAGGAAGTGGGCGGCAATATCGTAGCTGAACCTTTTAAGCCGAAATCAAAGGATTATGAGAGATAGCAGCCTGAGAACGGGGCAACCCGGAGGAGATGTTTATTCTTAGCGAGCAGACCATTTGGATAAACATAGTTTCCCAAACGGTAAAAGGCTCGTTAGGGGTTGCCCCTAATACCCCGTGAGAAAGGAGAACTTGATTTGAGAGAGTTATTACTTATCGCCGCTGGGACACTGCTCGGCAGTTGTCTTGGCGTTACGATGATGTGCTTATTCCAGATTAACAAAGATTGCAGAGTAAAGAGAAAGGAAGATACCGATTATGAGAAAGAGAAACATTCAGAAGATTGTACGCTTTAACCGCAAGGAAGCACAGGACTTGGCAGCAAAGGCAAAGAAGGCTTGTCTTTCCGAAGCAGGACTTATCCGTTTACTTATCAGAGGTTACGAGCCGAAAGAGAAACCCGATGACCGCTTCTATGATGTGATGAGAGAACTGTCCTCTATCGGTAATAACATCAATCAGCTTGCGGCTAAAGCGAATACACTTGGTTTCATTGACGCACCTATGCTGAAGAATGAAGCTGCAAAGTGGAATAAGTTCCAGTCAGAGATTGAGAGGACATATCTTCGTCCAAATCAGAGCGAAATGAAATGGCAGTAACAAAGTTGTGGTCGGTAACAGAAAGGCTCGGTCAGGTCATTGACTATGCAACCAATCCCGAAAAGACTTCTGCAAATATCAAAAGGGAGTTTTCACCTGAACAGTATCAGGCTCTTGCTGATGTTATTGCTTATGCAAAGGATGAAGAAAAAACAGAGCGAGAATTTTATGTTGAGGGTATCAACTGTAATGTGGCGATTGCCCGTGACCAGTTCATAACGGTTAAGGAACAGTACCAAAAGACAGACGGTATCCAAGCCTATCACGGATATTTGAGTTTCAAGGAAACAGATATATCTCCTGAGATGGCACAGAAAATCGGAATGGAGTTTGCAAATGAAGTGTGGGGCAAAAGGTTTCAGGTTGTTGTGACAACCCATCTGAATACAAAGCACCTGCACTGTCATTTTGTCATCAACTCTATTTCTTTTGTCGATGGCAAACATTTGTGGGGCGAGGAAAAAGCGTGGTTCAAATTCCGAAAAGTTGCAGACAGGATTTGTGAGAAGTATGGACTTTACTATGACCCGAATCCAAACCGCAGTAAGCAGTCGGAGTATCTGACGATGAAAGAAAAGGCAGGTATGCCGACACGCTACTCGGTTGCAAAAGAAGCCATTGACTATGCTATCGACCACAGCAAGACCCTGAAAGAATTTCAGTTTGCTCTCAAGGAAATGGGATATGCCTATAACCTGAGTCCAAGCCGAAAATACTGGACGGTTATTCCAAAGGGATACGATAAGCCGATACGACTGAAAAATCTCGGAGCAGATTATACCAATGACCGGATTGTAGAGCGTATCAAAGAAAATCGTGACAGATGGGCAGAGATTGAGCCGTTCCAGAGGGCGACTTACAAGCCAAGACAGTACCGTATGCAGACCAGAGGGCAGAAGCTGAAAAAGAAAGGCGGACTTTATGGGCTGTATCTGTATTACTGTTACAGACTCGGTTATCTGCCCAAGTATAAGAAACAGAATAACGCAAGGCTTCATTATCTTTTGAAAGATGATTTGATGAAGCTCGATAAGATTACTGATGAAGTAAGGCTGCTCGGACGAGAAAATATTTCCACGGACGAACAGCTTTTTTCATATAAGACTTCCTTAGAGGAGCAGATGAAAAATCTGATTGCCGGAAGAACACATCTCCGAAAAAAGATAAGAACAAATATTGATGATGGTCAGCTTCAGGCGGCAAAAGATGAAATCGCTTCTATCAATGGAGAATTGAAAAAACTCCGACGGGAAGTAAAACTCTGCGAGGATATTGCGGAGAGGTCAAAGGTTATGGAAGAAAACCTTGAGCATATTGAAACAGAGGAACAAAAACAGCAGAGAAAGGAGAAATCACGCTATGAACAACGGTGGTGACGCAGCAGAGCAGGTCGTCAGGCTTTCGCTTGAAGGATTTGAAGTTGCTGCAAGATTAAGCGGTTCGGCGGCGAAGAATATCGCATTGCTTTTGGTATCGGTTCTGAAGCAGGAACAAAAGACGAAGGGCAAAGCAAGGCTTACCAATATGATTAAGTCAGGCAAGGAGCTGAAAGTCTTTTCCATTCCGCAAAAGGATTTGAAGAAGTTTACCGAACAGGCAAAACGCTATGGCGTTCTTTATTGTGTCCTCAGAGATAAGAACACAAAGGGAGAGAACGCTCCGGTAGATATTATTGCAAGAGCAGAGGACGCTTCTAAAATTCAGCGTATCGTTGAAAGATTTGAACTTGGCAAGGTGGATAAGGCTTCGATTGTCAGTGAAGCAGAGAAGGCTATCGCAGACCGTGAAGCGGTTGAGAAAGAAAAGCCGACCAAATCCAAGAGTGAAATCATTATGGAAGAAGCAGTCAGAAATCCAATGCAGAAAGAGGAGCGAGCAAACGCAAACCCCTCAGTCGCCAAAACAGACAAAAGCCCTCTGTCAAGGCAAAACTCAGAGCCGGTAGAAACGCAATCTGATAAGGGTGTTGCAAAGCCAGTGGAAAAGCCATCGGTCAAAGAGAAACTTGACCGTTATAAGGCACAGGCAAAACAGCAAAAAGAAGCAGAGCGTAAAGAGCCGGAGGTTAAGAAAGACGGCAAGAAGCCGCAGCAGAAAAACGGTCAGACGGTACACCGTCAGCCGAAGAAAAAACCCAAAACAAAAGAGAGGTAATTCACTATGACAAATGATTTCAAACCCGCAAAGGCTGGCGGTAATCAGCCGAGATTATCCAAAGAGGAGTATGCAGAAAAGAAGCGAGCAGAAAAAGAAAAGGTCTATCAGATGATTGATGACGCTTCCCGTGAGATTGTGAGTGACCCTGAGAAATTCAAGAGTTTTCTTGATACGCAGAGTCGAATGGACAGATATTCCGCAGCAAATGCTCTCCTTATTTACAGTCAGTATCCGCAGGCGACACAGCTTAAAGATTTTGATGATTGGGGTAAGGACAATGTGAAGATTACCAAAGGGGCAAAGAGTATTTCTATCCTTGAACCAGTGGAATACACAAGAGCAGATGGTTCTCCGGGTATTTCCTACAATGTCAAAAAGGTATTTGATGTTACGCAGACAAATGGAAGAAAAGCTCCGGCAGTATCAGCAAACCGTGACCCGAAAGCACTTATCACGACAATGCTTGATGTATCTCCGGTAGAGGTTGCGGCAACCGATGAACTTCCGTATCCGAATATGGCAGCTTTCTATAATAATGAAAAGCAGACCTTGTATGTGAAGCGTAATGTGGGCGACAGCGTAGCAGTTGCTCAGTGTGTCGCTCAGGAACTTGGACACGCACAGCTTTCCATCAACAGCGAAAGTTACAGCCGCAGGGATATGGGCTTTCAGGCAGTGTGTATCGGATATATGATTTGCAAGAAGTATGGCGTAGATACACAGAATTTTGCAATTAACCGTATTCCGGAGGGACTGGCTTCCAAAGAGCCGAAAGAAATCCGTGCGGAGCTTTCCAAGACACGAAATGCAATGGCAGAAATTCACAGTCATATCTCTGATGAAATGTTCCGCAAGAAGCAGGAGCGTTCAAAGGACTATGAGAGATAACGGAGGGCAGATATGGAAAAAGAAAAACTCTACCACATTGCTTTGGACGATTACGAACACGGTGTTGTCATTCGCTCCTTAAACGATGAGAAAACAAAGTTGATGGAGGAAGGCAAGTCCGCAGACGCAGTAGACGACCTGCTTGTAAAAGTCGGAAATGCCCCATTGAAAAAGTTCAAAGTGATTGAAAGGAAACGCTCAGATGAAGCGAGATAATGACAGGCAGACTGCCATTATTTTATCCATTGTCGGTATCGTTCCGGTCATATGGCTGGCACTTCTGATTGCACCTTCCATAAGCGGAGGATTGCCGGAGATAGCAGCCAATCTTGCGACACTCTTTGATAATCCATTTTCCATAAAATTATGTGGGGACAGCCTGAAAACTGTCCTCATTTTGCTTTTATGCTATGGAATGGGTATCGGGATTTACTTTTCGACAAGAAAGAATTACCGCAGACGAGAAGAACACGGTTCTGCCAAATGGGGCAATGTCAGAGCCATTGATAAAAAGTACCGACAAAAGCCACTATCAGAAAATAAGCTGATGACTCAGAATGTGTGCATTGGACTTAATGCCAAGAAGCACAGACGAAATCTGAATACGCTTGTGTGCGGTGGCTCCGGTGCAGGTAAGACGAGGTTTTATGCAAAGCCTAATATTATGAACGCTGCAAGAAACAGCTATGTGATATTAGACCCGAAAGGGGAAATCCTGCGAGATACGGGACATCTTCTTGAGAAGAAAGGTTACGAAGTGCGTGTGCTTGATTTGATTTCAATGGAGAAAAGCCATTGTTACAATCCTTTTGTTTATTTGCAGAATGACAATGATGTGCAGAAGCTCGTAACCAATCTTTTTAAGAGTACCACTCCGAAAGGTTCACAGAGCAATGACCCATTTTGGGATACGGCAGCGTCAATGCTTCTGCTTGCACTTGTATTTTATCTGCATTATGAAGCACCGCCGGAAGAACAGAATTTTGCAATGGTAATGGAAATGCTCAGAGCCGGGGCGATTGAGGACGAGGACGACCCAAGTCCTTCTCCGCTTGATAATCTGTTTTCAGATTTGATGATAGATAATCCTGACCACATTGCTTTGAAGTATTACCACTCTTATCATTCCGGTTCTTCCAAAACATTAAAATCCATACAGATAACCCTTGCAGCAAGGCTTGAAAAGTTTAACTTGGAAAGTCTTGCTGCTCTTACTTCTGCCGATGAACTGGATTTGCAGTCACTCGGAGAGAAAAAGGTGGCTCTGTTTGCACTGATACCGGATAACGACTCCAGTTTCAACTTCTTGGTATCCATTCTTTACACACAGCTCTTTCAGCAGTTGTTTTATGCAGCCGACCATATCCACGGCGGCTGTTTGCCGATGCCTGTTCATTTTATGATGGACGAATTTGCCAATGTTTCACTGCCGGACGACTTCGACAAAATACTGTCGGTTATGCGTTCCCGTGGGGTATCTGTAAGCATCATCTTACAGAACTTGGCACAGCTTAAAGCCTTGTTTGAAAAACAGTGGGAGAGCATTGTGGGTAACTGCGATGAATTTCTTTACCTTGGTGGAAATGAGCAGTCAACCCATAAATATGTGTCGGAGCTGTTGGGCAAGGAAACCATTGATACCAACACGTTCGGAAAGAGTACCGGAAGAAGCGGTAATTATTCCACCAACTATCAGATTAGCGGCAGAGAGTTACTTACCCCTGATGAGGTGCGTATGCTCGATAATCAGTACGCTATTTTGTTTATCCGTGGGGAAAGACCCATTATGGATTTCAAATATGACATTATGAAACACCCGAATGTGGCACTTACCACAGACGGAAAGGCGAGTCCTTATAAGCATGGAGAAGTCACAAAAGATATTGCTTCGATTGCCATTTGGGACATTGACCCTGCAACACTTCCTGAAAAGGAAATGGAAGAAACGAACTGGGAACTTCTTTCCGAGGAGGAGATGGAAGCTCTGTTCATAAACAATCAAACAAATTAAATTTTGGAGGTATTCAACTATGACTATTTTTAAGAAAAAAGCAACTGACATTCAGGAAACAAAGAAACTGCCTATGACCGGAAAGGTTAAGAAAGGCTTCCGTGCTTACTGCACAATGGTCATTGTCGGTGCGTTGGCACTTGGAATGACAACGACTGCATTTGCAGCGAATGACCCGCTTACCGTAGTCAATAATCTGTCCGATTTTATCTTCGGACTTATCCGTGCCATCGGTATGATTTTGCTTGGCTTTGGTATCGTGCAGGTCGGTCTTTCACTCAAATCTCACGACCCTTCTCAGAGAGCCAATGGCTTCCTGACTCTTGCGGGTGGTATCATTATTACTTTCGCCAAAGAAATCCTTACTCTTATCACAGGCTAAGATAAGAGTTACACAGTTATCGAGGGGTGTGCCAAGTTAAGGTACACCCCTTAATTGTAAGGAGGTGCTTTGAATGAGTGATAACTGGGTAGTTCAAAATCTTGAAAATGCCCTTGAAACTTGGAATGAAAAACTGTCGGAAATATGGACGCTCATCACAACTACACCGCAGAACTTTAAGGGCGGGAACATCTGGAAGGTTATCGTTGACATCAACGGTGCAGTTCAGGCTATCGGGCTTGCCTTGCTTGTATTGTTTTTCGTGATAGGTATGGTAAAGACCTGCGGAAGTTTTACAGATGTGAAGAAACCGGAACACGCTCTGAAACTCTTTGTTCGTTTTGCACTGGCGAAAGGTGTTATCACATACGGAATGGAGCTTATGCTTGCATTATTTAATATCGTGCAAGGTACGATTTCAACTATTATGAATGCTGCCGGATTTGGAACTCCGGAACAGACGACTTTGCCCGCAGAGATGGTAACGACCATAGAGGATTGCGGATTTTTCGAGAGTATTCCCTTGTGGGCGGTAACGCTTATCGGAGGATTATTTATCACGGTGCTGTCGTTCATTCTGATAATGACGGTGTACGGAAGATTTTTCAAGTTGTATATGTACACAGCACTTGCACCGATACCGCTTTCCACATTTGCAGGAGAACCGACACAGAATGTCGGCAAGAGTTTTATCAAGAGCTATTGTGCCGTTCTGCTTGAGGGAGCAGTCATCGTACTTGCTTGTATTATTTTCTCCGTATTTGCTTCATCGCCACCAGTAGTGAATC
>OJOL01000578.1_pt1 | contig 26365 bp, 19 predicted proteins | sample 1598121 | NCBI WGS metagenome assembly OJOL01 (sample SAMN01915219, study PRJEB22387) | human gut metagenome | isolation source: stool | host: Homo sapiens | place: USA
TGGGCGTTCTGTCTCTGGGCATCGTGGGCGGCACCACCATCCGCATCATCGCTGATGGCGCAGACGAGCAGGCTGCTGTCGATGGCCTCATCAAGCTGGTGGAGTCCGGCTTTGCAGAGTAATTCAGTTCCATTTCGTGTATGAGCGGCGGGGGTCATCCTTGCCGCTTTTTTGGTATGATGCATCAGAATAAAGGAGGCAGCCTCATGAAAGATTCGACGAAAGAAGCACTGTTCAAGTTTGGCGAGTTCTGTGATTCCGGCAAGCCGTGGTACTGCTTTTTTGGCGTCTATCTGGTGACGCTCATCGTCAATATCACCCTTCTGCTCACCTCGGAGCAGAAGCCCAAGTGGTGGAGCGTGGCCCTCGACGTGTGCGGTCTGGCGCTGACGGTGTCGAATATTGCCAAGACCGAGATGATGCAGAAAGGCCGGCATAACACCTGATGACCAAGGCAGAACTTTACAAAAAGGCCTGTATGCTGCCGCTTCTGCCGGGCGTCTATATCATCCGGGACAAAAGCGGCACCATCATCTATATCGGCAAGGCCAAACGTCTGCGCATCCGGGTGAGCCAGTATTTCCGGGAGGGTGTGCCTCACGACAACAAGGTCAGCCAGATGATCGCCCACGCCTACGCGTTCGACGTCATCGTCTGCCAGAGCGAGTTCGAGGCGCTGGTGCTGGAAGCAAGCCAGATCAAAGCCCACACCCCGAAGTACAACATCCTGCTCAAGGACGACAAGGGCTACAGCTATATCAAGGTGACAAAGGACGAGTGGCCGCGGCTGTCGTTCACGCTGCAAAAAGAGGATGACGGCGCGGAGTATATCGGCCCTTATACCTCGAGCTTTGCGGCCCGTCAGATGGCCGAGACGGCGATGGATGCTTTTCTGCTGCCCCGGTGCAGCCGGAGGTTCCCGCAGGAAATTGGCCGGGGCCGCCCCTGCCTGAACGCCCACATCGGCAAGTGCATGGCGGTGTGCAGCGGCAAGATAAGCCGTGAAAACTACGAGCAGGCCGTCAAAAGCGCTGTCCACCTCATCCGCTACGGCAAAAAGGATATTCTGAAAACCCTCAACGAGCGGATGCTGGAAGCCTCTGACCGGCTGGAATTTGAGACAGCGGCCCTCATCCGCGACCAGATCGCCGCCATTACCAAGGTGACGGCAGGGCAGAAGGTCGTGGTTGACCCCGACGTGGAGATGGACGTGGTAGCGCTGGCGGGTACGCCCGGCAGCGTCTGCGCGGCTGTCCTCCGCTTCCGGGAGGGGCGGCTGACCGACAAACGGGAGTTTCTGTTCCACGATACCGCCGACATCGCGGCGGTGCGGGAGGAATTTCTGCCCCGGTACTACCTCGACGATGAGCAGATACCGAAGGTCATCGCCGTGGACGAGCTGCCGCCGGATGTGGACGCTTTGCAGCAGGCCCTCAACGAGAAGCGGGGCAGCGAGGTGCAGCTCTATGTCCCTCAGCGGGGCGATAAGGCGCACCTCGTCGAGATGGCCCACACCAACGCCGTCGAGCGGCTGGCCCGCGAGAGCGGCCGCTATGCCCGGGAGGAAAAGCTTCTGGATGAGCTGGCGCAGGTGCTGGGCCTGCCCAAGCCTCCCCGCACCATCGAGAGCTACGATATTTCCAACTGGGGCGACGGCACCAGCGTCTGCGGCATGGTGACGTTCCGGGACGGCAAGCCCTACAAGGCGGGCTACCGGAAGTTCAAGATGAAGACCGTTGCAGGGACCGATGACTACGCCTCGCTGGCGGAGACCGTCTCCCGCCGTGCGGCTGAATACGAAAAGTATTCCGAAATGGCCGTAAACGGCGAGCCGAGCAGCAACTACTTCGGCCAGAAGCCTGACCTGCTGCTGATGGACGGCGGCAGGGGGCAGGTGAGCGCCGCGAAGGCCGCACTGGCCGGGACGGCACTGGCCGATGTACCCCTCTACGGCATGGTGAAGGACGACCACCATCGTACCCGCGCCATCGTGGACAGCGAAGGCCGGGAGATCGCCATCAACATGAACCGCGGGACGTTCACCTTCGTCACCGCCATTCAGGACGAGACGCACCGCTTCGCCAACGCCTACCGCAAGCAGCAGATGAAGCAGAAGAGTTATTCGTCCACCCTCACCGAGGTGCCGGGCGTCGGCCCCAAGACGGCTAAGGCCCTGATGACCCAGTTCAAGAGCGTGGGTGCCGTCAAAGAGGCCACCCCTGACCAGCTGGAGAACACCCCCGGCGTCGGACGGCAGATGGCCCAGACCATTTACGAATATTTCCACCCGCAGGGGTGAAGCAAGTGGAAAAGTCCGGCGCAGACCAGTCTGCGGCCGGGCTTTTTGTAAGGAGTTTTTATGTACCAGTTCCAATACGACATCAAGCCGGGCCGTTACCGGCACTTCAAGGGCAACGAATATCAGGTCATCGGGATGGCCCGCCACAGCGAGACCGAAGAGGAAATGGTGGTCTACCGCCCTCTGTACGGCGAGGGCGGGCTCTGGGTGCGTCCGGCGGCTATGTGGGCCGAAGAGGTGGAGCGGGACGGCAAGCGTCAGCCGCGTTTTGCCTACATTGGCGAAATATAAGGGCTTGCGCCCGGAGGCCAAACGCGATACAATGGGTTTTGCAGAACAAACGCGCCTGCGAAACTGTATAAATAAGCACTATACATACAAGATGTAAAATTTTGGAGGATAAAAGCTATGGCTTGTACTACCATCCTTGTCGGCAAAAAAGCCTCGTATGACGGCTCTACCATGATCGCCCGGAACGACGATTCCGGCTCCGGCCACTTCACCGCGAAAAAGTTCGTTGTCGTTCAGCCGGAGGAGCACCCGGCTGTTTACAAGTCGGTCATCTCTCATGTAGAAGTTCCCCTGCCGGGCAATGCCCTGCGGATGACCGCCATGCCCAACGCCGTGGAGGGCAAGGGCATCTGGGCTGCTTCGGGCGTCAACGCCGCCAATGTCGGAATGACCGCCACCGAGACGATCACCTCCAACCCCCGCGTTCTGGGCGCAGACCCGCTGGTGGTCTACCAGCCCGCCGGGGACAGCCAGCCGGAAGTCCCCGGCGGCATCGGCGAGGAAGATATTGTTTACCTCGTCCTGCCCTACATCCATTCTGCCCGCGAGGGCGTGCTCCGTCTGGGCAAGCTGCTGGAAGAGTACGGCACCTATGAGATGAACGGCATCGCTTTCCAGGATGTGGACGAGATCTGGTGGCTGGAGACCATTGGCGGCCATCACTGGATGGCCCGCCGTGTGCCGGATGACTCCTATGTGGTCATGCCGAACCAGCTGGGCATCGACGCCTTCGACCTCGACGACGCTTTCGGCGCACAGGAGAATTATCTCTGCTCTGCCGACCTGAGGGAGTTCATCCGGGACAATCACCTCGACCTCTCGCTGGATGGCCGTCTGAACCCGCGCGACGCCTTCGGCAGCCACGACGACGCCGACCACGTTTACAACACCCCCCGCGCATGGTTCATGCTCCGCCACCTCAATCCCAACACCTGGGTCTGGGACGGCCCTGCCGCTGACTACGGCCCCCGCTCGGACGACCTGCCCTGGTGCATGGTGCCGGAGCGGAAGCTGACCCCGGAGGATGTGAAGTATGTGCTGTCCTCCCACTATCAGGGGACTCCCTTCGACCCCTACGCCAGCTACGGCGACAAGAGCATGAAGGGAGCTTACCGCTCCATCGGCATCAACCGCAACGACTTCATGGCTCTCATCCAGATGCGGCCTGATGTGCCGGAAGACATCCGCGCTGTGGAGTGGATCGCCTACGCCTCCAATGCCTTCAATACCATGGTGCCGTTCTACGCCAACGTCGAGCGCACCCCGGCCTATCTGGCCTGCACCACCGGTGAAGTCTCCACCGACAGCTTCTACTGGGTGAGCCGGATGATCGCCGCCATGGCCGATGCCTCCTACGCCAAGAGCCTCATCCATGTGGAGCGGTACGAGGAGGGCGTCCTCTCCGCCAGCCGCGCTCTGCTGAACCAGTACGATAAGAACATCGCTTCGGCCGGGGAAAGCCAGCGCGCCGCCCTGCGGGAGGAGGCCAACACCGCCATCGCTGCCGAGCTGAAGAAGAGGGCTTCCGATACGCTGGATAAGGTCCTCTTCGAGCTGAGCAGCGGCATGAAGAACGCCTACGCCCGTTCGGACGCCTAAATCGCATCAGACCCGGAGGGAAAAATCATTTCCGGCAAAACCAAAACCGTCAAAAACGGTCAAATCAAACCACAAAACCGTCATCCGCCCCGAAGCTGACCGCTCCGGAGCGGATTTTTTGTGCTCTTTTATGGGTTGTATCCCACTTCTTGTGCAGAATGCATGATTTTGACGGAAATATTTTGGCAGATAAACTGACGGAAAGTGATTGATTCTGACGGAAAATTTGCTATAATACAGACAGAAACAGCCAAAACAATTCAAACACAAGCAGAAACGTGCAACAGGAGGGATGAAGATGTTGGCAGAGGAGCGGCTTTCCCGCATCATGAAGCTGCTGAGCCAGCAGCGCACCGCGACGGTGCAGGAGCTCTGCGAGGCGCTGGACGCCAGTGAGTCCACCATCCGCCGCGATTTGAACGAGCTGGACAGGATGGGCAAGGTGAACAAGGTACACGGCGGCGCGACCCTGCCGGACAGCCAGTTCCTCGCCGACGAGCCGACGATGGCCACGAAGGAAACGCTGGCTGTCGTCCAGAAAAAGTGTATCGCAAAGGCAGCAGCGGCCCTTATCACTGCAGAGGATTTCGTCTTTCTGGACGCCGGCAGCACCACGCTGGCGCTGGCCCGGGAGCTGAACGGCCCGGCGCTGGACGCCCGGTACGTCACCAACGGCGTCGCTCACGCCCGCCTGCTGGCCCAGAAGGGCTGCAAGGTCTTTCTGGTGGGCGGTCTGCTGCGGCCCGAGACGGAGGCCATCATCGGAGCTGCGGCCCTCCACAGCCTGCAGCAGTACAACTTCACGAAAGCGTTCCTGGGGGCAAACGGCGTGGCGCTGGACGCAGGATTCACGACCCCTGATCCCGAGGAAGCGGCTGTCAAGGCCGCGGTCGTGCGCCGGGCGAGAGAAGCCTGGTTCCTCGTGGATGACTCGAAGTTCGCCTGCATCTACCCGGCGGTCATCGCCGAGCTGTCCGGCGGCGCTATCCTGACGAATCATTGTCCAAATCCGAAATACAGACAATTCACTCTGGTAAAGGAGGCAGCAGAATGATCTATACCGTGACATTCAACCCGGCCATCGACTACGTCGTGCGGCTGGACACGCCGCTGGAAGTGGGCGAGGTGAACCGCGCCAAAGGCGAGGACTGCGTGCTGGGCGGCAAGGGCATCAACGTGTCCGGTGTGCTGGCCGAGCTGGGCTGCCGGAACACGGCGCTGGGCTTTGTGGCTGGTGAGACAGGGGCGTGGCTCGAGCGGGGTCTGGCCGCGCAGGGCATCACCACCGATTTTATCCACCTCGAGCAGGGCATGACCCGCATCAACGTCAAGATAAAGGCGGGGCAGGAGACTGAGCTGAACGGCGCAGGCCCGGACATCCCCGAGAGCGCCATGGAGCAGCTGGAAGCACAGCTCGATAAGCTGGCCGAGGGCGACATCCTCATTCTGGCGGGGAGCATCCCGTCCAGCCTGCCCCAGACCACCTACGAGCGTCTGCTGGCCCGTCTGGAAGGCCACGGTGTGCATACGGTGGTGGACGCCACCCGCGACCTGCTGGTGAATGTGCTGCAGTATCACCCCTTCCTCATCAAGCCCAATAATCATGAGCTGGGTGAGATCGTGGGCTGCACCCTCACCACCGACGCCGACATCACCGCTGCCGCCCGCACCCTGCAGGAAAAGGGCGCCCGGAACGTACTGGTGAGCATGGCCGGTGACGGTGCGCTCCTGCTGGACGAGAAGGGCGAGGTCCACCGAATCGGCACGCCCAAAGGCAAGGTGGTCAACAGCGTGGGCGCAGGCGACAGCATGGTGGCCGGTTTCGTGGCAGGCTATCTGCGCAGCGGCAGCTATCTGGAAGCCCTGCGTCTGGGTACTGCCTGCGGCAGTGCCACTGCGTTCAGCCTCGGGCTGGCAAAGAAGGAAAAAATCGACGCCCTGCTGGCGACGATTTGAGCGATAGAAGGAAACAGGGAGAGGAGACACACTATGCGAATCACGGAATTGTTCACGGCACAGTCCATCGCGCTGGACGAAGCCCAGCAGGACCGCAGCCAGATCATCGACCGTCTGGTGGAGCTGCAGGCGACCCACGGCAACATCAGAGACAAGGAAGCCTACAAAAAGGGCCTGTATGAGCGCGAGGACGAGGGCTCGACCTATGTTGATAACGGCATCACCGTCCCCCATGCCAAGTGCGACTGCGTGACCCGGCCCAGTCTGGCGGCCCTCCGCCTCAAGACCCCGGTGCAGTACAATGCCGAGGACGACGGCAAGACCGACCTGCTGTTTGCCATCGCAGCCCCCAAGAACGGCAGCCTCCACGTGGATATGCTGGCCCGTATGATGCAGATGCTCATGAACGAGGACTTCGTGGAGAAGCTGCGCACCGCCAAGACCCCGGAAGACTTCCTCGCCGCCATCGACGCGCAGGAAGAAGCCCAGTTCGGCGACGAGAGCTTCACCGACCAGGAGATCGAGCAGGCGGGCTACCGTGTGCTGGCCGTCACCGCCTGTGTCAACGGCATCGCCCACACCTACATGGCCGCTGAAGCCCTGAACAAGGCCGGTGCCAAGATGGGCGTGACCATCAAAGTCGAGACCAACGGCTCCGACGGCGCAAAGAATCTCCTGACGAAAGATGAAATTGCAAACTGCGACGGCATCATCGTAGCAGCGGAGAAGAAGATCGAGACGGCCCGCTTCGACGGCAAGCCGGTCCTCTTCACCCGCGTGGACGACGGCATCCACAAGCCTGAAGAGCTCATCCATAAGATAACCTCCGGCGAGGTGCCGGAGTTCCACGCTAAGGGCGGCGCACAGGCCGCGGAGGACGCTTCTGCCTCCGACAGCTTTGGCCGCAGCCTCTACAAGAACCTGATGAACGGCGTCTCCCATATGCTGCCCTTCGTGGTGGGCGGCGGCATCATGATAGCGCTGGCCTTCCTGCTGGACGATTACAGCATCGACCCCTCCAACTTCGGCATGAACACCCCGCTGGCCGCCTTCTTCAAGACGGTGGGTTCTGCGGCCTTCAGCTATATGCTCCCCATCCTGGCGGGCTTCATCGCCATGTCCATCGCAGACCGTCCGGGTCTGGCTGTCGGCTTCGCAGGCGGCGTGCTGGCCATGAACGGCACCAACTTCGCCGGTATCGCAGCCGGTGAGACCACCGGCATCTCCGGCGGCTTCCTGGCCGCTCTGCTGGCCGGTTTCGTGGCCGGTTATGTGGTGGAGTTCCTCAAGAAGATCACCGAAAAGCTCCCCGCCAGCCTGAACGGCATCCGTCCCATGCTCATCTACCCGCTGGGCGGCATCCTCATCGTGGGCGTGGTCATGTGCGGTATCAACCCCATCATGGGCATGATCAACACCGCCATGACCAACTGGCTGAACGCCATGGGCGGTACCTCCAAGGTCCTGCTGGGTGCTATCGTGGCCGGTATGATGAGCATCGACATGGGCGGCCCCTTCAACAAGGCGGCTTACGTCTTCGGCACCGCAGCCCTCGCCTCCGGCAACTATGAGGTCATGGCCGCTGTCATGGTGGGCGGCATGGTGCCTCCCATCGCCATCGCCCTCTCTACCACTTTCTGCCCCAAGAAGTGGACTCCCGACGAGCGCCGCAACGGCATCGTCAACTACATCATGGGCCTCTGCTTCGTCACCGAGGGCGCTATCCCTTACGCTGCCGCTGACCCGCTGCGCGTCCTGCCCAGCTGTGTCATCGGTGCAGCCCTCTCCGGTGCGCTGTCCATGACCTTTGGCTGCGCTCTCCGCGCCCCTCACGGCGGCATCTTCGTCTTCCCGGTCGTTGACCACGCTGTGATGTACTGTGTGGCTCTGGCGGTCGGCAGCGTCGTGGGTGCGGTCATCCTGAGCCTGCTCAAGAAGACCCGCACCGAAGAATAATCAGGCTATTCGCTCCCTTTTCAAGTATAAACAGCCAAAGGCCCCCATCCGGCATCTGCCAGATGGGGGCCTTTGGCGTATAAGATACAGTTAAAAAGGCTCTCCCAAGGGGAGAGGCTTGGCAGAGCCATAAAAACCTGTATAAAACACAAAAACCCGCCTGGCAGCGGGTTTTTGTGTATAGAGGGGTGGGAAAGTATATAAAGTGGTGAATCGCATGATCAGTCGGCAGCATATCGTACCCGAACACCGGGATTCCCGGCGGTACATCAGAACTTCAGTGACGCTGCCTTGCAGTATGTATTATACCCGAATTTGTTTTCTTGTCAAATGCAAAAATTTGGTTTCGCTTTAATTTAGCACTTTACTTTTTGACAAAAACTTTATATAATTAAAGACGGCAAAACGAAAACTGATTTTTGCACGGTTTGTACTATTGCTACAACAATAAAACTTTACTTTCAAAAAATTTTATGTAATGTAACATATTTCAAAAGGAGTACTTTTCCTATGGACGATTTGGACCGCAAGATTCTCGCCCTCCTCGCAAAGAACGCCCGTATGCCGGTGAAGGAGATCGCCGAAAAGGTGGCGCTGACCAGTCCCGCTGTCTCCAGCCGCATCCACAAGCTGGAAACGGACGGCATCATCAGCGGCTATACCGTGATGCTCAACCGCCCGTCCGACCGGGTCTATGTGGATGCACTCATCAGCCTCTCGGTGGCCCCGTCCCAGCGGGACGAGCTGGTGGAGCTGATGAAGAACAGCAAAGAGGTGCTGCAGTGCTACCACGTCACGGGCGCTTACACCTTCCTCATCAAGGTGAGCTGCGGCAGTATGCCCCAGCTGGAGCATCTTATCTTACAGTTCCAGAAGCTGGGTACCACCAGCACCCAGATCATCCTCTCGACGCCCGTCAATCACGGTGACCTTGAGGCCATGATGCTGTAAGCGTTCATAGAACTGTTACACTTGTGGGTGCAATTTTCGCCCGCCGTGGGTCGTTTACCGAATAGCAGGGATAAAACATCAAATACTATCACTGCACACCGAAAACCTCACCCTGCAAACGAAAGGATAAATTGAATATGAAACGTATCATTGCTTGTCTGATGGCCGGCGTCATGCTGCTGGCTCTGGTGGGCTGCGGCGCGTCGGGCAGCTCCGGCAGCGCGTCTTCTGCCGCGAAGAAAGATTACACCCAGATCCTCCACGACGCCCGCAGCGACGAGGACAACAAGTATGAGATGATATTCACCAAAGGCGAGGATGGCAAGTTCACGGCCCAGTACGGCTACAGCGCCGAGTATGAGGCCGACCAGCTCTCCGATGAGGTGGCCAACATGATGATGCCTCTGCTGGGCCTCGAGGACGATATGTACGACGACTTCGCCGCCTCAGTGTCCGGCATGATGGTCAGCGTCTACGGCGTGGCCATCGTCAAGCCCGCCGAGGGCAAGACGCAGGACGTGGTGGATGCAATGGATGCCTATGTCCAAAGCCAGCAGAAGTCCATGGAGCATTACCTCGAAGACCAGTACCAGATCGCTTCTGCCGCCCGCGTGGCGACTGTCCCCACCGGCGAGGTGGTCATGGTCTGCTGTGAGGACAGCGACACCGTCTTTGAAAACATCAAAAAGGCTCTGGCCGCATAACGTATTGTAGGAAAAAGCCCCCGCTTCCAGCTGGAAACGGGGGCTTTGCTGTATTTGTTGATTACGGATTCTCGATGGCGTTCACGAGCTTGTTGGCGATGTACTGGTGGCCCTTGATGGTGGGATGCACGTCGAGGGTGGTCTCCGTGTTGGGGATGGCCACATAAGTCAAGTTATAAGTCTTGGCGATCTGCTTCTCAAACTTGTTCAGCTTGTTGAAGTAGCTGCGCCAGCAGGGGATGAGCGGCACAGGGTTGGTGTAGCCCACGAGGATGATCTGGGCATCCGGGTTGAGATTGCGGATCTCCTGCACGATGGAGATGAGGGCTGCGGTGGTCTTGGGATAAGTCTCGTCGCAGATCTTGCTCATGCCGGAGAAGAGCAGATTCCAGGTGGCGTCCCTCTCGGCTTTGGTCAGATCCATCGCCTTGATGCTGCGGTAGATGGCGGACATGGTGGAGCCGGAACCTTCATTGCGCAGGTCGCCGGCCAGAATGGTAGCGGCCAGCTTCTCGCTCTTCCAGTTGGTGGCGTTGCCCAGAGCCACGATGCAGGGGACGAAGGCGTCGTTGGAGCCGATCTGGACGGAGACGACGTCGGCCTTGCGGATGTAGTCCTGGAACTCAGGGTAGTTGTACTCGCAACCGGACGCCATGTTCATCTGGGGCATCTTGCCGTACCGGATCATGTCCGCGAGGTCGGGAGCCGTCAGGGCCGGCAGGCCGAGGTTGATGGCGTGGTCACGGTCGAGGCCGAGAGCTGCAGCCACCTTGCCGACATAGCAGTCGGGAGAGTAGCCATGGAAGTTGGGAGTCATATCGACGCTGTAGCCGGAGCGCGCACTGTACTGGACATCGGCCAGGCCGACGCCGGCCACGATGCTGTCGCCCAGTGCGACGTAGGTGAGCTGCTCGTCCTTATCTTCCTCTTTGGTGTCATCGGCCTTGACCACGGCCTCTGCAGCGGTCGCTGCCTCCTCTGCGTCGTCCGCAGAAGGGGCCGGGTCAGCCTGAGCCGTCTCGGTGGCAGAAGCCGCGGCTTCCGCCGGAGTCTCGGGCTGCAGGGCAGCCTCCGGGTTCAGGGTGACGATGACATGATCATCGCCGGCGGCGTCCGCAGCGGCCTCGGTCCCCTCGGCCAGCGCGGGGACGCTGAGCAGGGAGACGAGCAGCAGGGCAGAGACCGCCAGACTTGCAAAACGCTTGTTCATGGCAGAAGAGTCCTTTCATGGAAATCAATAGTCGCGGGGGGAGATGTCAGCTTCGAGCTGACGGTAATCGACCTTGCCCACAGGGGTCATGGGCATACTGGAAATAAACTTGTAGGCCACGGGCTGGACGTATTCGGGCAGCTCCTCAGCGCACATCCGCTCCAGCTCCCGTATCACCTGCTTTTTCTTGGCGGTGGTGTCGGCCTTGAGCACGATGTAGACGAAGGGCAGACGGCCCTGCACATGGTCCTTGTCGGTGCAGCCCACCACAGAGCACTGATGCACAGCGGGGTGGCGGCTGACGACATTCTCTATCATGGAGGGGAAGACTTTGAAGCCGTCGTGGCGGATGATGAGACGCTTGATGCGGGAGTCGAGGTAGACGAAGCCGTCCTCGTCCAGATAGCCGATGTCGCCGGTGTGGACCCAGATGCGGCCATCCGGGTGGCGGCGAAGGATCATGGCCGTCTCGTCAGCCTTATTGTAGTAGCCCTTCATGGTGGTGGGGCCGGAGATGCACAGCTCGCCGCGCTCACCGATGGGCAGTTCCTTCTCAGTACCCGGCTCAAAGGCGGCGATGATGGTGTTGACCATCGGGATGCCGACGCTGCCGGGCTTGTTGTCTGCGCCGGCAGCTACGGTAGCGGCAGAGGATACCTCGGTCATGCCGTAGCCCTTTGCCATCGGGTAGCGGACGCCATGGGCGGCGAGGAAGTCGTTGACGGTCTGCTCTGCGCCCCGGGCGATGGAGTCGCCGCCGGCAGCGTAGTTCAGAATGAAGGAGAGATCCTTATCCCGCAGCTTGGGGTCTGCGGCCAGCTGCTGATAGTGGGCCGGCACGCCGAACATATGCTCGGGCTTGTACTTCAGCACCAGACTGCCCAGCTTGGCCGGGTCGAGGTTGGGGATGATGATGACCGTGAAGCCCAGCACCAGCGGCAGATGGACGCCGCAGGCGTAGCCGTAGGCGATGAAGGGGGGCATGATGTTCATGAGCTTCTGGCCCCGGTGGAACAGCTTGTCGTAGGCGCGGAACTGCTGCGCCAGAGCGTTGAAGCAGTTGTCGGTGAGCATGACGCCTTTAGGGGAGCCGGTAGTGCCGCCGGTGTGGACGACGACGCAGGCGTGGTCGGGGTCATAGGGCTCCGCAGCGGTGCTCTGGCCCTCGCCGCCCTTGATGAACTGCTTCCAGCGGATGACGTTGGAGGCATATTTGTTCTTGTCGGGGGTGGTCAGCTTGTAGCCTACGGCCATCACCGGGGGCAGAGAGTCGGCCGGAGAGAGGACGATGACCTTTTCCACGTTGGTGCGCTTTGCGGCCTGACGGCAGCGCTCGTACACGACGTTCAGGCAGATGAGAAGGTGGGAATCCACCTCCTCGATATACTCATGGATGCCCTCGACGCTGTAGCGGGGGTCCACAAGGTTCAGAGTGGCGCCGACCATGTCAGCGGCGTAGAACAGAGCGATGACCTCAGGGGTCATGACGCTGACCACCGTCACGATGTCGCCCTTTTTGACCCCGACGCCCCGCAGGGCGGCAGCAGTCTTTTTGACATTGACGATGAGGTCGGCGTAGGTGAACTTCCGGCCATAGTAGTCCAGTGCTGTATCGTTCAGATGGTTCTGGTTCCGGTGGCAGACATAATCGAATGCCGAAAGGGTGGGCAGGGTCTGGTCGATGTACTTCTGAGCGTAGTATTTGAGCCAGGGTTTGGCCTGGGATGCGTAAACAGGATTCTGCGTCGTCATCAATTTCTCATTCCTTTATGTTTGTAGACCCGCGCGGGGGCCAATGTTTTGTTTCGTATTGTTACAAAGCCACTCCTGTTATTGTAGTAGAGCAGAGAACAAAAGTCAATAAACAGAGAGGCCACAATGAGAAAAACGCAAGAAAAAGTTTACAATTCCCGGCACCAGTCTTCGGCCTCGGAGGCGCTGCAGAGCACCCAGTGACGGGGCCGAAGCTCCCGCCACTGGGGAGCCTCCGTGGAGTAGTCGTGCATGGAGGGGTCATAGACCAGCAGCTTTTTCTGCCGCTCGCGGCGGGGACTGGGCATGGGGATGGCCGACAGCAGGCTGCGGGTATAGGGGTGGATGGCGTGGGTCACAAGCTCTTCGGCGTCGGCCAGCTCCACGATGTCGCCCTTGTGGATGACGGCGATGCGGTCGGAGATGTAGCGCATGACGGAGAGGTCATGGGCGATGAAAAGGTAGGTGATGCCGCGCTCTTTCTGCAGATGGCGCAGAAGGTTCAGGACCTGGGCGCGGATGGACATATCCAGTGCCGAGATGGGCTCGTCGGCGATGATGAATTCCGGCTCCACGATGAGAGCCCGGGCGATGCCGATGCGCTGGCGCTGGCCGCCCGAGAACTCGTGGGGGAAGCGGGACGCAAACTCGGGCAGCAGGCCCACATCCAGCAGCGCCTGACGGACTTTTTCGTCCCGCTCGGCGGCGGAGAGGTCGGGCCGGACGTTCATCAGGCCCTCGCCTACGATGTAGCTCACCTTGGCGCGCTCGTTCAGGGAGGACTGGGGGTCCTGGAATATCATCTGAATTTCCTTGATGACCTGCTTGTCCAGCGCGTGGGAGATCTTGCCGTTTATCTTCTGGCCCTTATAGAACACCTCGCCGCCCGAGGTGGGCAGGATGCGCATGATAGCCCGGCCGATGGTGGTCTTGCCCGAGCCGGACTCGCCCACCAGACCGAAGGTCTCGCCTTTATAGATGGTGAAGTTTGCGTTCTTGACGGCCTTGTAAGCCTTGCGGCCGGAGCCGTAGGTCACTTCGAGGTTTTTTACCTCGACCAGAACTTCGCGTTCGTCTGCCATGTTATTTGCCCTCCTCTTGCAGCATCCGCACAGCGGCGGGCGGTTCTATCTTGGGTGCGCGGGGGTCGAGAAGCCAGGTCTTGGCCCGGTGGGTCGTGCTGACATCAAAATAAGGGGGACGCTTGACGAAGTCGATCTTCAGCGCCAAAGGGTTGCGGGGCGCGAAAGCGTCGCCGTGAATTTCCGTGAAGAGGTTCGGGGGCGTACCCTGAATGTTGAACAGGTCTTCGCCCTTCACGCCCATCTGGGGCATACTGGACAGCAGCGCCCAGGTGTAGGGGTGGCGGGGGTCGTAGTAAATTTCGTCCGAAGTGCCGATCTCCACGATGTCGCCGGCATACATGACGGCCACACGGTCAGCGATGTTGGCCACGACGCCGAGGTCATGGGTGATGAGGATGATGGTGAGGTTATATTTGACCCGCATCTCCTTCAGCAGCTCGAGGATCTGGGCCTGAATGGTCACGTCCAGAGCCGTCGTGGGCTCATCGCAGATAAGGATCTGCGGATTGCAGGCCACAGCGATGGCGATGACGACGCGCTGGCGCATACCGCCCGAGAACTCGTGGGGATACTGCTTGAAGCGCACTTCAGGGTCGGCGATGCCGACATCCCGCAGGTACTCGAGGGTCTTCTCCCTGGCGGCAGCGCCCTTGAGGCCCTGATGGAGCTCCACGGCCTCCATGATCTGGTCGCCGATGGTCTTCAGGGGGTTCAGGCTGGTCATGGGGTCCTGCATGATCATGGCGATCTCGTGGCCGCGCACTTTCAGAAAGTCCTTCTCCTTTTTCAACTCGGAGAGCCGGATGGGCTGGTGGTCGTCGGCACCGAAGTAGTCGATGGTGCCGGAAGTGATGGAGCCGTTGGAGTCCAGCAGGCCCATGAAGGACTTGGTGAACACGCTCTTGCCCGAGCCGGACTCGCCCACGATGGCGAGGACTTCGCCGTGGTAGACATCGAGGTCGATGCCCCGGATGGCGTGGAGGATCTTTCCACGCAGATTGAATTTGATGTTGAGATCCCGCACAGAGAGGATCAGTTCATTCTTTTTCATGCCTGTTCCTCCTTACTGCAGATGGTTCTTGGGGTCGGCTGCGTCAGAGAAGGCGTTGCCGATGAGGTAGAACGCGATGGTGACGAAGCTGAGGATGATGGTGGGGTAGAGCAGCTGATAGCGCAGGCCGGCCTGCATCATGACCTTGCGGCCATCGTTGATGAGGTTGCCCAGAGAAGGCACCTCGACAGAGAGGCCGAGGCCGATGTAGGTGATGAAGACCTCGCTGCCGATGGCGGCGGGGATGGTCAGGGCCATGCGGAGCATGATGACCGACACGAGGTAGGGCAGCAGGTTGCGCACCACGATGCGGGAGGTGGGGGTGCCGATGCAGCGGGATGCCACGTTGTAGTCACGGTCACGGATGATGAGGATCTGGTTGCGGATAAAACGCGCCATGGCGATCCAGCCCGTGATGGACATGCCCAGGATCAGCGTCTGGACGCTGGGGCTGGCGACGTAGGAAATAAGGATCAGGATGATGGTGGAAGGCACATTGTCGCAGATGTTGTACAGCTCGGTGAAGAAGAAGTCCAGCTGACGGACATAGCCCCAGAGCACACCCACCGTGATGCCCACCACGGCCTCGATGAGGGCCACGAAGAAAGCGATGGTCAGGCTGGTGCGGGCGCCGGCCCAGATGCGGGCCCACAGGTCCTGGCCGATGGCGTTGGAACCCCAGATGAAGCCCTTTTCACCGGGGGCGATGTTGCGGTACTGGATGCCGGTGACGGGGTCCACGGCGCAGAGGTTGGGGTCTACCTGACCGGGCAGGTAGGGCTGCAAAAATGCAAACGCCACCACGGCGATGAGGGCGACGAGCAGCAGCACGGCCACGCGGTTCTTGAAGAAGGCGCGGAAGGTGCTGCCCCAGTAGCTGTAGTTGGAGTAGGACGTGGCCTCGGCCCGCTCTTCGCTGAACCCGGCGGGGGTGAACAGCTCTTCTTCGGGCAGTTTTGCCCATGCGGCGGGGCCGTCCGCCTGTAACTTATCCAGCTCTGCCTCGAGCTGGTGTGCTTTTTCATCTTTCATACGGAAAAGCATTATCGGCCACCTTCTTTCTTGCCAAAGCTGATGCGGGGGTCAATGAGCACCATGAGCAGGTCGCCCAGGATCAGGCCGATGATGCCCACGCAGGCGTAGAGCAGAACGATGCCCTGCACCATCGTGTTGTCGTGGCGCTGGACACAGGTGACCAGCAGGCCGCCCATGCCCGGGATGCTGTAGAGGCTCTCGATGTAGATGGAGCCGACCACAGTGTTCAGGAAGGCGGAGGGAATATACTGCACCAGCGGCACCATTGCGTTGCGGAAGATGTGGCGCAGGGCGATGTTGTTCTCACTCACGCCCTTGGCACGGGCAAGGCGGACATAGTCCTTGTTGCTCTCGTCCACCATGTACCGGCGCAGCCACATGGCGTAGAACGCCACGTTGCCCAGACTCATGGAGCAGACGGGCAGCACCCAGTATTTCCAGTTGGAGGCGTCGAAGAGCAGGCCCACGTTCAGCGCGGTGGTGCCGTACATCTGGATGTACAGATAATACACTGCCGCAGGCACAGCCTGGATGAGGACGATGATGGCCGTGCCGATCTTATCGGGCCAGCGGCTCTTGAAGCGGCCCATGAACAGGCCCATCGGGATGCCGATGACAAGGCTCAGCAGCATGGCGTACACGCCCATCTGGATGGAGATGGGCAGCTTCTTGGCGAGGATGCTGGTGACGGAGGCGTTGACCTTATAGATGTGGCTCACGCCGAGGTCGCCGTGGAGCATATTGACCCAGAAGCGGCCGATCTGCACCGGCAGCGGGTCCAGCAGACCCATGGACTGTAAGCCGGCCTGTATCTGGGCCTCGGTCATTTTTTCGTAGTTAGCAAAATAGCCTTCCACCGGCATCAGCCGCAAAAGGCAGAAAACGAGCGTGACGATAATAAACAGGGTCAGTATCGAGCGCCCGATGCGTTTCGCCAGATATTTGAGCATATCTGTGCGCACCCCTCTCTTTTATAAAATAAATGTCGGATAGGAATAGAATACAACAAAAAACCACTTTTGGAAAGTGATTTAGCAAAGTTCGTTACAAAAATTCATGTAAGAGGCTTCAGAAACGAAAAGCTCTCCGCTTTCCCGTGGGAAAACGGAGAGCTTTGGAGCGGACAGACTCAAAAAGTCTTAGCGGGCGTCGCGGTTGGCCTCGTACTCGCTCATGGAGATGTAGTGGTCGAGGACATGGATGCCCTTCAGACGCTTGTTGGAGAAGCCGGTGGAAGCGTACTGGCCCTCCCAGTAGTTCAGACGGGTGGCAATGTAGGCCGGGATGCTCATGCCCATGGGGACGACGAGGGCATTGTTGATGAGGGAAGCCTCGGCGTTGGCGAAGGCATCGTAGCGGGCGTTGATGTCGTCGGTGATCTTGACAGCCTCTTCGATGGCCTTCATGTAGTTCATGACGGCGTCCGCGGTGTCGCCGGTGATGAAGCCGTCCTCGACGCCGGTGCGCAGGAAGGCGTAGCGGCTGCCGCGTGCTCCCTCGGCCTGATAGAAGGGGTCGGTCTCGGTCTGGGGGTCGGAGTAGTCAGCGCCCCAGTTGCACTGCAGGAAAGCGAACTTGCCGTTGCGGCGGACGCTGGACAGGAAGCTGTCGGAGGGGCCGGCAGTGATGACGATGTCGATGAAATCGAAACCGTCGTTCAGCACACCCTCGAGCTGCTGTTTGAACACCTGGCACTGCTTGTCCCAGTCGGTGGAAGAGGGATTGTAGGGCATCTGCACCTTGATGGGGAAGGTCACACCAGCAGCGGTCAGCTCCGGGATGGCAGCGTCGCGGTATTCCTTGGCCTTGGCCTCGTCGAAGAACTCGGTGATGTTGGCCAGGTCGCCGCACTTGAGGTAGTCCACGCCGTCAGCGTTGGCACAGAAGCTGGGGGGCGTGATGGTGTTCAGCTTGTAGTTGTCGTAGCCCTCGGGTGCCTTGACGGCCAGCGTGACAGAGTTGTTGATGCCGTAGAGGAAGGACTTGCGGAAGTTGGTGTTGTTGATGGCCTTGGCCCAGTTCTCCGGCTCGTACTCGGCATCCATGCCCTCCACGCTCCAGTTGGAGAACTCGTGGGAGAAGGGCATGAAGTTGAACATATAGAAGTAAGTGTAGTTGGTGTTGGGGCGGTCCATGGACACCATGTCCTTGGTGGTGTCGTCGGACAGCCAGCTGTCGAGGATGTCGGAGCCGATGGTGGCCTCGTCAATCTCGCCGCGCTTGATCATCTCGGGGCCGTTGACGCTGGACTCGGCGTTGTAGATGCGGCTGATGGTGTCGATGAAGACGTTGTCAGCGTCGTAGTTCTCGGGGTTCTTCTTCATGACCCAGGTCTCCAGAGACTCATAGGCGGCCAGATAGAAGGCACCGCAGCTGTAGGTGGTCTCTGCGCTGGTGGCGAACTGGTCGCCGGTCTCTTCCAGCAGCGGGCCGTAAGCGGGCTCGTAGGGCAGATAGCACAGCAGGCTCAGGAAGCCCGGGAAGTCGTAGGTCAGGGTGTAGGTCAGGGTGTGGTCATCCACAGCGGTGACACCCACGGCGTCGAAGTCCACCGGTGCGTAGGTGGCGGGGTCAGAGTCGGGGGCAGTCACGGTGACGACGCCGCTGCCGTCCACGGTGTAGGTGGTGCCGTCATCGTCCACGACGCCGGTGTTGGCGTTGTTCAGATAGACGTGGTAGTTGTAGTAGTCGTCAGCGCCTGCGATGTAAGCGGTGACGAGGCCCACGTTGGAGGCGGCGTAGTCCGGGGTCAGGACGTACTTCAGAGCGTCCACGAAGTCCTGTGCAGTGACGGGGGCCACGACCTCGCCGTTGCAGTCCACCCAGTTCTCCTCACGCAGATGGAACGTCCAGGTCAGGGTGTCGACATCCCAGTCCCAGCTGGTGGCCAGGCCTTCGCGCATGACGCCCTTGTTGTCGTACTCGACCAGCGTATCCACGCAGTTTGCGCCCACGACCATCTCAAGGTCGGTGCCGGTGGTCAGGTAGTTCAGGGTGGCGGGCTGGCTGTCGTACAGGATGGTGTAGCTGGAGCCGGAACCGGAAGAGGCTGCGCCGGAAGCGCTGCCGGAGGAAGAGCCGCCGCAGCCAGTCAGCAGGCCGGCTGCGCAGGCACCGGCGGCTGCCAGGCCGCTGGCCTTCAGGAACTGACGGCGGGAGATGGAAGTGTTCATCATAAATTCCCTCTTTTCTTGTTTCTGCTGTACAAAAGACAGCATCGCGTTGTGCGGTGTCCGCTGTTTCCCGGCAACGGACAAATGGACCGTTTTTTATGAAAAAAGAGCAACGGAAATCCATCCGTTACTCCTTTGTAACAGTCCCGGCCACCAAACAGTGTGGTCATGACTGAGTATAGCATTGATTTGCGGCCGCGTCAATCCTTTTCGGGTGCAGATGCTGTTTCTGCAACAGAAACAGCTGTTGCCGCCGCAGCGGCAGGTGCGGCAGAGACAGGAACCGCTGCCGTTTCGGCTGCGGCGGTACCGGAAGCATTTGCGGCATTTTCAGCGGCCAGCTCTGCGGCAGCGGCCTTTGCCGCCTCCTCCGCTGCCTTGCGGGCCTCGCGCTCGGCGATCCGCTCCTTGGCGCGGGCTGCGGCCTCCTCCTGACGCTGTTTGGTGCGGCGCTTGATGCGGCAGACCGAGCAGATGCCCTCGGAGCTGTTCGGCGCGATGGGCTTGCCGCAGTCGGCGCAGAGGGTCTTGCTGCATTTGTAGACGCTCACCGGGCCGAGGGTGGTGAGCTGGCGCAGCTTCATGCCGTCGATGCCGCTGTTGGAGCAGGCCGCGACGCAGACGCCGCACTCACTGCACTTCCAGGGTGTGACGACCACGCGGGTCTGGCCGTCGGGCATATCCTCGAGCTTGAGTGCGCCGGAGCGGCAGGCTTTCTCGCACTTGCCGCAGCCGAAGCACTTCTGGGTGAAGTTCGGCAGATACCAGCCGTAGCGCAGCGGCGTCTCGGAAGCAGCCTTGAGCTGCTTTGTCCGCTGGTGGAGCATGAGGCGGAAGTCGGCGGCGCTGTCCTCCTCGCTGCGCAGGCCGGGCAGCATCTGCAGCAGCTTCTTGGTGCCGGCGCGGGAGCCCTCGGTCATGTGGGAGAACATCTCCCGGCGGCTCAGCTCCTGTACATGGTAGGGCGCTTCGTCCTGCTCATAGGCCAGCGTGACCCGGCTCTCGAAGAGCTGGGGGCCGAGGAACTCCACCAGACGGGTCAGCTCTTTGCGGAGCTGGGCGGCGCAGACGTCGTTCTCGCACTCACCGCAGGGGGTCAGGTCAAGGACCAGCTTCTTGTTCAGAGCAAGATAGGCCAGCGTTTCCCACGAGAAGGAGGCGACGCAGGCGCGGACGGCAGTGTTCTTGCGGGTGCTTTTCTCGCAGCCCAGCCAGAGGGTGTCGTTGTCGGTATCAGCCAGCGAGGTGTCCCGCTGTACCTGCTCCGGCGAAGGGACGATGCAGCCCGAGCGGCAGGCGGACACGCAGAGGCCGCAGTCGGTGCAGGGGTCCCAGTCTTTAACGAGGTTGGGGCGGGTGAAGATGGCATCGCCGTAGGGGCAGATGTCTTTGCAGGCCGTGCAGGGGGTGCGGTGGGGGTGGAGATTCCAGCACTGACGGCGGATGACCTCGGGGTGGGAGGTCTTCATCAGGGCGTCCATTGCATAACGGGTAAACAGACCCATAGCGGTATCACTCCTTTTCGGGGGCATCGGTCACGGTGGTGACCTGTGCGTTGTCCAGCAGGAAGCGCTGCACCTTCTTTGCGGCCAGCGCGGCGGCGATGGTATCCTCGGGCAGGGCTTTCCGGATCTCAGCCTCGGGGGTGTCCTGAAGCTGGGACAGGCGGCGGTACTCGGCGTTGACTTCCTCGGGGTGGACGACGATGTTCTCTGCCTCGGCGATGGCACGGGCTGCCAGCACGAAGCGGATACGGCTCTCGGCCTGGGCGCGGTAGTCCTTCTCGAGGGCTTCCGGGGTGGTGCGGCTGTTCTTGCAGTGTTGCTCGAGGGTGATGCCGCTGCGGGAGAGGCGCTCTTTCAGCAGCTTCATCTCATTCTGGGCGGTGCGGTCGAGAATTTCGGCGGGCAGGTCTACGGTCATGTTGGCACCGGCCATGTCCAGCAGCTGCTTGCCGGCGGCGCGGTCAGCCCCTTCCTCGTGAATCTTCTGCTTTTTGGCGCGCAGGTCGGCTTTCAGAGCGTCGATAGAGCCGAAGCCCAGACTCTTGGCGAAAGCCTCATCCGGTGCGGGCGTGACTTTCTCGGCCAGAGAGCGGAGCTCGATCTCGAACTGTGCGGTCTTGCCGGACAGCTCCGGCAGACGGAAGTCCTGCGGGTAAGTAAAGTCGAAGCGGAACACCTCGCCGGCACGGTGGCCGTAGATGGCCTGCTCGGCGGCGGGCATCAGCTTACCGTCGCCCAGCACGACCATGACCTTCTCCATCCGGCTGTCGGGGATCTCCTTGCCGTCCATGTAGCCGGCAAAGTCCAGCAGGGCGCGAAAGCCGCGCCTGGCAGGTTCGGTGGTGGGGTGGTAGACCGCGTGCATCCGGGTCTGGTGGACAAGCTCGATGTCCACAGTCTTGTCGGTGACGGGGCGGACGTGACGGGTGACAGCCAGACCCTTGTACTGGCCCAGCTTCACTTCAGGCGTATTCTTCTTATCCATAGTGGCGTACTCCTTATGACGTAAGCAGGCCGGCGGGCGGCGCTGCAGGTTCTATAGCAACAAATCGAATTATACACGTTTTCGGCAGAAAGGGCAAGCTCACAGCCCGTGGGCGGTGAGCCAGGCTTCGGCCACCTGGGAGAACATTTCAGGGTACTGGGCGTCTTCCTCGGTAAAGGCGCTCAGATAATACTCCACTTCCTCCCGGGTGGGGGCAGCGGTGCGCTTCCAGATGGTGAAGGTGGTGCCATTGCCCATGTCAAAGCTTTTTTCAAAGGTGAAATACTGGTCCCGCACCGCCAGAAAACGGTCGTTGAGCTTGATGGACATCTCGCCGCTGCCGACGTAAGTCTGGGGGAAGGGCTCGCAGGTGATAACATATTTGGCCTCAAAGAACTGCATGGGGAAATTGTGGGTGCCGGGGACTGAGAAGCCGAAGGCCAGCTTGTCGTTGATGGGGGCGTCCGGCAGGCGGCAGTTCTTGAAGTGGTCGGGGTTGTAGAGCATATCGTGGGGGATCATGTAGCACAGCTCCCCCTCATCGCAGTGGGTGTCGATCCAGTCGGCGATGGCCTGTATCTGGCCGATGTCCTTCCTATCGTAGATGAGCTTGTCCAGCGAGATGAAATACTGGGTGGCCGGAATTTGAATCGGGAAATGCTCGATGACGAAACCCGGCATGGCCAGCGTAGTCAGCGGCGAACACCGCACTGACATGGACAGCACCAGCACGAAGGCCCAGCACCCCAGCTTGAGGTTCCGGCGGCGCGTGATGCCCTCGGCCAGCGCGGCGGCACCCAGCAGAAAGAGAATGAAGTATCCCGGCAGGAAGAGCAGAAACTGATGGGAGCCGGTGTTCTGCACTCGGGTGAAGAGCAGGATGCTCACCACCAGCTCACACCCGGCGAGACAGGGCAGGGAGGGTGCTCTGTGCTTCGCCGCAAAGGCGAGACCCAGCACCATGAGGAGAATGTTGAACAGGCCCATCCGGCCGATGTGATAGAACGCCTCGAGGGCCAGACCGCCGCCGTTATAATAGGAGTAGCGGCCTGCGTAGTTGTAGGCGAGGATGTGGGACACCATCGGCCAGAGCAGGATGACCATCGCCACGACGGACGCAAGGCCGAAGAGGACGAGGTTTTTGATTCGAACAAGGGCAGCGCTTTTTTCGCCGCCCTTCGCCAACCGCACACAGCCCGCGATGAGCAGCAGCGCGTAGGCGAAGTAGTAGCCCACCACAAAGTAGAGGAACCACCGGCGGGCGAGGATGATGGCGGCAGTGGCCAGGAAGATGAGGCCGAACCGCACCGGCTCCAGCTTGTCGAATCGGAGATCCAGCGTCAGTAGAAGAATCGCAAACGCGAAGATGAGTCCGAACCAGTCCGGCTGGGCCAGCACCGCGCTCATCCGCAGGAAGGGATAAGCCGCCGTGAGCGTCATCCCGAAGAGGAAATAGTACGTCCGGTTCTTCACATTCAGGATCTGCCCGACCTTGACGACGAGGCCCGCCAGCAGCACCAGCAGGGTGGGCAGGATGCAGAACACTTGACTGAAGGAATAGGCGTCGCCGGTGTGGCTCGTGAGGCAGAACGGGAACTCGGTGAAGAGGGTGATGAAATTGGTGTAGTCGTCGGCCATGGAGCCGAAGATGTATGCAAGGCCCGCGCCTGCACTCTGGGCAAAGGCGGCTTCGGCGTCGTACTGCTTGAGCAGGTAGTTGGCGTAATCCCAGACGTATACAAAGCTCCGGCTCGATAATGTCCAGTAAAAATAGACGACGGCCACAGCCCAGATGCCGAAGACGACGGCTTTGTGGAAGAAGTCCAGCTCTACGCCTGCCACACGGAGAACGCAGAGGGCCAGAACAAAGAGCCCCACGCTGGCCCAGAGACTGAGCAGCGGGAAAAAGAAGGCGCTGGCCGGTGCAAGCAGCCCCAGAAGAGCCAACAGCACCGCACAGCCGCCCAGACCGACCCCCGCCCATTGCAGAGGCGAGAGCCGGCGAACAGCAGCAGATGGCATAGAAGGATGATTCCTTTCCTTTAACTTCCGGAAAATGCAAAACACAACTTTCCATCTAACAGTATAACGGCTCCGTCAAGGCTTGTCCAGCCGCAGACCGCGCCAGAACGCAGAATATCCCGCTGCGTTTTCAGCAGACGGGATATTCCAAAACAAATATTACTTTTTGGAGTTGTATGCAGCGGCATCCGCCTTGGCGTTCTGGGTGCGGGCTGCCTTGCGGCGTGCGGCAGCGGCCCGGCGGGCGCTGGCCTGTGCAGCCTCGGGGCGGGGCGCTTCGGGGGTGAGCCGGAACATCCGGCTGCCCATGGCGGGCAGGTCCACGGTGAGGGTGTAGTCCCGGCCATAGACGCCGCCGTCCGAGGTGTGGAGGGGCTTGGGCTTCGATTTGTCCGCGCCGCCCCAGCAGGGGGCCTCAGTGTTCAGAAGTTCTTCGGCCCTGGCGGGGAAGTTCAGGTAGAGCGGGAACTTTTTGTGGGCAGTGTTCTGGGTGTTCATGACGCAGAGGATGGTCTGTCCCGCACCCTTGCGCAGCCATGCGTACACGCCCTCGTCCCGGCTCTCGCTGGCCACCCACTCGAAGCAGCGGGGGTCATACTCGCCCGCGTAGAGGGCGGGCTGGGTGGCGTAAAGGCGGCTCAGAGCGCCAAAATATTTCTGGAACGCATCGTGGAAGGGGTACTTGAGCAGATCCCAGTCCAGCTCCCGCTTTTCGTCCCACTCCCGGAAATGCCCCAGCTCGTTGCCCATAAAATTGAGCTTTTTGCCCGGGTGCGCATACATATAAAAATAGAGGGTGCGCAGCTGGGCGCATTTTTCCTCGTAGGTGCCCCAGAGCTTGTCGATGACTGTCTTTTTGCCGTGGACGACCTCGTCGTGGCTCAGCGCCAGCAGGTAAAGCTCGTTGTAGAAATAGTGCATACTGAAAATGATCTTCCCGTATGCGTCGGGCCGCTGGCCGAAGGGGGTGGCGAAGTAGTCCAGCGTATCGTGCATCCAGCCCATGTCCCACTTGTAGTCGAAGCCGATGCCATCGTAGCGGGTGGGGGCCGTGACTTTGAGGAAGTTGGTGGAATCTTCGGCCATGTAAACGCCGGTGGGCCAGCGATCATTCAGGCCGTGGTTGAGGTTCCGCAGGAAGGTGACGGCGCCCTCGTTGACGCCCCGGGCAGGGTCGCCCTGCCAGTAGAGGGCGCGGGAGATGGCGTCCATCCGGATGCCGTCGCAGTGGTAGACCTCCATCCAGAGGGCGGCGGCGCTGTTCAGGAAGCTGCACACCTCCCGGCGGTAGTAGTTGAAGTTGCAGGTACCCCACTCGCTGTGGCCCACGTCGCTGTCGTACTCGTAGAGGTGGGTGCCGTCAAAGTTGGCCAGCGCGTCGGCGTTGGCCGCAAAGTGGACGGGGACAAAGTCCATGATGACGCCGATGCCCATCCGGTGGCAGGCGTTGACAAAGGAGGCAAACTGGGCCGGGGTGCCGTACCGGCTGGTGACGGCGAAGTAGCCGGTGGTCTGGTAGCCCCAGCTGCCGTCGAAGGGGTGCTCTGCCAGCGGCAGGAGCTCTACATGGGTGAAGTGGTGTTCCAGCAGCCAGGGAATGAGCTCCCGGGCCAGCTCTTCGTAATCGTACCAGCCGTCCGAGCCGTCGGGCTGGGTGGAGTTGGGCTTATGCTTCCAGCTGCCGGCATGGAGTTCGTAGATGTTCATAGGCAGATTACGGCATTTATCCCGCCGCTCCATCCATGCGCTGTCGTCGAAGGAAAAGTCCAGTTTGGTCAGGCGGCTGGCGTTGGCGGGGCGGACTTCGGACGCGAAAGCGTAGGGGTCGGCCCGCATGACCACGCTGCCGTCGGCCCCGTGGATGCGGTATTTGTAGAGCTCCCCCTCGTACAGCCCGGATACAAAGCCGCTCCACACGCCGGTGTCGGCTTTCTGGAGCGGGATGCCTGCGCCCCAGCCGTCAAAGCCGCCGCAGACCTCCACAGCCGTGGCACCGGGAGCCCAGACGGCGAAGCGCCAGCCCTCTTCGCCGTGGTCACCCTGCCAGGGGTGCGCGCCGAGGATGCGGTAGGCGTCGAAGCAGTCGCCGTTGAAGAAGGATTTGGGGATGGAGGGAAGATTCATACGAAAGACTCCTTTTATCGCAATTTTTACAGAACACGGACGATGAAATATATAAAATGAGAAATATACAACACTTTTACCACACTTTTGTCGGAAAATGTGCTATACTGAATATGACACAGATGCACTTTTGTCGGAAAAGTGCTCTGCTGTAACTTTTTGAAAACAGGAGCGGTACAGACAATGGCTTGGTATGACGATGCGGTATTCTATCACATCTATCCTCTGGGATTGTGCGGCTGCGCGCATGAAAACGACGGACAGCCTGTCCCCGGGGCTTTCAAAAAGCTGGATGCGTGGGCAGAACACGCGGCAAAGCTTGGCTGTACGGCGATCTATATCGGCCCGCTGTTCGAGAGCGGTTCCCACGGCTATGACACCATCGACTACCGTCTGGTAGACCGGCGTCTCGGCACCAATGAGGAATTCAAGCAGTTTGTCGCCGCCTGCCATGAGCGGGGCCAGAAGGTCATCGTGGACGGCGTGTTCAACCATGTGGGCCGCGATTTCTTCGCGTTCCAAGAGCTGAAGGAGCACCGCGAGAACGCCCGCTACCGCGACTGGTTCTGCGACGTGAATTTCTGGGGCAACAACGAGTACAACGACGGCTTCTCTTACGGCAACTGGGGCGGCTTCAACCTGCTGGTCAAGCTGAACCAGCGCAACC
>OJOL01000670.1_pt1 | contig 24243 bp, 22 predicted proteins | sample 1598121 | NCBI WGS metagenome assembly OJOL01 (sample SAMN01915219, study PRJEB22387) | human gut metagenome | isolation source: stool | host: Homo sapiens | place: USA
GACGTACGGCGTGTGCGTTCCTCGTCTACCACCGGATTCTCCGTGGTTTGGGTAGAGTTTGATTGGGGTACGGATATTTACCGGGCTCGTCAGATCGTATCCGAGAAACTGGCAGTCTTGGGTGAGAGCCTTCCCGGGAACGTAGGTAAACCGACCTTGGGTCCGCAGTCGTCCATCTTGGGTGAGATGATGATTCTCGGTTTGACCGCCGATTCCACGTCTTTGTTGGACTTACGTACGATCGCCGACTGGACGATCCGTCCCCGTTTGTTGTCTACGGGCGGTGTGGCGCAGGTTGCCGTGATCGGTGGCGATATTAAGGAGTACCAGATCTTGTTGGACCCGGCTCGTATGAAGCACTACGGTGTAGGGTTGAACGAGGTGTTGGATGTTTGTCGGAATATGAACCGGAACGCCAATGGTGGTGTATTGTATGAGTTCTCGAACGAATACATCATCCGAGGTGTCTTATCGACTTCGAAGGCGGAGGAGATCGCTCAGGGTGTGGTGAAGACCGTGAATGAGTATCCGGTTACGCTGGGTGATATCGCTACGGTTAAGATCGGCGGTAAAAGCCCGAAGCTGGGAACCGCTTCCGAGCGGACAAAGCCAGCCGTGCTGATTACCGTGACCAAACAGCCGGATACGAGTACGGAGAAGTTGACGGAGAAGCTGGACGAGATTGTTGTCGATTTGCGGAAGAACTTGCCGGCGGATGTACATGTCTCTACGGATATATTCCGCCAGAGTCATTTTATCGATAACTCTATTAATAATGTAAAGAAGAGCTTGTTTGAGGGTAGTTTCTTCGTGGTGATCGTCTTGTTCCTGTTCTTGATGAATATACGTACGACGGTGATCTCGTTGGTAGCCTTGCCGTTATCTTTGCTGGTCTCTATCATCGTATTGCACTACATGGGATTGACGATTAACACGATGAGCTTGGGAGGTATGGCGATCGCTATCGGTTCCTTGGTGGATGACGCTATCGTGGACGTGGAGAACGTGTATAAACGAATCCGGGAAAACCGGCTCTTACCTCCGGATCAGCAACGCTCTACCTTGGAGGTGGTTTACGACGCTTCCCGTGAGGTACGTATGCCGATCTTGAACTCTACCTTGATTATCGTGGTGAGCTTCGTGCCCTTGTTCTTCTTGAGTGGTATGGAAGGCCGTATGTTGGTTCCGCTGGGTATCGCTTTTATCGTGGCGTTGTTTGCTTCTACGGTGGTGGCACTTACCTTGACCCCGGTGCTTTGTAGCTATTTGCTGAACCGTAAAGCGACGGGAATGAAGGAACTGCGTGAGGCTTGGATAGCCCGGAAGTTGAAGGTGGTGTATAAACGGGCTTTGGAGTTAGCGTTGGCTTACCAGAAATGGGTGCTAGGTACCACGATCGCTTTGTTTGTGGTCGCCTTGGTGATCTTCTTTCATTTGGGACGTAGTTTCTTGCCCCCGTTCAATGAGGGTTCTTTTACGATCAACGTAAGCTCGCTTCCGGGAATTTCCTTGGACGAGTCGGACCAGATCGGACGCCGTGCGGAAGCGTTGCTGTTGCAAGTGCCCGAGATAAAGACTGTGGCTCGGAAGACCGGTCGTGCGGAATTGGATGAGCATGCCTTGGGCGTGAATGTTTCCGAGATCGAGGCTCCTTTCGAATTGCAAGACCGTAGTCGGGATGAGGTGATGAATGATGTCCGCAAGAAGTTATCTACGATCAGCGGCGCTAATATAGAGATCGGGCAACCTATTTCCCATCGTATCGACGCTATGCTTTCCGGTACGGAGGCGAATATCGCTATCAAACTGTTTGGTACGGACTTGAACCTGATGTTTACGGTCGGTAACCAGATCAAGGCCGCTATCCAAACGATCCCGGGTCTGGTGGACTTGAAGGTAGAGCAGCAGATCGAGCGCCCGCAGTTGACAATCACCCCGAAACGTGAGTTGTTGGCTAAATATGGCATTCCCCTGCCGGAGTTCGAGGAATATATCAATGTGATGTTGGGAGGAGAGGCCGTAAGTCAGGTGTACGATGATGGCAAGAGTTTCGACTTGACCGTGAAGACCTCCGACGCTAGCCGTGCGACGATAGATGATATTAGCAATCTGATGATCGATGCCGCCGGACAGAAAGTGCCGCTAAGCTACGTGGCCGATATCCGTTCGGTGACTGGTCCGAATACGATCAATCGTGAGAATGTGCAACGTAAGATCGTGATTAGTGCCAATGTATCGGAACGTGACTTGCGGGGTGTCGTGAATGATATTCGTAACAAAGTGGATGAGAGCATCAAGCTTCCGGAGGGGTATCATATCGAGTATGGCGGCCAATTCGAGAGCGAGGAGGCAGCTAGCCGCACGTTGTTATTGACGTCTCTTATGTCATTATTGGTGATTTTCATGTTACTATACAATGAGTTCAAGAACGTGAAGGAGAGCGGCGTGATCTTGTTGAACCTGCCGTTGGCGTTGATCGGTGGCGTGATTATCCTATGGCTTACTTCCGGCGAGATCAGTATCCCGGCGATTATCGGTTTCATTTCCTTGTTTGGTATCGCTACCCGAAACGGTATGCTGCTGATCAGCCACTATACGCATTTGCGTGGAGAGGGAATGGGATTGCGTGAGTCCGTGATACAAGGTTCCCTAGACCGTTTGAACCCGATCTTGATGACGGCGTTGAGTTCCGCCTTGGCGTTGATTCCATTGGCGTTGAATGGCGATCTTCCCGGAAATGAGATCCAAAGCCCGATGGCGACGGTGATCTTGGGTGGTTTATTAACCTCTACGTTCTTAAACGGATTCATCATCCCGATTGTTTATCTGATAATGAACAAGAATAAAGAATAAGTTTTATGAAATCATATATTATAGTCGCCGCCTTGTCTGTATTGACAGGCGGCCTTTCCGCCCAGACTTCTATAGAGGACGTGCTCCGGAGCGTGGAGGCGAACAATAAGGATTTACAGGCGAACAGCCAGTTGGTCCAGTCGCAGAAGCTGGAGGCGAAGTTGGATAATAATTTGCCAGACCCTTCGGTCTCTTATTCGCATTTCTGGGGGAATAAAGAAGGGATGGGATTCACGGGCGAGTTCGTGGCTTCCCAAAGCTTTGATTTCCCGTCCGTATATGTCCGGAAGCATAAGCTGACGAAGGCGAAATCCGCGGGTTTGGATCGTCAAGGGATGGCTTTTCGTCAGCAAATCTTGTTGCAGGTGAAAGAGGTTTGCCTAGATTTGGTGCTGTTGAACCAGCAGAAGAACCTATTGGATACCCGTCTTAGGAACGCCGAGCAACTTTCCGCTTTTTATGCGACTCGTTTGGAGAAAGGAGATGCGAATATCCTTGAGACAAACAAGATCGATCTGGAATTATTGAACGCCCGGACAGAGGCCCGGATGAACGAGACTTCCCGTATTGCCAAGCTGCAGGAGCTGGCTACCTTGAATGGCGGTATCGCTATCGAGTTTACGGATACGGTTTACGCCTTGCCGGATAGGGAGGTGCTTTCCTTTGATGAGCTGAGAACGGAGGCGATACAATCCGATCCGCAATTACAGACTTTGCGTAGCGACCAGACGACAGCCCTTCGGCAGGTGAGCGTGAATAAGGCGAAAGGTCTGCCCGGCTTTGAGTTAGGGTATCGTATGAATCCCGCCTCGGGTGGAGAGCGTTTCAATGGTTTCTTGGTAGGAATCACCATCCCGTTGTTCTCGAACCGTAATAACGTGAAACAGGCGAAGGCTCAGGCCCGCTATACGGAGATGCAGTTGGAGAGCGCTTCTTTCACGGTAGAGAATGGGTTGAGGCAGCTATATGACCAGTCTGTCTCCTTAAAGAAATCTATCGATGAATATAAGGATGTGCTGAAAAGGCAGAATAGCTTGGTCTTGTTGAACAAGGCTATACAGGCCAGGCAAATCTCTATGATCGAGTATTTCGTGGATGTGACGACCTATTACCAAAGCGTGCAAAACTACCTGCAATTGCAAAACCAATACCAAAAGGTCATGGCGCAATTGTATAAGTATCGATTATGATAAGGAACACAACTGTGTTTTCTCTTGAACACAGTTGTGTTTATCCACAGATACAGTTGTGTTTTCTCACGAACACAACTGTGTTTTTACGTTCTCTAAGGATAGCTTAAAGTCCCGGATCAATTCTTTCATCACCTCTTCCACGGATAATTCCTCCCAGAATAAAGACGCTACCTGTCCGATCTCTAACTCGCCTTCCTTTAGGTCGCCCTCAAAGATTCCTTTCTTGGCACGTCCTTTGCCCAATAACTCACGTAATTCTTCCACGGACGCTCCCCGGGCTTCCGCTTCTTCCACTGCCGTAGCGAAATCTCCTTTTACCAGACGAGTAGGAGACAGTTTCTTTAATAATAACTTCGTATCGCCTTCCTTAAGATTCAAGCATAGTTTCTTGAAATTCTCGTGTGCCGAGCTTTCTTTGGTCAGGGCAAAACGAGTGCCTATCTGTACGCCATCGGCCCCTAGTGCGAGTGCCGCTAGCATCGCTTGACCGTTTCCGATACCTCCTGCCGCCAAAAGGGGGAGAGAGGTCGCTTTCCGGACAGCGGGGATCAGGCACATCGTAGTTGTTTCCTCCCGTCCGTTGTGCCCGCCGGCCTCGAAGCCTTCGGCAACGATGGCATCCACTCCGGCCTCCTCGCATTTCGTGGCGAATTTAGAGCTGCTTACCACGTGAACGACCGTCATGTCATGATCCTTCAAATACTTTGTCCATGTTTTCGGGTTACCGGCGGAGGTAAATACGATCTTCACTTTTTCCTCCACCAATATCCGCATCAAGGTATCGATTTCCGGGTACATCAGCGGGACATTCACGCCAAAAGGCTTGTCGGTCGCCGCCTCGCATTTACGGATATGTTCCCGGAGTACTTCCGGGTGCATGGAGCCTGCCCCGATCAATCCTAATCCACCGGCGTTACTAACCGCTGAAGCTAGCCGCCAACCACTACACCAAACCATTCCCGCCTGTATGATGGGATACTGAATACCAAAAAGACTACAAATTCGATTCATATTATTTCTTGCGTTAATCTCGTTAAAATTAGTGAACTATTTTTATTGGAACAACAATTTCTTTGTCGAGGTTGTTGAATAGGCATATAACTTTAAAATATAAGAGATATGCCAGAGAATATAATGAAAACGTTATGGGATGAGAGCGATGATCTTCACGATGAGACCATGTCTACCAATTCGGTATTGTCGGATGATTACACGTCTAATGACATTCAAGATTTACAAGAAACGATCGAAAATGAAAATATCGAGGACGGTATAGAGAGCGATTCGATTGAACATTGAATGAAAGCATATTGGGTCCCCGAAGGGAAGATCTCCCTTTGGGGATCTTTTTTGTGTGAATTGTGAAAATCTTTTTCCGGATTCTAAATAATAACAATTTGAAATAGAATTGTAACGCAAAACTTCGTTATCTTTGTCCATTGTAATTCTAATATAACAATGGCATGAATAAAACGCTTATGGCCGCAGGTTTAGCGGTTATTTTGGGAGCTTGTTCCTCCTCAAAGAAAAGCGATGTAGCGGAAGGCGCTACACCCAATCCGTTTTTTGCGGAGTATACGACACCGTTCGGGGTGCCTCCGTTTGACCAAATAGAGGTGGCTCATTACAAGCCGGCTCTTTTGAAAGGTATGGAAGAGCAGTCGAAGGAGATCGAGGCGATCGTGGCAAATCCGGATGTGCCGACATTCGAGAATACGATCGTGGCCTTAGACCAAAGTGGCGAGTTGCTTACTAAAGTAATGTATGCTTTCGGTGGCCAATCCAGTGTGAATACCACGGACGAGATCCAAGAGCTCGAACGTGAGCTTTATCCCCTTTTATCCAAACATTCGGATGATATCAGCTTAAATCCCAAGCTTTTCGCCCGGGTGAAATCCGTATATGAGAATCAGGCGAGCTTCCATCTGGATAAGGAACAGAAGAAGCTGTTGGAGGAAACCTATAAAAGCTTTGTCCGGGGAGGAGCCAATCTGCCGGAGGATAAGCAGGCGAAGTTGCGTGAGCTGAATGAGAAGATATCCATGCTCCAACTTACTTTCGGACAGAATACCTTGAAAGAGACCAACGCTTTCCAATTAGTGATCGATAATAAAGAGGACTTATCCGGTCTGCCGGAAGACGTGATTGTCAAGGCGGCGCAAACGGCCCAAGAGAATGGTCTGGATGGTAAATGGGTGTTTACCCTCCATAATCCGAGCGTGATGCCTTTCCTTCAATACGCCGATAAGCGTGATTTGCGAGAGAAGATCTTCAAGGCGTATACAAATCGTGGCAACAATAATAATGAGAATGATAATAAGGAGGTCGTTAAGCAGCTGGTTACCGCTCGTCTGGAGAAAGCCCGATTGATGGGATATGAGGATTATGCCGCTTTCGTATTGGAAGAGAATATGGCGAAGAACGAGAAGAACGTGTACGACTTGCTCGATAAAATCTGGCCGTCTGCTTTGGCGAAAGCGAAAGAGGAATTGGCCGATATCAACGCCGAGATCAAGAAGGAAGGTGGTAATTACGAGGCCGAGGGCTGGGACTGGCGTTATTATTTCGAGAAAGCCAAGAAAGCGAAATATAACTTGGACGAGAACGAGATGCGTCCTTATTTTGAGTTGGGACATGTACGTGAGGGCATCTTCTATGTAGCCAATAAATTATATGGTATCACGTTTACCGAGATCAAGGACATCCCGAAACCGGACCCCGACGCTCTCGCTTTCGAGTGCAAGGATAAAGATGGTACGCATCTGGGCGTGCTGTATATGGATTTCTTTACCCGCCCGGGCAAAGGAGGTGGCGCATGGTGCGGCGGTTACCGTTCACAAACGTATAAAGATGGGAAACGGGTAGCCCCGGTGGTTACTACCGTATTTAATTTCAGTAAACCGGCGGAGGGACAACCGGCGCTTTTGACGGCCGACGAGACCGAGACCGTATTCCATGAGTTCGGTCATGCTTTGCACGGTTTATTCTGTGACGTTCATTATTATGGCGTGTCCGACGTGCCTCGTGACTTTGTGGAGCTACCTTCGCAAGTCGATGAGCATTGGGCCGTTGAGCCGGAGGTATTGAAAGTGTACGCTAAACATTACCAGACCGGCGAGGTAATACCGCAAGCCCTTGTAGACAAGATGATTAAGAGTGGCAAGTATGGACAAGGCTTCGCTACGACGGAGTATCTGGCCGCCTCTTATCTGGATATGGATTATCATGTATTGAAAGAGATCCCTGCCGATTTGGATATCGAGAAATTTGAGGCTAAGGTCTTGGGCGATCGTGGTCTGATCCGTCAGATTCCGTCTCGCTATCGCTCCACTTATTTCGGACATACGATGGAAGGTGGATATACCGCCGGTTATTATAGCTATATCTGGGCGGAAGTGTTGGATTGCGACGCTTTCCAAGCTTATAAGGAGACGGGTGATATCTTCAACCCGGAGGTTGCCTCTAAATTCCGTAAATACGTATTAACTCCGGGCGGTATCGATGATGCTATGGATATGTACGTGAATTTCCGTGGTAAACAACCAAGTATCGATCCGTTGTTGGAGAACAGAGGGCTAAAATGAGAAGAATAATTAGAATAATTCATAATTCATAACTCATAAATCAAAAATCAGTAAAGATGAAACAATTAATTATGGCAGCAGGATTAGCCGTTATGCTTACTGCCTGCGGTACTTCCGAAAAGAAGACCGTGGAGGGGGGAAACCCGTTCTTTGCGGAATATACCACCCCGTTTGGAGTTCCACCTTTTGATCAAATCAAGTTCGAGCACTACAAACCGGCCCTATTGCAAGGCATGGAAGAGGGACGCAAGGAGATCGAGGCGATCGTGAATAACCCGGAGGAGCCGACGTTCGAGAATACGATTGTCGCTTTGGATGAGCAGGGTGCGTTGCTTCGGAAGGTCCAGATTGTTTTCGGTGGACAGAATAGCGTGAATACGAATGATGAGATGCAGGCGTTAAGCCGTGAGATGTCGCCGCTATTGTCAAAATATAGTGATGATATCAACTTGAATCCGAAATTATTCGCTCGTGTGAAGGCTGTATACGATAAGAAGGATGAGTTGGGTCTCGATAAGGAGCAAATGAAGTTATTGGAGGAGACTTATAAGGACTTCGTTCGGGGTGGCGCTAATCTTTCCGCTGAGGATCAGGCTAAATTGCGTGAGTTGAATAGCAAGATCTCCATGCTACAGCTTACTTTCGGACAGAATATGCTGAAAGAGACGAACGCTTTTAAATTGGTGATCGACAAGCAGGAGGATCTTTCCGGTCTGCCCGAGACCTTGATCGCTAACGCCGCTCAAGCGGCCAAGGATGCCGGGATGGAAGGCAAATGGGTATTTACCTTGCAGAATCCGAGCGTGATGCCGTTCTTGCAATATTCCGATAAACGTGAGTTGCGTGAGAAGATGTTCAACGCTTATATCAACCGTGGTAATAATAATAATGAGAACGATAACAAGGAAGTGGTTCGTGATTTGGTTGCCGCTCGTTTGGCGAAAGCGAAGTTGATGGGCTACGATGATTACGCTTCTTTCGTGTTGGAGGATCGTATGGCGAAAAGCTCGGATAAGGTTTATCAATTGTTAGATGAGGTTTGGAAGCCTGCTTTGGCGAAAGCGAAAGATGAGTTGGCCGATATAAACGCCGAGATCAAGAAAGAAGGCGGCAATTTCGAGGCCGAGGGCTGGGATTGGCGTTATTATTTCGAGAAGGCCAAGAAGGCTAAATTCAATTTGGATGAGAATGAGGTTCGTCCTTACTTGAAGTTGGATAATGTTCGTGAGGGTGCTTTCTATGTAGCTAATAAGTTATATGGTATCACGTTTACCCCGATCCGTAATATCCCGTTGCCTTATCCGGAAGCGCAGGCTTTTGAGTGCAAAGATAAGGATGGCTCTCATTTGGGCGTTATTTATTTCGATTTCTTCCCTCGTGCCAGCAAGCGTGGTGGTGCGTGGTGCGGTTCTTATCGTCCGCAGGCTTATAAGGATGGCAAGCGTGTGGCTCCGGTCGTAACGATCGTTTGTAACTTTAGCCAGCCCGCTCCGGGACAACCTGCGTTGTTGAGCGCTGATGAGGCGAATACATTGTTCCATGAGTTCGGTCATGGTTTGCACGGCTTGTTCCGTGACGTGCATTACTCGGGTGTTTCTGGTGTTCCTCGTGATTTCGTGGAGTTGCCTTCACAGGTTATGGAGCATTGGGTATTCGAGCCGGAAGTATTGAAGGTGTACGCTAAGCATTACCAGACCGGCGAGGTGATCCCGGCCGAGTTGATCGAGAAGTTGGATAAGAGCGGTAAGTACGGACAAGGTTTCGCTACGACGGAGTATCTGGCGGCTTCTTATCTGGATATGGATTTCCATGCGGTCAGTGGTGATGCGGCGGATAAGAAAGTGATAAAGTTCGTTGACCAGACGAATAATGTTCCGGCCAACTTGAACGTGATGGATTTCGAGCAACAGACGTTAGGCCGTCGTGGTTTGCTGAAACAAATCCCTTCCCGTTACCGTACGACTTACTTCAACCATACGATGGGTGGTGGCTACACCGCCGGCTATTATAGCTACATCTGGGCCGAGGTATTGGATTGTGACGCTTTCGAGGCATTCAAGGAAACCGGCGACATCTTTAACCAAGAATGTGCCGATAAATTCCGTAAATATGTCTTGACCCCGGGCGGTATCGACGACGCTATGGATATGTACAAGAACTTCCGTGGCAAGGAACCGGGTACGGATCCGTTGCTGAAGAATAGAGGATTGAAATAATCTAGAAATGGAGATTTTATAAAGGCGGACTGGTTGGTTCGCCTTTTTTTGTATATGCTCAGCCTCCCGGATCTGTATTACATTTGCTAAGTTTTATTACGTAAAAATAGCGATAATATGGAGAAAAAGGATTTAGTAGAAGGAATGAGGCTGTATATCTATAAGTTGCGTATGGATGGGCGTTATTCCACGGCGAAGAGCTATCAGGATGCATTAAACTCATTCATGCGGTTTTGTGGGTTGGAGGTAATTCCCTATATCTATGTCAATAAGGAGAACCTTCGGCGTTATCAGGCCTTTTTGTTGAACAAAGGATGTACATGGAACACGGTGTCGACCTATATGCGTCGGATCCGTTGTGTGTACAACATGGCGGTGGAGGAAGGGCTGGCCCCCTATATCCCTTATTTATTTAAGGGAGTTTTCACGGGTATAGAGAGCAAACGCAAAAAGGCGTTACCACAGGATTTATTACGTTCTCTGATGACGGCCCCATTAGATGATCCGGAACTGAGAAAAACACGGCAGGCATTGTGCCTGATGTTCCAGTTTTGCGGTATGGCATTCGTGGATTTCGCTCATCTGAAAAAGGAGAATGTCCGGGGTGGGGTTTTGGAATATAAACGCCAGAAAACGGGTACTCCGATGCTTATAGAGGTACAATCTACCGCATGGGAGTCGCTGAGGGAACTGTCAAGTGATGTAGGTAAGGACTCACCCTATTTGTTTCCTTTCTTGAAAGGGATAAAAGTGGGAAAAGAAGCCTACAAGGAGTACACTTCCGCTTTGGCCCATTTTAACCGGAACTTGAAGAGGTTGGCGAGAGCCTGCGGTGTGTCTATCCCGATCACCTCATATTCGATCCGTCATTCTTTTGCGATGATTTTGAAGGAACAGGATGTCCCGATTGAGATGATCAGCGAACTATTGGGCCATAAATCGATCAAGACTACACAAATCTATTTGAAAAGTTTCTCGTTGGAAAAGATGTCTGCGGTGAATAAAATTTGTTTTGAGAGTGTGTACAATCATGTACCGAAAGTAGGGTAAAGGGAGTAGGCTACTTGGGGAGTAGCGTATTCTTTCACGGCGCAAATGTAGTAAAAAATAACTAAAAACAAACAAACAAATCGGCTTGTTTAGTCATTCTAGGCGTTTGACCCTTTCTATTCTTTGATTTTCCCATTTTATCCTAGACGTATAGACATGGTGATGCGGGCAAGATGAATCCTTGTTCTAGGTATCATTCCACCATGCCTCATAATCTGTATATGTATTCCTGTAGAGACGGGGCGTGCCCCGTCTCATCCCCTCCAAATGGTATTTAAAGTTACTCCCAGACGGTGGGAGACGGAGCACGCTCCGTCTCTACAACCGGGTGATAACCGTTCTCGCACCTTTTAGGCTACTCCCCAAGTAGCCTAAGATTTCAAGAGATGGTAATTTTCAGTAATGCCATATTTAAAAATATAAAGTACTGTTTATCAGGATGATATAAATGATTCTTGGTAGGGCTCTGAATTGCCGTGGGGTCTGTTTTCGGGCCACGGGATAACCACTAGAAAAGATAATCATAGAGATGGATATATTGACAGGCAAGTGCTCGGATAGGTTCATGGCGCATGTTCTGAAGCGACGTGACCAGGAGGCTGTCCGCTGGTACGTGCTCACGCTCCCTACCGCCGGTGGCGGGCGTGACAGGATCAGCCCCTCGAAGGGGCTGGACGCTGAGCTTTCCCGCCGTGAGCGTCGTGGTGAGGCCTTGTTCGAGTATTTCTCCCCCTCGTATGTCGAGGCGAGGAAGGTGGGCGGCAAGATGGTCAACACGAAACGGCCCCTGCTGTACAACTACGTGTTCGTCCACGCCTCGGAGGACGAGATCTTCCGCCTGAAGCGTACGCTTCCCCTGTATAATTTCCTCCCCCGGGTTTCCTCCGGCGGGCGGTCTTATTTCCCGTACCTCTCGGATCGTGAGATGGATACCTTGCGTTGGGTCGCGGCTTCTTACTCCAACGAGCTTCCCGTATACGTGCCAGATAGCGGCCGCTTGTTGAAAGGCGACCGTGTGCGTATCACCTCCGGCCCTTTTACCAATATGGAGGCGGAGGTGGTGGTGCAGCCGGGCGGTGGCCATAAGGACGTGATGGTGCGTATCCTCGACTGTCTGTGGGTCCCCTTGTTCGAGGTGAGAGCGGGGGAGTATGAGTTGATCGAGCTGCACACGGGGGGCAAGCACGTGTATACCCATTTGGACAACGACCGTCTGTCGGAGGGCTTGCACGATGCCTTGGGCCGTTACCATGCCTCCGGCGTGGTAGTGGATGAGGATGCCCGTCTGGCCCGTGAGGTCCTGCGTGGCTACGCCTCTCTCCGTGGTGAGACCGACGTGATCCGTTGCAAGCTTTACTCTTTGCTCCTTCCTGCCTATCTGCTTTTGGGCGAGTCGGATGAGTTCGATCGTTTGCGCTCCACGATGCGCAGCATGCTCCCCGTGGTAAAAGCGGGGCAATCCCGTGCCTTGTTGCTGGTCACGCTGTACGGCTGTACGGACAGCAGCCTCTATCAGCGCATGGCGCACGAGCTGGTTGACCCTTGGATGGAGGAGGCCTCGCCCAAGAGGAGCAAGTCCGTGTTGATACGTCGTTTACGGGATTACGACCGTTGGTTCGGGCACGGGAACGGCGATAAATAAAAGATATGAGAGAAGAGAGAGAGACATGCGGCGTCCCTTCGGGCATCCGGCTGATGAACCTGTTGCGTGAGCGTTTGACAGAGATCATGGATCGTGAGCGTGCGAACCGAAACTCAATACACCTGTATTGCACGGGTCCCTACTGGGTAGCGTTCGAGCGTTCGGCCTACCAGCTGCATCGTGCGTTCCCGGATAGCGAGACCACTCCGTTGCGCCTGTTCGCCTACCCGTTCCCGATCGTGATGGTGTCCGTTACGGATCGCTCGCTCCGCTCGTACGCCCGCAAACATATCTTGAGAAGAGACGAGTCGGATTACAAGCTATTGACCGTCCCCGGATTTTCCTTGGCAGACTACCGTGAATGGCACGCCGGCGAGGTGGAGGGACTACCTTTATTAAGTGAGAGAGTATGAGTGCTGAAAAAAAGAAAACTACACCATTAGGAAAAAGTGAGGGAGCGGAACCGGAGCGATTCATCCCGGATGGGATGGGTATGTTCCAACGTAATGTAAAACGTATAGGGGATTGTGCGCTGGCGTTTTTGGCCTTGATCGTATTCTCCCCGCTGTTTTTACTTTGTTATATCGCCGTAAAACGGGAGGATGGAGGCCCGGCGATCTTTAAGCAAGAGCGTATCGGTCGTTTCGGTCGCCCGTTCAACATCTATAAGTTCCGCAGTATGCGTCTGGACGCGGAGAAGTTCGGTCCGGCCCTTTACAAGGGTGGGGCAGATCCCCGGATGACCCGTGTCGGAAAATTCCTCCGGGTACATCACTTGGACGAGCTGCCCCAGTTATGGAATGTCTTCGTGGGCGACATGTCCTTTATCGGTCCCCGTCCCGAGCGTAAGTTCTACATCGACCAGATCATGGAGCGTGATCCCCGTTACCGTTACCTCTACCAGATCCGTCCGGGCGTTACCTCTTACGCCACGCTCTACAATGGGTATACGGACACGGTCGATAAGATGCTCCGCCGCTTGCGTTACGACCTGTTCTATCTGGAACATCGCTCTTGGCTGTTCGATTTCAAGATATTGGTGAAGACCTTCTTGAATATAGCGTTCGGTAAGAAATTTTAGCCCCATGGTCTTAGGATATGAAGAAATAAATTATCTTTGTCTTATCAAAAATGGAGGAGAATTGAATATGGAGACAGTTCAAATACAATTAGAGAAACATCTTTTGGATAAGGCGATCGCTTATGCGAAACTTCGGGGTATTGATTTGTCTACAATGTTGACGGATTATTTATCCCGCTTGGTTAAACAACAGGAGGAAAAAAGCGAAATTCCCGATGTTATTCAAAGTTTGTTAGGCGCAGGTTCTCCTGTAGACGAGACTGATTTGAATGGAAGAGAGGCGTATCATCGTTATTTGGAGGAAAAATATCGATGAGAAAGATTTTCTTGGATACCAATGTGGTGATAGATCTCTTAGATAAACGTGAGCCGTTTTATCATGCGGCTGTATCTATTTTTTCCTTGGCTTATGAAGGTAAGATCTTGTTATATGTTTCGCCTATGACTTATGCGACAGCGTCTTATCTGTTACGAAAACATGGTCGGGATGGAATGAGATTGTTGTTACGCAATTTTCGTCAATTATCTAAGGTGACTATAGCAGATGAACGGGTAGTGGATGATGCTTTGGCCTCTAAGTTCGTGGATTATGAGGATGCTTTACAATATTATTCAGCATTGCGGGAAAATGTGGAAGCGATAATCACACGAAATACGAAAGATTTTGCGAATTCATCGCTTCCTGTATTTACTCCTGATGAGTTTTTATCACAGATCTGTCTATAGCTCGCTGTATTCCTCCCTGGCATCAAAGCAGGGGCAAGCCTTTTTGATATAGGGACTTAACTGGTAATGTCCTAGGATGCGTGCCTCCGGATAGTCCCTTCGTAATTGCCGTAGCAGATCCATCAAGGTACACCGCTGGGCATAGGTCCGGGTATCGGCCGGACGACCTTGTTCGTCGAGTCCACCCTCATAGCATATACCGATACTGTGGTCGTTCCATCCGGCTGCATGCGCCCCGATCTGGTTGACCGGGCGGCAGCGGTGCAGTTCCCCGTCCCGTGTGATATAGAAATGATAGCCGATATCGGCGAATCCCCGTGCCTTGTGCGATGAACGGAGCGCCTCCACCGGAAAATCCCTATCATAGCGTGTGCCTGAGCAGTGAATTACAAGGAGGCGAACCTCCCTGTAATTCTGGTAGAAACAATAAGCCTTACCCATGATAATTGAAGATTGATAATTGGAAATTGAAAATTAGAGAATACAGGATTGGATGCCAAGTGCCCCTGCGATGGCGGTAGCTACGGCGATGATCACTTTGATAATGGTACTCCATACGGACTTTTTCATGAATTATGAATTTTAAATTATGAGTTATGAATTAGGAATCCCGGCTGATATAAGAGGAAAGCTTCGCTTTCCTTCGGACGGCCTCAGCGGACGGGCGTCAAGCGAAGAGACCGTAGCGAGCGTGAGGAGCATCCCTGTCTGAGCGAAGCGAGTTGGGATGCGACAGCGAGCGTAGGTCTCGAAGTAGCCCGTCAGCGTCAGCCTTGACCTTTTGGTTACTTTTGGGTCAAGCCAAAAGTGACACATCAGATCTCATCAGGCGACTCCGAGTCGCCGCCCCCTTCCTCCACCGGCGTCCCGAGTATCGTCACCTTGAGCAACGAAGTCTTCTCGCCCAGCAGCGAGTACCGTCGTGCCCCGTTCAGTATGGTATAGGAAGGCGAGAATCCCGGTACGATAGTCCGTATATGCGTAGCCTTGACCTCGGGGGCGGTCGCTACCCCCTTCTCCGTGACGAAGCGGTTATAGACGGTTCCGAACCCCAGCAGCTCCACCTTGTAGCCTTTCTGCAGGTTCTTGATGACATACCGCTGATAACGATCCAATACGTTCAATACGTCACCCTTCGTGAGCGACGACTCCTCGGCGATCTGGTCGGCCGCGTCTTGCGTGGACAGGGTACCGAAATAATAGGGAACCGGCTTGTACACCTCCTGCTTGGGATCCGTCTTGGGGATAAAAAACTTTCGTGCTTGAAATGCTTGTGGCATGGTAATTGAAAATTAAAAGTTGATAATAGAAAATTAATTATTTGCTGATCAACGTTACAAAGATAGGTTCCGCCGTAAGGGACGGTGATGCCGGTTGATGCCCGGGGCAGGGAATAACGATTAATTAACATGGGACACGGTGATAACCGCCGGTTTCTTACGCTGCCCATCGTAAGCCCCTTTGAATAGGCATTATAAGAAGCCTTGGATGGGCAATGTAAAGACCTTAGAATGCCTGTTCTAGTTGACAAGTGACAATAGGCCGTTTTAATTTACCGCTGTATGCAACTGTCAACTAATTTACGGTTCACCAAGATAGCGGATGATCAACCCCACCTGTCGTGGCGTGAATATACGTTGCTCGGGGCGGTAGCCCGTCTCCCGCAGCTTATCGTACAACTCCGTGCATCGGATGATCCAACGGCGTAGACGGTTACAAGCTTGATGGGAGGCCAGCTCAGGGAAATAGGATGCCGCCAGTGCGGACTTTCTTAATGGTAAGGACATTTGATTTATGATTTATAGATTTGGGAGAATGAAACTTTCAAACTTTCAAACATTCGTCCCCCCCCTCACACACACGCCCGTTGGGTACATTATATAGGGGTGTGAGGGAGGCCGGGATTACTTATGGGTGACACGGTCGCCGAAGCTGTACTCGCCCCGGCCGTTCTTCTCCAGCGTGCCTCGTTCCTGCATTCGCTTGAGACAGGTATCTAGGGTGGCGGTGGGGATGTTGTTCCTCTCTGCTTCCTCCAAGGCCTGTTGTCGGTTGAAAGAGAGTGGAAGGGCCGCGAAGAGGGCCTCTTGGGGCGTTGGCGTACGAGAGCGTGGCACCTCGTCAGACGGAAGCAGGGAGAGTATGCCCGCCGAATGACGGTAGAGCGGCTCCACGAGCGAGAGGACGGCCTTAAAATCGTCATCATCGATACGTAACTCTAGGGAAGGAACGATACCGTCTCGTACGTTCTCCTCCGGGATCTCGGGGGCAGGCGAGAGACCGGGACAATTGAGAATTGAAAATTGAGAATCGAGAATGGCTTGTGGGATGAGGAGACTCTCCACCGATCGCAGGAAGGCCACCACGGAAGCGATCCGGCAGATATTGATGGCGATACGGGCCACGGAGCTTCGCATCGGATAACCGTAGGAAAGACCGGCGTGCCCGAATATGCGTGCGAAGCAGCTGTTGAATCGCTCCTTTTGCGTGTCGGAGAGATGGAATTGTATGACATTGACCCTCTCATGTAGGTAGTCCACGAGTTTCTTCCACTGTCTCCCCCAATCTGAGAAAAGGCTATCCATGTCCTCATCGCCCTGCTCGAACTGATCCGCCCACTCGTCGATGGGTGGCATCCGGTAGAACAATTGGCGTGAGAACAGCCCGTTCTCGGCCGAGGGAATAAGTGGCCGTACCTGCGCTGGAGTGCCGCTTAACAAGACACTGAGGTAAGAGGCCGGGCACTCCCGGTATTCCCGGTTCGTGCGTCGGTTGAAGGCCAGCCGCTCGTGGTCGTGGCATTTACGCAAGGTATCGCTCCAGTGCCCGTGCTCGGTGCCGATGGCCGTGCTCACGGTATCGACCTCGGTCTCGCAGATCAGCCCTATGCCGTCGGCCTCGATGAGGTTCTCCAGCACGCCGGTGCCGGAATTGTTACCGGCAATAAGGAACATCTTGAGGGGAGGCATCTCGGGCTCCGGCGTATCGGATTTTTTCTTGCCCAGCGAGTCCCAACGGCTCTTCTCCTCCCGGTAAGCTTTATGCCTCTGCTGGTAGTCCGCCATCATCGCCTCGTGTATCGGCTCAGCAAGCCGGCGTGTCCAAGCGAGGGCTCCCTTTCCCGAGGCGGGAGGGGCGACGATGAACGTTTGCAGGCAAGGGTAGTAGAATTTTCGCCCGTACGATATCCGGATCGATTTGTTGAGTGTCGCTCCCAACACGGTGATAGCGCCCAGCAGGAGGATATCCCGTTGGGCGGGGGTATCGCCCCGGTCGATCATCCGCTTGAGGAAAGCGGGCCAAGGATACTCCGGAAAGGCGGGCGGGACATTTTTCACGGACTGTTCCTCGTGCGTACACGTGTGCGTGTGTGAGGGAGGCGTGAATGTTTGAAAGTTTGAAAGTTTCGTTGCCTCGGCCATGGATTTGTCCAGTTTCACGCCGGCCAGATCCGCTAAGTGGAATACGGATCCCAAGCCATTCCGTCCATTGCCTCCTTTGAGGGCATGGTCGTATAGCTTATCCGCTTCGCCGGAGACATATTTCTCCGACATCCGGCAGATACGATGAAAGAATGTCCGGCCGGCCTCTCCGCAATCATTGGCGATGGCGAAGGCGATCGGCATATACTCTTGATAGGTGGGAGCGATGTTCGCCCCCTGTTTCTCGATGGCGGCAACGAGCCGCTCCAGATCTGATAATGGGTTCATGATGATATATAATTTTCAATTTTCAGTTCTCAATTTTCAATTCTCCCGTAGCCTCGCTGAGGGATCGTGGCAAAGGAAGCAAGCCCGTGAGAGGTCTGCGTTCGTGGCATCAGCTTTCAGTTCATATTTTCCCTCAAGGTATTCCCAAGCGAATCGTACCGCCTCGTCGAAAGACTCCTCCACGGTTTTCTTGATCGACAGGCGATAGGGTACGAAGAGCTTGATTCCCGTGGTACTGGGACTCACGAAGGAGAGATCGGGGCGTAGCCGCTCGTCGGCGAACAGCGTGTCCCTCCAACGGATCGCCTCTTCGGGTGAGGAGAGGTGATCGATGTCGATGACGAACTCACCAGAGGGCAATAACAAGTGATCTTCCTTTCGGTAGGAGAAGATACCGGCGGGCGTGACATAGGGTAGCAAACTCTGTTTCAGCCGCCTGAACCGTTTCTTGTCGCCCGATGCGGCACGTACTTGATCGGTACGCTCACGCAGCCACTCGCTGGTGGTGATATAGGCGTACAATTGACTGACACAGACGACCCCGTTCGGCACTTGATTGGTGATGGGGGCGTTGAAAAAGGAAAAGATAGACTCTTTCATGATCGGATAAAATAAATTGATTATTCGGTTACTGCCGGTAAAGGAACGCGTTCCTGCCCGTTCCCGGAATAGCGATGGACGGGACGGGTACGGAAACGGACGTACGGTGGATGAAATGAGGATAGAAATAAAATATGCCCCCGTGAAAGGGGCGATTATTGTTAACACTTAAATTAAAAACGAATATGACAGAAAATCAAGAGCGGGCGGAACAGGCACGTTCTGCCTTTACGGTCAATGGAGGTAACGTGCAGATCCTGCCCAATGCCACCATCGCTATCCAGAACATCCATTGGGGTGACGGGACGGTGACACGGACGGAACGCTGGATTACGCCCGCAGAATCGGGACTTCATGAGTCTCCGTCTCCTCCGATAAACTCTCCTGCCCCTCCGGTGACGGCTGAACCCTCCTCGTTGGCCTTGTTCATCCCGGACGAGGCGACCCGTCTTGTCTACGAGGCCCGCCTATGCGTCTGCCCGGACACGGTCACCCTTTGCCAGACGGTATTGACGGACCTTTACAACGAGATCCTAGCCGACTACTCATCTCCCCTCAAGCTGGTCAAGAGCCGTGCCTTCATCAGCGCCCTCTTGCCTCACCTCACGTTCGTGAATGGGGCGAATGTACCGAGCATTCGATATGGGATCAGGAAGTATGTGCTGGGGGAAGGATAAGTGTAAGGAATATTATCGGGAGGAAGATGTTCCTCATTCATTAGTTTATGATGATAAATCAATTAAAAGCTGGAGCAGCCTTGAATTATGTCTCTATCATGCTGAACATGGTAGTGGGGCTTGTATATACCCCTTACATGTTACGCATGCTGGGGCAGTCGGAATATGGCCTATATTCATTGGCTGCGTCCATTATCGCTTATTTGACCGTATTGGATTTGGGGTTCGGTAACGCTATCGTGCGTTATACTGCGAAATTTGAGGCGGAAGGGAAGAAACGGGAACAGCAGGAAATGTTCGGTATGTTTTTTCTACTGTATATAGGGATCGGGCTGATAGCCATAGTTGTCGGTACTTTACTGTCTTTGAATGTAGATCGAATGTTCTCCGTGAATATGACAGCATTGGAGGTGAATCGAACTCGTATCATGCTCTGGTTGATGACATTTAATCTTGCTTTTACCTTCCCGATGAGTATTTGGGGTAGTATCATGACTGCCTATGAACGTTTCGTGTTTCAACGATTGGTGAGTATCGTGCGCAGTGTGCTTAATCCGGTTGTAATGATCTTATTGTTGGTTGTCGGTTATAAGGCGGTTGCGATGGTGGTGGTCACAACCTTGTTCAATATCATAACTTTGATTATCAATTTTTATTATTGCAGATATAAGTTGTATGTCAAGATACGTTTTGGGCATTTCAATTCTGCTTTTCTTAAAGAAGTTTCGATCTATAGTTTCTGGATATTCCTTAATGCGATAATAGATCGGATTTATTGGAGCACGGGGCAGTTTGTTTTGGGAATGTATAGAGGAACCGTGGCAGTGGCGGTATATTCCGTGGCGATTCAACTTACGCAGATGTTTATGATGTTTTCCACGGCGATAAGCGGTGTATTTCTTCCAAAAGTTACGGCTATGGTGACTTATGGCGGCAATGAGAAAGAAATATCGGATTTGTTTATTCGTACGGGTCGGATACAGTATATCGTGATGTCGTTTATTCTCTCTGCCTTTGTTGTGTTCGGTCGTCCGTTCATCCGGCTGTGGGCCGGGGAAGGATATGAGGAGGCGTACTATGTATCACTATTGTTCTTTTTCTCATTGTTGATTCCTTTGATACAGAACTTGGGGATCACGATCCTTCAAGCCCGGAACCAGATGCGTTTTCGTTCTGTGTGTTATGTAATAATCGCTTTTTGCTGCTTGGCTTTCTCCATTTATGGTACCAGAAAATGGGGAATGATGGGATGTGCTTACGCTACGGCGGGCGCTTTGTTGCTAGGACAAGGCTTGGTGATGAATATTTATTATAAAGGTCGGCAAGGCATAGATATCTCTCGCTTTTGGTGTGAGATAGGTAGAATGTCGATAATGCCAGTAATATTTGTGATTCTTTGTTTGTGGACTGTAAATCATTGGGAGATAAATTTGACTATACCTGTCGTATTTATTTATTCAGTGGCCGTATTTGTGGTTCTTTATGCTCTACTATTCTGGTTTATGAGCATGAATGCGTATGAACGAAATTTGTTTATCTCTCCTCTTAAAAAAATAACGATATAGAGACCTGAGATTATGAGGTTAATTGACAGGGCTTGGTGCTTGAATTGGTATTTGGGATTTTAATCGTATGATACATATTACAGATAAGCGGGACTGTTGTGGTTGCAACAGTTGTGTGCAACGTTGTCCTAAATCATGCATTAGGATGCGTGAGGATGACGAAGGTTTTCTTTATCCGGAGGTAGATGAAAGTGTTTGCATTGATTGCGGATTATGTGAAAAAGTATGTCCGGTAATTCATCAAGCGAGAGAAAATAGGCCTATAGTCGTATGTGCGGCTAAAAATAAGAGTGAGGAAATACGCTATCAAAGTTCTTCTGGTGGCGTTTTTACGGCTTTAGCCAATGAGATTATCAGAGAGGGTGGAGTCGTGTTTGGGGCTGGTTTTGATGAGAATTGGGAAGTAAAGCATGATTGTACAGAGACGGTAGAGGGATTGTCTGCTTTTCGAGGTAGCAAATATGTGCAGAGCCGGATAGGGGATAGTTTTAAAAAAGCGGAACAATTCTTGAAGATAGGGCGTACGGTTTTATTTTCTGGGACTCCTTGCCAGATAGCGGGGTTAAAGCGTTTTTTGCGGAAAGAATATGATAATCTTTTGACGGTGGATTTTATCTGTCATGGCGTGCCTAGCCCGGGTGTATGGCGAGAATATCTGAAGGAGGAAACCGTACGTCTGTATGATAGAAAAAATAGGTTTTTGTCTCACCCTTATCAAAAAGAAGAAGTTTGTATAGAAGGTATCTCGTTTAGAGATAAACGCTTAGGTTGGAAAAAGTTTAGTTTCACTCTCCACGTTTCAGTGGCTGATAGACACGGAGACAAAAAATCGTTTTTACTCTCTGAGCCTCTGGACAAAAATATTTTCATGCGAGGATTCTTGGCAGATTTGTATTTGCGTCCGAGTTGCTACGCTTGCCCTTCGAAAACCTTTAAGAGTGGAAGCGATATCACGATAGGGGATTTCTGGGGCGTACAGCATGTGATGCCGATGATAGACGATGACAAGGGGGTAAGTGTGGTAATGCTGAACGCTATAAAGGGTGAGACCTATTTCCGGAAGATAGGTTTGGATAGTAGCATCGTAGGATATGAGGTAGTTTTACGCTACAATCCTTCTATTGAAAAATCGGTTAGCTTAACAGGGAAACGCAAGCTTTTTTATTCAGATACGAAAGCAACGTTGGATGAGAGGATTGAGAATTTATGTCGTTTGACATATAAACAGAGGTTAAGGATGATATTTGACATTATTCTCGGAGAAAAGGTGAAGAATTTTATAAAGAGACATTGTTTGAGCAAATTGGAATCATGAAAATAGGTATATTGACTCAACCATTTAGGGGAAATTACGGAGGCATACTACAAAATTGGGCATTGCAACGGACGCTTAGGAGCATGGGGCACGAGCCTGTGACAATCGATATTCTTCCACGTCCGACAATTGGGCGATTTATTCTCTCCACGATCAAATCTTTTGTGCTTTGGTTCATTCCTTCACGTAGGCGAACGTTTCAGAAATGGAGCGATAAGCGTAATCCGTTGTTCGAGGATTTTGTCAACAGGCAGATCGTGAAGACGCATATTTGTAGACGTTATTCTATGGACATCGTAGAGGAGTATGGTTTGGAGGCCCTTTTGGTTGGTAGCGATCAGACGTGGCGACCGATGTATAACGTGGGGATGTTGTCGGATATGTTTTTGGGTTTCGCCTGTGATTTCACAGGAAAGAAAGTCGCTTACGCAGCCTCTTTTGGTGTAGATTACTGGGAGTATACGGAGAGACAAACCTCGTTTTGCGCTTCTTTAGCTCAACGATTCGACGCCATATCTGTGCGTGAAACGAGTGGGGTGAAACTTTGCGAGAGATATCTGGGGATAAATGCGGCTGCCGTACTCGATCCTACGTTACTTGTCGAGAAGGAGGCATATGCGGAACTATGCGAGAAGGTTCCTTTTTGCGGAGAGAGATATCTTGCGGGCTATGTGTTAGATGCCTCGGAAGAGTCGGATCGGGTTATTGTCGAGGAGGCGGAAAAGCGAGGGCTATCAATCCGGCGTTATTCGGCGGATAATCATGCGAGGCTGACAGTGGAGGAGTGGGTTGCGATTTTTCGAGACGCTAGTTTCGTGGTGACTGACTCGTTTCATGGAACCGTGTTTTCTGTCATCTTTGGGAAACCGTTCCGTAGTGTCGTGAATGAGACAAGAGGAGGCGCACGTTTCGCTGACTTGTTGGAGAAGTATCATTCTGGAACTTTAGCGGAGTGGCGGCAGAAGAGTTTTAATTTTTTACGGGAAGCGTTCAGCTCCTTGGACGGAAAAACAGAGTCCTTATAAAATCAATAAATTATGGATAAGCAACCTGCTGTATCAGTGATTGTTCCTGTATATAAGGCAGAGAACTATCTATGTCATTGCGTGGATAGTCTATTAGCGCAGACATTTCCTGATTTCGAGATCCTTTTGATAGATGACGGTAGTCCGGATCATTCCGGAGATATTTGTGATGAATATGCGAGGAAGGACAGCCGTGTACGTGTATTCCACAAAGAAAACGAAGGTGTCTCAAGTACGCGCCAATGCGGAATTGATAACGCTAAAGGTGAATATACGATCCATGCCGATCCTGATGATTGGGTAGAGCCAGACATGCTGGAAGAACTTTATAAGAAAGCGAAGGAAGAGGATGCGGATGTCGTGATATGTGATTTTTATGAGGATATTGGTGATAAACGGAAATATATTAGACAACAGCCCTCGGATTTGGATCATAAAACCGTGCTGCGGGAATTGTTCCAACAATTGCATGGTAGCTGTTGTAACAAGCTCGTTAAGCGAGCTTGTTACAATGGTGATGTACGTTTCGTGCCGGATCTTACGTTTTGCGAGGATTTATGTTTCAACGCCTTGATATTAAGGAAGGAGATCAAGATTGGATATTTACCTCGGGCTTTTTACCACTATGAGCAAAACGTGAATGCGGGATCGCTTACAAGAAATTCTTCTCCTGAGCAGTATGTCGTACTGATGAATATATTGGAGAAAGGGCTCGATACGGCAGATTTCCAAATGATACGACCTATTTTGATTTATTCGTGGGCTTATAAAGCCTTTTTGATGAGGCTTTATACTGATACCCAATTTCGATCGCTGTTTTGGAAATATCAACTTGATTTTTTTCGGTCTATATTGTTAAGTCCATTGTGTTTTAAGAAGGTAATATTACTTTTTATTTCTTGTTGGAGCACGCAAAAGTGGGCATATAAGATATATGAATTGTATAAATTGCATGAGATACGTAAATAATTATTGAGATGTTTTTTGTTCTACTTACCTTTGTTCT
>OJOL01000701.1_pt1 | contig 23705 bp, 19 predicted proteins | sample 1598121 | NCBI WGS metagenome assembly OJOL01 (sample SAMN01915219, study PRJEB22387) | human gut metagenome | isolation source: stool | host: Homo sapiens | place: USA
CCCCTCCAGGCCCCAGTCCCGCCAGTCGGTCTGCTCGGGCGGCTCGCCGCCGGCCCCTCCGCGCCCGGTCCTCTCCATCTTGCCCGCGCCCCCTTCGGCTCGACGCTTCCGCGGGGAGGCGGGCTCGGTGCCCGGTCGCCTCGCGGCGAATGCGGGGCTGCCCTCGCCGTGCGAGCAGTGCATGCGCTCCGCCCGGTCGGGCATCTCACGGGCGGTCAGCTCGCCCGCCTCCTCCAGCTTGAGCCAAGCATACAGGTTGTCCTTGTTCGGGAAAAGCGGCAGGCTCCTGCAGGCGGCGGGGGCGGACAGGCCGCTCCGGTGGAACTCCCAGAGAATCCCCTCGCGCTCCTCTTTCGTATACATCGGACTCCCTCCTGGACCCAGATTGGGTCCGAGATTTTGTCCGAGGTCCCCTACGTCCCATTCCAAAGGCAAATTCCGGGACGCACTTTCCGAAACCCCGCCCATCCGGAAAGCCCGTCCCACTCTGAATACATCCAGCGAACATATGCGAGCGTGTTGTCCAGAACGGCCTCGTCATCGGGGTGATGGAAAATATCGTCCCAGACGCTTGCCATCGTTGCGCCCACGAGTGTCAAGAAAAAAGCCTCGAGGATTTCGAGGCTTTCACCATTTGTATTGTTTTGCACGAAGGACCGCGAACGGCGAAGCTACTCTCCCAGCACGGCCTTCTTGGCGGCTGCCGCCATGTTATCCAGATCCTCCTTGGTGGGGTGATCCTTTGCGGCAACCCAGTTGTCGAGTAGCATCTTAAATCGGGCGTTTTCGGGATCTTGCTCGAGCATGGCCTCGTAGCGCTGCTTGACCGCGGGGCCCATCTTGCCCTGGCACATCGCCCAGCCTACAAGCTCGGCATCATTGGCCAAATTGGAGGTCACGCGATCGATAATCTGCCTAAAATACTCCTCACTGGCCCCAAAGCCGCAGGTGCCAAACAGGAACACGCGCTTGCCGTGCAAGGCGGAAAGCAACGCCGCGACCGAAGGCGTGCACGCGCCCTTGTCGCACCAAAAGCCGACGAGCACCGTGTCGGCCGCGCAGGCGCCCTGCGCCTCGAGCGCAACCTGATCTGCATCCGCATCGTCGCTCAACGCCGCGGCATGGACAAACTCAACACCCGCAGCCTGCAGCGTACGCTTGATCGCACCCGAAACCATCCTGGTATTACCGCTCTTGCTGTTAACCACCAAAGAGCACGTCATAGTCACGTTGCCTCGTTTCCCCCAAAACTAAAGCCACTAATGCAATTTATTAGATGAATATCTTAGTACTAACGTGACAGATGTAAACCACCGTCTGTCGATTGATTAATTTGCCCCACGGGCTTGCTCACTGGGCGAATTGGCTGCGGTAGAGTTCGGCGTAGAAGCCGCCTGCCGCTAGCAGCTCGTCGTGCGTGCCGCACTCGATAATCTGCCCGTCGCGCATCACCAGAATGCAGTCGGCGTTACGAATCGTGCTCAGGCGGTGCGCCACGACAAAGCTTGTGCGGCCAGCCATGAGCTCGTCGAATGCCGCCTGCACCTGCAGCTCGGTGCGGGTATCGATGCTCGAGGTCGCCTCGTCCAGCAGCAGAATCGCCGGGTCGGTGAGCATGACGCGCGCGATGCACAGCAGCTGTTTTTGACCCTGGCTAAACGTGCCGCCGTCCTCGCCGATTACCGTATCGTAGCCGCCTGGCAGCTGCACGATAAACTTGTGCGCGTGCGCGCGCTTGGCAGCTTCGATAACCTGCTCGCGCGTGGCGTCGGGACAGCCGTAGGCGATGTTTTCCGCCACCGTGCCCTCGAACAGCCAAGTGTCCTGCAACACCATGCCAAAGGCGCGGCGCAAGCTTGCGCGCGTGTAATCACGCGAGGAACGGCCATCGACCGCAATGCGACCGGCATCGATATCGTAGAACCGCAGAAGCAGGTTGATGAGCGTCGTCTTGCCACAGCCCGTGGGACCGACCAGGGCAAAGCGCATGCCGGGCTTGGCCTCGATGCAGATGTCCTGCAGCAGCTTGCGGTCGGACACGTAGCTAAAGTCCACATGCTCAAAGGCGACCTCGCCCTGCGGGGCGGCAAGTTCCACGGCATCCGCCGCATCGGGCTCCTGCTCGCGCGCATCGAGCAGCGCAAACATGCGGCGCGCCGAGGCGTACGCGGTCTGAATCTGCGTAATGACGTTGGTGACCTCGTTGAACGGCTTGGTGTACTGGTTGGCATAGGACAGGAAGATCTGCACGCCGCCCACCGTAAGCGCCGCCGGCACGCCCGTGATCACGCCCACACAGCCAATCACAGCGACCACGGCATAGATGATGTTATTGATAAAGCGCGTGCCGGGGTTGGAGAGCGAACCCATAAACTGCGCGCGCTCGCCCGCGGTGCAGAGCTCGGCATTGAGGGCATCGAAGCGCAGCTGCGCGTTGGGACCATAGGCAAAGGCGTCGACAAGCTTTTGCTCGCCTACGTACTCCTCGATATGACCACCGAGCTGCCCTTGAATACGCTGCTGCGCCGTAAAGCTTTTGTTGGAGAGCTTGGCGATGGCGCCGGCCGCAAAGATGGAGAGCGGTGTGACGAGCACCACCACGAGCGTCATGGCCAGGTTAATGGAGAGCATAAACGCAAGCGTGCCCACGATGGTGATAACGCCGGTGAAAAGCTGCGTGAAGCCCTGCAGCAGACCGTCGCCCACCTGATCGACGTCGTTGACCACGCGGCTCATAAGGTCGCCGTGGGCATGACTGTCGATAAAGCTGAGCGGCATACGGCTGAGCTTGTCGCTCGCCTCCACGCGCATGTCGCGCACCGTCTCGTAGGACAGGCGGTTGACGCAGTAGCCCTGTAGCCACTGGAAGGCCGCAGCACCTACGACGACAATCGCGAGCTTGGTAACGAGCGGCAGCAGCGCATCGAAGTCCACCTGCCCGGCGGCAACGATCAGGTCGATGCCCTCGCCGATGAGGATGGGCGTGTAGAGCTGCAAAATTACCGAGACGGCGGCACTTAAAAACGATGCCGCAAACGAGACGCGGTGCGGGCGAACATAGCCCAGCAGGCGGCGGGTCACCGCACCCACGGGATAGCGCTCGGGATCGCCGGGCTGGCGCGGACCGTCGCCCAAGTCATTGAGGTTATCGTTACCGGACACGTTGGCCGTCATCGTGGCGACCGAACCGGAGGAAGTGTACGGATTCATTTAGCAGCCCTCCTTTGCGCAGACGGATGTGGGGACGGTCGGGGCGCCTGGGGCGGGCGCGGGCGCCGTACTCCCCTGCTGACCCTCGAGCTCCTCGCGGCGAAGCTGCGACTGGCAAATCTCGCGGTAGAGCTGGCAGGTCGTGTAGAGCTCATCGTGCGCGCCCAGGCCCGCGACCGAACCGTGGTCAAGTACGCAGATCATATCGGCGTCGCGCACGGTCGAAACGCGCTGGCTTACGATCACCGTAGTCAGCGGCAGCCCGCCCTCGGCGGCACCGCGCACACTGCGCTCGCGGATGGCATGGCGAAGCGCCGCGTCGGTCTTAAAGTCGAGCGCCGAGGCAGAATCGTCCATGATCAATATCTGAGGCGAGCCCACCAGGGCGCGCGCGATGGTCAGGCGCTGGCGTTGGCCACCGCTGAAGTTCTTACCGCCCGCCTCGACCGGGGCATCGAGCCCCTGCGGCTTGTTGCGCACGAACTCGCTCGCCTGCGCCATGTCGAGCGCCACCCAGAGCTCCTCGTCGGTCGCAGCCTCGTCGCGCCAGGTCAGGTTGCTGCGGATGGTGCCGCTCACCAGCGACGCGCGCTGTGGAACGGTCGCGACCACACGGCGCAGCTGGTCGAGCGGCCAGGTGCGCACGTCGGCGCCCATCACGCTCACGCTGCCGGTACTCGCATCGTACAGGCGCGGGATGAGCGAGACGAGCGTCGACTTACCGCTGCCCGTGCCGCCGATAATGCCGAGCGTCTTGCCCAGCGGCAGCTCCAGGGTCACATCGTTGACGGCGTTGGCAGCGCCGGCGCCAAACGAGAAGCTCGCATGGCTCAAGCCCAGCGCAGGAACGGGAGCGGCATTGCCCGGCTTGGGCAGCGCGACCGGCTGGTTGCCCTCGTCGGTGATGCTCGGCACGCAATTGAGCACCTCGTTGATACGTGACGCACTGGCGCTCGCCTTGGTAAAGACCACGACCAGGTTGGCGACGTACACGATGGAGGTCAGGGTCTGCGTCATGTAGTTCACAAACGCCATGACCTGGCCCTGCGTGAGCTCGCCCACGTTGACCTGAATGCCGCCCACCCACAGGATGGCGCACACACCCAGGTTCATCACCAAAAACGTCACGGGGTTGAGAACCGACGAGAGCTTGCCCACCGCGATGGCGGTATTGGCCTGGTCATCGGCGGCTTGGGCAAAACGCTCACGCTCGTGGTCCTCACGCACAAAGGCGCGAACCACGCGGGCGCCCGAAAGCCCCTCGCGGCAGATAAGCGCAATGCGGTCGAGCTTTGCCTGCAGCTGCTTGTAGTAGGGAATGCAGCGCGCCATGACAAACCAAAACACCAGGCCGATAGCGGGCGTGCAGATCAAAAAGATGATGCCGAGCTTAAGGTCGATGGCAAGGGCCGCGCACATGGAGCCCACCGCCAGGAAGGGCCAGCGGATGAGCATGCGCACGCCCAGCGCCACAGCGAGCTGCACCTGGTTGACGTCGTTGGTGATACGCGTGATGAGCGACGGCGTGCCAAAACGGTCGAGTTCGGCATAGCTCAGCTTGTTGATATGCTGGTAGAGCGCGCCACGAATGTCGGTGCCCATGCCCTGCGAGGTGAGCGCCGCCATCTTTTGGCAGACGAGCGTAAACGAGATGCCGATCACAGCCATGGCGCCAAGCAGCATACCGTAGTGGACGACGGCGTTGACATCGTGTGCGCCAATACCCTTATCGATCATCTGGGCAATCACCAGCGGCGTCAGCAGGTCAAAAATCACTTCGATTAGCTTGCACGCAGGGCCGATCACCATATATCGGCGAAACTTACCACCAAAACGCCTGAGCAGCTCAATCATGTATAGGCGCTCCCTATCATCATCCACATTCAATTCGAACCATGATAGTACCGCCACCCCAAAAGAAGCGTAAACAACTCGTCATTTCTAACGGGATTCAGTTTTCAGGGGAGGGGTATACGCGCACACCCAGCCAGTGTCGGGTCAACTAGCATGGTATATTTACATTAGTGCTACCAAGTTAGTCGCCGACCCTTGAAATGAGGTGCCGAGATGAACGACATTCTCGCAAGAAGAGCAAGACGAGCAACTGTGGGCATCGCCCTTTCCGCGGCACTTGTCGCGGGAATCGCCCCCGTAGCGGCGATCGCGGCAGAAACCAGCGCCCCCACCGGTGCAGTTGCCTTGCAGACGGAAGACGCGGCCGCCGCAAAAGAAAAAGCGTATGCAGCCATGCAGGAAGCGCTCAAAAACCTCGAGGCCGCAAAAGACGCCGCAAGTCCCGAGAAAATTGCGGAAATCGATGATGACATTGCCGCATTTCAAGAACTCTACGACATGGTGGTGGCGGAAGCCGCCAAACGGAGGGAACCCCTTCCCGCCATGCAAGCGAACGTCGATGCAGCCCAAGCCAAATACGATGAGGCCCACAACCGGACAAGCGGCCTTCAGGCAGAATTAGATAAGGCACTTGAAGCACTCGGCGGCGAGGAGCCCAGCACAGCTATTAAGGAGCATATTAAGCAGTTGCGCATGGAGATCATGACGGCAGAAAGGCGAGAAGAATCTTGTGAAGATGATCTTCACCGCTACCAACGCCGGCTCGAAAGCCAGGAAAAACAGGTTCAGTATTTCGAAAGTGAGGCAAAGGAAGCTAAAGCCCACATCGACGAGGACATAGCCAAGCGAAATGCGCTCCTCGGCGATTTGGAAAAGGCGCAAGCGGCCTATGACGACGCCTGCAAGGCATACGAAGAGGCAAAGGCCGCGGCAGACAAGGCCACCTCGCCCGAGATAACGAAACCGACCGAGACGACGCCTCCCTCCGCCTCAACGCAACCCGCCGAGGCGACACCGCCCGTTGCCTCACCTGCAACCGGCAAAGACGCCCTACCAAGCTCCACCAAGCAGGCGAACTCGAGCAGCGGCAAGCAAGCAAATACGACCGCCGGCAAGCTCGCGAACACGGGCGACACAGCACCGAGCGCAATAGCACTCGCAGGAATCGCCGCCATGGGACTCGGAATAACCGCCACAGCCACACGCCGCATCAAGAACTCAAAATAGCCGACAGAGCATTCTGCCTTCACCAATCCACAAGCCCAGAGACAAAAAGAGGCTCGTTTCCCCAACCTAGGGAAACGAGCCTCTTTAACTGCAAAAATTCAAGCAACAGCACCGCCGCCTCTTGAACCACGTAGCCATCAATGCCCAGACAACGCCAACGAGCAGCATTCCTTAAGGGATAGATTAAATTAGATAAACGCGCCTTTACGGGTGATTTTTGGACGACGGGGCCCGGCCGGCGGCGAGGTGTTTGGTAGTCGAGCGATCCCGCAGGCGAAGCCGAGGACCAGCGAGACACCAAACACCTCGCCGCCGGCCGGGCCATGTCGCGGCACCAAAATAGCGCCCGTGCGCTCGATGGATTCGGATGCCCGACAGAGGCTCCTTATGGCTGCTTCCTTCCGGACCTGACCAGATTCGGAACATGTCGTCATCCGAACCCATCGAACGCGCTAGGCGCTCGGTATATCTTACCTGCTCCCGCCCGCCAGAGCAAGGTAGCTAATTTGGGACGGAGCTTTTTTGACTACTTTTGCAGCCCGATTGCCAGAGCAGCCAATGAGTAGTCAAAATAGTCCCATCCCAAAATGACCGGCTTGGTGCCGCACCGCAGAAAGGGCCCATCTACTACGTTTAGGCCACAGGGGTCGACCATAGCCGACTTTTTTGAAAATCGGCAAGCTTTCTACCTGCGGTTTTGTTTTTGTAAATTCCGGGATGGTCGAGAGTGGCCGGTTTAACGTAGTAGATGGCCACGTTTCGTGGCAGGCGGTCCGACCCAAGGCACAAGGCAGCCAACCTCGAATGGACATTCTCGAAGTTGCGGTGGAATACGGACTGAATTGGCACCTTAAAGGCAAAAACACTCCGTATTTCACCGCAACTTATCGAGGGGATGGGTTTTAGAGGCGAGCGAGGTCGTAGGCTTGGGCGGCTGATTCACCGGCGAAGATGAGGTTGGTTGTGGCTTCCTGAGGATTGAGCGCCTGGTCGAGGGGCATGGGCTTGCGGCAGATCGGCAAAACCAAGTCAATACCCTGCCCATATACCGCGTCCAGGTTGACGGCGCGACCGCCCACGACGGCGACCACCGGCTTGCCATATCGCTTGGCGCGGCGAGCCACACCCACCGGTGCCTTACCGGCGGCGGACTGCTCGTCCATATTGCCCTCGCCCGTTATGACCAGGTCGACATCACGCATGCGTTCGTCAAACCCAATCAGATCGAGCACCGTCTCCACGCCCGAGCGTAGCTCCGCACCGAGCGCCAGTAACGCCGCGCCCAAGCCACCGGCAGCGCCCGCGCCGGGCACGCCGAGCACCGAGCCAAACGTCCGTGTGCCCTCGGGTGTGCGCAACAACCCCTGAGCTCGTACCTCGAAAATTGCCGCATCGAGCAGGCGACTGTAGCCGACCATCCAGTTGTCGTACTTGCCCAGCGCCTCGGCATCATCCGTCGGCAGGCCCTTCTGCCCGCCGAACACCGCCAGTGCGCCTCGACGCCCCACGAGCGGATTCTCGACATCCGAAAGCACAACGATACGAGAGCCACCCAAAGCCTGCAGCGCTGGCGCCAAATCAACGCTCGCCACCTGCTCAAGGCCGGCAAGACCGGGGGCGACATCGCAGCCCCGATCATCGACCACGCGCGCGCCCAGCGCCTGCAGCATGCCGGCGCCACCGTCGTTGGTGGCACTGCCGCCCAGACCAATATAGAGTGTCCTTGCGCCCGTGCGAACTGCGCGAAGCATAAGCTCGCCCACGCCATAGGTCGAAGCCGCCAACGCCGCCGACTCCGTACAACTCGAATACCCAATACCCGCCGCCTCGGCCATCTCAATTACAGCCGACTCGTGCTCGCCGTCCACTAACATCCGGGCAGGCACACGCTCGCCAAAGGGGCCTGCAACCTCGCAGGCCACAAGCTCGCCACCGCAGGCGGCAACGGTATCGAGCGTTCCCTCGCCGCCATCCGCCAGCGGCAACGCGCGCACCTCGACATCAGGCCACACACGGCGCATGCCCTCGGCAACCGCCGCCTCCGCCTGCGCACTCGACACGCTGCCCTTAAAGGAGTCGATCGCCAACAGCACACGGCGGGGTCGGCGGCACGCAGGACCAAAGTCAACCGCCGTGCCAGCATCCTCACCGGCACCTGCAAGCGCTGCGGCGTGAGCGGCGTGTGCTTCAAGATCGGCCCCACAACCGCAATCAGCGCCGCCCGCTCCGCGCAGACCGCCAAAATAGCTACTCAGCAGCTCGCGGCATTCATCCGCCAGGACCCCAGCCGTCACGTTAAACCGATGATTCAGGCGCGAGTCGGCATTCAAATCGTATAGGGATCCCAACGCGCCCGCCTTGGCGTCGCTCGCACCATACACGCAGCGCCCCACGCGCGCGTTGACCATAAGACCCGCGCACATGCAGCAAGGCTCGAGCGTCACGTAGACCGTGCAATCGGAAAGGCGCCAGCGACCGAGCGACCGAGCGGCAGCGCACAGGGCCGCGAACTCTGCATGAGCCGAAGGATCCTGATCGAGCTCGCGGCGATTATGCGCCCGCGCGACAATCTCACCCGCGCGCACTACCACGGCGCCAATCGGTACCTCGCCCACCGCAGCGGCGGCGCGAGCCTCCGCCAGCGCCTCGCGCATGAACTTCTCGTCGATTTCGGTGATCGCCATCGTTCGCCTTCCCTGTTGCAGATTCAAAACGATGCTATCATTACGACTCACGGAGAGATGGCAGAGCGGTTGAATGCGGCGGTCTTGAAAACCGTTGAGCGCGAGAGCGTTCCGGGGGTTCGAATCCCCCTCTCTCCGCCACTTTTAGTGATGCACCGGTGTCATGGTCCGCTCGAACAGTGCATCGACCACGTCGGCCATCTCGGGTCGACGCTCAAGATCGTGGCCCGATTCCCACCATATCGTGAAAAGTCGAATAATACCGCCGGCGACAAACTCAGACGTCGTCTCGAGTGACACGGGGGCCAGGGCATCCTCGGCAAGCACGTTCATCACACGCTCGCGGATGGAGCGGGCAATACGGTCGCAAATAACGTTGGTCAACATGCCAGACATGCTGCTTGCCAAAATGTTATCCATGAGCTGCTCGTGCGCCAGAATCAAATCCATGGCATCGTCCAAAATCGCGTGCCGAAGCGCGCGCACGTCCTCGGCAGACACTGCGCCGGCCTCATCGGGCTGTTTTTGCGGCAAGCCCGACATGAGCTCATCGATATAAAAGGCAAAGTAATCGTTCTTGTCGCGAAAGTGCTTGTAGAACGTCGTGCGGCGAATCATGGCGCGGTCGCACAGCATGGCAACCGTCAGGTCCTCAAAACGATGCTCCTCGAGAAGCTCGGTAAAGGCATCGAACAGGGCGCGGTAGGTTTTCTTGATGCGAAGGTCCACTGGTATCGCCATCCTCAGGGCAAAGACAACACTCGTCAATCTGTCGCATATCTTACACCTGTACCTCGCGCGCTTTGCCCCGGTGCCGACCCCGACGAAAACACAACGCTTACCGGAAAGTTCGGCACGGCAAAACGTTGCGGGTATACTAGTAGCGTTATACCAACGGCAGCTGGCGCATGCCGCCGCGGCCATTCGAAACGGAGACATCATGCTTCCCGTCATCATCGGCATCGTTGTTGTCATTGTGATTGCCTGCGCCATCGCCGGCATCTACAACAACATGGTCACCAAGCGTAACCGCATCGATAACGCCTGGCAGAACATCGATACGCAGCTGCAGCGTCGCAACGACCTGATCCCCAACCTGGTCGAGACCGTCAAGGGCTACGCCAAGCACGAGCAGGAGACGCTCTCCGCCGTGATCAGCGCGCGTAACACCGCCGTCAAGGCCACCACGCCCGAAGCCAAGATGGAAGCCGACAACGTGCTGACCGGTGCGCTGCGCCAGCTCTTCGCCGTAGCCGAGGCCTATCCCGATCTTAAGGCAAACACCAACTTTACGCAGCTGCAGGCATCGCTCGAGGATACCGAGAACAAGATTAGCTATGCACGCCAGAGCTACAACGACTGCGTGCTCAGCTACAACAACGCCATTCAAACGTTCCCGGCTGTCATCTTTGCCGGCATCTTCCAGTTTAAGGAGCGCCAGGGCTTCGAGGCCGCCGAAGCCGCCCGCCAGGCACCGACCGTCAAGTTCTAACAAATCCTCAGCGTATCCTTAATTGCGTATATGCATAAACCGCCCCGTCGAATGCATACTTCGACGGGGCGGTTTCCTTTGTTGTGAAGGTCCCCCTCTAAGCACCGTGCATTTTTAGGAGTATTCAACATAACCAAGGGCTTCGGGCGCCACGGTAAATGCCAAAGACCGCGAATATCCCTGCAAATCAAACGCTGCCAGCCCATACCCCCGCCCATCATTCGTGGAAACATCGAGAAATCCCGATTTTTCGCCCGAGATCGGTATGCAGGGGCCTTCGATTGCAGAATACTCGCAAAAATGCACGTCGCCACCACCCCCACATGGCGCGAAGCAAAATAAAAGCGCGGCCTTCCTTTCCGGCGCACTCCGCAGGACGCAAGAAGCCCTCGCCGCACGAAGTGCGCAGCGAGGGCTTCTTGCATGTCCGAGGACGCGCCGGGAGGGAACTTGTTCTCTGCCCGGATAGGTAAGACAAATTACGCGACGGTGTAAACCCAGTTGTGCTTGTCCTCGACAGCACCAGACTGGATACCAGTCAGGGTCTCGCGAAGCTTCTTCATCACAGGGCCGATCTCGGTGTATCCAGCCGGGAAGGTCACGGTCTCGTCGGCGCCGTAAACCTTGTTGTCGATTTCGCCAACCGGAGAGATGACGGCAGCGGTGCCGCACAGGCCGCACTCCACAAAGGTGCCGGCCTTGACCTCGGCCCACTCGACGGGGCGCTGGTCAACGGTCATGCCCAGGTCCTGAGCAACCTGAACGAGCGAACGACGGGTGATAGAGGGCAGGATGGAGTCGGTGTGCGACTGCGGAACGACGAGCGTGCCATCCTCTTTCACGAACAGGACGTTGGCGCCACCGGTCTCCTCGACATAGGTGCGGGACTCGGAGTCGAGATACAGGTTCTCGGCATAGCCCTCGCGATGGGCCTCCATCGTGGGCTTAAGGGACATGGCGTAGTTCAGGCCGGCCTTGATGTTGCCGGTGCCGTGCGGTGCAGCACGGTCATACTCGGAAACGCGCAGCTTGACGGGCTTGAGGCCGCCCTTAAAGTACGGACCGACCGGGGTCACGAGAATGCGGAACGTGTACTCAGGAGCGGGAGCCACGCCGATCACGTCACCGGAGCCGATCATAAACGGACGCACGTACAGGGTCGCACCGGAGCCGAAGGGCGGAACCCACGCGGCGTTGGCAGAAACGACCTGCTTGACGGCCTCAACGAACTTGTCCTTGGGGAACGGGGGCATCTCGAGGCGCTGGGCAGAGTTGTACATGCGCTCGGCGTTCATGTCGGGGCGGAAGCAGACGATGCTGCCGTCCTCGGCGGTGTAGGCCTTCAGGCCCTCAAAGACCTCCTGACAGTAATGGAAGATGCCACCGCACTCGGAGACATGCAGGGTGTGGTCGGTGGTCAGGCCGCCCTCGTCCCACTCGCCATCCTTCCAATGAGCCTCGTAGCTGTAATCGGTCTTCATGTAGCCAAAGCCGAGGCTACCCCAATCGATATCCTTCTTCTCGACAGTCATATGTCGCTCCTTACATACACAGTTGCATACTCGCGAACCCGCACGCAAGGACCGAGGCCGACCGCGTCGCAACGTCGCACGCCCGGAGCGTAGAGCCGGACGGGACACGCGAGCAGCATCAAAGCCGATGGCACGTCGATTCGCATGCACGAGATTGTACTCCCCGCACGCGTCTGATAAAACGCTTTTCTTTAACTAAGTAAAGTATTTTCATTTGACCGAAGCAAAAAGGCCCGCCACCGTAAGCGGTGACGGGCCTCAACTGTACGGTCTGCGCGCTGGCTCGAGTTACGCGTTCTTTTTGCCCAGCTTAGCCTTAACCAGACCGACCACGGTCGGGATGATCGACACGGCAACGATGCCGATAATCAGCAGCTCAAAGTGCTCCTGCACAAAAGGAATGCCGCCAAAGAAGTAGCCCAGCAGCGTAAAGACCGTCGACCAGGTAATGCCGCCCAGCACGTTAAAGACGACAAAGTTGCGCCAGTGCATGCCGCCCATGCCAGCGATAAAGGGCACAAAGGTGCGGATAAACGGGAAGAAGCGACCCAGGAAGATGGCCAGGTGACCCCACTTGTCCAAGAAGTCCTCGGACTTTTTGATGCGCTCGGGCGTCATGGCCTTAACCTTGCCCGAAGCGATGATCTTTTTGCCAAAGAAGTGACCGATCATAAAATTGCACTGATCGCCCAAAATGGCAGCGGCCCATGCGGTAGCCAGAAGCGCCACGATGTTAAAGCCGCCATTGTGGGCAAAGAAACCCGAGGCGAACAGCAGTGAATCGCCGGGAAGGAACGGGAAGAACACCACGCCCGTCTCGATAAAGATGATCAGGAACACGCAGCCGTAGGCCATAAGCGGGCCGGCGGCGATCCAGCTGGCAATCGCGGTGCGCGGATCTTTGAGCAGCTCGGCGATAAAATTAATGAAACCCATGAAGTAAAACCTCTCAGTTGTGGGCGCGGATACGTCCAAGTTGACCAGTATACGGTTGCGGCGTCCCCTCGTGCGCAACCCCACAAAAGCATGACTCCATTACCAGCAAGTTTGCATAACTGACACCTGTCGCGCAATGCCGCCAAGATTGTCCTTCCTAATCCCTAGCGAATCGCTATACTTTATTGAATCGCATTGCCATGGCGCTAAGGGAGGGCGGCCGGTGAGCTTTATCAGTACCATTCGCGAGGACATCAAGACCGTCCAAGCGCAGGATCCCGCCGCGCAAAACGGTCTAGTCATCTTCCTTTCCTATCCTGGCCTGCACGCCAAGTGGAACCACGTGCCCGAGCATTGGCTCTGGGAGCACGGTCATCGCTCGCTCGCCCGCGTGCTCTCGCAAATCACCCGCCACATCACCGGCGTCGAGATTCATCCCGCCGCGCAGATCGGCAAACACTTCTTTATCGACCACGCCATGGGCGTCGTCATCGGCGAAACCACCGTCGTGGGCGACAACTGTGTGCTTTACCAGGGCGTTACGCTCGGCGGCACCGGCAACGAGACCGGCAAACGCCACCCAACGCTCGGCGATAACGTCACCGTGGGCACGGGCGCCAAGGTGCTCGGCAACATTCGCATCGGCAACAACGTCAAGATCGGCGGCAACTCGGTTGTCGTCAAGGACGTGCCCGACAACTGCACCGTCGTGGGCGTGCCGGGACGCATCATCAAGCGCAACGGCTGCCGCGTGTTCGAGGAGAGCTTCGATGCCAAGCAGCATCGCGAGTACATGCCCGACGACGCCGCCGAGCAGTCCGCGCTCAACCGCCAGGGCATCACCGAGAACGCCCGCCGCGTCAAAGAACTCGAGCGAGAGGTGGCCGAGCTCAAAGCCCTCATCGCCAAGCTCGCGGACGAACGCTAGAGGCGGACGACCACCGACAACATTGACGCCAACGCAAAGGCGCGCCAGAGGATTCACCCCCGGCGCGCCTTATTTGTGATGTGACATGCGGGACTGTCCCTTTGTCACATTATGCGAACTGGCTCAGATAGAGGTCGGCGTAGGCACCCTCGGCAGCCAGCAGCTCCTTATGCGTGCCCTGCTCGATAATGTTGCCGTGATCCATGACCAAGATCAGGTCGGCATCCACAATCGTCGACAGGCGGTGTGCGATCACAAAGCTCGTGCGCCCGCGCATAAGCGCATCCATGGCACGGCCGATGGCAAGCTCGGTACGCGTGTCCACGCTTGAGGTCGCCTCGTCCAGGATGAGAATCGCCGGGTTGTTGAGCAGCACGCGTGCGATGGTCAGCAGCTGACGCTGGCCCTGGCTGATGCTTTCGGCATCGTTGGCCACGCGCGTGTCGTAGCCCTGCGGCATGGTGCGCACAAAGAAGTCGACCTGCGCGGCACGAGCCGCGGCCACAATTTCGTCGCGCGTTGCCTCGGGGCAGCCGTAGGCGATGTTTTCGGCAATCGTGCCATCGAACAGCCAGGCGTCCTGCAGCACCATGCCAAACTGCTGCCGTAGCTCGCCGCGATCCATGCGGCTCGTATCCACGCCGTCGAGCGTAATACGCCCGCCGTCAATCTCGTAGAAGCGCATGAGCAGGTTGATGAGCGTCGTCTTGCCTGCGCCCGTGGTTCCCACCACGGCAATCTTCTGGCCCGGCTCGGCGGTAAACGACACGTCGCGCATAAGCGGCTTGTCGGGCGAATAACCAAAGCGCACATGCTCAAAGGAGACGCGGCCCTCCACGCGACCCGGCAGCTTGGCGGCCTTGTCCGGCAGCGGATCGGCCTCCATCTCGGGCTCATCGAGCAGGTCGAACACGCGCTCGGCGCTCGCCAGCGCGCTCTGCAGCGAGTTAAAGGTAAACGACAGCTGCGTCATGGGCTCGGACGCCTCATAGATAAACTGGAAGAACGCCTGGAACACGCCGACGGTCATATGCCCGGCAACCAACATGCTGCAGCCCACAAGCGCAATAACGATCTGCGCCAAACGGCCGATAAAGCGCACTGCGGGGCCGACAGCATTGATCATAAAGTCGGCCTTGGTGCTCACACGAGCCAGTTCCTTCGAAGCCTCGTGCACCTCAGCGGAGCTCTGACGTTCGCGGTTAAACGCGCGGATCACCAGACGGCCCGAATAGCCTTCCTCGACCGCACTCGTAATCTTGGACACCCACTCCTGGCGCTCGCCCGTCACATCGTGTGTGCGGCGCGAGACGACCTTCGTCACCAGCAGCGACAGTGCCGTAAAGAACAGAAAGACGAGCGTAAGCTGCACGCTGAACACGAACATCACGCTCACAGCACCAACAACCGTGCCGATCGATACCAGCAGCTGCAACAATCCGCGCTGCATACTCTCGGACATCTTGTCCAGGTCGTTGGTCGCGCGGCTGACGACCTCGCCGGGACGATGCGCGTCAAAATAGGCGAGCGGCAGACGGTTGAGCTTTTGCGCGATGCGGTTGCGCAGGCGCAGATTGAGGCGTTCGGCCACGCTCGACATCAAAAAGCTCTGGAGCGCGTAGAACGAAGCGGCGGCCGTCCAAATCAAAAAGTAGATGAAGATAGTCCTGCCGCAGTTCTCCCAGGTGATGCTGAAGGTGGTGTCGTTGGCAAACGCCACCTGAATGTGGCTCCACAGCTCATCGATCACGCGGGCGCTATATGCCGGCGCAGCAGTGTTAAAGATGGCATAGAACACAATGCTCGCGAACACGATATAGAAGCGCCAATGGTCGCCGGCAGCCTCGCTCCACAGGCGGCGCACCGTCGCCCAGGTATCTCGAGGCGTCTCGTCCTCGTCTTCATCGTCCACGTCGCGCATACGCTCTGCCTCGGCGCGGGCGCGCTCGTCCTCGGCACGTTCGTTTTCCTCGTAGAGCGCTTGGCGGCGAGCCTCGCGCTCGGCTGCAGCCTTGGCGGCGTCATCCAGCTCGGGTGCCACGGCAGCCGTTTCCTCGACCAGTACCGCGGCAGCGGCGTCATCAACGCCGCCCTGCTTCTTGAGCTCCTCGGTCATGCTGCTCACCTCCCTTCATCTGCGATTCCGCGATGGCGCGGTACACCTCGCAGGTTTCCATAAGCTCGCCATGCGTGCCCAAGCCCACAACCTCGCCATCCTTGAGCACGACGATCTGGTCGGCGTGCAAGATCGTCGAGATGCGCTGCGCGATGATGAGCACCGCAGCGTCACGCGTCTCGTCTTGCAACGCATGACGCAGGGCGGCATCGGTCTTAAAGTCCAGGGCCGAAAAACTGTCATCGAAGATATATAGATCGGCATGCTTCATGAGCGCGCGAGCAATGGCCAGGCGCTGGCGCTGGCCGCCTGAAAAGTTCGTGCCGCCCTGCGCCACCGGGGTATCGAGCCCCTGCGGCTGATCGGGTACAAAGGTGCTCTGGGCAACCTCAAGCGCGTGAAGCATGTCGGTCTCGGTCGCGTCCTCGTTGCCAAAGCGCAGATTACTTGCCACGGTGCCCGAGAACAGCCACGCCTTCTGCGGCACATAGGCGATGTGTCCACGGATCTCATCTTGCGAAAGCTCGCGCAGATCGACACCGTCCAGGCGAATGGCGCCCTTGGTGGCATCGTGGAAGCGCAGCAAGAGCTTGGCCACCGTCGACTTGCCCGAACCCGTCGAGCCGACGATTGCGGTCGTCTGACCGCGACGACAGGCAAAGCTCAGGTCGCACAGGGTGTCCTCGTCGGCATCGTCAAAGCGAAACGACATGTGGTCGAACATGGCCACCGCATCGGCTTCGTCTTGGGGCTCGCGCGCCCCGTCATCCAGCGTGCGCTCGCCATCGACGATGCTCGGCTCAATCTCCAACACCTGCTGCGCACGGTTCAGGCACGCGGCAGCACGCGGAAGCGTCAGCACCACCATCTGGGCCATCATCACAAAGAACAGGATCAGAATTGCATACTCCAGCACCGCCGAGATACTCGCAATCTGCATGGCGTGGGCGCCTACGCGGTTGCCGCCCACCCACAGCACCGCCACCTCGGCGATGTTCATCAAAAAGAAGCTTGAGCTGTCGAGGCCCACAAACAGGTGGTTGACTTTGATGGCGTTGGCGGCGTATTCGCTAAACACCTCGTCCAGACGCCGTTCCTCGTGGCGCTCCTTGTTAAACGCACGGATGACGCGCACGCCCACAATATTCTCGCGCAGCACCACGTTCATGCGGTCGATAAAGCCCTGTAGGCGCATAAAGATCGGAGCCGCGTTGGCAACCGTAAAGACCGCCGCCACCAGCACAATCGCAACGACTACGCCCAGAAGCGTGCCCATGGCGGGATCGATAAACCAGGCGAATATGATGCCCGCCACAGCCAAAAACGGCACGGGCAGCACCAGCTGAATCGTCTGCAGAATCGCCTGCTGAATCACGTTGATGTCGTTGAGCGAGCGCGTGATCATCGATCCAGTGCCAAAGCGCTCAAAATCGCTGGCCGCGAGCTCGAGCGATTTGTCGTACACGGCATTGCGGATATCGCAAGCCACGTTGGCGGCCAGGCGCGCCGAAAGATAGCAGCCCAGCACCGTGCCGCCGCTAGCCATGCTGGTCGCGATAAACATGTATAGGCCGTTGCGTAAAATGTAGTCGACATCGCCCGTGGTAATACCGGTGTTGACCATGTTCGCCAGCATCGTGGGAACCAACAGCGTACCGACGTTATCCACCAGCAGCACCAGCAGTGTCACTGCGACAAGCCCTCGATATGGCTTTAGAAACCTCATTAACAGTCGCACGACTCCCCCTCACCTTGATTCTCGGCTTGGCTCTCGGCAGCGATATGCTGCTTAAAGGCATCGCACTCATCGCCGAGCACCTGAGAGAATTTGCCGATCAAGCGCATAATCTCGCGCTGCTCACATGGCTCAAGCGCGCCAAAGGCTCGCTGCTCGGCCTTGAGTGCCGGCAGCGCATAACGCTCGGCAAATCGCCTGCCCTCTTCGGTCAGGCTCACAACCTTGTTCTTACGACTGCCTTCGGCAAACTCCAACGTTGCGAAGCCCCGCGCCGTCAAGGTTTTAATTGCCGAGTTGATGGTCTGCTTGCTGTAGAACCATTCGCTTGTCAGACGGCTTACGGCAATACTGCCGCCCGCCGTGCTGGTATCGACGAGCATCCAGTAAGCGCAGTCCGAAAGGCCGCAGGCGCGCGAGAACTCCGAATAGATATGGTCGAGTCCATTGAGCAATCGGTCGAAGTCGACCAACGCAACCGCACTATTCATCTATCCCACCATTCGATTGTCCGATTTTTGACCAATTTTGTGTCTCTAGATTAGTCCGAGTTTTGACTATCGTCAACAGGCTCTCCGCAAATGCGTGCATTTTTATGGCCTATCGACAGAAAAAGACCGCCGGCGCGGGGGCGACGCCAGCGGTCACGTGAAAATCGAGTTTTATTGCCTGTTAAGCAGCGACGGCCTCATAGACCGTAGCGCCCGAGAAGCTGTCATGCAGGCTCTTGCCGGCAATCCACGGCAGCTCGACGACCTCGCAGACCGTGTTGACCAGCTCGGAGCAGTCAGTAAAGTGGCCCTTGTCGTTGAGGGCCTCGCAATCCTGAACACGCCAATAGCCATCGGTGTGCGTGATGTAGTACTCGTGATCGTTGATCGACACGAAAGCGCGCGTCTTGGAACGCAGCAGCTTCAGAAATCCTTCGAAATCGGTCTCGACGACATCTCCAGCCTGGAACATGATGTTACCTCCTGGCCCGGCGCCACCACGGCGCATTGATAAACGTTGGTACTCCTTTAGTAAAACCTTTATCAAAGGTTATGCGTTCGTCATTTAGGCAAGTGGTAAAAAACCGCAGGGTAGACGGGATAAAACGTTTAACCATCCCATTGGTTTGTCACATTCTGAAGGTACTTTTATGCAAACCTACTTTGCCAATTGAAATCTATCCTTTTGGCCGGGCAATTGACCGTCTATCGTTTAAGCCCGACGGGTATGAACGGGGCATCTGCAACGCCACCGCAAGGAGACACCATGGAGACTATCGAAGCACTCATTCACCGTCGCAGCTGCCGCAAATACAGCAATCGTCCCGTCGAGGCCGAAAAGCTTGCACGTATTATCGAAGCCGGCCAATATGCACCGAGCGGCATGGGCCGCCAGCCGGTGACGTTTGTCGCCGTCACCGACCCCGCGACCGTCGAGCGTCTCTCACAGCTCAACGCCCAGGTCATGGACAGCAACAGCGACCCCTTCTACGGTGCCAAGACCGTTGTGGTGGTGCTGGTTGACCGCAGCGTGCCCACCCATCTGGAAGACGGCTCGCTCGCCATGGGCAACTTGCTCAACGCCGCCTATGCGCTGGGTGTCGATTCGTGCTGGATTCACCGCGCGCATGAGGTCTTTGACTCGCCCGAGGGCCTGGAGCTGCTGGCCAGCTGGAGCCTGCCCGCCGACGGCAGCCTGCGCGGTGTCGGTAACTGCATTCTGGGCTATGCCGAGGACACGCTACCCGAGGCAAAGCCGCGCCGCGACAACGTGGTATACGTCAAGTAGCGCGGGAGTGTCCCAAACTGCCGGCAGAAAAGGAACGTCCCCTTCTGCCGGCAAGCTATGTTGATATTTGAGTTGTCGTCGTTTCGTTCGTCTGGGCCGTTTCGGCTTCGCTGCCTTGTTCGTCCTCGTCCTTTTGCGCATCGGCGATGGTGGAGGCCGCCGCAACGATACCGCGCTGGGGCGCGACGCCCGTCTGGGTCTGAGCGCCCTCGATAACTTCTGTGCCTGCATGCGCGAGCTCGGGCGATTTAAACACTGCGTCCAAGTTGGCGCCACCGCCGGCGTAGCCAAGCGCAGCGAGTGCGATGACGATCACTGCAACGACGACCGCGATCGGAACATAACGATGCCAACCAGCCGGATTGAGTCCGCTGCGGCGAGCCGCCCCGCGGCTGATGTAGCCGAGCGTTCCGTCGTGCTTGAGCTTTGAGCCCACCACGCGTTTGCGGCCCCACAGCGAGGACTCTGCCTGCATTGCCAAGCGGGCGCTTGCCGAAGGATAGCCGTATTTAGTGCGCTTGAACGAGCCATCAAACCCCGAGGCGTGTTTGCCCCACGTCACCGATGTCGTGCGTCGGTTAACCGGCGCGGCGCTCCGCCTTCTGCGGCTCGGTTTTGAAGTCTCAGCCATATGCCCTCGCACGCCGTAACCAAATCGAAACAATAACGCTTTGGACTGTAGCACACGCGTCGCGCGCGGTCACGGGCGCCTCGCTCAACGGTCATCGTCTTTCAGCAAGCGCCACAGCGTTGTACGGCTTATGCCCAGCACCTCCGCCGCACGGGTTCGGTTGCCGTGGAGATGGTCTACAACCAGATGCGCGATATCTCGCTCGGTATCGGCCAGCGGTCGCAGGATATACAGGTCACTTTCGAGCGTCGGGGCGCCAAAGGTTGCGGTCTTAATCACATCCTCTTGGGCGAGCACTTCCTCCGCTACAGCGCGGTCCACCGTGCCCGCCCCCACCAATATATACAGTCGTTCCGAGACCTCGCGGAGCTGCAGATAATTGCGCGGCCAGCGGTAAGCATCGAGCGTCTTCGTCGCCGCGGCAGACAGCGTGGGCGCTGCCGTCCCAAATGCATCAGCGAGATATTCCAAATAGCGCGCAACCTTCGTCGACGCGGCTCCCTGCTCGGCGATTGCCGGCGCCACGCTCACCGCACAGGCGAAGCGCTCGGTCACAAAGGCGGCTTGATCACTTTCGCTGCCGCCCGGCATGTCATTCGCCGTCAGCACCACATGGCAGCGCGTCGCCAACGCGGTGTCGGCCATCGTGGAAACGAGCTCGCGGAGGCGCTGGGGGCCAACCGCGTTCCAGCCCTCAATGCAAAGGGTCAGCCCCGTTTGGAACAGCGGCGATTCGGAGCTTTTGAGCATATGGCGCCAACCGCGATCGGTGAGTTCATCGAGCGCAACGGAAACAAAGGGCTGATCGGCAAAAGGACCGTCCAGATAGAGGCGCTTGGCGATCTCGACCTGGCCCGCTCCCAGCTCACCCTCGAGCATAAGGGGCACACCGCGCGCGTAGCTCTCGGCAACTGGTGCAGCCACCGCAGCGGCACCCTCAACGATGCCGTACGCGCTCGATTCGTAGCGGGCCTCAACTTCGTCGGCGTTGAGCCACTCGACGCCCGCATGCGCCGCGGCACCGCGCACCTCGCGGACCACGACGGCCCAAAGGCCCCCGCCCTCTTTGTCGGTGGGGCGAACGGTCAGGCTCAGGCGCGTACCCGCACGCCCCATAACAAGACGCGCGCCGTCTCCTATACGGTCGAGGCGTTCGGCAACAAAAGTCGCCACATCCCGCTCAAGCGCCGCGTCATTCATGGTCGAGATCGCGACGTCCCCACGCGCATCGATTGCCAATGCCGAGGCCCCGGCAGCAGCTAGGGCATCGGTCAAGATGTTCAGTTTGGCATCGCTATCCATGATTTGCCCCTGTCCGCGGCGACGTGCAACCGCCGACGGTCGCACGACCGAGTGTTTCAAAATTGAACGATATTGCTCACCAAACACTATAGGGCAGAAAGCGCCGTCCTGCGAGTATAGGTGTTGCCCCGCATCGCCATCCTGGCGGGGCGATAAGAGCTCTTCGGGACTTATAAACCTGCGGACAAGCCATACCCGCAAGAGCTCCTATCGCTCCACCGTGAGAATGCGCTCGCCAGCACGCAGCACGCAGCACGCAAATAAGCTACTTCTCTACCAGATTCCCAGCACGTGTTGCATTCCCAAACTCATGCACGCAATGCCAATCCAGCAGCAAAAGCCCAATGCGATGGGCTTGCCGCCCTTTTTGACCAGCTCGACGATATCGGTATTAAAACCAATAGCCGCCATGGCCATCACGATAAAGAACTTTGACAGCTCCTTGATGGGCGCCGTGATGGACACAGGAAGCTGAAACACCGTGGTGATCACGCTCGCCAGCACAAAGAACAGCACAAACATGGGAAACGCGCGTTTGAGGGAGAACGTGCTTTTGGCGTCGCCGCCGGCCTTGCGCGCCAGATGCATCTGCCAGCAAGCAAGCGCCAGCGTGATGGGAATGATGGCCAGCGTCCTGGTGAGCTTGACCACTGTGGCGCTCTCGAGCACATTGGCGCCGGGATGCATACTGTCCCAGGCACTCGCCGCAGCCGTTACGGACGAGGTGTCGTTGATGGCGGTGCCGGCAAACAGGCCAAAGCCCTCGTTGGTCAGCCCGAGCATGCCGCCGAGCGTCGGAAACACGAGCGCCGCGATAACGTTAAACAGGAAGATGACCGAAATGGCCTGGGCAATCTCGTGATCGTCGGCATCGATGACGGGTGCGGTCGCGGCGATGGCAGAACCGCCGCAAATCGACGAACCCACACCCACAAGCGTCGCGATCTTGCCCGGCACGTTCATGACGCGGCAGAGCACAAAGGCGATGACAAGCGAGGTCGAAATTGTCGCCACGATAATCGGCAGCGACTGGGCGCCCTTGGACAGAATCTGGGAGAGGTTCATGCCAAAGCCAAGCAGGATAACCGCGTACTGCAAGACTTTTTTGGACGTATAGGTGACGCCGGCGGCGAGCTGTTCGCGACGATTCTTGGGAAAGACGAGTGCCAGGACCATGCCAAAGAGGATGGCAAATACCGGCCCACCGACCACCTCAATCTGTTTGCCGAGCAACGTCGCGGGGATAGCGATGATCAGGCAGAACAAGACGCCTTTCCAGCGCTCGCGTACGATATTTGCCAGTTGCATATGGGACTCCTTCTTTCTATTTCACGTTTGCGACGGCTTATGATACGGCAACATTGAGCGCAGCCTTGCGCAAACACAGACTAAGATGCCGCAATAGTTCTCAGGCAACAGCCGAATTACCCACCGCGGAGAGCTGATTCGCGGCATAATTAACAACTGACATATGAGTTTGATAGAACAGTTGCGAGGCGCTATGGAAGAATCGATGCACGTCGGCGAGCAGGAAACGAGCCTACAGGACCAGTCCTACCACACCATTCGACGCAAAATCGTCTACCTGGACTACAAGCCGGGCGAAAAGCTGGGCGTCAAGCAACTTTGCGACGACCTGGATATGGGGCGCACCCCTGTGCGCGAGGCACTGGTGCGTCTGGCGCAGGAAGGCCTGGTGCGCACCGTGCCCCAAAGCGGCACCTACGTCTCACCCATCAACCTCACCCTTGCCGAGAGTGCCTGTTACATCCGCGAACATCTGGAAAAGCAGGTAATCGTGGAATGCTGTGCACGCGCCACGTCGGCTGGCATCGAGCAGCTCGACCGCGCCATCGCGCTGCAGGAAAAGGCCATGGCCGACGAGGATCGCATCGGCTTCTTTTTGAGCGATAACCTCATGCATCACATGATTTTTAGCATCGCATGTCGCAGCACCGTGTGGTCGTGGCTCGAAGAGACCAATGCCGACCTGGAGCGCTTCCGCTGGTTGCGCGCCGCCACGCAGGTTCTCGACAATCAGGACATCGTGAACGAGCACAAGCAGATTCGCCGCGCTATCGCCGGTCGCGACCCCATCGAAGCGAGCTTTTTGGTCAGCAAGCACCTGCATATGATGTTCCGCAACCAGACCGAGGTTCTGGACCAGTTCCCCGAGTACTTCGAGACCAGCAAGCTCCGCTAACCTGCCAAAACCACCACAAAGGGGACAGGCACCTTTGTGGTGGTTTCTCCGCACAAAAAGGCCCGGCTCCGTCTAA
>OJOL01000729.1_pt1 | contig 23256 bp, 11 predicted proteins | sample 1598121 | NCBI WGS metagenome assembly OJOL01 (sample SAMN01915219, study PRJEB22387) | human gut metagenome | isolation source: stool | host: Homo sapiens | place: USA
CGAACAGTGCGGCAGGGCTTGTACGTGCGGTGCTCTGGTAGATGCTGCCCACGGGGTAAGGGTCCGGGGCAGTACCGCCCGCCAGATGCAGCGTGCCGTCTGCATCTGCCGTGAAGTCGTCACTCAGCTTGACACCGCCCAGCGTGGTGGTGGTGGCGGCGGGGAGGGTGTAGTGCACGGTGTCGCCGCTGCCAAAGGTCAGCACCAGTTCTCCGTTTTGCAGCTCTGCACTCTTCAGGTAGTCACCGCTTCCCTTTTCCACCGCACCCACGTCGTCCGCAGTCAACGGGGTATTCTTTCCGGTGCCGCCATGTGCTGCGGGCAGGATGCCGGTCATGTTTTCCAGTGCCGTGGTGTCCTTGGTCTGCATGGTCTTCGTGCTTCCGTCGCCGAAGGTCAGTGTCAGGGTGCGGTCTGTCAGCGAAATGCTCTTCACGTAGCCCGCGCTGTTCGCTCCCACCGCACCAAGATCCTCCGCCGTCAGAGTCACAACGCCGCCCCTGCCGTTCACGCTTACCACCGCGCCATCTTCGGGCGGCGCAAAATTCTCGGCACGATCTGCAGCCCGCTGCGCCCGCTCCGCATCGCCTTGGGCGCTGCCTGCCGCTTCCTGTGCCATTTTTGCCGCCCTTGCCGCGTTCGCTCCGGCTGTCGCTGCAGTGTCTGCGTCCTGCTTTGCTGCTGCGGCCGCGTTCCGCGCTTCCTTTGCGCTTTCCTGTGCCCCGGTCGCATATCCCAGCACCCGCGCCACAAAAAGCTCGTACTGCGTCGGGCTGATCTCTGCATCGCCGTCTGTGTTCAGTGTTTCATAGCAGTCATACCGGGCCGGTCGGGTCAACGCCCGGTATCCGTCCTCACCCAGAGCCAGCAGCATCCAGCTGCCGCAGGGGCTGGCGGTAAATTCCTTGCCCACTGCTGTGCTGTGCTCCTCGTCCAGCAGGATCGGTGTCGGCAGTGTGCCGTCCTGCCGCTGGATGTGCAGCGTCACGGCACATCCGGCCCACTCCTGCGGCAGCTCAAACTTCAGCCTTTCCACATTGGCGCTGCTCTGCCCGCCCAGATGCAGCACCCGCATCTCCGGGCCAAACTCCACACCGCCAAAGTTTTTCCGAATAATTTTCACCCGCATCCCGCTGCCTCCTTCCGTCCTTCTCAGCCTATCACACAAACGTCCGTAATAACACTGCGGACTTTTTTCAAACTTTTCCATTTCAAAAGAACCACATATACAAATCCCACGGCGTGAAATTCATCGCGCCGGGGGATTTTTCTTTTCTTACCTCACTGCCGCATACGGGTCCGGTTCCGGTCCTTCCTCTGCTTTCTTTTCTGCCTCCTTCACCCACTGGGCAAAGTTTTTCTCCGTGTACAGCTCTTTGCCGTCCGCGTCCTTGAGCGCCAACAGCATTTCTTCCATCTGCTGCCGGTCTGCATCACTGCCCGCAAGGTATTCCGGCTTTGCCGTCTCGGTGATCTTGCTTTTAAGTGTCGTCGCGCTCTTGCCCGCCTTCGCCAGCCTGTCATATTCTTCCTGCACAGCACCTGCGTCCCAACTGTCCACAGCTTCCACAAGGTCATCTGTCGCGCTGGCGTTGTCGCCCTTCAGCTGCGTTTCGGCCAGCTGGTTCACCGCGCCGGTCACGCAGTCCACCACATCCCCGCGCTTTCCCTTCGGCAGGCCCAGCACTTCGCTCAGCTGTTCGATCATCTCGTTTTCCAGCTCGTACCGCTTCTGGTCGTTTCCTGCATTCTGCTCTTCAGCAGCCTGCCGCACCCGCACGTCGTACTTTACAAGGCGGCTCTTCAGCTGGCTGTACATTTTGTTTTCCGCAATGGTTCCCGCTTCCACCATAGCGTTCAGCTTCTCCACTGCGGCCTTTGCTTCGTCGCTGTCGCCGCCGGCATAGGCGTTGTACAGCCGGTCATACTGGCCGGTGGCGCTTTGCGGCACAGAATTAAAGCTGAACTGTCCTCCGTGCGCAAGATTTTCAAGGTCACCATAGTAGCCCTTTACCGCTTCTACAATCTTCCGTCCATTGCCGTAGGGTACACCCGCCACTTCAAAGCTGTCCTCCAGCAGCGTCATGCTGCGCTGCATCAGCTTATTGTGGTGCTTTTGCAGCTGTTCTTCGTCCATTTCACTGGTGTCTTTCCGGAACTCCGCAAAAAACTTCTGCACATCTCCGGCCAGATCATTCACCACGCTGATGCTTGCTGCACTCAGCACGTCGTAATCCTTACCGTTCACAGCATTGTCGATCAGACTGTATAACTCACTTCCGTACAAAAAGTTTCCCGCAAAACTTTCTGTGTACAGGCTTGCAAACCGTTTCCACATGCTCTTCACGGTCACATCGCCGTTTTCGTCCTGCTCCCGGTCCCACCGGTGCAAAAGGAAATCTGCGCCAATCTTCATGATCGCAAACACCGCCGTCTGTGCCGCCTGGCTCACAACAGCCCGGTTTCGCTGTGTTTTTGCCCGCTGCAATTCCGCTTTGTTTTCATCGCTCTGGTTCTGCCGGTAGCGTTCCGCCTGTGCCCTGTAATCGCCAATGGCATCCGCCAGAATGCCGTAGTTCTGGAAACGTTGGGTGGTGAACATGGTCAGCTGCTTCAGCAGTTCGTTAGGGTTGCGCTGAATGCCCGCCCGCTGCATCACGGTGTAGTTGGGCTGTGTCTGCTCGATCACCTTCTGATAGGTGCGGTTCACCGCTTCCCAATAGGCCGGGCTGCCTGTCACCTCCGCGCCTTCAAACTCGGCCGTGTGGTTCTGCACGTATCGCTTGCTGCCTTCCCACAGGGCTGCTACCGTCACTTCGTCCATCCCGTTGATCCAGCCGGTCAGCCAGTTCGGCAGCTTGTCCATGCCCTTTTCCGCCAATGTTTCCTGCTTGCCAATGCTGGCAAGCTCGCCGTTCTGGCTGCCGCGCTTGCGCCAGTCCAGCAGCACGTCTCCGTGCTCTTTGATCTCCGTTTCCAGCGCTGTCCGCGCCTTGGGCGAAAGGTTCTTCACAAAGGGTACCACTGCCGCCATGGTGTCGCCGCCCAGTACGGCCGCTGCTGTGGGCAGGCTTGCCGCCTGCGCAATGGCAACGCCCGGGTTCAGCGTCAGCACTGCGCCTGCATAGTTCCCGCGCAGGTTTCCCAGTACTTTGTTAAAGGTGCTGGGCCGCTTGCGCTGGGTAGTCTGCAGGTCGGTCAGCAGGTCATCGATGTAGCTCACCGCATCCTTGCCCCACTGTTCCTTGATGATGCCGTTCTTCAGGTTTGCAAGCCTTTCCCGCGTCTCCACGCCGCTGTTCAGGATCTTCTGCACGTCCCGGATGGGCGCGGCCAGGCCCGCATACGCCGCCGTGTCCCGCAGGCTGCGCTGCACCACATTTGCGCATTCTTCCAGCAAAACGGGCTGTCCGCTCTTCACGCGGTTCTTCAGGAAACCGCGTCCCTCAATGGTCGCGTCCAGATTCAGGCCGTCGATCTGGGTCGCCAGCACCGATTTATCCACCGCAATGGGATAGTAGTTTTTCACGGTTGCCCGCTGGTAGCCCACCAGCTGCAGGCTCGTCTCGTTGATGAGCTTCGTGGTGTAGTTGTCGAAGAACTCTTTCATGTCCGCGCACCATGCCCGGTCATAGTCAGTCATGGCCGCTTCCACCGTCTGCAGGATGCTATCCGCTGTCGGGGTCCCGTCCGCATCCGTCAGCATTCCCAGATGTACGGTCTGTCCCTTCTGGTAAGCCTGCTCAATGTCACCTTTGTTGTACAGCTTTGCATCCGGAATCACAAGTCCGCCGTTCATCAGGTGGTTCAGGCTGTCGGTGTTGTGCAGGTGCATGTACAAACTGCACAGCTGTGCATGGGTCAGTTCGGCTTTCTTTCCCTTCACATCGGTCAGGCCCACGTCCACAAGGTCTGCGCCCGGGCCTGCAAAGTTCTGCATTTCCTTCACGTGTTCTTTTCCGGTCACGTTGGCAAACAGCTTTTCGCCTTCCACGGTGATCTTCGTCTGCCGGTACTGGCCGTCGTTCAGCATTTGGGCCATCTTTTCCATCTGGCCGTTCTTCGCGTAGCCGCCCAGCATACGGAACACCCGCTCCGCGCCCAGCATATCCAACTGATACTTTGTCAGCAGATTGTGCACGCCGTCCAGCTTTCCGCCGGGGTGGTTGCCCTTGCTGGCATTCACCTCGCTGGCTGCGCCTTCTGCGATTGCGCTCACTTCTTCAGCCTTTGCAAGACTCACCGTCTTGTTTGCATTGCGGATCACATGCAGCGTCGAGCTGGTAATAGCCTTCAGCATCCGCATCTGATCCACCGTCATGGGCAGATAGGTGCGGTTCTCCGTCTCCTTGATGCGTTTGCGCAGCCGTTCCTGCAGTGCCCATGCTTTCTCGCTGTCCGGTAAAACTTCTGCCTCGGCCAGCTGCTCGTGCAGTTTGGTCAGCTTTGTGTCCTTTGTCGTCTGCAGGTCGTCCCGCAGCGTCTGGATCAGGGTATCCACGCCGGTCTGCTTCCATTCTTCGGTCATGGCGTTGGGGCTGTTCTCGCTGCCCGCACTCTGCCGGATCCGGTCCTGCAGCCTCGTCAGCTGGTTCACGGCCCGTTCGTTCAGAATGGTCATGTCCGCCAGCTTTGCCACCTGTGCTGCCGCATCGATCAGCCCCGGCTGTACATACTTGTCCTTGCTGGGCCGCAGCAGCATCTGGTTCAGCTGTGCCGCGTTCTGACGGATGCTGCGTTTCAGTTCATCCATCTTCCGTGCATCCCGCGCCCGCTGCACTCGCTTTTCCGCTACTGCCTTCGCAACGGCAATATCTTCGTCCCGCTGCTGTCGGGCTGTTTCAATGGCAAGGGCATTCCGCTGCGCCTGTTTCTGCTCCCATGCGGCCCGCTTACGTTCGTTATCCGCCTCCCATTCCATGATCTCATTTTCCTGCACGATCAGGCTGTATTCTGCCTTGTCCGCGCGCCGCTGCTCTTCCCGTAGCCGCATACTCAGATCTGCATTTTCCTCCCGCAGTTCTCCCATGCGTTCCCGATACCACAGTTTTGCTTCATCCAGCATTTCCTGCCGCTCGGCATTCAGGCGTTTCACTTCCTGCTTCATTTCCCGCTCATAGCTTTCCCGCAGCACTGTCAGCTTTTCGTTCAGGTTGCCCACATTGGAAACATCCACACCAAAGGTTTCAAGGTTCTGGTCCAGCAGCTTTTCTGCTCTTGCGTTCTGCCGCTGCAGTTCGGTCATCTGCTGCACTTCGGCGTTCTGGTTTGCAGTGCGCCGGTTTTCCTGCATTCTGCGGCCAAACTCCCGCTGCTGTGCTTTCTGTACGCCGCGCAGTTCCTTTGCCACCTCTGCAGCACGTTCTTTGCTGCCTGCTGCGGCTCTTGCCACATCCATATTGTGTCGCTGGATGCCCTCAAAGATAGCCTGCGCGTCAGTCATCTCCGGTGTCGCCATAATGTCACCGATGATCCTGCCCGCCAGTTCGATCTTTGCATCCTCATACTCTGCATCGTCTGCAAACCGGCTCATAGTCGCAGGCTTGATGGCATCGTGCAGGTTCATCAGCACATTCAGCCACTCGGTGCTTTCCATGCTCATTGCACCATCCACACCCGCCTGCTGCGCTGCAGCTTTCCACAATGCCTTTGCACCGTCGCTGGTGCCGTCCACAGCGCGGTTGTCGTTGATCACGCTTTCGTACTGCTGTGCCGGGTTGCCGTCCCGCACGCTTTCGGCCTGCCGCAAGGTCACGCCGTGCCTGCGCGCTTCGGCCACTGCTTCACTCCAGCTGCCGTATGCTTTCACCAGTTCTGCCTTTGCCTGTCCGCTTCTGTTCACGGTATATTCCAGCTTGTGCAGTTCCGGGTATTCGTCCCACAGCTCACTGTTGCGGTAAACTGCCCCGTCCAGAATTTCTCCCGCCAGCGTTTCGGCCAGCGCATTGGCTTTTTCCATGTCCGCACCGTCGGCTTTCAGGTAGTCCACCAGTACCTCGGTCTCCCTCGCAAGCTTGGCCCGGTCCGTCTTACTGCCGTTCGCCTTTGCCCAGCGGCTGGCCAGTCCTTCAATGGCCGTCCGACTCACCTTCACACCCCGTGTCAGCCCAAAGAACTGGCTCAAGGTGTCCAGTGCTGCAGCCTTGTCCGCAATGGTGCGGCTTGCCATCTGCTGGTCGTTCCGCTTCGCGTCACGGCTGGCCTGCTCTGCCAGCTGATAGCGGAACTTTGCAAGGTCGCTTTCTTGTGCCAGTTCACCGGTCTGGTAATATTCCCGGATCTCCCGCACTACGCGGTCAGCATCCACACGTCCGCTGTATTCCTTGCCGGCTGCCACCCGACCATCTGCTGTGGAGATGTCCAGTGTGAACTGCCGTTTCTCGCCGCCCAGCTCCTGCACCATTTGCCAGATCTGTTCCAGCTGCTGCGTGGTGGGTGCTGTGTCTGCCGAGAGATCCACTCCCGGTGCTTCAGCCATCACGCGCACATTGCCGTCCAGCAGAAATTCGTTCAGCGCTTCCGTTCCATTTTTCACCTCTGCCGAACCGAACACGCTCATGATCTCCCGGTGATCGGTATCTCGGGTTCGGTCATTCTGGGCAAAGTCCAGCATCTGGCCGTCCGGCAGAATGTACCCGGCTCGTCTGAAGTCCTCTGTCGTGCCAAACCGTTCTTTTGCCAGTACGCGGCGGTATTCTGCCTTTCCGCCGTGGGCTTCGGCCTTGGCATCATATACCGCCTGTTCTGCTTTGCCTTTTTTTGCGTTCTGCTGCTGCATCCGGGCACCGGCCTCTTTGATCCGGCCGTTCAGCACAGCGCTCTGGTCTTCCAGCTGCGCCATACGGGCATTGTAGTCTTTGCGCTTTGCAAGATAATTCTGGTATTCTTCGCTGTCCCGGTAGGCTTTTGCTTCTGCAGAAAAAATCCCCAGTGCCTTCTTCTTCGCCTCGATCTCTTTCACGGTGTCGCTTCCCAGCCAGGCACTGCGTTCTTCCTTCAGCTCCCGCCGCTGCTCGTCCAGCCGCTGCTGTTCGTCGCGCAGCTTCGTCAGCTCGTCTGCCTCGCTCAACTGATACCGTACGTTTTTCTTCAACGTCCCGTCATTTCCCTTGTTTTCAGCGGCTTCCTGTGCTATACTTTGGTTAGAGATCTTCGGCCCGCTGCTCCCCGAATCTTCGGATTCCATGTGGGCTTTGCCGAAGGTCTCCGTAAAGCTCTCCGGCAATCTACTCCTTGAATCTTCGGATTCTACGTGGGTACCACCGGAGGGCTTTATTTTTGTTTCTTTGATGTTAACAATATCATAAAAAATCTCCCGTGTATCCGGTTTGATGGCTGTCAGCACATCTGCCTCATACGCGTTTTCGCCCACGCGGATTTTAATTCTTCCGCGGTTGAAGGCTTCCGCATTTTTGTGATTTGCGGGCTCGCGGTAAACTTCATCCGCAGTTGCAATGATTTCATCAAGATTGGCAGCCATGCGCATCTTGTCCGCATACGCTGTGGCATTTTCCCACTGTAATGCCTTTGAATACTTCGACCAGACAAACTCATTGCGTCCATCTTTGCTGTTCAGAATTGTCCAGCCGTTTCTTACAAAGCCATCCGGGAAACGCTCTCTGATTGCCTGCTTGACTACCGATTTCCAGTTTTCCTGCGGGATTCCTTTCAGAATATCCTCGTCGATCTGAATGTAAGTTTCTCCCTCGGCATCTTTCTTGATTTCAAACCTTGTCCCTTCCGCCGCGCCCTTGTTCTCAAGGGCTGCGGCGTTTTCTTTTGCGGCGCGCAGGCTGTCCATAGCCCTCTCCGCATGGGCAAAGTATTCGTCCTGCAGCACCCGCTTTTCTGCCGCCGCAAGGCGCTGTGCTTTCAGAGCGGCCTTGTTCTCCGGGTCTCTTGCCAGCACTTCCTTTGCGCGGCTCACGATGTCGCTCAAAAGCTCCTTCACCTTGGTCATCACCTTGTGGATGCCTCCTGCCTTGCCTGCGTTCTTTTCAGCCTGCCCACGCTGGAACTCCACCCAGCGCTTAAAGCTCGCTTCATCGCTGAAGATGCCGCGCCATGCGTCCGCCACAAGTTCTTCTGCGGCTTCCTCGTAACTCAGCCCCTGCCGTGCATAGTCGGAAAGTTTCCCCCGGATCATCTCGTCAATGCCCTCAAAGCCCTCGCTCTTTGCCAGAAATTCCAGTGCATGCTGCTGCAGTGCCTGCGCACCCTCTGCATCCAGTGAGTTGTACCAGTGGTAGTCCTCGTGCAAGATCGTACCAAACACATCCTCGGCCCGGTCGCTGAAGAAAATGCGCGCCGTCTCGGTGTCCACATAAGCCCTCACCCGGTCGCTGCCCTGCAGTACCGTTTTCAGCACCGCATCGGTGTTCGTGGCCTTCGCATTTAGTTCGATCAGCTGCGTGCCCACCTCGTTTGCCGTGCGCATCGTTCCCTTATACAGCACCCGGCCGCTGCCGCTGGTGCTTTCCGCCGTCAGCCTTCCGCCAAGGCTTGCGCGCTGCATGTTTCCGGCTTCCAGTTCTCCGTGTCCCTGCAGCCATGCCAGCTGCAGCGCTTCCCGTCCGCCGTCCTGTGCCAGCACGTAATCGGTGTTCACAGCAAGGCCGCTCATGCCTTGCGCCAGCTCCATAGCCTTGTCAAAGGTGTGCACATCTTCCATCTGTCCCAGCCGGTACAGGCTGCTGGCTGCAGCTGCATACCGCCCGGCATCTCCAATTTCTGTTGGCATGTTCCTGCTGATGGTCGCACTTGCCCCATCCGATACCTGCCATCGGGTCAGCTCCTGCTGCACCTCCCGCTGCTTTGTGGTCAGGCTCTGCTGTTCAAGACCGTAAGTTTCCCGCATCCCGCCAGACTGTTCCGCCGGGCTGCTTTCCACCCTTTTCCCAGTGTTCTCCACGGCAGCTCCGCTCCGGCCCAGCTCACTTTCCGTCTGTGCCTGCTGCGCAGATCCGTCAGCTTCCATTTTTTCTACAATTGCGGCCGTATTTTGTGCTTCAACTGTCGCATTTTCGGTAGCTGCGGCCGGAGCCTGTGCTGCCCGCTGCTGTGTTGTCATTTCCCGCAATACCTGCCGGGTCTTTGCTGCCGTTTCCGGCAGCTCAATACCGTATTCTTCCGCAAAGGCAGCGCGGTTCGCTTCATTGGCCGCATTCGGTGTAAATAGGTTGATGGTCTTGCTCGTAAGCTGCCCATCCTGCACAGCTGCGGCAAGCTGCTGCACAGCCGGGTTTTCGCTCTGTACCATCGGCGCAGTATCCTGCATGGTCGCAAATCCGCTTGTCGTCCCCGTCACTTCCGGCTGCACCGTTTCCTGTGTAGCAGCCGCAGGTTGTCGGGTGCCTGCCGCAGCTTCTTCCGGTGTCTGCTGCATCGCCGTTCCCGGCTCCTGTGCCCGCACTTCGTCCTGCAATGCCTGCCGTGCCCGTTCCACCTGTCCTTCGTAGTATGCCCGCTTCACATTACCCACAATGCTGGCATCGCCGCCGTTCGCCTTTGCAAGCCCTGTGCCCACAGCACCGCCCAAGGCACCGGATGCACCGCCCGTCAGGCCGCTTTCCAGCGCCGTTAAAAAGGTGTCGCTTTTAAACAGGTCTGCCGCCGCTTCGCTGTCGCCCAGCGTCGCATCAATAGCCTTGTCTGCATAGGTCTCCACAAAGGCCTGCATGGCATTGTCCACGCCGCCGGAGATGGCATTTGCCACCGCCGGGTACCGCTGTGCCAGCGTGCCGTCCGCTGCCACGCTGCGCACCATGTCCGCCAGTTTGCCTGCCAGCGTATTCTTTGCGTAGTCACTGCCCATGGTCTTTGCAAGGTCTGCTGCGCCCACACTGTTAATGGCCCAGCCCGCACCAAACTTTGCAAGGCCCCCGGCCAGCGTCTTACCTGCACTTTCGCCCTTTTCAACGCTCTGGCCCATAGCTTCCGCACCGCCCTGCGCACTCAGCACCGGCAGCACCCATGCCGGGTCAATAGCCGCCACCGCAAGGTTCTCGCCCGCACTGCTTACAATGCCCAGCGCCTGCTTTGCAATGGGGCTAAGGCCCGCCTGTGCAGCTGCGGTCAGATCCTGCCCTCGCTTGTACAGCTGGTAACCAAAGCTCTTCTCCGGGTCTACGCTGTCATGCACTTCCGTTCCGGCAATGCGCGCCCGCATGTTGTCGATCTCCTGCTGCGTGTAACCTTTCTCGATCAGCTCTGCATCCGTGTAGGCATCGCTCTGCGTTGTTTGTGCCGCCGGGACACTGGCCATTGCACCGCTGCTCTGTGCCAGCTGCAGCGTGTTGTCCCGTGCTGCATACCGTGTCTTTCCGCCGGTCATCAGGCGCAGCAGCTCCTGCTGCCGGTCGTCGTTCTGTACATCCTGCTGCAGCTGCTTCCAGTTGCTGCTGGTCGCTGCTGCATTCTTTGCGCTCTGTACGCCGGTCTCACCCGCCAGAAAAACCGAGGATGCCACCGTGTCTCCAATACCGCCAATGGTATTGGCCGCGCGCCGCGCTGCACGCTGTCCTGCAGGCAGCGCATCAAAGTCGGCAATGTACTGCCGCGCTTCGCTGATCTCCTTGCGGTTGTATCCCTTTGCCAGCAATTCCGCATCGGTGTAGTCCCGTCTGCCCTCACTCTTTTCCGGCACTGCTGCTCTGGCTGCAACACCGCTCACACTCTGGGGCTGCATGGCGTTGTTTTTCTCGGCATAGCTTTGTCCGCCGGTGCCAATGCGCATCAGCGTCACAAGCTCCCGGTGCTTCGGGTCAGCGTCCATCCACTGGTTCAGCCGGTCAAAGTCTCTAAGATCGTCCGTCGCGTTCAGGTCTTCCGTGTACTGCTTCACCTTCTGCGCAGTCTGTGCATACCAGCCTTCATCTCCGCTGGCAATGCCTGCAATGCGCTGGCGCTCAGTGGGCTGCACCGTTCCCGTCACCTTTGCCGCCGGAGCTGCAGTGCTCTTCGCGTTCAGCCATTCCGGCTGCGCAGTGCTGCTGCGTGTACCTGTACCGCTGTCGGTCACAATGCCGCTTTTGCCCGGATATGCCTGTGTTCTGCCTGTTTCCTGCGGCACTGCCAGCTGCAGCTTGTGGCCGCTGTCCGCGCCCGTCATCTGCGCCAGCACCCGTGCACCAAGGCCCGTGCCGGTGTTCTGCCTTGCAGCCGCAGCCGGGCTGGCAGCATTCTGTCCGCTGCTTTTCGCTTCCCAGCTTTCCCGCGCTTTTGCAATGCGTTCCGGTGTCCACTTGTCCGTAGTGTTTGCTGTTCCCGCAGCTGTACCGGTGCTTGCCGTCCGGTTTGTGGTGCGGCTGTTGTTTTTCGCTTCCCAACTTTCTCTGTCTTTTTTCAGTCTTTCCGGTGTCCATTTGCTCATAACTGCCGGTCTCCTTTATCGTTCCGCTTCCAGAATTTTCATAATGGACGACAGCGTGTTGTCCGTAATGCCGTCTGCAGAAAGTCTGCCCGCAATATCGTCCAGACTGTAACCCCTCGCCTGCATGCCGCGCGCCGTTGCAAGTCCGCTGCGCAGCGGACTGCTGCGGGTGTTTGCCTGCCCACTGGTGCCGTTGCTTCCCGCCGTGCTGTTTTTCAGCCACCCCGCGTCCGTCAGGGTCTGCTGGTAGAAGTCATACAGTGGGTCTGTCTTCTTCATCCCGGAGAATTTTGTTGCCATCGTCTGCAGCTGGCTGTTGGTAAAGCCGGTCGTTCCCGTCTTGCCGCTGCCAGAGCTTGTGTTTCCGCTCTTCGTTCTGCTCGTTCTGCTGCTCCCGCTGCCGGTCGTCCTATAACGGTTATTCAGTGCCAGCTGGTTTGCTGTGTAATTCAGCTGCCGCTGGTTCAGTGTGGGCGAATAGTCAATGCTGCCGGTATCTACGCCCGCCATCTGCAGGTAGTTTTTGGCTGCAGTGTCATTGCCACTTCCTGCCAGACTTGCACCCTGCAGCAGTGCCGCCATCTGATCCTGCTGTACACTGCTCATGCCCTGCCATGTATCCAGCATCGTCTGGTCCAAACCATATTTCGTCAGCACTGCTTTCGCTGCATCATCAAAGCCTGCCTGTTTGTATGCGGTGGCCTGCTGCAGCGCCGCCACCTGATCGCTCAGCTGAGTGCGTGCCAGACTGTCATTGTACTGTTTTTCCTTGAACTCGTTTTCCCACTTCTGCTGGCTGTACCCCTTGTACGCATCGTATCCTTCCATCACCGTGCTGCCAATGCCCTTCACGGCGTTCCACACATTGTTCCAGAAGTCGCTGTTCTCCTGCCGTGCCTGCTGGGTGCGGTCATAAAGGTAATTGCGCCAGTTTGCTGCATTGCTCACGCTGCTGTCATACTCGCCGCGTTCCAGTGCGCGCTGTCCCAGCAGGGTGTCCAGCTGGTCGCCCGCACCGGCAAGCTCCTGCTGCCACTGGGCCAGTGCGTCCGCCCGTGCTGCAGCAAGGGTGCTGCCGGTGTTTGCCGTCTGCGCCGCTGCTGCCTGATCTGCCGCGCTTTTTGCATAGTCCGCGCCATACCCGCCGGAAAGCGCATCTGCGGTCGCTGCTGCTGCATCTGCACCGGCATTCGCATTGCCTACCATCCGTGTCAGTGCGTCCTTGTAGCCGCTGTCTGCCGTGGTAAAGTCAAATCCCGCGCCGCTGGCCGTGCCCATCTTGTCCAGCGTGTCGGCAATGCCCTGCGCATACTGGTCATCGTAGGCCCCCGGCATGGCGTTTTCCGCGTCCTGCAGGCGCTGCTGCGCGTCGTTCAATCTCTTGATGGTTCCCATTCTTTTCTCCTTTCCTTAAATAAAGAACAGCGGCAGGATCTTCGCTGCAATGCCTGCCACCTGCAGCGCCCCGTTCATAAAATTCTGCCACCCGTTCTGCTTTGCGCTGTAAGCGTTGTCGTACTCGTTCTTTTTGTACTGTAGGCCTTCGGTCCAGTTGGCAAGGTCGTTCTGGTACTGGCTGTAGTCCTGCTTTTCCGCGCTCTGCAGCCCGCTCAGCTGCTGCTGCAGGCCGCTCTTCTCCGTGTTGTACTGGGCCTTGCTCTGGCTGTATAGGCTGTCCAGCACATTGTCCAAGCTGTTCATCGTGCTGGCATAGGCGTTCTGTCCCGCCTGCGTACCGTAGCTGGAGCCGTAGCCGCCGGTCATGGCGGCGGCATTCGCCTGCGCATTCTGGTTTGCCAGCTTTGCCTGCCGGGTGTACTGGTTCTTGTACTGCTGGTAGGCTGCATCTGCATCCGGGTCGTAATCAAAATCGCCCATGTTTTCCAGCTTGTCCATCACATCCTTGATCTGGCCCTGATACTTGCTCTGGTAGTCTGCAGGCTTCGTTTTCTCATACTGTTCCAAGTTGTACCGTGCCGTGTTCAGGCGGTCATTGTTTCCAAACAGTCCCATTTTTTATGCTCCTTCCCCGTTCATCCGTTCTAAAAATTCTTCCGAGCAGTTCTCCCGGTCAATGTTCGTCAGCACATAGCTCAGCTGTTCCGTCAGCTGGTACAGGTAATTCCGCAGCGCACGGGCATCTTCTGCCGGCATCTCACTGCTGAAGGAAGGCAGCGCAATGCCTTCCAGTCCCGCCAAACTTGCCATTTCTACGCTCCTTCCCTCATTTCCTCGGCTGTGCCGTGCTCACGCGCCCACCGGTCGCCGCCGCCAGCGTAAAGGCCACACTGCGCAGCACCATCTGCCCGGTGCCGTAGATCTTCAGCTGCAGCGTATCTGCCCGCCGGGGCACAAAGGGCAGGTTGATGCGCTGGTGGTCCTTCCCTGCTGCGCAGGTGCCCAAAGTTTCAAAGGCTCCGCCGTCATAGCTTGCAGCCACCGTTACCACCGTGTGGGCCAGCGCATCCAGCCGCACCGTCACCCGGCTGATGTACTTGTCGTCCGGTACGCTCAGACCAATGTCTCCGCTCACCGCTTCAAACTGCAGCGCCGTTTCCTGCCCTGCTTCCTCCGTGCCGCTTTCCCGGTCAGGATCTGCGGCCCACAGTACGCTGCCGTCCCACAGGTACAGCTGCTGCCCGGTGGATACCATCTCGGTGCCTGCAGCGCTTTCCTCGTGCCACAGGCCTTTTTCCGTGTCATATACCAAAAGCCGTCCGGCCTGCGGGCCGCCTGCTTTCTGGTGCAGGTACAGGTAATACCGCATGTCCATGCTTCCCGCCATGGCCCAGTCCACCGCAGTCAGCCCGCTGGTGTCCAGCGCAGCGGATACCTTTGTCGGCAGGCTTCCGTCCCATGCCATCACCCCGTCCGGCGAAAGATAATACAGCGTCTCTGCGATCACGCACAGGCTGTTCGCAGCGTTTGCCGCCACGCCCCGGCAGCGCACGCTGCTCATCTGGTAATCGCTGGGCTTTGTGCCGTACAGTTTGTGGATGCAGTTTTCCTTGAAGAATAGCAGGTATCCCAGACAGCTTGCAGCGCCGGTAAATGCGCCGTCACTGCCCACGCTCACGGCATAGCTGTCCGCTGCAATGCCCTGATAGCTGTACCAGTTGGTCGGGTCGCCCAGAGCGCAGGCGTAAATGGTATTTTCCTTCCGGCTGCATCCCCACACCCGGTTTCCCTGTTCCGTCACAAAGTCCAGTTCCGGCACCCGCCGCTCCACCTTCACCGGTGCGGCCGCTGCGTCGTTCTCGGTCACGGTGCCGTCAGCGCTCTTCCATGTCACACTGGTCTCTGTCACAGTCCAGCTTCCGTAATACCGGTCGCTGTCCTCGGCCCGTGTCAGCACTGCCACCATCTCATCGCCGTCCATGGTCTGGACCATCACCTCACCGTTCAGTCCTTTTGCCACTGCATTGCACACCGCATCCGGCATCCCGCTTATGGTCACGGTGTCTCCCTCCCGGATCACTCCGCCGATCCCCGGGCACCGGATCTTCACCGCGCTCAGCAGCACTTCCACCCACTTTTTGTTTTTTGCGCTGTAGCGCATCAATACGGCATTGCTGTCATAGGCTTCGTCGCTGTCACTTTTCAAAAACAGCTGTCCGTCCTCCGGCTCTTTCGGTTCGGTCTTGCCTGCGCCCGCCGGGGTGTATATCCGGCCTTCGGCATCGCAGGGGGTCACGGTCACGCTCTTCCCGCCCATCTCCCACTGTGCGCCAAGGCGCGTTAGTTCGCCGGTGCTCGTGTCAAAAGCCACCTTGTCAGGCCAGATCAGCACTTTTGTGCCCATGCCCGCCATGGCCTTGCGGTCATCGGTCAGCACGTTCTCCAGCACCACCGCACCGGTACGTACTTCTTCGTCCGGGGTGTATTCCAGCGTCTTTCCGCGGCAGATCAGCAGCCCATTCAGGTGGTACATTCCGTTCACACCCTGTACCGTCCGCACATTCCTGCGCATTTTCCGCGTCTGCAGCGCCGGGTATCCCCGGCTGGAAAAATTCATTTCCCCGCTGAACTCTGCCTCGCTGCAGCCGTATCCTTCATTCAGCCCGCCAAAGGCCCGCAGCATCTGGCGGCTCGTCTGCAGCACGTTCAGGTTCGTTCCGTCCATCATCCCTCAGTACCTCCACTGCGCACCGGCGGCCGGTGCGTACCGCTTCCGCATCCATACGGCAAATTCCTGCAGGTAATCGCTGTACACCTGCAGCTCATTCATGGCCCGTGCTGTCTCGCCCAGCGCCAGATCCATCTGCGCACACAGCCAGTGCACATACAAAGGGCAAAAGGCTTCCGGTGCCAGCAGCACCGTTTCGTATTCCAGTCCTTCGTTCCAGTTCACGTCCGCACCCACAGCATCAAAGTCCGTCGTCCGGCTGCGCTGCACAATGCTCGTGCGCATCCGGGCATCGCACTGGTGCAGCCAGCTCTGTTTCAGGCTGTCCGTAAACTGGTTGTTCGGCCGCAGTTCATCGGCCTGTTCTATCGCCTGTCCGGCTGTCATCTTATCAAGTCTCCTTTCCGGTCAGCTCCTGCTGCACAGGTCACGGTTCCCTGCGTTCTTCCTGCCGCAGCCAGCAGTCGCCTCTGCTGCAAAAACACCCGGCACAGCCATGTGCCGCTGTACCGGGTGTCTGTTTTCATTTTGCAAAATGCTCTTTTCTTTGCAAGAGCCGTGCTCTTCGGCCTTACACGCGCTGTGCCTGCTGCACAGCAGCGCTTTCCGCCGCCACGATCTTTGCCATTGCCTCGCCGTCCATCTCTTCGCTGTGGCGCAGCACCTCAGCAACCGCCTTCGGCACCTCCACGTCCACACCGCGCTGGATCAGGTAGGTCTCACCGTTCACGCCCACGAACACCGGCGTTTTGTAGCGCTGGTTGTCCTTGAACAGCCGGATCACCTCCGTGTCCTTTTCCGGTGCTGCCTGCACAGCGGCTTCGGTCTCCTGCTTCTTTACTGCCATGTTGGTTCCTCCTTAGTTTGCCAGCGCCTTTGCGCTGTAGCGTGCCGAGCAGCTCTCAATGCGCACCATGTACTGCTCGCTCAGCCGTTCCGCCGTCTTGGTGGCCTTCCAGCCCACAGAAGCACGCTGGTTCAGCGGGTCATCGCCGTAGCCCAGCTGCTTCACAATGTGCTGCATGCCGCCGCCTTCCAGTTCGGTGGTCGCGTAGGCGTGGGCACCCAGTACCAGCGTGCTGTACACAGCCAGCCCCGCCGGGCAGCCATCGCCCTTCCACACCTTTGCCTCGCTGGAAACCACGAACCGCACGTTGTTGATCTTGCCGATCTCGCCGTTGAAGATCTCCTCCGGTGCCGCATACTTGTGCGCCTCGATCCAGTTCGGGTCCTTGCGGATATCGTAGCTGGTGTGCGGGTGCACAATGGCCACAAAGCTGTCGCCAATGGGGTCTGCGTTCTGGGTCTGCAGCAGCGCCACTGCCTGGTCGATCAGATCCACCGTCAGCTGTGCAGTGGCATCCAGATCCGCACGGCCGGTCACGGCGGTCTCCGCGCCGCCCGTTCCGATCTTCGGTGCATAGATCACGTTGGTGCCGCCGTTCAGGATATCGCGCACAATGGTGTCCATGGTACGTCCGCCCTGGCTTGCCAGCACATTGGTGGCCTGCACGATGTTGTTGTCAATGGCCGTCAGATCCAGCATGTCGGTCAGGGGCACCCAGCCGCCGTACTGGTGCACCTCGGCGGTCACGGTGGTCACGTTCAGCGCCTGACCTGCCGGGGTCACGCCCTCGGTCAGCGGCGTGGTGGCCTTGGGCAGCGCATCATACTTGCGGAACTCAATGGTCTTGCCGTTGTTCGCCGGGATCGGGTAACTGTCGCCGAACTGGTCATGCACCAGTGCAGGCTCTGCCAGATCCAGCAGGGTCTTTTCGTAGTAGGTCTTCATCTCAGCCGTCATACCGGCTGCGCCCGTGGTGTTCTGCAGCTGTGCGCTTGCGTCCGCAAACATCTGCAGATCCAGTCTCTTCTTGCTCATTTGTTTATCCTCCTTCAAAAGGGTTTATCTTTCTCGCATTCTTCGCGCGGGAAATCTCTCACAGCACAATGCGTTCTCCGCGCTGTGCCCTGCGTGCCAGCTCTTTCCGCTGCTGCCGCGTCATGTGGGCCACATCCACCTTCATCTCGGCCGCGCCGCCGGGGTGTGTCCCGTTCTCAGCCGGGCGCTGGCTGCGCTGCTGGATGCGCGTCGCCACGCCCTGCTCCACCTGTTTTGCCGTGCGGGCCGTCTGGTTTTCCATCAGGCGGTCAAAGTAGGCTGCACGGTACGCCGCTTCCAGCCCCACGCCCCGCCGGATCATATCCGCCACGGCAGGGTTGTTCAGCACTTCGTCCAGCTCAAAGTCCGGGTAGCTGTTTTTCAGCTTTGCCGCTTCCGCTTCCCACCGGGCACGCACTGCCGCTGCACGCTGCTGGTGCTCCGCGGCCAGCCGCAGCTGTTCGGCCTGCTGCTTTTCAGCATTGGCGCGCTGCAGCTGGCCCTCCATGCGGTCCATCTCCCGCGCGGTTTTCACGCTGATGCCCCGCTGCGCCGCCAGCGTTTCATAATATTCATCGTTCTTCACCCGGCCGTTTTTCACGGCATCGATCAGCCCGTCCATGTCGCTCATGTCAATGCCGTAGGCTTCGGCCAGCACCTTGCCCAGCTCGTTCAGCTGCGGGTTTTCCCGGATGCTCTGCACCGCCATCCGCGCAGCATGCTGCATGGCCTCTTCAAACTCTTCCGGGTACTGCTGCATCGCCTTCGCAAAGGCATTCCGGCGCTGTTCCGGTGTCAGCTGCACGTTTTTTTCGGTTTCGCTGCCCTGCTCCTGCTCGTTGCCCTTGTCCGGTTCAGCTTCCTCCTGCGCCAGCCGTTCGGCATCGACTTTGGCTCCCTCATTGAGGGAGCTGCCGCCCGCAGGCGGCTGAAGGTTTTTTTCTGTCGTCACTTTTGCTGCTTTGCCCGGCCTGCTGCGCTTCGCAAGCCGCTCCTGTGCGGGCCGCAGGGCAGGCGGTGCCACCGGGCTGCTTTCGCCCTCTGAAGCTTGCGCACCGTCACTGGAACTGCCAGCTGCTGCACCGTCACCAAATAACTGCAGATCCATGTTGTCTGCATCGTTTGCATGCAGGTTTATGAGCCGCACATTCTCAGGGTACTGCTGGGCCAGCAGGTACAGCCCATCCATCACCAGCTCAAACTTCGCCAGAGTGTCAAGGCTCTGGCTCGCCTGTACACGCAGGATGTTGTCCCCGCCCGGGTCGCAGGTCACAGTGCCGCTATCCACGCTGTAAGCCAGGCTCTGCATCAGTGTGCTCACCGCCGCGCACACAATGTCCTGTCCTTTCGGCGCATAGCCCGCGTGTCCCGATGCCTGCAGGCTCATGTCCTTCCCTTTTTCGTCGTAAATAATGGTGGTCATTCTGCTTTTCTCCTTTACTCCTTGTTCGGGTTGTTCACGTCCATGGCCCGCTTTGCGGCCTTGGTCGCCATGCTGTTGCTCCCGCTTTCGCCCACCACATCTCCCAGACTGTTGGTGGCGCTCTTCGCGTCCGCGGTCCCGCCGCCCCCTGTTCCGGCAGCACCGGCAGCCCGTCCGGCCGCGTTGGCTGCTGCGCTCACGTTGGTGCCGTTCTGCTGGTCAATGATGGCGGCCATCTTCTGCATCTGCTGTGCCATCTGCTGCAGCTGCTGGTACAGCGTGCCGTTCTGGCTCACCCTCTCCCGCACCTTCTCAATGCCTTCAAAGTCCATCATTTCCAGCGCAGCAAGGGCAGCATCGGCGTTGGCCGGTGCAAAGAATCCCAGCTGGTAGCACTCCTTTGCCGTCTCGTTCTGAGAAAGGCGGCTGAAAGTGCTTTTCTTTGCCGCGCTTACCGTAATGTCGAACACCGGCTCATGGTCGCCCAGCTGCACACCGCCCACATTGCCGCCGGGCACGGCCTGCAGCATCGCATTGCTGAACGGCACATACTCCACGCCGCCGCTCTCGCCAGTAATGCGGTATACCCGCTCTTCGTCGTAGAACTGCCGCATCAGCTCGATCACAAGGTAGCATTCTTTTGCAAACGTCCGGTACGCGCTTTTCAGCATATCGCGGCTAAGTTTGCTGCCCGCCTCCTGCAAAGCCGCAATGGCGCTTGCCGCTGTCAGGCCGCTGGTGGTTCCGCCCTGGCTCACATCCCGGTTGCCGCTGATTTCCTTCAGCTCGCTCACCCGTGCATCCCGGTAGCTGATGCAGTTGCCGCTCAGTACATTGGTCTGCAAAGGCCGGAAACTGTCGTCCGTCAGCCTGCCCACCACGTGCACGATGTCCTTGCCAAAGTCGGCCAGCTCTTCTTCGTTCACACCCGCTGTGTCGCTCAGCACATAACGGGCCTTTGCAGCCAGTTTCACGTTTTCGTCCATGGCGTGGTTCATCTCGTCAATGGCGGTCTGGGTGTCCTTCATCACATCAATGTATCCAAAGCCCGCCGGGCTGTCCTCTTCCCGGAACAGCGGGTCAAACACAAAGGGGTATTTTCCGTGGTCGTAAAAGCCACGCTGGGCATACTGTGGGTCATTCTCGCTGGCATACAGCACCACGCCGTTGCAGTATTTGCAGTAATGCAGCACCGTCTGCCCGCCCTCAAGGGCCTTTTTGTAATACCAGTCCACCACAACGCTTTTGTCGCTGGTGTCAATGCTGTCGTCGTGGATGTACTTTGCCACATCCATGCTGCTGCCCGTGTGCCCGGCCATCTGCGGGTATCGCCCTTCCAGCCGGTCATTGTCCATAAGGCTCAGGCTGAACAGGTGCGGCGTGTCCTGAATATCTTCCACGCCCGGCTCCCAGTAGAGCATCAGCAGGTTCACGCTCCGGATGCAGATCTCGCCAAGCCCGCCGCGCGCCGCCGGGTCCCAGAACACGCCCTTCACGCCGGTGCCGGTCTTCAGCTTGCGCCACCATGTGTCGCTGTACACGGTCTCGTAGTCGCACTGCTCCAGCACCGTGGGCAGGATCTTGGAAAGCGCTTTTGCTGTTTTCTCGTCGTCCTCTGCCCGCGGCAGCACGTTCGGTTCCGGGTAGTTGTCCATGGCATCGGCGTGCTTGTTGGCAATGCTGTTGAACAGCCATCCGCTGGAAGGCTTGGGCTTGCCCTGCATTTCCTTGTTTTCGTAATTTTTCCAGTGTCCCATGCGGAACCACAGCTCGTTTTCGATGATGCGTTTGTCCAGTGCGGCCTTGCCCGCCTTGTACTTCTGCAGCAGGTCGTTTGCCTTCCGCACCTCGTCCTCACCGATCGCTTCCTCTTCGTCAAAGGCTCCCTCCCCGAGGGAGCTGTCTGCGCCAGCAGACTGAGGGAGTCCGGTTCCCGGCATCGCTCCCTCCGGCCGTTCCGGAAGCAGCTGCATGCCCATCGGCATCTGCGCAGGCTGTCTGCCCTGCATCATCCAGTCCGGTATCTGCTGGCCGCTCTCTTCCTGTGGTGGGTATCGCTCCGACAGCTGTCGCAGCAGCTCTTTCTCGTCCATCGTCATCGTCTCAAATCCTCATCACCCGCGTCCGGCTCTTGCGTCTGTCCATATCCAGCGGGTCATCTTTCATCGGCTGCACCGGTTCGGTCTTTCTGGGGCTGATGGGGTTTTCCATCAGCACATACCGGCACTCGTCGTAAATGTGGTCTTCCTGGGTGGTGTCAATGTCTTCCACCCGGCTCTCGTCGTACACAAGGTTCGGAATGGTGCGGATAAAATGCCTGCAGGTATCAAATACCTGAAACATCGGCCTGCCCTCGCCGTCAAATGCCAGCCGGTAGTGCAGCTGCATCTTGCCTGCAAGTCGCGTGTGGTCGCCCGGTGTCCAGAAGATGTAATTCGGGTGCTTTTCCTGCATGGCCGCAATGCTCTCGCCCTGACTCTCGTTGAAGATAGCCGGGTCTGCCACGCCGGTAATTTGCCGCCCGCGCAGCATTGGGTCGTTTTCCTCCGCTTCCTTGATGCGCCGCGCCTGCTCTACCGGGTCTATCTTCAAGCCTTCGTTGGGCACGCCGGTGCAGCCGTACAGCTCCTTGATGCGGTAAAGCCGTCCTTCCTCGTCCGCTGCGTACCAGCCAACGGAGAAAGGCTTTGCATAGCCAAAATCGTACCCGCGCCAGATGCGCCAGTGTGCTGGAATGCGGAACGGCTTGATCACATGCGTCCACCGCTGATCCTCGTAGTGGGCCGGGTCGTTGCGCCATTCGGTAAATACCTGCCCGTTAAAACTGTCCCAGTCGCCGTAGAGCAGTGCCTGCTTTTCCGCTTCCGGTAAGCTTGCCAGCGTGCCCAGATATCCCGGGTCGTTTTCCAGCAGCTTTTTGTTGTCAAACACCGTGGACGGGATAAACACCCTTGTCCGCCGCAGCTTTTCTACACTGCCGTCCGGTTTTTTCACATCCACCAGCTGCACCATCCTCGTGCCCGGTGGTGCCGGTGTAATGAACCGTGCCTTCACCCATCCGTGGCCAATGCCGCCGGGGTTTGCCGTGGCCCGCATGTACACTGCCGTGCCCGGCCCGGTAGGTCGGTTGCGGCTCATCAGGTAGCTGTATTCCTCCCAGGTAAAGTGGGTCAGCTCGTCCACGCCGATAAAATCAAAGGCTTTGCCCTGATAGTTGTATTTGTCCTGCGTGCGGAACATGCTGCCAAAATAGATCTTCGCCCCGCTCGGAAAGGTCCATACGTGGCTGGAGGCGTTGTACCGCGCTTTCGGGAATACCGGCTTGTAGTACTGCATCGTCTTGTCGATCAGCTCCGAAAGCTGCGGGTAGGTTTTCCGCACGATCAGCCCGCGGTAGTGCGGAATGTCCACCTGCCGCAGCGCTTCGATCACCAGTGCATCGCTCTTTCCTCCGCCTGCTGCCCCGCCGTACAGCGCTTCGTCCTCGCTGCGGCGCATAAAGGCTGCCTGCTTGGGCTGCGGCCGCCAGATGACCAGCCGGTTTTTATACAGTTCCGCTGCCATCCAGCACCACCTCCTGCTGCCCGCCCTCGTCCTGCCGCTCCATCAGCACCGCCGGGGCCGCGCTCTGGCCGCTGCCTTCGTCCTTCGGCACCAGTGCCGCAGCCTTTTCTGCTGCTGTCAGCAATACCGCTGTCACCTTGGCCGCGTCTTTGTCGCTCATGGCAAGGCTCTCGTATCGCTCCAGCTGCTTTTCCAGCTCGGTGCGCTCTTCGTCCGTCAGCTGCCGGTCGTAGGTCCCCGGTGCGCTGCGTATCACAAGGCCTGTCTCGGCAGCGTCCTGCAGGTTTTCTTCCTCGCTCTTCAGCAGCACGCCCAGCTCATAGTTTCTGGCCCGTGCATCCTCATCCAGACGCTGCTGCAGCTTTGTCCGTATCTCGGCGGCGCGCTGGTTCTCTGCTGCGCGCTGCTGCAGGTAGCTCACCTGTGCCTTTGCGCCCAGCGCCGCTCTGGCTGCGATCTCCCGCGCCGCTTCGGCCCGTGCTTTTGCAAATTCTCCGTCCGGCTTCTTTGCTTCCTCTGCCACCCAGCTGCGGATGGTGCTCTCCGGCACGCCGTATTTTCTCGCCACCGCACAGATGGAGTTTGTGCCGATCATGGCCATCACCACCTCGGCCCGCACCTTTGCCGGGTACTTTTTGCCCCGGCCCTGCCTGCCCGGCACGGTGTTTTTGCAGTATCTGCGCTCAGCCATGCCCGGCCCTCCTTCCTGTGCTGTTGCTTTCAGCCTACCACCAAACAGCCTGCAAAAACACTGCGGACATTTTGCGGTCGTCGCAGCGAGTACGGGTTGTGGCTCCCAGCGTCTGCTTCGGCCCTTGGGGCGGGCCTTGCATCCTGCTGGCCACGGCCCCAACAGCTCCTCCCTGTTTCCGCCGCTGGCGGCGGTCGTC
>OJOL01000745.1_pt1 | contig 23014 bp, 10 predicted proteins | sample 1598121 | NCBI WGS metagenome assembly OJOL01 (sample SAMN01915219, study PRJEB22387) | human gut metagenome | isolation source: stool | host: Homo sapiens | place: USA
GTGTTAAGCCTGTCGCTAGCGTTCATCCTGAGCCAGGATCAAACTCTTCGTTGTTTAAATTGTTTTATGTCCTCGCTCCGGAATCCGTTATTGTAGTCCAAAGTCATACTTCTTTGACGGTATCAATCCGGAAAATTAATTTTCCTAATACTTGTACTACTTGTTGAATTATGTAAATCTCTCAAAGAACTCTTGTCGCTATCGTTTCTCGATTGCGGCTGCAAAGGTAAGGACTTTTTTTTAATCTCCAATTTTTTCGGTGAAAAATTCTCGATTTATTTTCTCTCGTCGATCTCCGGGCGGTTGGAAATTATCGCTTGGCCCAGCCAACCTCATCCCCTACCCCAAGGATACCTCCACGTTTCCATCATTTCTGAAGCGCCGTTCTCTCTCGAATGCGGGTGCAAAAGTAATGCTATAAAACATACGGTCCAAATTTATCGGGCATTATTTTGCAAGTTTTTTACGGCAACGGATATCGGGTACATTATAATATAGGATACGCAAAAATACCGACTGCTCACGGAAACGATATAGCCGGTACCCTTGCCATCATAGCGGCAATACTGTGCCACTACGATGGCACGGCCCTGCCACACGGATGGCACAGCGTTGCCACTGTGATGGCACGACCGTGCCAAAGGCGATAAATAAACTGGCACTGCAAACAATTGATAAACAAACATATGCTAGCATGAAAATTTCTCCAGAGGAGACATCTAAAAGACAGGGGACTTTATCTTTTATCTAGATATCTAAAAACAGAATAAAAATCTGCCGTTTTTTTTCATATATTTGAGGTCTCATCTAAATATAAACAAATAATGAAGCACTTGAGTTCCTCTATTTTATTGGGGCTTGGGTTGTTTTCCTTCTTCTCCTGTAAAGAAGCGACAGCGCCCGCCCCTATCCTGCCCGTTCCCACGCCGGCACAAGTTGAATGGCATAAGATGGAAACATACGCCTTTGTCCATTTCGGATTAAATACGTTCAATGATCTGGAATGGGGTTACGGAAACACTCCCGCCTCCACATTCAATCCAACGGATCTGGATTGCGATCAATGGGCGCAAACAATCAAAGCCGCCGGATTGAAAGGCGTAATCTTAACCACCAAGCATCACGACGGTTTCTGTCTATGGCCTACCGCCACAACCGAATATAGCGTAAAGAATTCTCCTTGGAAAGATGGCAAAGGGGATATGGTAAAAGAACTATCCGATGCTTGTAAGAAACACGGGCTGAAATTCGGTGTCTATCTCTCCCCTTGGGACAGAAACAGTGAGAATTACGGACAACCGGGGTATGTAGAGAAATTCCATGCCCAATTACATGAATTAGTCTCCAACTATGGCCCGTTGTTCGAATACTGGTTTGATGGGGCAAACGGTGGCAATGGCTGGTATGGCGGCACGAATGAAACCCGTGCTATAGACGCCAAGACCTATTATCAATATGAGCGGGCACGAGACACGATCAAGGCGCACCACCCGGACATCATGGTTTTCGGAGGGACAGTACCCGATATCCGCTGGATCGGTAACGAGGAAGGTTGGGCCGGTGATACCCAATGGAGCATCTTCGCCCCGGAACCCTCCATGCCTACTTTCCAACAGAGTGTATGGGGAGATGAGAACGGACCGATGTGGCTAGGTGGAGAATGCGATGTATCTATCCGTCCGGGATGGTTCTATCACTCCCGGGAAGATCACCAAGTCAAGTCGCTGGCAAAATTAGTCGATCTTTATTACCGAAGCGTCGGGCATAACGCCAATTTCCTATTGAACTTCCCCGTAGCGTTGAACGGAAAAATAAGTCCGGTAGACTCCGCCCGTGCCGTACAATGGTATCAAACCATCCAAAATGACTTTAAGGAGAATCTTTTGAAAGGATGTTACGTACAAGCGAGCAATAAAAGAGGACGTAATTTCAGTCCCAATAAGGCAGTAGATGGGGATTGGGATACCTATTGGGCTACGGACGATGGAGTAACCAGTGGTTCATTGACTTTCACGTTAACCCATCCTACCGATGTAAACCGCTTGGTAATACAAGAATATATCCCATTAGGACAACGAGTACGCTCGTTCAATATCGAACTCGAGCAAGGGGGTAAATGGATTCCGGCACAGACCGTGGATTCTACGACAACTGTCGGCTATAAACGAATTGTCCGTTTCCTGACCGAGAAAGCGGAGAAGATACGCATCAACTTCACGGATGCCCGCGGACCGCTTTGTATCAATAACGTGGAGGCATACCTTGCCCCCGCCTTGGTGACCGAGCCAACGATTGCCCGTAATATCAATGACGAGGTAACCATACAGGCCGGGGATAAAGGCTCCGAGGTTCATTATACCACCGACGGTTCAGATCCGACCAAGGACTCACCGCTTTATCAGGCGCCATTCGCTTTCGCTCAAAAAGGAACTGTCAAGGCGATTGCCTATGATCCGACTTTCGATACAGTCAGTCCGGTTTCCGCGCAAACGTTCGATATTCCTGCTTGTGATTACACGATCGTATCACCGAAAGATGAGAAAACCAGCCTGATCCTAGACGGAAACGGCTACACAACCTACTATTTGCCACAAGGGAAACAAGAGTTAGTCGTACAATTAGCGAAAGAAATGCCTATATCCGGATTCCGCTACACCCCGAACCAAGGACGTGACGCAAGCGGTCATATCTCCAACTATCAATTATATATTAATGGAAAGAAGGTGGCCGAAGGCGAATTCTCCAATATCAAGGCTAACCCGATCGAGCAAGTCGTACATTTCCCGATAACGAAAGGTAACCAAATCCGTTTGGTCGCAACCCGTATCGTAGATAATAAAAAGCAAGCGGGTATCGGTGAATTCTCGGTAATTACGGAAAAATAAAGAATATCTAATAAAAGCAGAAGGGACCGCCTCGAAAACCTAATTTCCCGAGGCGGTCCCTTTTTATTTATTCATCGATCCTTTATTTATCCTTGAAGGTATCGGTTCATTTGTTTATACACGGCACGTATATCCAACGGCTTAGATATATGAGCATTCATACCGGCTTCCCTACTTTTCTGCACATCCTCAGCGAATGCGTTGGCTGTCATAGCGAAGATAGGAACCTTTTGAGCATCAGAACGCCCCAATGCCCGGATACATCGGGTAGCCTCATAACCATCCATATGCGGCATCTGCACATCCATCAATATCAAATCATAATATCCTTCGGCAGATTCCTTAAACTTCTCTACGGCCTGCACCCCGTCCTCAGCGCTCTCCACCGAAGCACCGGTAGCTCCGATCAATTCCTCCGCAATCTCCCGGTTAAGCTCGTTGTCCTCAACTAATAAGATCCGTTTACCTTTGAAATCATAATCAATCACATAACAATCCCTCGCAAGGTCACTTCGCCCATCAATATCGGAAAAACGAGTGGGCTTACCCGACTCCTTTATTTTGCCGAAAGGCAGATCAACCGTGAATGTACTGCCACTCCCCTGCATGCTTGTCACATGTATGCCACCTCCCATCAACTGAGTGAAACGCTTAACGATAGAAAGCCCTAATCCTGTGCCTCCATATTTATAAGTGACATCCACATTTTCCTGTTCGAACGATTCGAAGATCTTATCATAATTCTCCTCGGCTATACCACATCCCGTATCGATTACCTCGAAACGAAGGTAAACATTCTCTTGATCCTCACCTGTTTTAGATACCCGAAGTTTAATTATTCCCTTGGCCGGCGTAAATTTCAACGCATTCGATAACAGGTTAGAGAGAACTTGATTCAAGCGCAAGGAGTCTCCTATAATCTGTACTTCCAGATCACTAGCCAATACCGTCTCATAGCTGATCCCTTTACTCTTGGCCTGCTCGCCATACAGATTTTCAAAGTCCTGCAAGAATGCCCGGAAATTAAAGCTCTCATGTCGAAGTTCCACTTTTCCGCTTTCTATCTTCGACATATCCAGCACGTCGTTAATGAGAGCGAGAAGATGCTTGGAAGACATGATTACTTTCTCAAGACAGTCCTTTATCTTATCGGTATTATCTATGTTTTGCATGGCGATAGTACTCATACCTACAATTCCGTTCATCGGCGTACGGATCTCATGACTCATCCGGGAAAGAAACTCGCTCTTCGCCAAGTTAGCCGCCTCAGCCCGTTTCAGGTTGCCCTGTATCACGGTCGCTTTCATCCGGGCCCCTATAGCCAGCAGTAATGCCGTAAATAGCACCGACAGGACAAACATCACGATAAACATGAATTGTAAGGGATTCGCATATATAAAGTCCGTAAGAGAAAATTCACTCACGCCGATAGATTCCAGATTCCGATTGCGTATAACAGTCCTCTCGGACTCAGAAAGATTATTGATCGCCTTGTTGAGTATGGTAAGCAAATCCGGATCGACCGGGATAGGCAACGCGAAACTTATCGTACTCTGATCATTGACCAACGTTACGGGAGCAAGATTCGTAAAATGATAGCGCAAGATATCCTGTTCCATCCTAGAGGACAAACCATAAATAAAATCAGCCTCACCATTATTGACAGCAAATAACGCCTCCTTAATACTCGGATAGAACCGTATCTTCTCCACCGATATACCACTCGGCAATCGTTGATTTTCCACTAAGGCTCCAACCAGACCCGGTGCGGGATAACTACATGCTTTATTGCGCACTATGATATTGTTAGCACTCACATAAGAGGCTGAAAGCGCAAGTCCTAGCTGGGCCGCATCGTTCTCATCTCCCAAGAAAAAACCTAAGATATCGGCATCCCCTTGCTGTATCAAACGGATCGCATCAGCATAATTTTTCGCATATACATACGAGAATCGTAGCCCTGTGAAACTTTTAATCTCATCCAGTACATCCGCCATGATACCCGTATGGTTCTTCAGCGGCGTTTCTTTACAATACAAAGGATACCAATTCTCAGGTACGGCTACCGCGATCGTTTTCCTCTCATTGACATACTCCAGATCCCGGTCGCTCAGTTGGATGTTTACGAGCCGGTCTGGGAAATTAACGGCATAACGTTCCGCCGCAAAATTAGGATTGGCATCCAATATCCGTTCCAAAGCCATATTCAAACCATCCAAGACTTCTTTATTACCCGGATTGGTCACGATATAATAAGGCTGAGAGTCATATGCCACGACTACACGGACAGAATCGCTAATATGGGCAACATTATTTAGTAACAAATCGATCTCACCTTTAGCCAGATAGGGATATAACCCGATTTTCCCCACCATATCTTCCTGTTTGTAATATCGGATATTACAATACAATCCGTTGATAGCCATAAACTCTTTGAGACGGCGAATGTTCTCCCTTGCATTCTCATACACACCGATGGTTTTACCATTCATACTCTCCAAATCATAACTATGGATAGAGCGATCATCAGATCGGGCAAGTAATAATGAACGGCTATATCCCATATTATAGTTCGGATAAGCATAATATTTCTCTAAAGCGGGTATATAATAGTTTCCACCCATCAACTCGTACTTACCCTCAACAAATTCATTCAACATAGTCGGTCCCTTCGTATCTATGTACTCGTATTCCCAACCGGTATATTTGGCGATCTCATTGAGATAGTCTACGAGCATACCATGATGAGTACCATCTTCGGCCGTCCAACTCATGCCATCTACCTGCGGAAAGGCAACCCTAAGTACACGTTTTTCACTTGTCCGCGCTAACACAGACAAATTAAACGCTAGCATTATAAATACTAACAAACCTATAGCTATACCATGACTCACATATCTCTGAAGTAAGTTCATTATAATGTATATCTTTTATTACCGGCTTTTCCGATGATAACAACCCCTATAACCCTCCGCAAAACAACTGTTTATTTTGGATGTACGCAAATATACTACTTTTTATATCACAGCGGATTATAAAATAATTGATTTTTAAGAGAAGATACTATAAAAACAGAAGGGACCGCCTCGAAGGTAAAACACCTCGAGGCAGTCCCTTTCCTAAATCCCAACAAACTTTTATCCCATCGAACTATTGATTACCTGTGTGGTTTTCTCAAAACTCTTCCTTAAGACCTCCTTTACATCCATGGTTTCCCAATATCCCTTATTAAAAAGCTCTACGGATAACCCACCCCGGAAACCGGAGTCGTATAGCAAAGGAAGTACTTTATTAAACGGGCAAATACCATCTCCCGGAAACACCCGATCCGAATCTCTCAACTCCGTACGAGGAGGCAACTCCGGATAATCGTTGATATGAAAAACCGGAAGGATCTTCCCATTTATCAAGCGTAAACTATCAAAACTATTTCCTCCTCTGTACAAATGGTAGAAATCCAATAAGACAGAAGCCCGCGAATGCCCGGAGGCGATCGCTATCGCCATGGTATCCGATAATTGATTCAGAACCCCGGCTCCCCATAGTTCCAATATCGGAGTGACACCCATCTCATCCCCTAAATCCAGTATCCCCCGATAGCGTTCGGAATACTCCGGCAACCGTGTACGATCCAGTTGAGTAACCCCTTGAGCAGGAGCGGCGATAAATTTACCGCCCAATCCAGCTACCATCTCCATATCATGCCGCATTTGGTTTAGCCCTTCCTTCCGTTTCGAAGGATCATCGGCAAACCACGAGGCAAAACCGATCATATTCTCCAATAAAAGTCCGGAACCTTCCAGCTGACGCCTGAGTGTCTCATAAGTTCCCCCTTGCTTTACGAACGCATCCACATCACGGGTCCATAACTCAATTCCCTCAAAACCAGCCTCGGCACATAAGTCAATCTGTTTTTGAACAGGAAGTTTATAACCCGCTATCGTAGAGACATTGAGACAGACACGGAAAGGACGTTTCGAAGAGGATGCTTCGGGTGATGGCTCCTCTTTTTTCTTCGGAGCGCAAGAAGCCAAGCCTGCGAACGTACTGCCCAAAACCGCCAAACCGGTAGTCCGAAGCATATTACGTCTTGAAATCTTTTTCTCAAGCATAACACTCTCGTTTTAAATTAAACCTCCAAAGATTTACGGGCCTCCCGATCCGGATCATTCCGAGCCTCACACGTATTATTCAAGATCATCACCTCTCCATTTTCTTCCGTGTATTTCGGCCAAGCGGGTAACTCTCCTCCGTTCGGATCTCCTGTCCGCATGAAATTCAACAAAGCGCCAGACATCTTATCTGACAACGCACGAGGTACCTTACCTCCACCCGTATGAGTAAACATCCGATCCGTATTTTTAAACCAGAAACAGATATCCGAGCAATGGAACGCACGCATACGGTTATTAAACAAGGGCGGACACCAGCCAAACCAAGCTACATACACAGGCTGGCCTTGCTTTAATTTTGCGTTAGCCGCCTCAACCACTCGTTGACGGGAAGACAAAATCATCGCCCAAAGCTCCATCGGAGTCTTATCCGGGAAATTCTTGGCGAAAGCCTTCACGATCGATTCCGCTTTATCACCATATTGACTTCTCAGTTTCTCGATCACACCGTCTTGAGTGATTTTTTCCAAAGCCGCATCCGCCCTGTTCGGGTTCCATTCATGGAAAGTCGTACAGAATATCATCGGCACGACAGGAGACTCCAAATGGCTCTCACCGGAGTAGAATACACCGGCCGGAATATTCCGGTCATCAGCAACAGGACCAAAAGTCCGTCTCATGCTAATCCCTTGATCTTCCCAGCACTTTTTACAAGCCCTATCCGCTATATCCAAATATTCCCGCCAAGGTATTCTTTGCAATTTATCCAGTTGGGAAGCGGTCAGCCCCGCTTCTCTCAAAATATATTCTCCCACCTTCCGGGTCATCACCTGATCGGAAGCTCCTACCGTAGATCCACTTAAAGCCACGGCTCTATGGACCAAACCTTTTGCCGCCGGCATAGCGGCTACCGTACAGACCTTAGAACCTCCTCCGGATTGTCCCATAACCGTTACGTTCCCGGGATCTCCACCGAAATTGGCGATATTATCATGTACCCATCGCAAGGCGGCAATAATATCTAACATCCCCACGTTTCCGGAATCCTTATACGCTTCTCCACCAACACCAGATAAGTCAGAGAAGCCAATCGGCCCCAACCGATGATTAATGGAACAGAATACGATATCTCCTTCCCGGCTTATATTCTCTCCATGATATCCATCCTGCTCGATCCCACTACCATTTGTAAAACCACCGCCATGCAGCCACACCAATACGGGACGTTTCTTACCATCCGCAATACCCGGTGTCCATACATTTAAATATAAGCAATCCTCACTCACATCCCAGTAGTTCCAATGATCAGCAAAAGTTCCGTAATTATTGGGCCACCGGTTCTCCATACGTTGCGGCGCCGTATTCCCATAAAAAACCGCCGGTCTCACATCTGTCCACGGCTCTGGCTTTTGGGGAGGCATAAAGCGATTTTTTCCCGACGTATCAGCCCCATAAGGAACTCCCAAGAACGTATATACATGATTCAGCAGATATCCCTGCACCTTCCCATACTCTGTCTGGGCAATGGCGATATCGTCACCGATAAATAAAAACTGTCCATCCTCTCCTTCCTTGACGTTTTGTTTAAGGGAGGAATCCCCGGACGGGGCACATGAGGAAGCCGTTACCAAGCTTCCCATGCTTAAAGAGGCTGTGCCCAGTCCTAGGTTTTTCACGAATTGTCGTCTATCCATATGCATAAAAACACAACTATTAATATCCCGGATTCTGTTTCCAAGATTGGTTTTTCGTAATCTGATCGTATGGTATCGGGAATAAATCACGCGAATTATTATTCAAGGCTTCCTTAAATGTCCAGCAACCTTTAGCGAACTTATCCCAACGAACCAAGTCTTGACGACGCCAACCTTCCCACGCAAATTCACGGCCACGTTCATTGATCAACTCATCCAACGTTAATGTTTCCGGAGTATACACGGGTTGATTTGCCCTTTCACGTATTAACTGGAATGCAGGTTCCGCACACAAAGCTGATAAAGTAGCGGCATTACCACCTCTCAAAATAGCTTCAGCCTTCATATAATAGATATCAGCTAAACGATATAAAACAAAATCATTGTTCATATTACCAGTCATACCCAACTCATATTCATACTTCTGAATACGAGCACCTTCCCAACGATAAGCGGCATTAATAGAAGATACATCAATAGTCAATTCCAATTGCTTTCCCGGATTATCACCATCCTCAACAGGCTCTCCCGTGACCTTATCATAAATCAAACCGTAAATAAAAGTCGCCTTTTTCCGAGTATCGTCATCTTTATATAAAGCAAGGAAGTCCGGAGTAGCGCAACCTCCATTCCAACCGCCCACATTTATACCCCACATCTGGCGAGACTTGGGATGTCCGGAGAATTTATGGAAATGAAACTCGTAGTCTCCATTTGAATTGATACCATTTTGCATCGGTACCACGAAAATATTTTCTTTACAAGACTCATTCGCCACTTTAAATGGAGCGGAGAAATCAGATACGACCTCATAATATCCAGAGTTAATCACTTTATCGCAATACTCTATCACTTTATTCATATCGTCCTTATCGTAAGAAGAGGCCCCTTTGAACACCTTTGCGTTCAAATATAGTTTTGCCAACATCGTATAAGCCATCGATTTCGTACATCTTCCATAATTCTCGGCAGACGGAGCATCATCCAAATATTCCATATTATCTAAGATGCAATCTACGACTTTCTGATAAAGCTCAGGACGGCTTGTCTGAGGAGAAGCCGTGATTTCACTCTCATATGTATCGATATAAGGAACATTCCCGAATAAATCCAGTAAGATAGAATAATAGAAACATCTCAAGATGACAGTCTCCGCACGATATTTATTATAGATATCGACATCCATCTCCTCTTTATATATATCCAAGTCGTAAACCACACGGTTACATGTCGTTATTCCAGAAAATACGGAAATCCACACATTATTCAATGCATCCAGATTGTATTGCCATTGATGACGATGGAAATCCTGCCATACCCCTCCGTCATACCAGTCATTACCCGGCGCACGAGTCGGAACAACACATTCATCCGAGGAAACAGTCTGCAACCCCCATACTCCCCAGTGATTCTGATAAGCCTGCAATTCCGCATAGGCAGCACCTACCGCTTGCGGAATCAAAGAAGGATCCGCATAAAAGTCATTTGAGACCATTTGTCCCGTCGTATCTTCATCCATATCCGTACAAGAAGGAGCGATAACCAAGAAACAAATCATTGACACTATATATATTAAACTATATTTTTTCATAACCTTCGATATTTAGAGTATCCATTAAAACGTAACATTCAAACCAAGAATAAAAGAACGGCTAGCCGGATAATAACGAGTTCTCTCAATACCCATATTATCTAATCCTACCATATCAACCTCCGGGTCGATACCCTTATAGCCTGTGATCGTAAACAAGTTCTGACCAGTCAAGTACAAACGTAAGTTTTGCATGAAACCTAATTTCTTCACCGGCACATTATAACCCAATGTGATATTGTCCAACTTCACAAAAGAACCATCCTCCAAATAATAACTAGAGGCTTGAGCCGCATCTTGCAACGGGATATCCATTACCGAAGCCAACATATTCTTCTCCTTTCCAGCCACATTCCGATTCTCCAATGCCATACGGCTTACATTATATACATCATTGCCTACGACAGCACGGAATGTAAACGATAAATCGAAGTCACGATATTTAAACTCGTTAGTCCATCCTGCTATAAAATCAGGTTGCGCATTACCTACGATCTCACGATCCTCATTATATGTAAAGTCACCACTACCATCGACATCCTTGAATTTCCATTTACCATCTTCCGTAAATCCCTCGAATACCGGCAAATAAAAATCACCGACCTTGCCACCCGGGACCAAACGAATCAATGGAGTCGAGTTCATACCTCCTAAATCACCATCCGACAAATAACCGGTCTCAATCCAGTCAGTCTGGAAAGTCTCATTACTTAATTTGTCCAATTTATTCGTGTTAAATGAGAAGTTAATAGAACTAGTCCATGAGAAGTTCTTATTCTGCACCGGGGTTCCGGAAACAGAGAATTCCAGACCTTTACTTGTAGCGTCGCCAACATTCGCCAACATAGAAGAATATTGATAAGGAGGAGTCGGAACCTTATATTTATACAACAAATCTGAAACCTTACGGGTATACAAATCAACGGTCACGTTCAAGCGGTTATTCAACGCTGCAAAATCAACACCTAGATTCCATTCGCCTTTCCGCTCCCATTTCAAATCCGGATTCTGGTTCTGTGTCGGCCCATAAGCATTGATCCATTGTTTAGAAGTATGATCATAAAAACGGCCTACCACTCCCATCATTGACAAAGACAAATAATTATCTGAAGGCATATTTCCTGTCACGCCATATCCCAAGCGCAATTTCAAATCGTTAATCCAGCTAGCGCTTTCCATAAAAGCCTCATTACCGATAGACCAACCGACACTTACCGCAGGGAAAGTTCCCCATTTATAATCCGCACCTAAACGAGTAGAACCCTCACGTCGTACAGACGCTGATAACAAGTAACGATTTCCCCAGTTATAATTTACACGGCCGAAGAACGAAACCAAATTATCTTGAGAAACCGAACCATCCATCATGCTTTGGCTAGGGTTATTAATCAAGTTACTACCCGCACCCAAATTATAGTAAGAATATACATCCGAATCAAAATTCGAGTTATTCATACCAAATGATTCCCGATAGTTATGCTCATAGGTATACCCACCTAATACCACCAAATGGTGTTCTCCAAAAGATTTTACATAGTCGATCGTCGTCTCCAGTGTTTTATTAAAACGAGTATTAAAACTCCGAGACGCTGACCCGAAACTAGAAGTGTTAAATACCTCTCGTGAGGTATAAGTACCCTTATTTATATCAGAGTATTTCAATGAGCCAAAAGCTTGCGCACGAAGTCCTTCCAAAATGTTCCAAGTTACACGAGCAGACCCTTGGAAAAGTCCGCCTTTTGTACGACGGTCACGCTGCATAATATAAGCCACCGGATTTGAATATCCTTGAATATCCAGCGCATAATACCCGCCGGCATCTATCGTTCCCGTCTCGTCGTATACGGGTGCCGTAGGATTATAATAATACGCATGCTTAAAAGCGGAATAATCATCATAGCTGGAATTCTCACCTTCCCGGTCAAAACGACGATAAGTAGCGTCGTATGCTATTTGAATCTTTTTATCGAATAAATTCTGATTAGCGGAAAAACGAGCGATCATCTCATTGAACCCTGACTTAAGAGCGATACCTTGATTATTTCGATAAGATACAGAAGCCCGGTAATTAAAATCGGTCGTACCTCCTGTCAATGCCAAGTTATGCGAATGGGAGAACGGAGTTCGGGTAATCTCATCCATCCAATTCGTATCATATCCCCGGTCGTTTCCCCCATTTGCCAAAAACTGGTCACGATCCATGACTTCCAATTGATTGGCTATGGAAGAGATAGACATATATCCATTGTAGGTAACGCTCATCTTCCCGGCAGAACCTCGTTTTGTCGTAACCAAGATAACGCCATTCGTTCCACGGGTTCCATATATCGCCGCCGCTGAACCATCCTTCAATACATCGATACTTTCAATATCATCTTGTGGAATAGCGGATAAATCCCCTTGAGGAATACCATCAATGACGATCAACGGAGAAGTATTACCGGTTAAGGATGAAGTTCCACGTAATTGGAACTTATACTCTCCATTCGGGTCGCCGGCATTTGGTTTGGATATATTCAAACCTGCCACTTTACCTTGCAACATACCCATTGGGTCAGACTGTACGCCCTTAATCAAGTCTCCCTCCTTCAAGCCTGCAACAGAGCCGGTCAATTCTTTCTTTTTCTGAGAGCCATATCCCACGGCTACCACTTCTTGAAGTCCGATACTTTCTTCCTCCAAGCTCACATTTATCGTGTTCTTGCCATTTACCGGAATCTCCGCGGTCTTATATCCAATATAAGAAACGATCAATACGGCATTTGATGATACATTCGAGATCTGATACATACCGCTTATATCAGAAATCGTACCGTTAGTCGTTCCTTTCACCGCTACATTGGCGCCAATGATCGGTTCGCCTGTCATAGATTCCTTTACAACTCCTTTTACTGTAATCGTTTGCGCCATCATGGGAAAGAATAACGCCAAACTAACGATCAAAAACAGGGCCTTTCGAAGCCATACTTTCTTTTTTTGATTTTCCATAACTCATTCATTTAAAGTTGACATTGTTTTTACAAAAAACGACCGGAGATCTCAATGTGCTGTAATTCAATTCGTATGGTAATGGTTATATATAATAGAGTATTAAAATCCACCGGTCGTTGTTTTTAAGCATTCAATCGCATTAAACTTTCGGGAATTGCCACGGGCTTCTATAGCTCCGCTTCAAATACGCGTCCGCTTTCGGATTATCCACAAACTTACGAGCTTGCGGATCATACACAACACGAGTTCCCGTCAAATATGAGATATTAGCCATATGGGCTAGGATCGTCGCGAAAGCCCCTTTCTCGATCGGGCTGTTCGTCTCAATAGATTTATTTAATATACACTTACACCAATTCGTCGCATGGGCCTCAATACCGCCATCCTCGAACTTCCCGACAAGCTGGGAACGGTCGGTTAATAACTCACCCTCCCGGTTCTTCTCTGGAATCAATTCATAACCTTCACGATTACATACTAAGGTAGCTTTACTTCCTACCCAAGCTACCCCTTGATTCCGATTATACAGGTGAGCGACTTGTTGTGCCCATTCTATATGGAAATTCTTATATTGGAAGATCGTTGTCTGGCAACTGGGAGTCTCATTAAAAGAGGTAGGATCTTTATAAGCCGTAGAGAATACCGCCTCCGGATATTCACGGTCACACAATCCTAACGCTTTCAATCCATCGAACGCAGAGTCTATCCAATGCACTCCCCAGTCGGTTTGCTGGCCGCCTCCATAATCCCAAAAACCACGCCATCCACGAAAACGGTAATTATTAAATGGACGCTCGGGAGCCGGGCCCAACCACATATTGTAATCTAATGTAGAAGGAACCGGAGAATCCGCTACGGCCGGACGTGGGTCCGTCGATTGGCAAAGCCATAGCTGAACTTTATAAACATCCCCCAACACACCGGATTTCAATATCTCATTAGCCGCCAAGAAATATCGTTGACTAGTCTGCCATAAGCCAGTTGTTACCACCCCTTTATATTTCTTTTGGAAATCCATCATCGAATGGCACTCCGGAATCGAATTACCAACCGGCTTTTCCACATAAATCGCCTTGCCCGCTTTTAAAGCCTCAGCGAAGATGTAAGGATGCCAATGATCCGGTGTTGCGATAATGACCCCGTCGATATCCTTATTTGCCAAGACTTCCCGGAAGTCACTATATGCCTTGATCGAAGTCGTTTGGTTTGGAAAGTCTTTTTTGAAACGTGCGATCTGCTCATCAAGTCTCACTTTGTTCACGTCGCACATGCCCACACAATGTACCCACGGATTATCAGTCAAAGCCCCTTGCAAATCACGGCATCCCATACCGACACCTATTACTGCGATATTCACCCGCCCATTTATAGTCTCTTCCTTATGAGAGACGGTAGGAGCTGCCGATGCCAAAAGAGGTGAGATACCTAAGCCGGCGGCCAACATCGTCGAGTTCTTTAAAAAATTCCTACGTGTAGTCATAAATCATTATTTTAAGGTTATACAATTTATAAATTACGAATCCATATATTACGGAAAGCCACTTCCACTCCATGATCCTGTAAGCTTAATGGCAGACGGCCATGCGCTACATATTTAGGTAAACCGGTATATGGGGTCGTTCCTTTCAGTACATAATTATTCTGTACAACGATACCGTTCAATACCACGGTAATCATAGCGGGAGATTCCAATTCATCGTTTGTCCCAAAACGGGGAGCTTTCCAATAAATATCATAAACCTGCCACTCATTTGTCTTCGTGAAAGCATTTACCAACGGTGCGCTTTGCTTATAAATACTGCCGACCCAGCCATTCACATACGTAGGATTATCCTCACAATCCAAAACCTGCACCTCATAACGGCTTTGTAACATAATGCCACTATTACCTTTCATCTGTAATGTATTATCCTTTCCCGGTGTAGGGGTCTTGAACTCGATATGTAACTGGCAATCTCCAAAATAATCTTTTGTCCGGATCGATCCGGTCCCGGAAGCCACAATCATCGCCCCATCCTTTACGGTCCATTTAGCGGGACCTCCATCTTTTCCCGCGGATTCCCACATAGAAAGATCTTTTCCATCAAACAGGATGATCGCATCGGAAGGAGCACCAGTTCCTACACCCGGCTTTACCTTAGGAGGAACCGGATAATACCATTCAGTACTCTCAGGTTTCCATCTTTCCGGTGGTCTTTGTTGTTGATTACTTTGTTGGGCGCTCATAAAAAACGCTCCACATAAAAGACTGATAAGAACAATCATTTTTTTCATGCTACATAGTATTAAATTAATGTTTCTATTTTCGCTCTATGAACAAGCTGCCGCAAATGTATCACGCATACGAAAATTCCTCTTTTTCTATTTTATCAAAATCGTTTCCGATTGTCGCATAATACAAGTTCCAGCCTGTTTCCCCCGGTCATTGAGAAAATCGTATCAAGAATGAGACAATTTTACATGGCGAAGCAAGCCATACCCTTCCGTCATATTCCGTCTTCTCTCCCGGATTTCCTCCAAGGTTTGTAGATTCCCGATAGAAGGCATCTCATTTCGTCTAGCGTTATCCAAAAATTTCCACGCATACTCGGAAGCGATAGCGGAATCACGCATCAGCGGTAGGCGGGAATGAAAAACTCCGGTCCGTACGGAATCTGCGAACAAATCACATAGCGTACTTATATTTTTCCCCCCATAGGGCTTCTCGATCCGGTGTGTTTCATTAACACCTCTCAACTCCACGACCGCAGTCTTAAAATCATGACTCATCCGGGCGATTCCTTTCGTTCCTATTACATCTATGTAAGAGTTATGCGTTTGGTCTTTCGATAATTGTCCATACACATGCCCTTGTGTTATATCAAATACCACCCCGTTCTCAAATGTCCCGTGACATTGCAACCACCAAGGTTCGGGATAATCCCACATCCGGATCGCCTGCGCATGCCATGTCTTATACTCGCATCCGGCATACCACCGGGAAATGTCCACATAATGCATTCCGCAATCATGAAAAGACGGACCTTCATATTCATGACCTTCACCCGGAGCCAACCCCGGAGTCATATGGCAAATGCGAATGATCGCCAAATCTCCGATCTCTCCTCTCCGGATAAATTCTTTAATCGTATTATGGTACCAAGAATTACGCAAATACAAATTAACGGTCGAGAACAAACTTGAGTTTTCCACGCATTTCACGACCTCCCATTCATGCTCGATCGTATCTGCGACCGGTTTCTCTGAGATGACATGTTTGCCAAATGCCATTGCCTTCTTAATTTGCCTCAACCGGGAATCCGCCAATGTAAATAAACCGACCACTTGTACTTCCGGGTCCTCGAATACAACTTGCTCATCCGCTACGATTTGGGATGTCGGCGACTTCCTCCTTGCCAAATCTCGTGCCTCTGGGTCCGTATCGCAGATGTAAAGTACCTCCCATTGATCGCTCTTCCGCATCTCCTCCAAATAAAATCCACCCATGCGACCAAAGCCTATTATACCTACTTTTACTTTTTGATTCATATTCTATCTTTTAAAGATTCACACTGTTTTTGCCAAAATTAAAGCCCCTTGAGTCAAACAGTATTGCACTTTTCTCTCAAAATTATTACCTATCGTCTCAACAAACAGTCTTACAAGGAACGGCTTTTAAAGCCAAAAACCGAAGTCTGGACATTGAAACAAAATGAAAAACAATGATACGATACTGCAATGGAAAGTCTAGGAAAAGGCTTTATATTGCGCATGAAATACAAGGGAGATCTATGAAAAAAAACTTGATGAATTATTTATACGTCCTATTATTTGTAGTAACCGCAATAGAAGTCAACGCCCGGTCATACTACTTTAAATCCTATGAGGTAGAAGATGGATTAAGCAATAATAACGTGACATGTTGTGTCCAAGATCATTATGGCTTTATGTGGTTTGGAACACGGGACGGGCTCAATCGATTTGACGGGAACAAATTCCATATCATAAAAAATCAAACCAAGCAGAGAGGAACTTTAATAAGTAGCTGGATTACCGACTTGGCGATAAGCCCTTCCGGTGAACTCTGGGTGGGTACTAATATGGGAGTACAAAAATACGATTACCAAACCGATACTTTTTCCTTGATAAAGTTCACGAAAGGAATCGGCTGTACCTATCTGGAATTTGATCACCAAGGGAACCTGTGGATGCTGTTATCCGGCTTTTCTCTTATTAAATATAATGAGCAATCCGAGCTACACCAAAACTACCTGTATAAGGATAGTGATCCGATCACCTCTTTCTATATCACCCCCCAAGATCAGATCTGGGCCACCACGCTAAACGGCAATGTCGTCCTCTTAGACCCGACCGATAACAAATTCATCCCTCTAAATATCCATAACGGTAGCGACACCCTACATATAGATAATATGACGACTCTATGGGCATCCCCGTCCGATAATACATTACTGATAGGTACAAGCGATAACGGAGTCAAACAAGTCAATATACAAACAGGTGTTTGCCGAAATGTCCTTACCCAGCAAAAGAACAGCCCCCTCTATACCCGGGATATTTTCCAAGTGACAAACGACGAGGTATGGATCGCCACCTACAACGGTATCTATATCTACCAAATCCCCTCAAACAAGACCTTTCACATAGAACAAGACAAATGCGATCCATATTCACTATCCAATAACGCTATCAAACAGTTTTGCAAGGACCGGGAAGGTGGCTTATGGATCTGTACGGATAATGGGGGCATTAATTACCTTCCCCCTTATCTCAAATTCAAGAAAGACTACAATATACCCGGGCAAAAAACAATTAACGGTGATATTATCCATGATATTTGCCAAGACGCTAACCATAATATATGGATAGGAACCGAAGACGCTGGTCTCAATAAACTCGACATCCGTACGCAAACCTATAAGAACTTCCAAGATAAAGACGGTCTTTCCCAAAGCTGTATCCACGGGCTTACCGTGATTGGAGACTCTCTATGGATCGGGACACACGCTAACGGGGTAGACGTGATGGATATCCGTACGGAGAAAATCATCAAGCATTATACGATCGCCCCGAATCCTTACGCCTCCCAAAACGATATCATCGTATATCTCTATAAAACCCAGAAAAACAACTTGCTCATAGCTACGGCATCCGGCATGTATCAATATAATCCGGAGAAAGATATTTTCGAGCCTCTCGATCAATTCCCCGGTAATTGCAGGATACAAACGATCTTCGAGGATCACGAAGGGGTTATATGGGCTGGAACATTCAATATCGGATTATATTATTTCGACCCAATCCGGCAAAAACACGGCGAATTTAAATTGGATTCCATAAACACGAACGCCAACCGGACGATCAATCACATCCATGAGGATACTAAAAACAATCTATGGTTCGCTACCGGAAACGGAGTGAAAATGTACGACCGGAATTTAAAGAGTACGACAAGATACACGACTCAAGACGGCCTACCCAGTAACGTCATTTACCGGATCGAGGAAGACCCTAAAGGCCACATGTGGATCAGTACCACAAATGGCCTAGCCGTACTTAACCCGGTCAATCAAGAGATCAAGGTGTTCAAAAAAGAACATGGGCTCCTGTCCAATCAATTCAACTATAACTCTTCTTTAAAAGCTAAAGACGGCAAATTATATTTCGGGACCTTGAAAGGCTTGGTCCGGTTCCACCCCGATAATATCCAACAGTTCTCTATCCAACCGAAGATTTATATGACACAAATCAATTATTCGGACCCCGACCATAATCTATTGAGGCAAAAAGACATCACTTTTAAAAAAGGAATCACCTTAGAACATAACCAGTCCACATTCTACATCGACTACACATCATTAAGCTACCAAGCCCCCAACCTCACCCAATACGTCTATTGCATGGAAGGGTTAAGTTCCAAATGGTATCATGTGGTGGGCGAGAACCGGGTTTATTTCACGAAACTACCCCCCGGTAATTATACGTTTAAGGTGAAGGCGGCGAACCTGTCCGGTATTTGGAATGATGAGCCGGCGATGTTCCAGATTACGATCCTTCCCCCATGGTGGCTCTCTACCAAGGCGTTAATCCTATATGGGATTATCGCTATCGGATGCGTAGTGTTGCTGATCTTTATCATTTCCCGGCATAATAAGGCCAATATACAGCAGAAAATACAGGAGTTCGAGAATGAAAAGGAGAAGGAGCTTTATCAAGCTAAGATTGATTTCTTCATCAATATCGCTCATGAGATACGTACGCCCCTAACTTTAATTAAAAGTCCTCTGGAGAAAGTAACACGGGACATCAAGCTATCTCCCAGCGCAAAGAATTATCTGACGATTGTGGATAAAAATGCGAACCGGCTACTGGATCTGGTGAATCAACTACTGGATTTCAGGAAGACGGAAATCGAAGGATATAAACTAAACTTCATACATACGGACATCATCGCATTGATGCAAGAGACCTTTGAGCGTTTCCACGACACGGCGGAGCAGGAGGCATTGCAAATGATTATCGAGTGTAACGTGAAATCTTTCTACGCCTTTATCGATAAGGAGGCTTGCACGAAGATACTCAGCAACCTCCTATCGAACGCTATTAAATACGCAAGAAGCAAGATCATCGTCCGGTTCGAGACGCAAGATGGCGAGCGATTCACGATCGATATCATGAACGATGGAAAGCCCATCTCGGAGGAGATAAAAGAAAAGATCTTCGAGCCTTTCTACCGGGATGACTCCTCTATCCATAAATCCGGGACCGGGCTCGGACTACCCTTGGCCCGTTCTTTAGCGGAGATGCACGAGGGATCGTTGACGTTGGAGGAATCTCCGACCGGGCTTATCATCTTTAGATTACGTTTGCCGGTGAACCAACCGAACTCATTAAAACTAGAGGAAGAGAAAGCAGAGGTCCTGACCAACCCTGCCAGCGAGCGGAAATATGTCACCCAAGAATCCCGCCCGACGGTTCTCGTGGTGGAAGATAACACCGAAATGCTCCATTTCATCGGTCAAGAGATCAATGTCCATTACAATGTTGTCACCGCCGGTAATGGCGAGGAGGCGATTGCCCGTCTTCAGGAATATGGCATCCAATTAATCATCAGCGATATCATGATGCCTGTCATGGATGGTTTCACCTTATTGAAAAAGATAAAGACTAATCTGGAGTTCTGCCATATCCCGATCATCCTCCTGACGGCTAAGAACACCTTGCAATCTCGCATGGAAGGGCTTGAGCTGGGGGCGGACGCTTACATCGACAAACCTTTCTCCATGGATCTATTGCTTACCCAAGTGACGAACCTGCTGAACAACCGGAGCAATATGCGTGCCTATTATTTCAACTCGCCGATTGCCAATATCAAATCCATGGCTTACACGAAAGCGGACGAGAAGTTCTTGAAGAAACTGAACGATATCATCGACAGCCATATAAACGACGTGAACCTAGACGTGGACATGATAGCGGACTTGATGAATCTAAGCCGTCCGACCCTTTACCGTAAAATCAACGGCCTATCGAACGTAACGCCCAACGAGTTGATCAAGATCAGCCGGCTAAAGAAAGCCGCCGAGTTGATCCTTCAAGGCGATATGAGAATTTACGAGATCGCCGAGGCGGTTGGTTTCAACTCGCAATCCTATTTCAGCCGGGCCTTCTCCAAGCAATTCAACATGAGCCCCTCGCAATACGCGAAAGAAAATAATATCGAATTGAAATAGCCCGCTAGGAAGAATAGGTCTGGAACCAGCGGGTTACCTTCTCGCTATACGTCTTGGAGATCGGGATATCGGGTACTTTCTCGATCCCCAGCTCTAGATAAACGCCCTCCTTCTCCCTGCGGATCACCTTCACTTGGTCGAAATTTACCATGAAAGAACGATGGCAACGGAGTACATTCGTATCAGCGAGGCTCTCTTCGATCGCCTTCAAGGAGTTGCGAAGCATAAACTTCGTGAGCTGCCCCTTATTCAGATACCAGATACAAACGTAATTATCCGCCGATTCAAGATACAGCAGGTTACTTCGCTTCACGGAAAGGCGCAACTCGTTCTTCTCGTCATAGAAAGAGAAAACGCTTTGCCGAACCGCCGCTTCTGTCTGGTTCTCCTCCAACAATCGCAATTGCCGCTCTTTCTCTTTATAAGAGAAATACAGGTGCAGCACGGAATAAGGGAGCAATAAAACCAGACTGGTATTCACCGCCGAATCGTTAAAAACTTCCATATATTCTCGTTCCGGATTCAGTACCAACGTATAAATCGTATAGAAAAGCGACATGAAGAATATCTCCAGCACGATCCAGATCGCATAGGCCCGGACCGTGATAGCATGCCGCTTCCCCCAATGGAACAGAATAATACGGCTCAAGACAACCACCAATACTCCCGTCAAGATAATCAAGCTGGAGAATACGAAGAACTTAAACTCCGAGACCTTGTACCAAGAGGTGGAGCTAAACGGCTTGTAGATGTTGATAAACACCAACGCAAACAAGGCCGTCCACAGAATCAGCCTCACGATATTCTGCTTACCGTATATGTAACTTGGTATTTTTTGATCCCACATTCCCATCTTTTTGCCTCTATTTTGGAACAAATGTAATCATTTTCCCAGACGAAATTCACCCCTCTATAAAAGATTTCACCCCTAAATAACACTTTATGTCCCCAACAAAGCCCGTTTAAACCATTTATTTTGAAGAGATGTTTTTCTATTGTTTGTTTGCAGTAAAAAATCAGAGGATTATGGATATTTCACTTCGTACTAAGCAACTGAACAGTCTTTTCTCTTATGACAAAAAGACTGAATTGGAAGAGAGCCATCTGGAGATCATCCCGTTTCGCTTCACCCAGACCCGTGGCGCCAGCGAGATCGACGAGTTCCAGAAGGGACTTACCCCCACCGGATTCTGTCCGATGACCGACGATCGTATCCAAGAGAACAAATCTTTCTCGTATGCCATATTCACGCCCTCGGGACGTAAAAAGAATAATGAGGCGATTATCCTGTTGCATGGCCTGAACGAGCGGACTTGGGAAAAATACCTCACATGGGCGGAATACCTCACCCATACGACCGGTAAGCCGGTCATCCTGTTCCCGATCGCTTTCCATATGAACCGTACCCCGGGATTATGGGCCAATCCCCGCGCGATCCTCCCTTGGGTAAGCAAACGCAAGGAGGAGGTAGCGAACGTGACGAACTCCACCTTCGCCAACGTAGCCCTCAGCAGCCGGCTATCCCAAAACCCGTTACGCTTTTACGCCTCGGGCAGAGAGTCCGTTTATAATATGTGGCAATTGGTTCATGAGATCAAGAACGGCGAGCATCCTTTGTTCAAGGAAGATACGTCCATCAACTTATTCGCTTATTCCATCGGGGCGTTACTCTCGCAGGTCTTGTTATTAGCGAATCCGGACAAGATGTTTACGGACACCCGTTTATTCATGTTTTGCGGTGGCTCCATCTTCAGTGAGATGGATGGCAACGCCCGTGATATCATGGACAAGGAGGCGTTCGCCAAGGTACGCCATTACTTCCGGCATGATTTCTTGGAGAACCGTACGCTTCCTACCTCGTTCAAGAATGATTTTCTGGAGCAAGCCTTTAAGGCCATGGTACGTGAGGATGTGTTACGAGATTACCGGGAGTCGTTCTTCCAACGGGCTTGCGATCGTATTCGGGCGATCTCATTGAAAAAAGATATCGTTATGCCTACTGGCGGGG